>Ga0326727_10001563_pt1 | contig 83507 bp, 71 predicted proteins | sample MB2enrmetagenome_FD_207643 | JGI IMG/M metagenome (GOLD analysis project Ga0326727, IMG submission 207643) | Lab enriched peat soil microbial communities from McLean, Ithaca, NY, United States - MB29MY | ecosystem: Environmental > Terrestrial > Soil > Wetlands > Peat | place: USA: New York... | reverse complement strand
CCGGCCGTCGATCTCGACCGGCGGAAACGGACTTCCCGTGCCCACCAGCGCGCGGCCGTCCGTCCAGCGCATCAGGTCCGCTGGAGTCGCTTCAGCCATTGACGTAGGATTCGACAACGGAAAGATGATCGGCCGCTCTGTGTGCCGCGCCATCTCACGAACAATCTCCTCAGTAAATGCACCGGCCTGCGCAGAGACGCCCGCCAGCACCGTCACCTTCGCATTGCGCACCACGTCCAGCAGCGAAACATCCTCGCCGCCCTCAAGCTTCCACCCCGCGATATCCGCCCGCTTGCGCACCAGCGGCTGCTGACTTTCCTTGATGCCGCGTGCGCCCTCCACCAGCAACCCGTAGCGGTTGAACGCGTAGATGCGGCTGCGCGCCTGCTCTTCGCTCAGGCCTTGTTCCTTCATGGCGGCGATCAGCAGACCGGTAATGCCGATGCCCGCGGAACCCGCGCCGAACATCACGATCGTCTGTTGCGACAGCGGAATGCCCGTCGCATTCACCGCCGCCAGCAGAGTCGCCGTGGTTACCGCCGCTGTTCCCTGGATGTCGTCGTTGAATGTGCACAGCCGGTCGCGATAGCGCTCCAGCAACCGCGCCGCATTCGTCCCTGCAAAGTCCTCCCACTGCAGCAGGATGTTCGGCCACCGCCTCTCGACCGCGCTCACAAACGCCTCGACAAAGTCGTCGTACTCCTGCCCGCGCACGCGATGATGCTGCCAGCCGATGTAGATGGGTTCGTGCAGCAGTTTCTCGTTGTCCGTGCCCGCATCGAGCAGAATCGGCAGGCAGTGCTCCGGCGGAATGCCGCCCAGTGCCGTGTAAAGCGCCATCTTGCCGATGGGAATCCCCATGCCGCCCGCGCCCTGGTCGCCGAGGCCCAGGATGCGCTCGCCGTCGCTCACCACGATGCAGCGCACATTGTCGTAACGGCGATCGGCAAGAATGTGGTCGATCCTGTAGCGATTTGGAAAGCTGATGAAGAGCCCGCGCGATCGTCGCCAAATCTCCGAGAATCGCTGGCACCCCTCGCCCACCGCAGGCGTGTACACAACCGGCAGCAGCTCCTCGGTGTAGTGCTCGATCATCGAGTAGAACAGCGTCTCATCGTTGTCCTGCAAGTCGCGCATGTTGCTGTACTTGCCGAATGCCGTATCGCACGAGTCCAGTACGCGTTTGCGGCGCAGCCGCTGGTCTTCCAGTGTGCCGATGTGCGGAGGCAGATGTCCGTGCAGCCCGAAGACATCACGCTCGTGCTCGGTGAAGGCAGTGCCCTTGTTCAGCCGCGAATTGAGAAGAAGATCGACGCCGTGCAGCCGCGTGCGAATGACAGACTCGTGCTGGACAGCATCGCCGGGAACGGATTGTGTTGCGTTGCCCACGTGAAACCCTCCTTACCTGGGAAAGGTGGGGTACAACTCCTTCAAACCCTGGTCATAGCCAATCGAGGATTATCAAAACACGTCTACGCGAAGGTCAGCAACACGATCTCAGAGTGCGTCCCCACGCGGATCGGCGGACCCCACGTACCTGCGCCGCTCGACGTGTAAACCAGCATCTCGCCGAAACGATGCAGCCCGTAGGTGAACTTGCCGAACGCCCGGCGCGTGATGAAGTTGAATGGAAACATCTGCCCGCCCCCATGCGTGTGCCCTGAAAGCTGCAGACTGACGCCGGCGTGCTCCGCAATCGGCAGCCGGTTTGGCACATGGTTGAGCAGGATGCTCGACGGTCCGCCCTTCAAATTGAGCCCTTCGAGGAACGAACGCATGTGCAGCGGATACGTCGAATCGCCATACGGCACGCCGACGATGCGGATGCCGTCCACCACGGCGCACTCGTTGTGCAGCACGCGAATTCCACCCTCGCGCAACGCCTCTTCAAAATGCGCCGCCCCGCCAAACTCCTCGTGGTTGCCGCCGACAAAGTAGATGCCCAACGGCGGTTTCAATTCCAGCAACGGTGCGGCCACCCGTCGCGGATCAACCTTGGTCCCGTCGAACAGGTCGCCGGCCATGAAGATGATCGCTGGGTCGAGTTCCTGGGCCTTGGCCGCGACTCGGCGCGCAAACTCGACACCGTTGATGTGTCCCAGGTGCATGTCCGAGATAAGCAGCGCCTGCTTTTCCCGCCAGCAGGAAGGCAGATTCGGCAACTGCACGGTAAATCGCCGTAGCCGAAGCATCCGCGCGTTTGTCACTCCGTAGATCACGGTTGTAATCGCGAGCGCCAGCAGAGCGCCGGCGATCCAGGGCCTATAGGCAATCCTGGTTGCGGCCGGTGCCGTGAACCTGAGCACCAGGTCAGCCAGCCACGCAATCCATGCGCAGACGAACAGAAAATTCGCCAGCCCCATCCATAGGGAAGCGATCCAGTAGAAAAGCCTCACCACGGGACTATCAGAGCGAAAGCCGGCAAGCGTCGCGAGGACGAAGATGACCGAGAGCAGTGCAAACGCAATCCGCAGTGCCATCGCGGCGGCCGGGCTCATCGGCCACCAGAATTCAGTCCACGTCCAATACATGAACCAATGAGCAACACAGATAATGGACTGCACGATGACAATGGCTAGAACTGGCCAGGCCTTCAAAAAACGATCTCCTTCTCACATCTTCCCACGGGACGCGCAAGACTCTGATTGCCAAATCCCCAAACATGAAACAATTCACACATGGCAGCGCGCCAACGTGACAAACTCGGCCTCTATATCTCGATTCCGTTTTGCCGCTCCAAGTGCACCTACTGCAATTTTGCTTCAGGGGTCTATCCGGCGGGCGACCATGCCCGATACGTTCAGCGCCTCACCGATGAGATGCGTGGCGCGCGCAAATGGAGCGAAAACCTCGCCGCAGACCTCCCGCGCCGCGTCGATACCATCTATCTCGGTGGCGGAACGCCCAGCCTGCTCGAGCCCGACCTGATTGCGAGCCTCTTCGCGGCTGTCCGCGCCGAGTTCGTCGTCGACCACGATGCGGAGATCACCGTCGAGTGCGCCCCCGGCCAGCTTGCCGACCCCACGCTCGCCGCGCTGGCCCAGGTCGGCGTGAACCGCGTCAGCCTCGGCGTGCAGTCCTTCATCGACCGCGAGGCACAGCAGAGCGGCCGCCTGCACAGCCGCGCTATCGTCCTGGACGACCTGAGGCGCCTGCGCGCCGCAGGAATCGCAAAGCTCAACATCGACCTCATTGCCGGCCTCGCCGGCCAGACCTTCGCCTCGTGGCAGGAGTCCGTCGCCACTCTTATCGGCACCGGCGTTCCTCACGCCAGCGTCTACATGCTCGAGGTCGACGACGAGTCCCGCCTCGGCCGCGAACTCCTCGCCGGCGGCGCGCGCTATCACGCCGGCCTCGTCCCCACCGACGACACCATCGCCCGCATGTACGAGTACGCAATCGACGCCCTCGCCGCCGCGGGCCTGCATCAATATGAGATTTCCAACTTCGCGCAACCCGGTTTCGAGTCGCGCCATAACCTGCATTACTGGATGCGGCGCCCGTACCTCGGCCTCGGACTCGACGCCTCCTCGATGCTGTGTGAATCCGCAAGCGCCCCCGATCGCGGGGAGCCGGGCTACATTCTGCGCTTCACCACCACCGACGACCTGAAGGCCTACATCGAAGCCTCGCAGCCGGCCGAGACCGCCTGGCTTTCGCCCGAGCGCCAGCACGAAGAGGCATGGTTCCTCGGCCTGCGCCTCAACCAGGGCGTTTCGGTCTCGGCGCTCCAGCGCGAGTTTGGCAACCAAATGGTTGCGCGTGCGCTTGGAATTGTCGAGGAACTCGTTGCCCGCGGCCTTCTCACATCCGACGGCGAAACCGTTCGGCTCACCGCGCAGGGCCGTCTGCTCTCAAATGATGTCTTCCAGGAATTCCTCGAAACCTCCGTCCCCGATCCGACGCCCGCAGCGCCCTAGAGCGGTTCTCCAGTTTATGTGGAGCGAGAATGCTCTAGAACCGCGCAATCAGCCGTCGCTACCAGCGCAGTGCTTCATCCTCGATCACCGGGATCAGAAACATCGCGGGATCCGGCTCCGCATCCGTGGCACAACGCTCGATCGATCCTGCGCCTCGCACCCTGGCGTTCTTCAACGCGCGTTCCGCGTCCCGCAGCACTACAAAAGGCGATCGCCCTCCACTTCCCGCCACGCCGAAGCAACCAGCGAGTTGAACCTGCTCATTGCCGGCAACCACGGGTGCCCTGAACACCTCGATGTTCATGCGTTCCGACATCTTTGCTGCGTTGAAGCTGTTGCATCCCGGCAACACCAGCGCAAACTCGCCGCCGGCGATCTGCCCCAGTGAGTCATAGCAGCGCAAAAGCCGCGTGATGCGTCCTGCAATCTCGTGCATCGCCGCGTCGGAGCCAGGTTCCCCGAGTTGCGATAGCCACCTCACCCAATCGTCGATCCCGCAGTAAATCACCGCAAGCGGAGTCTTCATCCGTTGAGCGCGATCCGTCTCACAAAACAGCGCAGACACCAGCGCATCCCGGCTCAAAAGCATCGGCGCACCCCGAATACACAACATATCGGCCGAAATTAGAAAATCTTCAGGAGCGCGCCATGAATCATTTGCAGATTCCAATGAAATGTTTGTATCAGGGCACGACATAAGCGGCGATTGAAGACACGTAAGTTGCTGATTCTGCAATGTCCTAAATGCCCAAGATGTCCAAGAAGTCCGACTCGTCAGCACGAATTAGCACAAAATTAGAAAGATAGGCGGCATGTCAAACCCCGGCCGAAACTTCCCAATTGGCCACCGCACTCCTGGAATACAGCCACCGCTTACGCTCGTGCGTATAATCCCCGTGTTATGAGGATGGTTGTTGCGCTCGCCTTGACATTCGTGATCAGTGGCGCGTGTGGTTGCAAACACTCGGAACTCGATTCTTTCCACAGCAACTGGAAGAAGCTCCCACTTTCACCTTTGGCTGGCTCATTTTATTTGCAGCAAGCTGAGACATCTCCTTGCACGTGGAATGTGCAAGCCAATGGCGACCGGGTCAACATTCAGCGCGTCTCAATGGGAAGCCTTCAGCGACCCGACAATCTACGGGTTCAGTTTGCCGGTGGCACGTTGGTTGGAGAAGACCGAGGAGAGTGGGGTGGAGGCCTCTCAGTGCTGGAAGACAGCAACCGAAGGCCACGGGAAATTCTCAGCAAGAACGTACTGCAAATGTTTCCTATGCAAGATGGCGTCGAGGTGATTACTGGCGACCTCCCGTCGAACAAAGGCTCCGCATGGTTGTACTCAAACGCGGAAGGTCACGGCTGGTCGATCCAGAAGAAAGCTGACCTCCACGGATATCCCAGAGTGATCGGAAAAGGCGGAGATCGTACGCTGTTTGCGTACGGAGACGCTGTGTCGATCATGGAGAACTTTAACGAACGGCAGATCGCGGCTCTCCCCATGCTTGAAGTTCACCCGAACTCGATTGCTCAGGATGCGAAAGGTGACATCTATGTGGGCATGAACGCGTTTGTTGTTCGACTCGTTTCCGACCGCAACGGCTATACGCAACAATGGTACACGCAACGTGAGTGTTTGCGGTGAACGACTCCCAATCGCTCGTGTCGCATGATACTGGGAGATCACCGCCTATGCGGAAACTTCGGCTGGACAAACCTACCAGAGGCGGTTCCTCCGATCTCCCGTAGCACAAAATCAGTACAAAGATCGCCGAGCGTTCTGTTCCCCTTTGAATTCGCGGTGGTTTCGGACCAATCTTTGTATCAGGGCACGACGTCCATTCTTGCCCTGATACAAGGCCCGCTTCGAATGAGTCTTCCGCAGACTGTTCAGGCCCCTGGGAAAAGGCTCAAACAAAAATCCGGGGCTTCCAGCCCCGGACCTTCGCATATCCTGGCGCGTGGACGCGCAGCTCAGTCGACAAACTCTACCTTAGGTGCGATCGGAATGATCCCGCGCTCGTGCCCCATCTCCAGCAACTTGCGGATAGCCTCGCGCCCGTCCGGCCCGTAATCCAGCGTCCGCTCGTTCACATACATGCTCACAAATCGGCTCGCCAGGTTCGTATCCAGGTCGCGCGCAAACTGCATGGCGTACTCGAGGGCCTGCTCGCGATGATCGAGCGCGTGCTGAATGCTGTCGCGCACCGCCTTCGAAATAATCTTGTGCGCCTCCGCTCCCAGCGAACGGCGAATCGCATTTCCGCCCAGCGGCAGCACCAGCCTGGTTGTTTCGCGCCACCACACACCCAGGTCGATGATCTTGTAGAGCCCGCGGTGCGTATAGGTCAGTTGCCCCTCGTGGATGATCAACCCTGCCTCGTACTTTCCCGCCAGCACCGCGGGAATGATCTGGTCGAACGGCACAACTTCGGTCTCGATCTCCGGATTGAAAATCTTCAGCGCCAGGTACGCAGTCGTCAGCTTCCCCGGTACCGCGACCTTCACCTTAGCCAGTTCCGCGTGCGACATCTGCCGTGGCGCCACGATCATCGGCCCGTAGCCCTCGCCCACGCTCCCGCCGCAGCCCATCAGGGTGTAGTTCTCCTGGAGGTAGGGATAGGCGTGAAAACTGATCGCCGTTACGTCGTAGAACGCCTCGTTCTGCGCCTTCCGATTCAGCGTCTCGATGTCGCACAGAGTGTGCGTGAACCTGTAGCCCGGCACGCGAATCTTGTTGGTCGCGAGGCCGTAAAACATGAAGGCATCATCCGAGTCGGGGCTATGCGCAATAGAAATCTCCCGGGTCGGACTCAAAACAGAGGATTCAGAACGCTTGGTGCTCACTTAGATAAAAATCCTTTCAGCAGAACAAGACATATCGTCCACAAACCTCACTACTTGCGCCGGCGTGCACGTCCCACAGCCCTTGCCACCGCCGCGGCTGCTGCCACCTTCAGCGCATCGCCCGGCAGGAAGGGAAGCACCGCCAGCGCGAACGCCGTCTTCAGCGGCGCATGCGTCCACGCCGCCAGCCATGCGAACCCGCACAGCAGAATCACGGCATTGCCGGCCGCCGCGCTTGCCAAAGCTGCCGCAAATCCGCGCCCGCTGCGCCGCCACAAGGCCGCGATCAGCGCCCCCGCCGCCGGATACGACATCAGGTATCCGCCCGTCGGTCCCAGCAGGTGCGCGATGCCCGCACCGAAGGCAAGCCCCGGTGCAAACACTGGCAGGCCTGCTGCACCCTCCAGCAGGTAGGCAGCCAGCGTTGCCGCGGCCAGCCGCGGAGTCAGCAGCAACCCCAGCAGCAACACCGCAAACGGCTGTAGGGTCAGCGGCACAGGCGTGAACCAGAGCGGCAGTGCGATATGCGACGACATCGCGACCAGAGCGCTGCCCGCCACGATCACTCCGGCGGTGCGCAACCCCTTCAGGGCGGCAGAATTCGCGATCTCCGAAGCCAGCGGCCTCGAAATTTCGTTTTCCACGTTTTGTCCCTTAACTTTCTGACTCTAAATCGGATTCTTCGCGAATTCCCGGGACCGCTGCGTCGCTGTCAGGCAGTTCGCGCTTAGGCTTTCTGTGCTGCAGCAGCACATGACGCACCACACCCCCGGCTGCCAGAAGCAGTCCACTCGCAGAAACCAGAAGCGCGACGATCAACCAACGCATCACAGCCGAAGCTCAGGATACCAGATGCGCGAAAAAGCAACGCCGCACGCCGAGGCAGCGCGGCGCTGGCTTCCGCCTGATCATGGCCTCGCGGCGAGGGCTCCATGGAGCCAGTTCAGGTATGCGTGGTTGCCCTGGTCCACGGGAACCACCAGGAACTCCGGAACCTTAAAGCTGTGCAGCGCGAGCAGGCGAGCCTCGAGGGCCGGCAGCATCTCTTTGCTGGTTTTCAGCAGCACCATGGTCTCCGGTGCCGACTGGATCTGATCATTCCAGTGGTAGATCGACTGGACGACCGGGAGCAGCGTGGCACACGCCACCAGCCTCTCTTCCACCAGCGTGCGTGCCAGCTTGTTGGCTTCGTCGAGGGTGCTTTCCGTGGTCAGAACAAGGCATGCTTCAGGGTTCGATTCGAGCATTTCTTTCTCCACGCGTTTAGTGTACGAAGGGAAACCCCACCCTCGGTTACATTTTTCACCCCATGAATCAAGATCACCGACCCATCACTTCGTCCTGACTTCGTTTTCTGCGGCAAGGACATGAACTTGCCGACCTTGCACCAGTGTTGCCGATGTTCCCTGCATAATCGCCGGCCGGCTGGTCTCCGAGATGGTTGCCGCCCGCGGCAAGAGTCTCGGCACACAACTCAGGGATCTGTTTGCCAAGGTTGGTTCCTTCTATCCCGTTCGCGAGAACTTCCGCTTGACCCCGAGCGCGTGGCCGCGTTCACTGAAGAGTTAAAGAAGGATCCAACTGAGCTCGGCGGCCGCAAGGTCAAGCTGGTCGTGCGCACCGACGGGCTCAAACTGGTCCTCGAAGACGGCTCGTGGGTCTGCTTCCGTCTCTCCGGCACGGAGCCGGTGGTCCGGGCCTACACCGAAACGCGCGAGGAGAAGGAGATGCTTGCCCTTCGCCCCGCCACCGAAAAATTCGTGCAGGGTTAAATCAGCAGAGGCCGAATGCAGGAACCAAATCTGTTCAGTGTAAAAAAGGAAGCGGCCGACGAGCCGCTTCCACTCCGTCAGCGTACGATCCATTGGGCGCAGCAGGGTTGGCGTCCCGCCGGCACCGTCTTTGCCGTCCTTCTCGCGCTCGCCTTCGCGTGGAGCGTCGTCAATGGCCGCCACGGCCTTTCGACCTGGTATCAGCAGCGCACCCAGGAGAAGCAGCTCAAGTACGAGATCCAGGACCTGCAGCAGGAAAACGCGCACCTGCGCCAGCACGTCGATCGCCTCAAGACCGACCCCGACGCCATCGAGCACGAAGCCCGCGAAAAACTCCACTACGCCAAGCCCGGAGAAGTCATCTACACCCTGCCTGCCGAGCCGCAAAACCAAATCCAGCCCCCCGCGCAAATCCAACCCGCCGGCACCGGCCGCTGAACGAATTGCCATCTTGAGCGTAGCGGAGTCGAAAGATATGCCCTCAAGATTCGGCTAAGTCCTTTAGATTTGAACCAGGAAGGGTTGCCGAGTCTTTCTGGTCTTGGGTGACGCCAAGCGCCATGTTTGACTGCGGTTGTTCTTGTGACCAATCCGCGACCACCCGAAGCGTCCAGCCCGTAATGCCGTGTAGTTGTGTTTTGAAACAGGGCACGACTTTGCAGTTCGGTGAAAAAGTCTCAGGGTAGTTACTTTTCCTCGACACGTTGTTGTTTTACCGCACGTGGCCGAGTACGCACCCAACCCGAAGTGGCGTAACTGGCTCAATGAGGCCGAACGCAACGATCCGGGCCTTGCCGTGAGCCAGAAGAAGCGCAAGCTGGTGGAGAAGGTGTTGGCTGGATCAAGCAGGACCGTCTGCGGCAAACGAAGCTGCGGGGGCTGCGACGAGTCGACTGGCTGTTTCAGTTGGCCGCAGCCGCGCACAATCTGCTGCGCATGAGCAAGCTGATCCCGATTCCGGCGCAGGCCGAGCGGGGATACGTGTCTCTTCTGGCCGCAGAAATGGCCAAAAGAGACAAACATCAACCCAACAACCCGCCCAGTTCACGGTAAAAATGCACAGCACGGAGCAACGGCGACAGAAATAAGGACTATTTCACCAAGCTGTGAAGTCGTGCCCTGATGCGGAGATTCGTACCCCTCGCTTACTTCGCAGGCGCGATTGCGTTTACGGGCAGGAGCATGTCTTCCTTGCGCATCACCAAGTTGGTGGCGTTGAGCGAGGCGAGTTCGAATCCGTGCCCGTGGGTGATGGCGTCGGTGGGGCAGGCCTCGACGCAGTATCCGCAGAAGATGCAGCGGTTGTAGTCGATGTTGTAGACCTTTGCGTAGCGCTCGGACGAGGAGATGCGCTGCTCCTCTGTGTTTTCGGCTGCCTCGATGTAGATGCAGTTGGCCGGGCAGGCCGCCGCGCAGAGGAAGCAGGCGACGCATTTTTCAAGGCCGTTTTCGTCGCGTTGCAGGACGTGTGCGCCGCGGAAGCGCTCTTCGAATTTCGCCCCCCGCAACGGGCCTTCGCCGTCGGGGTAATTCTCCACGTGAGTGGGCTGGAGCATCTCTCCGAAGGTGACACTCATGCCTTTGGCGATGGCGGCGATATTGCGCACAATCGACATGAACTCAGTATACGATGGGTGTCTGGAGGCGTTCACCCATGCTAACGATGGGTAAGTGCAAGCCACTTCTCCTGACCCTGTTCCTTGCCGCACCTCTGGCTCACTCGCAAACCGGTCCGTTGACCGATCTCCCGCTGCGCCCTCCGACGGCCCCGAATACCACGATGTCGCGCCAGCAGGGAGACCAGGGCCCCGACTCGATGGTCATTCCCCTGAAGATCAGCTACGGGAAGAAGTCGCAGGAATGGACGGCGCAAAAACTGGCTGCACTGCCGCACGAGACCCTACAGGTTGCCGATGCGCGGAACCAGGCGCAGATGACGTTCTCCGGGGTTCCTCTGATGGCGCTGCTGGTTGAGCTTGGCGTTCCGCAGAAGCTGAAGGGCAAGGACCTGAGGCTCTACGTGGTTGCGGAGGGGCGCGACGGGAACAAGGTGGTGTACTCGCTGGGCGAAGTCTCACCGGATCTGCACGACGGCTCCGTGCTGCTGGTCGACAGCGTGGACGGGAAACCGCTGGCCGATAACGGCCCGATCGAACTGATCTCTTCGGGGGAGCGGCGGGATTCGCGTTGGGTGCGGGGCGTGGTTTCGATCAAGGTGCAAGCGGCGGACTGAAGCAACGAGCGGGGCTGAGCAGGATTCAGCAGAGCGGCCTTTCCGTGAGTCGACGAAAAAGCCATTCTTGAGCTACTGCCGTGCTCCGGGGGGGCTGGACTGGCCGTGGTTGTTGGCGGGCGGGGTGGTCACGGGTTTGCGCTCGTAATGCGGCTTCTGGTTGGTCGGGCACAGGGGGGAATCCTGCCCGCGGGACAAGCCGGGGACTGCGTCCTGAGCGCGGCACAGGCGGTCCTTCATTGTTGCAGCATCACGGCCGAGGAGGAGTTGCGTGCGCTCAATGTCGCTCGACGGGTCGAGGTCATAGCGATACACAAAGTCCTCGGCAGGCTTCCCTTTGCCGTAATCGATGTGGTTCCAGGTGCCCAGGACTTCGTGGCCATTGGGGTCGGCCATCACTGCGTAGATCTGAGATTGCGTCACGCCCATTGGCGAGTTCGTGGTCCACACGGGGACGGCCTTTCCGCCCTGCATCCAGCGACCGGACCAGGTGTGCTGGCGCAGGTCATAGTGGAAGGCCGTGAAGTTAGTCGTGGCGGCGCAGTCGTTGCAGTCATCGTAGAACGCGCCGAGTTCGCGGCCCTGTCCGATGTTGAGCAGCAGCCAGTCGGCGAGACGCAGGTTCGTTCCGTCGACGATGTGGGTGAGCGCCCGGTTGCTCAGCGAGACGCTCCATATGGAGAAGGTGTCGCGATTGGGGGAGGCCTGCGGTGAGGTGCGGAAGGTCGTGATGACCAGCGCGGCGTCATACTGCACGCCGATCTCCCGGATCGCCGTCCACTTCTGGCCATCGAGGGCGCGAGTTACCCAGACCGCTACGTCCTGGTCGTTGGGCGAGTGGAAATCGATCCAGCGAAAGCTGTCGGGAGCTTGCGCAGTACAGAGGGGAGTCACGATTGCCATTGCCAAGGTCATGAGCCCCGCAACGGCCCAACGGGGAATACCACGCATGTAATCAGGCTATCAAATGGTGGCGCGGCCGTTACAGTCCCAGCGAGGCCCAGAGTGCATCGACTTTGGCTTTCGTGGCACGATCCATCTCGATCATCGCGGGCCAGGGGCGGTTGAAGCCTTCGGCTTTCCATTTGCGGGTGGCGTCGATGCCCATCTTCGATCCGTAGTTGGGCATGCGCGCGGCGTGATCGAGCGAGTCGATCGGACCCAGCGTGAACTGGATGTCGCGCTCGGGATCGATGTTGTTGGCCACGCGGAGCACCACCTCGCCGATGTCCTGCACGTCGCAGTCTTCGTCGACGACAACGATACACTTGGTGAACATCGCCTGACCGAGGGACCAGATCGCGTTCATCACCTTGCGCGCCTGGCCCGGGTAGCTCTTCTTGATCGAGACGATCATCAGGTTGTGAAAGACGGCTTCGACTGGCAGGTTGATGTCGACCAGTTCGGGAATCGCCATCTTCATCGCGGGGAGAAAGATGCGACCGACGGCTTTGCCCATCCACGCGTCTTCCATGGGCGGCTTGCCGACGATCGTCGCCGCATAGATCGGGTCTTTGCGATGGGTGATGCAGGTGAGGTGGAAGACCGGGTAGTCGTCGGTCATCGTGTAGAAGCCGGTGTGGTCGCCGAAGGGACCTTCACTGCGCAGTTCGCCCAGCCCGACGTAGCCTTCAAGGATGATCTCCGCGCTGGCGGGCACCTCGAGGTCCACGGTTTCGCACTTGACGATCTCCACGGGCTTGCCGCGCAGGAAACCCGCAATCATGAACTCCTCGACCTCGGGAGGCGCCGGGACGATGGCCGCAAACGTCGTCGCCGGCTCGGTTCCGATGGCCACCGCGACTTCGAGGCGCGAACCCTTCAGATTGCCCATCGCCACCTGGGGAATTCCGCCGTTGGGGTGGTCAGGAATTGTGACTGCGCCGCCGGCCGACTCGGCCATTGCAGCCACGCGCGCGGCTTTGGGATCGGCATCCGCGGCAGCCGCTGCCTGGGAGCGAAGCGCTTCGCGAAAGTGCTCCGCCGCCACCTTCTGGCGCTGCCAGTGCATGCCGGTTGTCTGGCCGTCGTAGACCTGCATGCGATACATGCCGATGTTGCGCTTGCCGGTGCGGGGATCGCGGGTGTGTACGCAGGGCAGCGTGATGAAACGGCCGCCGTCGTACGGCCAGCACTTCAGGATCGGGAACGCATTGAGATCGAAGTTGTCCCTGAGAATGACTTCCTTGCAGGGTGCATCCTTGGCCTGGACGGTCTTCGGGAATGCGGCTGTGAGCGCGCCGAGTTGAGGGAGCATTTTGAGCTTGTCGAAGAGGCCCTCGGGGGCCTTCACGTTCATCAAGCCCATAATGCGTTCAGCGATCTCATCGAGTTGCGATACGCCGAGCGCCATGGCCATGCGCCGCTCGCTGCCGAACTGGTTGATCAGGACTTTGTGGCCCGGGAAACCCTTGACGTTTTCAAACAGGAGCGCGGGACCGCCGGGGGCGTAGTTTGCCTTGGTGGCGAAGTCCTTGCCGGGTGCGCCGATTTTGCTGACGCGGTCGGTGATCTCGGTGATCTCGAGATCCGGCGAAACCTCTGCGCCGATTCGCTTGAGTTCACCGTTTTTGTCGAGATTCCTGATCCAGTCGCGCAGATCGTCGTAGGCCAAGGTAGTTCTCCAGCGGGTGCGTCGGGGTGATCACCGCTCCCCCAATTCATACTAAGGCCTTACCATAACCGCTTCAGCCATATAAACTCCCGATCCAACTGGTGTTTGGTCCTGTTCCTTGTTTGGCAGGCGGTTTTGCGCAAAAGAGCCTTTTACAATCATCAAAGAGATATGACAACACCACGCCACCATCCCCTCGTGGAGATTCTCAAGAAGCGCATCGCCATTATTGACGGAGCGATGGGCACCACCATCCGCACCTATGGCATGACGGAGGCGGATATCCGCGGCGAGCGGTTCAAGGACGCGAAGAAGGATTTGCTGAACAACGGCGACCTGTTTACGCTGACGCAGCCGAAGATGATCTGCGACATTCATCGGCGGTTTCTGGAGGCGGGCGCGGACATCATTGAGACCAATACCTTCGGGGCAACGACGATTTCGCAGAGCGAATTCTTTGTGAGCGATCCGCGCGAGCATGGCGGGCGGAAGGATCCTGAATTCTACGAGAAGATCATCCACGATCCGTTTTTGAAGAAGCTGGCGTGGGAGATCAACGAAACATCGGCGCGGCAATGCCGCGAGTGCGCCGATCGCGTGGGGAAGGAGACGGGGCAGCCACGCTTTGTTGCGGGCTCGATCGGGCCGCTGACGGTGTCGCTTTCAAATTCATCTGACGCGAACGATCCGGGGTTCCGGTCCGTGACGTTCGACCAGGTGAAGACCGCGTATGCGGAGCAGGTGCGCGCGCTGATTGCCGGCGGAGTGGATTTTCTGCTGGTGGAGACGATCTTCGACTCGCTGAATGCCAAGGCGGCCCTGGTGGCGATTCGCGAGGTGTTCGATGAGGACGGCCACCTCAACGACGAGGACTTGTCTTTGAGGACCCCGGGGAGTGTTGAGTTGCCGGTGATGATTTCGGCGGCAGTCGGACGCGGCGGAGAGACCCTGATCTCGGCGCAGACGACGGAGGCCTTCTGGAACGCGGTGGAGCATGTGCAGCCGCTTTCGGTGGGGCTGAACTGCTCGCTGGGACCGGACCTGATGTATCCCTTCCTGTCGGAATTGTCAGAGAAGGCGAACGTGGCGATCTCGTGCTATCCGAATGCGGGACTGCCCAATCCGCTGTCGCCGACGGGGTTCGACTTCGGACCGGAGGATATGGCGAAGTATCTCGGCGAATTCGCGCGGGCGGGGCTGATCAACATTGCGGGCGGGTGCTGTGGCAATACGCCGGAGCACATTGCGGCGATTGCGAAGGCGGTGGAAGGTGTGTCTCCACGCAAGTGGGGCGAGGCATTTCATGCAGAAGACCTCTCGGACCGCGGTGCTGAGGTTGGCCGATGAAGCCACTGCGCCTTTCGGGTTCGCAGCCGTTCACGCAACAAGCCGGGGTCTTCATCATGATCGGCGAGCGGACCAACGTAGCCGGTTCGCCGAAGTTTGCGCGCCTCATCAAGGACGGCAAATTTGAAGAAGCTGTGAGTGTGGCCCGGCAGCAGGTGGAGAGCGGTGCCAACGTGCTCGACATCTGCATGGACGAGGGCATGATCGACGGCGTTGCGGCGATGACGCGCTTTCTGCAACTGCTGGCGAGCGAGCCCGAGGTCGCCAAGGTCCCGTTCATGATCGATTCGTCGAACTGGGCGGTGCTGCAGGCGGGGCTGAAATGCCTGCAGGGCAAGGGCATCGTCAATTCGATCTCGCTGAAGGAAGGCGAGAAGAAGTTCTGCGAACATGCGGCTACGGTGCTGAAGTACGGCGCGGCCGCGGTGGTGATGGCGTTCGACGAGAGGGGCCAGGCCGCGGATTTTGCAGACAAGATCCGCGTGTGCGAGCGGGCATATAGGATTCTCGTGGACAAGGTTGCGTTCCCGGCCGAGGACATCATCTTCGATCCGAATATTCTTACTGTCGCGACGGGCATGGAGGAGCACAACAACTACGCGGTCGACTTCATCCGGGCGACGACTTGGATCAAGGAGAACCTGCCGGATGCGAAGGTGAGCGGCGGCGTTTCGAACATCTCGTTCAGTTTCCGCGGGAATCATCGCGTGCGCGAGGCGATGCACTCGGCGTTTCTGTATCACGCCATTGCGGCCGGCCTCGACATGGGCATTGTGAATGCCGGGATGCTCGAGGTGTACGAGGAGATCGAGCCGAAGCTGAAGGAACTGGTCGAGGATGTGCTGCTGAATCGCAGGCCCGATGCGACGGAGCGGCTGGTTGAGTACGGCGAGACGCTGAAGGGCGCGGGTGCGGTTGTCGTCGAGAAAAGGAGTGAAGAGTGGCGCAACGGCACGGTGGAAGAGCGGCTGACGCACGCGCTGGTGAAGGGCATCGACAGCTATATCGAAGTTGACACGGAAGAGGCGCACGAGAAGCTTGGCAGGCCGCTGGCGGTGATTGAAGGCCCGCTGATGGCGGGAATGAGCGTGGTGGGCGACCTGTTTGGCGCGGGCAAGATGTTTCTGCCGCAGGTGGTCAAGTCGGCGCGCGTGATGAAGAAGGCGGTCGCGTATCTGACGCCGTTCATGGAAGCCGAAAAGGCGGCGCTGGCGGCTGCCGGGCAGGAAGTCAAAGCGCAGGGGAAGATCGTGCTGGCCACTGTGAAGGGCGACGTGCACGACATCGGCAAAAACATCGTGGGCGTGGTGCTGGCGTGCAACAACTACGAGGTGATCGACCTGGGCGTGATGGTTCCTGCGGAGAAGATCCTGGAGCGCGCACGGGAGCTGAAGGCGGACATCATCGGCCTGAGCGGGCTGATTACCCCTTCGCTTGACGAGATGGTGCATGTGGCGCGGGAGATGGAACGGCAGCAGTTCAAGGTGCCGCTGCTGATTGGCGGAGCGACGACGAGCCGTGCGCATACAGCGGTGAAGATTGCGCCGCACTACAGCGAACCGGTGGTGCACATCGTGGATGCGAGCCGGGCTGTTCCGGTGACAACGAGCCTGCTGAGCGACGACGGCAAGGCGGAGTTTGTGGCGCAGCACCGGGCGGAGTATGAGGCGGTGCGCAAGGCACACGCGGCGCCGCGGCAGAAGACCATCTCGCTTGCGGAGGCGCAGGCACGGCGGACACCGATTGAGTGGCGGGTTGAGGATCTGGCTGTGCCGGAGTTTACGGGCGTGCGCGTGTTGGATGATTTCCCGCTGGCAACGTTGCGGGAGTTTATCGACTGGAGTCCGTTCTTTCACGCGTGGGGCCTGAAGGGCGTGTACCCGCGCATTCTCGACGATGAGAGGCAGGGGGCGCAGGCGCGGCTACTCTTCACTGAGGCGAACGCGCTGCTAGACAGAATCATCGAGCAGAAGCTTCTGAGGGCGCGCGGAGTCTACGGATTCTTTCCCGCCAATGCCGTTTGCGATGACGTTGAGCTTTACGAGGATGATGCACGCGCACAGGTGATGGAGAGATTTCATTTCCTGCGGCAGCAGGCGAACCGGGAGGGCAGTGAACCGTGCCGGTCGCTTGCAGACTTTGTTGCGCCGAAGAGCACCGGGTTGAGCGACACCATCGGAGCATTTGCGGTCACAAGCGGAATTGGGTTGAAGGAACTCATCGATCGGTTCCGCGCCGAGCACGACGACTACAACGCAATCATGGCTGAGGCGCTTGCCGACAGGCTGGCGGAGGCATTCGCGGAGTGCCTGCATAAGCGCGTTCGCGATGAGTGGGGATATGGACGCGACGAGAAGCTGAGCAGTGCGGAAATGATTCAGGAGAAGTATCGCGGCATCCGTCCGGCTCCGGGATACCCGGCGTGTCCCGACCACACGGAGAAGGGAACCATCTGGCGTTTGCTCGATGTTGAGGCGAAGACCGGGATCCGCCTGACCGAGTCCTACGCGATGTGGCCGGGTTCGAGCGTGAGCGGCCTTTATTTTGCGCATCCTCAGTCGCGCTACTTCAGCGTGGGCAAAATCGATCGCGAGCAGGTGGCGGACTACGCGGAGCGCAAGGGGATGAGTGCTGCGGAGGTGGAACGATGGCTGGCGCCGAATCTCAACTACGATTCGGGGCGGTGATGTTCAGGAGCTATGGGAACAGCGGCAGAGAAGTAACTTTCCGGGGCTAAACAGCCCATCACATTCTTGGCGCTCTTGAGGCATGACTTTAAGGTCGTGCCCTGTTACCGACCCTCCGAGAGTTCTCCGTCTGCTGTGCCCTGAGTCACATCCAGCGCAATCGCAAATGATTGACGCTATCTGACGCGAAATGCTTTGATGGCCAATGTTGTGCCTGCCGTCGCCGGAGGGAGAATTCAGGTGCGGAAGAGGTCTGATATGTTTGCGGTTTTGGTTGTGGCAAGTGCGTTGATTTGCGGATGCGGCGGTGGGGGTGGCAACTCCGGCAGCGGTGGCGGCGGGACTAAAACCTCTCCGGCTGCTGCTCCGGCGGTGACGACCGCGCAGGCGCAGAATGGCGCGGTGGTTGTCTCGCTGGCAGACTCGACCAGTGGCGCCACGATTTACTACACACTGGATGGTTCGACGCCAACCACAACATCGCAGGTGTACCAGGCGCCGTTCCTGGTTTCGTCGAACATGACGGTAAACGCGATTGCGGCGTCGTCGGGTTACACGAACAGCACGGTCACGTCGCAGAGTTTCGCACCAAACATTGCTTCGGGCACGCTGGTGTGGAGCGACGAGTTCTCGAACTCAGGGACAACGAACGCGCTTCCGAATTCGAAGACGTGGGCCTATGACACGGGCTTCCAATGCTGCGGAAACAATGAGCTCGAGACCTACTGCGCCGCGGGATCGGCAACGTCGCCCTGCGATCCCAACAATCCGAACGCATACATTGATACCACCGGAATTCTGCACATTGAGGGCCGGAATCCGTCCGGAACGACTTACACTTCCGCGCGACTGAAGACCCAGGGTTTGTTCAGCTTCATGTACGGGCGCATCGAGGCGCGGATGATGTTGCCAGAGAGCCAGGGCATGTGGCCGGCTTTCTGGCTGCTGGGCAATAACATCGTTACGATCAGCTGGCCGGCGTGCGGCGAACTCGATGTGATGGAGCATATCGATGGCAGCAATCCGCCGCCTTATCAGGGAGCCGCTCCTCCGGGCTACGACTGGATTGCGGGATCGGTGCATGGCGGCACCAGCGGCAACGAGGCGAATGGCAGCCAGACGTATCATCCCTCGGGCTTCTCCGCCGCCGCCTGGCACACCTACGGCATGATCTGGAGCAAGGGCCAGGTTGAATACTACGTTGACGATCCGTCGAACGTGTACGCCACCTTTACCCCTGCGAATTTCCCGGGGACGTGGCCCTTCGACCAGGGACCGCAGTTCATCATTCTGAATCTGGCAATCGGCGGCAGCTGGCCCGGAAGCCCGGATGCGACCACAGTCTTCCCGGCAGACATGCAGGTCGATTACGTGCGGATCTACACGAACTGATTCGAAATTGAACCGGCCCGGAGCCTGTGGTCTCCCAGTTCTCAGAAACGAGACCGGGGGCACCCTTGCTCGCGTGTTCGTGCAACGTCCAGCATCGCTGAGACCTGCCACCCGCCTAACGGCGCCGGGAGCCAATCCAGGTCAGGAGTGCGCCTGTCAGGACTCCCGCAGCGAAGACAACACCCAACGCTTCAAACGGTCTCTGCCTGACGCTGCGTTTTGCGTCATCAAGTGCATCTTCTGCAGCTATACGGCCCTGTTTTACCGCCTTCAGTGCCGATCTGACGCCGTCTTCTACAGCGTCGGTGACGACCGCCCTGATGCGGGATACCTCGCGAAGAACTTCCTCCACTGATGGTGCTTTTTCCAATAAATCTGCAGGCATAACAGGTCTTCTCCTTCCTGTATCGATTTGAGTCCGATGCCGATTTGGAACCAATTATTGTCGCTCGGCAGAGACCCTGCAAGAGGTGTGATGTGATCCAACACGTTGTTGTTGCACCCTCAACGTCCTTGGCGGCGTAGGCAGCCTCGCACATATCCCGGCTTCCGCCTCGTTTCCAACCCCAAATTCATCCGCTCAAACGGATTTGCAGACCATTCGCTGTAGCGTAACTTGCGCCCACGCAATCCGTGTGGTACAAACTAGACACATTCATGTTTGCCCCCAAAGGGCAAGCCTGGATTTCATGCAGAGTGGCTGAGGGACGGGCCCTGTGACGCCACGACAACCTGCCTGGGCAACCCAGGAGTATGGTGTCAACTCTCGCTGGCTTCGGCCAGGAACATGAGATTCGGGGTCGCCAAGCATTCATTGCAAGGCGACTTGCAAGGTATACGAATCATTTCAGGTTCGCTCACTCATTGAGCCGGTCACGTGCCCGCAGTTCCGCTGTCACTTGCATAAAGCGAGGGACCTTTGACGACTGCGTATTGGTTGCGATGTCGGGAATGCGGCAAGACCTATGGTCACCAGCCGCTTTCCATCTGCGATGAGTGCTTTTCCCCGCTCGAGGTGGCCTACGACCTCGACTATGCCCGGACCCGCTTTACGCACGAGGCGATTTCCCAGGGCCCGCTGAACATGTGGCGCTACCGCGCGCTGCTTCCTGTGGCCGACAGCTATGTTCCGCAGACGCCGTCGGGCCTGACGCCGCTGTTCAGGGCTCCGCGGCTGGGTGCGCAGTTTGATGCGCGCAATCTCTACATCAAGAACGACGCCGTTTGCATGCCCACGCTGAGCTTCAAGGATCGCGTGGTAGCTGTGGCGCTGGCGAATGCGCAGGAATTCGGGTTCGACACGGTTGGGTGCTCGTCGACCGGCAACCTGGCCAACGCGGTTGCTGCGCATGCGGCGCGGCTCGGGTTGAGGACGTTCATCCTCGTTCCGGCGGACCTGGAACCGGCGAAGATCCTCAATACGCAGGTGTACGGTGCAACGCTGGTGCGGGTCGAGGGCAACTATGACCACGTCAATCGGCTGTGCGCGCAGATCGCGGACCGGTACGACTGGGGCTTTGTGAATGTGAACCTGCGGCCCTACTACGCCGAGGGATCAAAGACGGTTGGGTTCGAGATCGCCGAGCAGCTTGGGTGGCGGCTGCCTGACAACGTTGTGGTGCCGATGGCGGGCGGATCGCTGATTACGAAGATCCGCAAGGCATTCAACGAGTTGATTGAGTTGGGGCTGGTAGAGGAGAAGCCGGTGCACTTCTTTGGCGCCCAGGCTACGGGATGTTCGCCGATTGCCAGGGCCGTGAAGAACGGAACCGACGTGATCGAGCCGCAGCGGCCCAGCACGATTGCGCGGTCGCTGGCCATTGGAAACCCGGCAGATGGCATGTATGCGGCGCGCGTGATTCGCTCGACGGGCGGATGGGCCGAGGATGTGTCGGACGTGGAGATTGTTTCGGCAATCCAGGAACTGGCCGAGACCGAAGGCATCTTCGCTGAGACGGCAGGCGGTGTGACTACGGCAGTAACGGCGCGGCTTTATGCGCATGGGCGCATCCAGCCGGATGAGCTGACGGTTACGTGCATCACGGGGAACGGATTGAAGACGACGGATTGCCTGAGCGGCGCCTACGAGCAGGGCGGGGCGATTCGCCCGCGGCTGGCTGACTTCGAGAACTTTGTCGAGGAGCGCACCGCGTCGAACCAGGGAATAAGTCAGGCCCTTAGCCTGGCGGGAGAGAGCAATGGCCGTTAGAGTTCTATTGCCGAATGCATTTCAGAAGCACACCAACAACGTGCGCGAGATTTCGAGCACGGCATCGAATCTTCCGGAACTCGTCACGGAAATTGAAGGACGTTTCCCGGCGCTGCGGCAGCATCTGCGCGGAGAAGACGGACAGGTCCGGCGCTTTATCAATTTCTATGTCAACGAAGAAGACATCCGCTTCCTGGGGAACGAGAAATATAACTTCCAGGAAGACGATGAGGTGCTGGTGATCCCATCGATCGCCGGAGGCTGATCGGCCCATACCGACCTGTGATTGCGGCGGTTGACGCGGTGAATCGGCTCAGTCTGTCAGCACGTGAAGCCCGACGATGGCGAGAATTCCGCCGGCTGCGGCTGTCGCAGCCGCAATCAGCAGAGCAGCCGCATGCGAGCGGATCAGAGCGACTGTCTGAAGCGTGGCATCGCGTAGTGCTAGATTGCCGCGCCATTCGCGAATCAGGGTTACCGAGCCGATCACGAGCACCGCGAGAGGCAACGCCATGAGGCACACCCACAAGCCAACATGCGGCCGGGCGGCATACCAATCCACAATGCGCTGAGCCGTGCGCGCCGGTTCATACTGCAGAGGCTGAACATTCCGCGCGAACAATGCAGTCATAAACAGAACTGCGGGGAAAACAAGCAGCAGTTCCAGGGCGGCAAGGGAACGGTGAATCGCCTTCATGGATTTACTTTGTATCACAAAGTAAATCCCGGCGCAACGAGAAAGCAGGCTCTCAACGAGGACTCCGATTCGTCGCTAAATGTGAGCTGCATCACGGATACCCGTCACGTATCTGCTTTTGGGCACAGCATTTAGGGGTGGTTTTACCTGCCAGAAATGACTTATTCGCATTCCCTTTGCATCTGCTTCATCATCCTCTTACAATGCGTGCCGGATACTACTCCTGTGAAAGCGCAGGCTGAGCGGAAGGCCCCGTTAGCACTCTTACCTCCTGCCACCGTCCCGGTGGAAGCTCCTCAATCAATCCCTCTGGCATCGTTGCCGGTCTCGCCGGTTCGGCCGCGAATTCATGCCGAGGTGGGCCGCTACAGGCTGCGGCTGGCGCAGGGAATCGAAGATCGTGAGTCGGCGTGCCGGCTGCGTTTCCGCGTTTTCAATATCGAGCTGGGCGAAGGATTGCAGAGTTCGTACGAGACGGGAATCGATAGCGATCACTTTGATGTCTTCTGCGAGCATTTGCTGGTGGAAGACAAGGCTTATGGCCGGGTCGTCGGGACTTATCGGATGCAATCGGGAACGACTGCAGCGATGAATCTGGGTTATTACTCGGCGCAGGAGTTTGAGTTCGCACGTTACGAGCCGTTGCGCCGGGACATACTGGAGCTGGGTCGGGCGTCAATTGATCGCGAGCATCGCACGCCTGAGGTGCTTACGTTGTTATGGCGCGGCATAGCGCAGTATGCTAGCGACATGGGGCTGCGTTACCTGATTGGTTGCTCGTCATTGAATTCCAAGGATCCTGCAGAAGGCTGGCGGATGTATCGCGAGCTCGATCGGTTTCGGGTATCGCCGGAATTTGAGACGGTATCGACCGCAGATTATGTTTGCCCCATCGAGCAAACGGGTGCGGGTGCACAGATTAGTTCGAACCCCGAGAGTTCTTCGTTGCAGACCAAGGTCCCGAAGCTGTTGAAGACATATCTGACGATCGGGGCGCGCATTTGCGCTCCGCCGGCGTGGGACCGTGAGTTCGGCACAATTGACTTTCTTACATTGCTCGATCTCAAGCAGCTTTCCTCGGCTGCGCGCAATCGTTTCCTTGCGCCGCTCACGCCATGAGTCTGCGCTTTATCCGGCGCGCTGTGGCGCTGGGTTATGTACTGATCGCAAGCATTGCCAGTTTCTGGCTGATGCGCCTGACCGGGCCTCGAACGCTGGAGCGCAGGGCGCGGTGGGTGCAGGAAACCTGCATTCGCGTGCTGCGCAGTATGGATATTCGCTGCGATGTGGAGGGCCCCATCCCCACACGCGGTGTTGTGGTTGCGAATCACCTCAGTTATCTCGACATCGTGATCCTGAGCGCGGCGATGCCGTGCTTCTTTGTGGCGAAGTTCGAGATCGGACAATGGCCATATTTCGGCAGGGCGGCGCGCGTGGGCGGAACGATCTTCCTCGACCGCTCGAGCCTTGCGAGCGCCGAAAAGGTGGCGGCGATAATCAGCGAACGTCTGAAACTGCCGATTCCGGTGCTGTTCTTTCCCGAAGGCACCAGCACCGATGGCACGATGTTGCGCTTTCGCTCGCGATTGTTTGAACCGGCGATTGTCGCGGGAGCGCCGATTACTGCGGCTTCGATTCGTTACGTGGTCAACGATGGAATCCCGGAGCGGGAGCTCTGCTGGTTTGGAGACGACAGCTTCGGACCGCACCTGCTGAAGACGCTGAATACGCCGGAATTCCGTGCCGAGCTTCGCTTTGGAGAGCCGCGCGTGTATTCAGATCGCCGCATGGCGGCCGACGAGACGTTCGCTGAGATCGCAGCCATGCGCGAGGGTGCATGCGGGCGGGCGCAGGCAGAAGCTAAAGAAGTGCTCCAACCCGCCTGATTCGGCCAATTCCGGTGTCAGTCGCCTGCCGGCGTCGCCGTCGAGCCCCGAACCACGAGACTGGTCGATACGAGAAACTCGCGCTGAAGGCCGGGTTTGCCGGGATTCTCCGCATGTTGGCGCAGGGCATCGAAGGCTGCCCGAGCAAGGTCAGAGCGTGACAGCCGGATGGTTGTGAGCGGGGGCAGTGTGAACTCTGCAAAATCGATGTCGTCGAGACCGATGACGGAGAGATCCTGGGGCACATGCAGGCCCTGAAGATATGCTGCGCGGAGGACGCCGATCGCCGTCATGTCGTTTGAGCAAATGACCGCGGTCGGCCGCGCGGAGAGCGCCTGGAGCTTGCCGAAACCGGCGACGCCGCCCTTGAGTGTGTGGTCGCACTCGACGATCCATTTCTTCTGGATGGGAACCTTGCTCTCCTGCATGGCGTTCTGGAAGTCGGTCTGGCGCGTGACGGCGGAGTGCAATTTGTGCGGGCCGGCCAAAAAGCCAATCTTGCGATGGCCGAGGGCGACGAGATGCTCGACTGCGGCGCGGATGCCGGTGCCGTAGTCGAGGACGATGGTGCTGGCCTTCGGATCGGACAGTTTGAACTCGGCGAGGACAATGGGTACGTCGTGGGATGCAAGCTGATTGAGCACGGGTTCTTCCTCACCGAAGGTGAGAACGGCGACGCCCTCCACTTTGCGCTCGAGCATGCGGCGGACGCAGGTGGTGAGCACGGCCGGATCGCTGTTGGACGAGCTGACGAGGATCTCGTAGCCATTGGCCACCGCGATCTCTTCGAAGCTCTGTATCAGCTCGGGGAAGAAGGGATTGGTGATGTTCTCGACAATGATGCCGAAGAGGCGGCTGCGGCCGGAGACGAGCGTGCGCGCATGCGTGTTCGGAAAGTAGTTCAACTGTTCAATGGCCTGCCACACCCGCTTCGAGAGCCTCTCGCTCACGACTGGCGAACCATTGATCGTCCGTGAGACAGTGGCGATGGAGACTTTGGCCAGGGCGGCTACTGTCCGGATATCGGGCGTCTTGTCAGTGTTTTTGCGACTTCCTTTTCGAGCCACAAGCCAATCCTAAGTACATTCGAAGATAAATGACGGGAAGTACCATCATAGACCCGGCGGCAGCGACAATTCTGAACAAATTGCCCCGTCGTTCAGTTGTCGCAATCAGGGTTTGTCGGAGATCAGCAGCCGGAGGTCGCGAAGGTTGTGGCCCGTTGGACCCGTCACCACTGCATCGCCAAGTGCGGTAAAGAGCGGGCAGGCATTGAAGGTGCGGAGGGATTGCTCGGGATCGAAGCCGAAGGCGACGGCGCGGGCGACGGTGGTGGGGTCGGCGATGGCGCCGGCGGTCTGCGTGTTGCCGTCGATGCCGTCGGAGCCTGCACTGAGCACGGTGAGCATTTCGCCGGGATAATGTGCCAGCTCAAGGGCGCAGGCGAGAGCAAACTGCTGGTTGCGGCCGCCGGCACCGGGGGGCCGATCGAGCGTAACGGTGACTTCGCCGCCGGAGATCAGACAGAAGCGGCTGTGAAGGGCACGGAGATCGTGGAACCGGTCGAGCAGGTAACGCGCTGCATCGGCGTAGTCCCAGTTATCGCAGGAGTTATCGACGGCGACAAAGTATCCGGCCTGCTGGGCCAGGGCGCGTGCGCTTTCCTCCAGGTCGTGACTGGAGAGGAGCAATTCAAAGACCGAGTCGCGAAAGGCCTCGTCTTCTCCCGTAAAGTTGACGGCGGAGGTCATCCGGCGCGATTGCGGGCCGTTGTTTCCGCGCTGGAACATTGGAAAGAACGGTGGACGCCAGCTTTTGTTTCCAGGCGATTCCGGCAGATCCTCGCGCTCGAAGAAAGCGCGCACAGAGGCGGGGAACTTCCGCGCGAGATCGTACTTTTCGATGATCTCCTTGACCTCATCCACGGTGGAGTGATCGGGAGAAGTCGGCCCTGACGAGAGTGCATCGAGCGTCCGCAGAGGAACGTCGGGCAGCAGGAACGAGATCTTAAGCGAGTCGGCCGCGGCAATGGCAAGTCGGCCGCCCTTGACAGCGCTGAAGTGCTTGCGCAGCGTATTGATTTCGTTGATGGGCGCTCCTGAACCAACCAGCAATTCATGAAAGACGATCGTGTCGTCGAGGCTGATCTGGGGATCCAAGGGCAGGTCAAACATCGCCGATCCGCCGCCGGAGATGAGAAAGAAAACAAGCGAATCCTTTTTCGCCTTTTTCAGCATGGCGAGTGCGGCGCGAGCGGCCTTAAAAGACTCCTCGTTCGGCAACGGGTGGCCGCCTTCGAAGTAGCGGAATCGCCAGTTGCGCTTCTTCGGCAGGTACTTGGTACAGCAGATTCCGCGCAAACCTTTGCGGAACTTCATGCGATCGAGCAGGATCTCGAGCATTGGGCCGGCAGCTTTGCCGAGAGCGATGACAAAGATGCGCTTGTATTGCGAGAGGTTGATGACGTCGGGGCCGCTGCCATCGGGAAGCAGGCGTCTGAGCGTCTTCCCTTCGAAGCGAATACGGCGGTCGAAGGCGGTTTCGATGCTGCACGCATCGAGGGCGCCGGTGAAGAATTCGGTAGCGCGGGCATGAAGAAAATCGAGCGCTGTATCGCCTACGGGCGTCATTCGACGTGCTCCTTCATCCAGGTGGCGAGCGCGTTCTGCATCAATTCGAGCCGGCCGGTAAAGAAATGATCAGCGTCAGGGATGAGCACCAGGGTTTTGGGATCGGCGGCGGAGTCGACCACCTGCCGCAATTCCTCTTTGGGTGCAAAGCCGTCACGATCGCCGCTGAGAAAGAGCTTGGGCAGAGCGCATCCGGAGAGCAAAGGATGATTGATCTTTCGACCGAGGGCTTGCGTGGGAAGTCCCAGGGCGGCAAGGGCGTGGATCTCTGCGCGCTTTGTTGCGACATCCTTTGCGCAACACGCCGCCAGAGCCATGGCGGCGCCAAAGCTGAAGCCAACGATGATGGTCGGCAAGTTGTATTCGGCGTGAATCCAGTTGAGCGCCGCGACCACGTCTTCGGATTCGGCGAGGCCATCGTGCTGGCCCTCGCTGAGCCCGGCTCCGCGGAAGTTGGAGCGCAATACGGGCAACTGGAATCCCCATTCCGGCGCATTCAGAACCTTGGCTGCGTGGTAGACCACCTTGTTGTGCATGGCGCCGCCGCCCAGGGGATGCGGATGGCAAACGAGCGCGGCGAACTGCGAGCCGGGCTCGCCCTCGTTCAACAGTGCCTCCAGATGACCTGCGGGGCCGCGCAAATCGATTGTGCGCAAGGAGGTTCTTCCCGAACTTGTGTCGGAGCCGGCCAAGGCGAATGTGGAGGTCATTCCAGACCCGATTTTAACCCGTTTGCGAGATTGGTGCCGTGAGGCTGGTGCAGAGTTGGCCTGAAGTCGCGTTTCAGGCGCTTTAGAGTGCACTCGAGCATGCGTGCCGGTTACGGTATTCTGGCTGCACTATGCCCGATTCTCCGCTGCTTGATCCGGTGACGTTTACCCGGCAATTGTGTGAAATCGAATCGACGACCTATTACGAAGGGCGCGTGGGTGAATTTCTGGCAAGGTTTCTGAGCGAGCGGGGCTGGGCGGTGGAAAAGACTCCGGTGCCGCAGCCGGAAGAAAGTGCCGGCGAGGGTGATCGATGGAACGTCTATGCCTGTGTGGAAGGGCAGACGCCCGATCTTGTCTTTTCAACGCACATGGATACGGTGCCTCCGTACGTCCCTTTCAGCGAGGATCCGGAGTTCATCTATGGGCGCGGAGTTTGCGATGCAAAGGGCATTATCGCCGCGCAGGTAGCTGCCGCCGAGCGGCTGCGGACGGCGGGGTTTCGTGTCGGGTTGTTGTTTGTGTCAGGCGAGGAGCGTGACTCTGCCGGCGCGAAGATGGCGAATGATTCGCCAAAAGGCAGCCGGTTCCTGATCAACGGCGAGCCCACGGGCAATCGGCTCGCGCTGGCGTCAAAGGGCTCGCTGCGAACGGTATTCCGGGCGTCGGGAAAGATGGCGCATTCGGCGTATCCGGAGCTCGGCGACAGCGCGGTCCACAAGCTTGTTGAGGTACTGGGGAGGTTGTTGAAGCTCGAGCTGCCGGTGACCGAAGATGTGGGGCCGAGCACGCTGAATATCGGCCAGGTGTATGGAGGCCGTGCGCCGAATGTGATTGCCGACAAGGCAGAGGCGCAGGTGCTGGTGCGGTTGGTGGGGGATTCAGAGCCGGTGCGCGCTGCATTGATCCAGGCCGCGGGCGACCTGGCCAGGGTCGATTTCACGCTGGAGATTCCCTTCGTGCGACTGCGCGCTGTTGCAGGATTGCCGACGATGATCGCGAAGTTCACCACCGACATTCCGTGGTTGTCGAACTGGGGCGAGCCGCTGCTTCTGGGGCCGGGCTCGATCCACGTTGCACACACGCCGCATGAGAAGTTGGCGAAGAAAGAGCTCAACGAGGCAATCGACCTTTATATTCAGGTTGCCAGGCAATTGCTGTCGTGATCGGCAGCATCCAATCACTGACCAAAACGAAATCATTCCTGGAGGACAACTGATTATGAGCACCGCCATTTATGACATCCCGGTGGAAAAAATCAGCGGCGAAGACGCCACTCTCGGCGAATTCAAGGGGAAGGTTCTGCTCCTCGTAAATGTCGCATCGAAGTGTGGGCTAACGCCGCAGTATGACGGCCTTGAAAACCTCTACGAGCAGTATCGCGGGCAGGGACTGGTGGTGGCGGGATTTCCGGCGAACAACTTCAAGAGCCAGGAGCCGGGTTCGAACGATGAGATCCAGGCCTTCTGCACGACGAACTACGGCGTGAAGTTTCCGATGTTCAGCAAGATCAGCGTTGTGGGCGACGACAAGCACCCACTTTACAAGCTGCTGACCGCCGCTCAGCCCAAGGCGATCAGTGTGGCGGAGGTTCCGTTTCGCGAAAAGCTGAAGGGATATGGAATCGAGACTAACGCCGACCCCGAGGTTCTCTGGAACTTCGAGAAGTTCCTGGTGAGCCGCGAGGGCGAAGTGGTGAAGCGATTCTCTCCGGACACACTGCCGGATGCGCCGGAACTGATCGCGGCGATCAAGGAAGAGCTGGCGAAGGAGTAGATCGGCTTGAGCTGGCGGGATCCGGCGATCATGCCGTGCAGCTTAGTGGATTCAGAGCAGATGTACCCAGAAAGCGAGTCCGTCGAGTGGCCTTTTCCACAAACCGGGGTCCAACGACAGGTATTCGTCGCTGGGGTGGAAGTAAAGGCCACCTTCAGGACTCTTAAGATATGCGCGGTTACTCTGATTCCGCTCTGAGTGGCAGGGCAAGCCGGCTCGCGTGTATGCTCGGCCCATGCAGGCAGATCATCCAACGACATCCGCGGCACCCAATCAACTGGAAAGCGCCTCGTCATCCTATCTGCGCTCGGCCCGGCATCAGCCTGTTCAATGGCATTCGTGGGGCGAGGCAGCTTTCGCGCGGGCGCAAGCGGAGAACAAACCGATCCTGCTTGATATTGGCGCGGTGTGGTGCCACTGGTGTCACGTGATGGACCGCGAATCCTACGAGGACCCGGAGATTGCGCGCATCATCAACGACCACTTTATCGCTGTAAAGGTGGACCGGGACGAGCGGCCCGACGTGGACTCACGATACCAGGCCGCGGTCGCAGCCATCAGCGGGCAGGGGGGGTGGCCGCTGACCGGGTTTCTGACACCGGACGGCAGGCCCTACTTCGGGGGAACATATTTCCCCCGCGACGATCGCTATGGGCGTCCGGGGTTTGGCCGCGTGCTGCTGACGATGGCTCAGGTGTGGCGAGAGCAGCGCGATGAGGCGCTGGAGTCGGCTGCGAGCGTGATGTCGGCTATCGAGCACAACGAGAGCTTTTCATCTCGTGACGCAGACTTGAATCTCGCCCTGGTCGACAAAATTGCAGCGTCAGCGGTGGCGCAGTTCGACTCCCGCAACGGCGGATTCGGATCGCAGCCGAAGTTTCCGCATCCCTCGGTGCTGGATCTGCTGCTGGAGGTGGCGCTGAATCGCGGGAACTCATCGGCGCGGGAAGCGTTCACCGTCACGCTGGAGCGCATGGCGCAGGGTGGAGTATACGACCAGCTCGCAGGTGGATTCCATCGCTACAGCGTTGACGAGCGCTGGGTTGTGCCGCATTTCGAAAAAATGATCTACGACAATACCGAGCTGCTGCGCAACTACGTGCACGGATACCAGAGCTTTGCGCGCGAGGACTTTCGACGGACAGCCGAGGAGATCATCGGGTGGCTCGATGGGGTGATGACCGATCGCGAGCGGGGCGGCTTCTTTGCGTCGCAGGATGCTGATATCAATCTTGACGACGATGGCGACTATTTCACGTGGGCGCTGGAGGAAGCACGCGCAGTGCTGGATGCCGACGAGCTTGCGGTGGCTTCGCGCTACTGGGACATTGGTGAGATTGGCGATATGCACCACAATCCGGCGAAGAATGTGCTGCATCGAAAATTCACGATCAACGAAGTGGCGGCGCAGTCAGGGAAATCGGGAGAAGAAGCGCGCAAGCTCATCGAATCAGCAAAAAGGAATCTGCTCGCCGCGCGTGAGAAGCGGCCGACGCCGTTCATCGATCGCACGTTGTATACCGGCTGGAATGCGATGGGGGTGACGGCGTATCTGGAAGCGGCGCGCGTTCTGCGCATGGAGTCTCCTCGGCGGTTTGCTTTGCTCACGCTGGATCGACTGCTCGCCCACACTTGGGATGGAGCGGGGACCCTGCATCACGTGATCGCGTACGGCGGGGCAGATGGTGCGGCAACCGAAAAGATCCCAGGCACGCTGGATGATTATGCAATGACGGTGCACGCATGCATCGACGCGTGGATGGAATCCGGAGAGATACGCTTTTACGAGGCTGCCGTAAAACTGGCGGATGCCATGATTGCGAAGTTCTACGATCGCACGGGCGGCGCGTTCTTCGATACGGAAGCGAATGCGGAGGGTGCGATTCCACTCGGAGCTTTGACGGCGCGACGCAAGCCATTGCAGGATTCACCGACGCCTGCGGGCAATCCAACAGCTGCGGCGGCGCTGCTGCGACTGGAAGAGCTGAGCGGACGAGCGGAGTACCGCGAAATCGCCGAGGATACGCTCGAGTCGTTTGCAGGAATCGTGGAGCAATTCGGGCTATATGCCGGCAGCTACGGGCTGGCGCTGGAGAGGCTGATGCTCGATCCCATGCAGGTGCTCGTGGTGGGCGAAGGAACCGAAGCGGAGCAGCTCGAAGCGATTGCCATGGCTCGCTATGCCGTGAACAAGGCGGTGATTCGCCTGCGGCCCGGGCAACTGGCCGCAAGCGGAATTCCCGAAGCGCTGGCGGAGACGGTGCTTCATGTGCCACGGCCGGAAGACAAAGGGGCCTGGGCGCTGGTTTGCCGCGGCCGCACGTGCATGCCGCCGGTAACGGATGCAGAGGCCCTGTTGCACGCGCTGGGTTGAGCGGAGCGAACTGTCATCCGTTGAAGGGATTGTTCTCCTGCGGCTTTACCGTTGTGGGATCCGGCTTGGGCGGTTCAGTCGGCTCGGTTGCGGCTCCCGGCGCGTGCCTTGTTTTGTCGCCGCCGGTGTAAACGCGGTTGGGGTCTCCCGGCAGCATGTGATTCTCTTCGAATGCCAGCCGGACGCGGCGCTTGAATTCGCGCACCGGCGCGTATTGCTGTGTGGCGCGCGTTTTGAAGACAACCGGGAGAATCAGCTCCGAGCCCTTTACGGCATCGACACCAAGCACCCGCGGGTCGGCCATGAAGACGTCTTTGAACTCCTCGCTGTTGCGGACATCCATGGCGATGTTTTGGAGTAGTTCCGTCACCTTGTCGGGATTAGCTGAGAAATCGACGCTGACGTTGACGGTGGCGACCGAGTAGTCGCTGCTCTGGTTGGCGACGGTGGTGATCTGCGAATTCGGGATGACATAGAGTGTCCCATCGCCATCGCGCAGCGTGGTTTTGCGCAGTGTCATAGACTCGACGACGCCCGAAACTCCGGCAATTTTGATCGTTTCTCCGACGTTGAACTGATCCTCGAGGAGAATGAGGATTCCGTTCAGCATGTCGCGCACGATGTTCTGCGCGGCCAGGCCGATGGCAACCCCGGCGACCCCGGCGGAGGCCAGCAGCGGCGCCAGGTTGACGCCCACCGCTGCCAGGAATTGCATGGCCACGATTGCTGCGATGATGGTAAGGCCGGTGGCGCGAATCACTCCGGCCATGGTCTTTACCTGGGCGATGCGGCTGTGCGCCGCCGCGTGCTCTTCGGCGATGCGGATCATCCGGACGGTGATCAAACTGAGTATCCGGTAGAGCACGAAGGCAATCAGGGCGGCGACAAGCAGATGGGGCAGCTTCAGGTGGATGAACTCCTGGGTGTCCGTGATCCATTCGTCCAGCACCTTGCCCATAAAGCGGCCTTCGGCAAACCAGCCGGACCGCGCCGCCAAAAGAAACACAGGCATACAAACCCTCCTCTTCCGTATCTCTATATTGTGCAGAACTCGGCAGAGGCCCGCCCCTGGAATCCTTTCCTCGTCTGCCATAGCCCGGACCGCGAGCCCCGGCTACCCTGTTTTTTCGCTGTACACGGAGCACCGAGAGCGGCAGATAATGTGTATGTGCCTCATGCAGGAGGGTCCCATGCAATCTGCTAAAGTCACTGAATTCGTTCGGGCCCGACCAAGTGCCAGCGGACGGTCGAGACCGCCAGGCCGGCCGGGCTGGAGACACGCATGCGCAGGCCTGTTATTTGCGGCTGCGTTTTCATGCATCGCCCAGGACGGGAATCCGCCCGCGAAGCCGTCGCCCGGGGCCGAGACGGCCGCGCAAACTCCGGCTGCAGCCCCCGCTACGGCGCAAGCCGGAAATGGGGCGAAGCAAACAAAACAGCAGAAAGCCGCAGCTGCGGACAACGATCGAAAGAAGCAGATTTCCGACGAAAGCACGCAACTGCTGGCCATGGCCGTTGCTTTGAAGGCGGAAGTGGACAAGACGAACAAGGACACGTTATCCCTGAAAGTAATTCGCAAGGCTGATGAGATTGAAAAGCTGGCCCGCACCGTGAAAGAGAAGATGAAACAGAGTTCCGGACCGAGCTAGCGTGAACGACCCGACGGCAAACCAGGGCGATCCCCGAGTGCAGAAGTAGCCAGGTCCGAACGGAGATGGAGGTCAACGTGCAGATTCCGCTGTGCCGCGAAGCTCGATTGAGCCGGGAAGCTGGCCCGTTGCGGAGTTCTTTCAGGTTGATGAGGTTGTCGGTGATGGTCGGGTGCCTGGCAGTGGCGACCCTTCCGGTTGGTGCCGGAGAAGGCCAGCAGGGTCCGGTTTCGACGCCTCCGCGGCCGATCGTGATCCCGAACCGTACGCTCGATTCGCATGAGCTCAACGATCTTGCCGAGAAGAATGCCCGCAAACGGAACTTTGATGCGGCGAACGAGGCCCGGAAGCGCCTCATCGATGACGAAACGAACAAGCTGCTCATCTTGGCCCGGGACATGAAGGCCAGGACCGATGAGCTGGGAAGCGGCCCGTTACCGCCGATGCTGGTCCGCGAAGCCGCAGTGATTGAATTGCTGGCGAACGATGTGAAGGAAAAGATGAAGCTGACCGTGATCGCGGATTGAGGTCCCGGGGGAGCTTGAACATGAAAGCCAAGACTCGTTGGGGAATGGCAGTGGGCGGGCTTGCCGGGGTGGTTCTGGCCATGGGGTTGCTGGGCCGGGCGCAATATGGGCAAACCGGGGGTCTTCAAAACCAAACCGGCTCGCGTCAGCAGGGCAGGTTGGAGGAAGGACCGGAGACCGATTCGGTTTTTGCCGAGAGGCGCTTGCGTGCTCTCAATGCGGACCGGCATAAGTCAATGGTTTCAGACGCAGATAAGTTGCTGAAGCTCGCTCGCCAACTGGATGCCGAGATCGCATCTAGCCCGGGGGACGAACTGACTCCGGAGGAGATGCGCAAAGTGGCGGAGATTGAGAAGCTGGCCCGTAACGTGAAAACGAAGATGGCTCAGTCGTTTTCTGGTGGTCCGCAGTTCCGAACTCCGGCCATGCCGATGGGTGGACCGGGAGAGGATTGACCGATTGCTACAATCATTGGATAGACATATATAGATCGGAAGAGGTCAAAAGAACCCGAAACTGGGAGTGAGAGAAATGGGACTTGCGGTTTCAAGCGCTCATGCGCCTGCGGCGAAAGATGCCTCAAACGGCCTCGGCTCTCAGGATCTGATCAAGATCTATCGGCTGATGTACCTGTCCCGTCGCATCGATGACCGCGAGATCCTTCTCAAGCGGCAACAGAAGACCTTTTTCCAGATTTCGGCCGCCGGGCATGAAGCCCTTCAGGTGGGCGCGGCTCTTGCTCTCAAACCGGGGTACGACTGGTTCTTCCCGTACTATCGCGATCGCGCCTTGTGCCTGACGCTGGGAGTGACACCAACGGAGATGTTTCTGCAGGCGGTGGGCGCCGGAAGTGACCCTGCCAGCGGCGGACGTCAGATGCCCACACACTGGAGCAGCATTCCGCTGAACATCGTGAGCACCTCATCTTCGACTGCGACGCAGGTTTTGCATGCGGTGGGCTGCGCTGAAGCAGGGCGCTATTTCACCCGCCATCCTGGAGCCGCGGCAAAGGTTGAAGGCGATTATCGCGCCTTCCGCGAGGTCACCTTTCATGGCGACGAGGTCGTCCTCACCTGTATCGGCGAGGGATCGACTTCGCAGGGTGAATTCTGGGAGGCATTGAACACGGCATCGAATCGCAAGCTCCCCGTTATCTTCATGATTGAGGACAACGGCTATGCGATCAGCGTTCCGGTGGAGGTGAATACGCCAGGCGGAAACATTTCACGGCTGGTCGCCAACTTCCCGAATTTCCACTTCGAAGAGGTGGACGGCACCGATCCCGTGGAGAGTCTTCTCGCATTTCAGAGGGCTGCCGAGCACTGCCGTGCCGGCCATGGGCCGGCTTTCGTTCACGGCCACTGCATCCGGGTTTACTCGCACTCACAGTCGGACGACGACAAGCTGTATCGTTCGGCAGCCGAGCGGGAAGCAGACGCCATGCGCGATCCGATCGCGAAGATGCAGATGCGGCTCCTGCGCGAGGGCATCCTGACGGCCGAGCAGATCAACGAAGTGGAGCGCGAGGCAGAGCGTGAAGCGGCTGAAGCTGCCGACCAGGCGCTGCAGGCGTCATTGCCCGAGGTATCTTCCATCCCGCGGCACGTTTATTCCGAAGACCTGGACGCCACGCGCGCGGCATTCGCTACCGAAGAAGTCCAGCCGGCGGGCACGGGACCAGGGAAATCGGCCAGCGCGAAAGGCGGCGGACCGCGAACCATGGCCGACCTGATCAATGCCTGCCTGCACGACGAGATGCGCCGCGATCCGCGCATCATTGTCTACGGAGAGGACGTGGCCGACGCCAGCCGGGAAGAAGCGCTGACCGAGGTCAAAGGAAAGGGCGGCGTGTTCAAGCTCACCTCGGGATTGCAGACCGCCTTTGGTTCCGAGCGCGTCTTCAACTCGCCTCTGGCCGAGGCGAACATTGTGGGCCGTGCAGTGGGTTATGCGGTCCGCGGAATGAAGCCGGTCGTAGAAATCCAGTTTTTCGACTACATCTGGCCGGCAATACACCAGATCCACAACGAACTCGCACTGATGCGCTGGCGTTCCAACGGCGCATGGGCTGCGCCGGCTGTTATTCGCGTGCCGATCGGCGGATACCTGACCGGCGGCGCCATCTACCATTCGCAGTCGGGCGAGAGCTTCTTCACGCATATCCCCGGCCTGCGCGTAGTGATTCCGTCGAATGCGCTCGATGCCAACGGACTGCTGCGAACCGCGATTCGCTGCGACGACCCTGTTTTGTTCCTCGAGCACAAGCGGCTCTACCGGGAATCGTATGGCCGTGCTCCGTATCCGGGACCGGATTTTGCGGTTCCGTTCGGTAAAGCCAAGATCGTTCGGCCCGGCACGCACATGACGCTGGTAACTTACGGAGCACTCGTTCCGCGCGCTCTGCAAGCCGCGCATACGGCGAGCCGCGACAAGGGCATCGAGGTGGAAGTCATCGATCTGCGAACGCTGAGTCCCTACGACTGGGAAGCTATTGCTACGTCCGTCAGGAAGACCAGCCGCGTGATTGTTGCGCATGAGGACATGCTGAGTTGGGGATATGGCGCCGAGATTGCCGCCCGTATCGCCGATGAGCTCTTCGAGGATCTCGACGCACCGGTAAAGCGGATCGGGGCAATGGACACGTTTGTAGCCTACCAGCCTGTTCTGGAGGATGCGATTCTGCCGCAGCCGAATACCGTACTGAAGGCCATCAACGAGTTACACGCATACTGATCGCGCGGGACCGTCGATCGGGGCCGAGTCTTAACCGGACCCGGATACAATGTTGGGATGGGCACCCATCCTGAACATAGCCGGCTGCGCATGGGCCGGCGGGCGGATCGAGCCGCATGAGGGGCTTTCTTCGCCTTGTCCGCTACGGGATACCCTACTCGTTGCAGTGGTTGATGGGTGTGGTTCTGCTCGCCGCTGTCGGCGCCCTAGACACGTTCCGTGTCCTCCTGATGCAGCCCGTCTTCGACCAGGTGCTCCGGCCCGATGCTCCCGAGGGTCCGATCACGCTCGGCCTGCCCAACAGCCGATGGCACTTCGACCTGCGGATGTTCGTTCCGCATTTCCTGCACATGCACAATGCATGGACCGTCGTGGCTACGTCAATCATCGCCGCCACGGTCGCAAAGGGAATTTGCGATTATCTTGGCACCTATCTGGTGAATTATGCCGGGTTCGGCATGATTACCGACCTGCGGAATCATCTCTACGAAGCCACTCTCCGCCGTTCCTCCAGCTTCTTCCACAAGCACGCGACCGGAACCATCCTTTCCACGCTTATTAACGATGTCGATCGAGTGCAGCTTGCCCTCAGTTCGGTGATCGGGGAATTCCTCCAGCAGTTCTTCACGTTTCTTGTTGGAATTGTGTTCGTCATTCGCCTTGGCGGTCATCTCAGTTGGGCGCTCGTGTTGTTTATCCCGGTTGTCATCACCTCAGCGCGCAAGATCGGCAGGGAGGTTCGTACCCGCACGCGCAGCGGCCAGGACAAGCTGGCGGAGATCCAGAACATCCTGCATGAAACCGTTACCGGCAACCGGATTGTGAAGGCGTTTAATACCGAAATCTGGGAGATCCTGCGGTTCAAGCGCGCCGCCAGGCGACTCTTCCGGGCGAACCTGCGCAATGTGCGTATTCAATCCATCAGTTCGCCTTTGATGGATACCATCGGCGCCATGGCCATCGCATTGTTTCTCCTCATCGGTCGCAACGAGATTCAGCACGGCCGCATGACGACGGGCCTGTTTGCCGCTTTCATCTTTCTGCTATTCAGGCTCTATGATCCGGTGCGGAAGTTCGCGTACTTCTACAACAGCTTCCAGCAGGCGATGGGCGCTTCGACATCGATTTTTGGTTTCTTCGACGCCAAGGATGACGTGAAAGAACGGCCGCACGCAGCTGCGATGCCGCAATTCTCGCGTTCGATCAGGTTCGATAACGTCGGGTTTTCCTACTCTACGGAGAAGGGCGAGAGCCAGATCCTGCACAACGTCGATCTTGAAGTTCGAGCCGGCGAGTTGCTGGCGCTCGTCGGTCCTAGCGGAGCGGGGAAGTCGACGCTCGTCAACCTGATTCCGCGCTTCTTCGATGTGACCAGCGGCCGCATTCTCATCGACGACCGCGACATCCGCGAGATGACGTTGAGCTCACTGCGGCGGCAGGTCGCGCAGGTTTCACAGGAGACGATCCTGTTCAACGACACCGTACGCAACAACATCGCGTACGGCCAGCCGGACACGAAGAATGAACTGGTGGAACAAGCCGCCCGCAACGCACTTGCGCACGACTTCATCATGCGCATGCCGCAGGGATACGCCACCATCATCGGCGAGAAAGGCTTTCGCCTTTCCGGAGGCGAACGGCAACGCCTGGCCATTGCGCGCGCCATCCTGAAAGATTCGCCAATTCTGATTCTCGATGAGGCTACTTCGGCGCTGGATGCGGAGAGTGAGTCGCTGGTTCAGGCCGCGCTCTCAAACCTGATGCAGGGCCGCACTACGCTTGTGATCGCGCACCGGCTAGGCACAATTCGCCGGGCGAACCGCATCGCTGTGCTCGAAGGCGGCCGCATTACGGCGATCGGCTCGCATGAAGATCTGCTGACGACTTCACCTACGTATCAGCGGCTGTACCAATTGCAGTTCATGGATCTACCCGAGCAGGAAGACTCGCTCGAGAATGAATCGCGAGCCCTCGATCGACTTTTGCAGCCGACACTGTGGGCCGAGGCTGAGGACAAGTAAGCATGCCTATTTATTCGATGACCGGTTTTGCCCGCACGCAGGTGCGCGTGCACGATCAACTTGCATACATGCTCAGCCTGAAAAGCGTGAATCATCGATTCCTCGATATTCAATTGCGCTTGCCGGCGGGATTCGACGCGCTGGAGATGGAGTTGCGTCGGGTGCTGAAAGAGAGCCTGGTGCGCGGGCATGTGGAATTGACGTTGTCGGTCGATCGCTCTGCGCAGCAAAGGGCTGGATACAATCGCGAATTGGTGGCGGGCTACCTGGATGCTTTTCGGCAGGCTCGCGCCGAGTTCCGCCTGAAAGGCGATCCTGATCTGAACGTGGCTCTGCGCATGCCCGGCGCTTTGCAGGCGGAGGTTCGCAACCATATCGAGGAAGACGTCGCCGTTCTGAGCGAGAGCGCCATGCGCGAGATCGGGCCGCTGCTCGAAGAGCTGAAGACGATGCGTGCGCGCGAAGGCGAAGCGCTTGAGGCCAACCTGCGCGCCTGTCTTGTCCGGCTGGCGGAAGCAGTGGAGGGAGTCTCGGCGCTGCGGCCGGAAGTGGAGCAGCGCTACCAGGAGCGGCTCACGCAACGATTGATTGCGGCGACGGGAAACGAATTCAACCGGCAGCGATTGCTTGAGGAAGTCGCCGTGCTTGTGGACCACAGTGACATCTCCGAGGAATTGGAGCGCATGGTCACGCACATCGGCCACTTCCGCGAGTTGCTCACCACGGGCGGAGAAGTCGGGAAGAAGCTCGATTTCCTGCTCCAGGAGATGAATCGCGAAGCCAACACGCTGCTGTCGAAGACCGGCGGAGTGGGCGGCAAGGGTACACGGATCACCGAACTGGGCCTGGCCATGAAGGCCGACATTGAAAAAGCCCGTGAGCAGGTGCAGAACGCGGAATGACATTCCCTGAAAGGGCAGTGCGTCGCGGAGAAGTCGATCGCGGACAGTTTGTATCAGGGCATGACTTCACAGGTTGCGAAACAATTCATTCGAAGCGGGTCTTGTAACAGGGCATGACTTTAGTCATGCCGATCGGAACGACTTGGAAACGGGGCTTTAGCCCCTGAGTGATTTTCGGTACGAAAGGGAACTTCGCAAGTGGCAGGAATTCTGTTCATCATCTCGGCGCCATCGGGCTCGGGCAAGAGCACACTCGTAAGCGAACTCCGCAAGCAGGTCAGCGGCGTTGAATTTTCCATCTCGTGGACGACGCGTCCTCCCCGCGGCTCTGAAGAACACGGTCGCGAGTACTATTTCACGAGCCGCGAGGAGTTCGAGCGCATGGTTGCAGAGGGGAAGTTTCTCGAGCACGCCGAGGTTTTCGGCAACTACTATGGAACCGCGCGGCAGTCGCTGGAGGATGCGCGGCGGCAGGGGCATGACCTGCTTCTTGACATCGATGTGCAGGGAGCGGCGCAGGTTCGCGCGGCGATGCCTGAGGCCGTCAGCATCTTTGTGCTACCGCCGACACCCAGGGTGTTGCGCACTCGGCTGCGCAATCGCAGCCGCGCCGAAGGCGTGGTAAATGAGGAAGAGGTCTACCGACGCCTGGGCGAAGCCAGGAAGGAAATTGAGAATTATCGCGATTACAGCTATATTCTCATCAACGACATCCTTGACCGAGCGGTCGCGCAACTTGAGGCAATCGTACTGGCCGAGCGATACTATCGCAACGCCGAACCGATCGTCTACCGTTCGAGCAGGGTGTTGGAGGTCGCCGCGGGCTGCCGACTGCCGAACTCGCGGGAGCGGCTGAAACCGGTGCTGGAGGCCTTCGGGATCGAGGGCGGCTCCAGCCAACAACAACTTCCCTTTGGAGATGATCCCGATGACGATTGAGACTAGATTCGATTCGAACTATCGCAAGGTACTCGTGGCCGCACGCCGCGCTCGTCAGATCCAGAGCGGTGCCGCAGCACTCGTACCGACCCGCTCCTCGAAAGCTTGTCGCATCGCGCAGGAGGAGATCGACGCCGGCAAGATTTCCTACGTCAAAAAAGAAGTCCCCGTGGTAAAGCCGCTGGTAGCAGAAAACGGGATCCCGATTCTCTAAGGAACGTAAGTTTTTCCGCACGCAAAGTCAAGGTTCGAGCTTGAACCTTTCGTGTCTTTCGCAACGGAAAGACCGCGGTTAACCAGTCTCCCAGGCACCTGACCGCTAACCCTCGAAAACTGTTTCACCCTCGACTGGACTACAATCGAATCATGCGAGTGACGGTCGGCGTCTCGGGCGGGATTGCCGCTTACAAAGCGGCAGAACTGGTGCGGGCCCTGCAACGGCGCGGGGTTGAAGTGCACGTGGTAATGACCGAGGCGGCGACGCGATTCATTCAGCCACTGACCTTCGCTGCCCTTACAGACCACAAGGTCATCACTAGCCTGTGGGACGACGCCGGCGGCAACGAAGGTACTTACGATTCTTCCATCGAGCACATCAGCGAAGCGCTGTGGACGGAGGCGCTCGTTGTTGCTCCGGCCACCGCCAACATCCTCGCGAAATTCGCAAACGGCATCGCCGACAATTTTCTGACCACCATGTATCTGGCCACTCGCGCGCCTGTTCTTGTGGCGCCGGCGATGAACGTGAATATGTGGCAGCATGCGGCCGTGCAGGCGAATCTCGACCTTCTGCGCCAACGCGGTGTGCGCGTCATCGAGCCCGGCACCGGAGAGCTTGCCTGCGGAATGATCGGCGAAGGACGAATGGCCGAGCCGGAGGCGATTGCTGAAGTGGTCTTCAATTCGCTCGGCCGGCGCAGCGACATGGCTGGAGAAACCGTGCTCATCACGGCCGGGGGCACGCGTGAGGCGCTCGATCCTGTTCGCTACATCGGCAACCGCTCCAGCGGGAAGATGGGCTATGCACTGGCCGATGCGGCGCAGAGCCGCGGCGCGAAAGTCATACTTATCAGCGGCCCATCTGCACTGCATCCGCCCGCGCGTTGCGAGGTTGTTCGCGTCACCACCGCCGAAGAGATGCGGAAGGCAGTGCTGGGTCGCATGGCAGAAGCCACCATGGTGATCAAGGCTGCAGCGGTGGCGGACTACCGTCCGGTAAACGTGTCGGAGCAGAAGCTGAAGCGCACCGGTCCCATGACCATCGAGCTTGCGCCGACCGAAGACATCCTGGCAGAGGTGACGAAGCAGCGCAGGCCGGGTCAGCTCATCGTGGGATTTGCGGCCGAAACCGAGAACACCATGGAAAACGGACGCGCCAAGCTGCTGCGGAAGGGCGCTGACGCCATCGTCGTCAACGATGTTTCCGGCGAAGGCGTCGGCATCGATGCCGATCGCAACGCCGCGACGTTTCTCACACCATCGACCTCGATCGAGTTGCCGGAGATGACCAAGCGCAAGCTCGCCGACCACATTCTCGACGAAATTCTGGCACTGCGTCGCCCGCGGCCTCTTGTCTTTGAGGTGGATGAAAGCTCGCCGCAGGACAAGGTTCTCAGCGAATCCGCCGCGCCGGCCGCGTCGCGCCGCCGCATCATCGTGGAGTAGCCTCAATTGCCATCGCTCGATCCTGCAACCCGCGAAGCCCTCGAGGCGCGTCTGCGTTTCTACCGCGAACTCGGCCTTACCGATTTCTACCGCCGCCCAGTCGACGCCTCGCAGATGCTTACCTCGGCACCCGGAACCGAATCGTCGAACACCAAGGAACAAGCCTTGATCACGGCGACCATGGGGGAGCACAAGACTTCATCAACAGTTCAGGAGAGCACTGCCATTCCACCCCGCAAGACCATCTCCGCACCGCCTCAAATCGGCACTGTCGTTGCACCGGCAGACCGCGAGTCCGTCCTCCGCCTCATTCGCGAAGACATCGGCGACTGCACCCGCTGCGCGCTTCACAAGGGCCGCAATAAGATCGTCTTTGCAGATGGCGATCCCAACGCGCGTCTCATGTTCGTGGGCGAGGGGCCGGGCGCCGATGAAGATGCACAGGGCCTGCCGTTTGTGGGCCGCGCCGGACAGCTCCTGAACAACATGATTGCGGCGATGGGCCTTGGGCGGGAGCAGGTCTACATCGCCAACGTGGTCAAATGCCGTCCGCCGCAGAACCGCACGCCTGAGCCCGACGAAGCCAATACCTGCTCGCCGTTTCTCTTCCGCCAGATCGACGTGATACGGCCGGAGGTGATTGTCGCGCTGGGGGCTACGGCGGCCACCTATTTACTTGGGCAGCGCCAGCCCCTTGCCGGCCTGCGTGGGCGCGTGCACTCTTTCCGCTCGAGCAAGCTGATCGTTACCTACCATCCGGCGTTCCTGCTGCGCGATCCGAGACAGAAGAAAGAAGCATGGGCGGATCTGCAGATCGCCATGCGCGAACTGGGACTCAAGCCGCCGTCCAAACCAACCTCCTAGCGTCTCTGGCGCTCCATCGGCGTGATTGAAGATGGTTTATACTCGGGTCGCCATGCAGAATCGATTCTTTTCCGTTCTTTGCTCATTGTTGTTGTCTACATGCATAGGGCCGTCGCTTCCGGCCCAGGCCGGTTTCGTTCACACTTCCGGAAAGGAACTAGTTGACGGTGCGGGAAAGCCGCTGCTGTTGCGCGGTACGAACCTTGGCAATTGGCTCGAACCTGAGGGCTACATGTTCAACCTCGGCGATACCGCGCAGTCTCCGCGCGAGATCGAGGACCTGAGCCGCGAACTCATCGGGCCCGCCAAAGCTGAAGCATTCTGGAAGGATTGGCGCGACAACTACATTACTGAAGCCGATATCGACCGCATCAAGGCGATGGGTTTCAATTCCGTCCGCGTGCCGATCCATTGGAAGTTATTCAACGATGACAACGCCGAGGGATTCCGGCTGCTGGACCGGCTTGTCGAGTGGGCGCGCAAAGATCACATTTACGTGATCATCGACCTGCATTGCGCGCCGGGCGGGCAGACCGGCACCAACATCGACGACAGCTACGGATATCCATGGCTTTACCTGAGTCCCGAAGCCCAGAAACACACGATCGAAGTGTGGCGTCGGATCGCGGCGCACTTGAGCAGAGAGCCGATCATTCTGGGCTACGATCTGCTGAATGAGCCGATTCCTCACTTCCCGCAATTGCGCCGGTTCGATGGCGACCTTGAACCGCTCTATCGCAGGATCTCGGCGGCCATTCGCGAGGTTGACCGCAACCATGTGCTCATCCTCGGCGGAGCGCAGTGGGACAGCAACTTCAAGGTGTTCGGAAAACCGTTCGACTCCAACGTGATGTACACGTTTCACAAGTACTGGACTGCCCCCGACGCGAGCGTCATCAGGGAGTATATTGACTTCCGCGATAAATACAACGTACCGATCTGGCTCGGCGAGTCGGGCGAGAACAACGACCAGTGGATTGCGGCCTTCGTGAAGACGCTTGAGGGGAACCACATCGGCTGGTGCTTCTGGCCCTACAAGAAGATGGACGCCGGCTCAAGCGTGGTCACGTTCGACCGGCCGGCCCACTGGGATGCAGTCATCAGTCTGAGCAAGATGCCCGCCGGGACCGGCAATGCGGAGAAGAGGATTGCGGCGCGACCATCGCCGGTGGATGCGCAAGCCGCGTTCGATGATCTACTGAACAAGATCCACTACTCGAGCGAGAGGGTGAATCCGGGCTATGTGCACGCTCTTGGGCTGACTGTTCCCGGACAATAGGCCCGGGTCGAGCTTCAATAGCGAATTGAGCGGGGTTTGAGCGCGCGCTACAGCGGAATCAGAGTTGATGTACCCAGAAAGCAAGCCCGTCGAGTGGCCTTTTCCTTAAGAAGAGGCCACCTTCAGGATCCTTGAGATGGGCACGGTTTCTCTAATTCTGCTCTATAGAGCGAACATGACGAAGCAAAGGTCGAGCGCAAATCCGGCGACAATCGATGCAGGGATAACGAGCCACCATTTCTTTCCGCTTGTGGCGGCCAGGGCGCCGAGCACGCAGGAGAGAACCGCGCAGGCGAAGCTGATGGGCGCACGCCATTCGCGGTACGGGGGAATGAAGATGCTCAGGAGAAGAGCTGCGCTGGCAATTCCTGCTTTCGTTGATCTTTTCACGAGTTACCTCCGTTGCTTCGCGATCCGATCATTCCACCCGTGAATCCGCAGCGGCTCTTACCTGCGGCGGGACTTCGTCTTTGCAGTGGCCATGACGGCAATGGGTGGGGCGACCGTCATGAGCATGAGTGCTAAAACCATCACCAAACCGAACATCGTCTTTCTCACTTTCCCTTCGGATTCAGCGTGGAACACAAGCAGGATTGCGCTCCGTGGCAAGAGTCGCCATAACCCGTTGGCAGGTGGTAATAGCCGAAAGGTTGCAGTCGGCGGGGAAAAACCACGCTGGGGCCTTGGGGGCGAGGCCGTGATGCATCCGATCTCCTTCTCGCCGGACCTGCAAGATTCATCCGGCTGGGTTGTCGAATCTTTACAATATTCCCGGCTCCAGTACGTCTAGCTCAGTAGATGGATTGGGGCATCGAGCATGATCTCGATGATCGAGCAAGACCGCCAGATCGCAGAAGTTGTCGCGAAGGAACGGCCCCGGCTGCGCGATTTTATCCGCAAGCGGGTTGCGAATGAATCCGACGTTGAAGATCTTCTGCAGGAAGTTCTTTACGAACTGGTGGAAGCCTATCGGCTGCTGAAGCCGATTGACTACGTGACCGGCTGGCTGTTTCGCGTGGCGCGCAACCGGATCACGGACCTCTTTCGCAAGAAGAAGCCGCAAAATTTCAGCGATGAGGCTCTTGCGGATGAGGATGGTGAACTGCTCGATCTTGGCGATGTGCTGCCCTCGCCCGATGCCGGGCCGGAAGCGCAGTTCCTTCGCAGCATGCTTCTGGATGAGCTGGAACTGGCGCTTGCGGAGCTGCCGCTCGAGCAGCGCGAGGCTTTCATTGCCCACGAGGTGGATGGGCGCAGCTTCAAGGAGTTGTCCGCGGAGAGTGGGGTGAGCGTGAATACGCTGCTCTCGCGCAAACACTACGCGGTGCTGCATCTGCGCGAGCGGCTGCAGCGCATTCACGACGAGCTTTTGGAGAAATGAGGAACGCTATGAAAAAGATCTGGATTGCACTGATCGCTCCGCCGGCAATCGTACTGTTTGTGTGGCTCTTCGGCGAACTGGTGATGCACCTGTGGAACTGGCTGCTGCCGCCGCTCTTCGGTTGGCACATGATCACCTTCTGGCAGGCCCTCGGGCTGCTCTTGCTGAGCCGCATTCTCTTCGGCAGTTGGGGGCCAGGCGGCGGTGGCAATCACCGTTCGCGCCGCAGAGAAAAGTGGGAGAAGATGACCCCCGAAGAGCGCGAGAAGCTGCGCCAGAGCTGGGCGGCGCGTTGCGGATTCCCGGAAGCGGGCGAAAGCAAGGGGACGGCCTGATTGCGGGGTGTTGATTCGCCCTTCTCCCGAGGGCTTTGAGCGGAATCAGAGTAACCGTGCCCATCTTAGGGGTCCTGAAGGTGGCCTTTTCTTAAGGAAAAGACCACTCGACAGCTTGCTTTCCAGGTGCATCTACTCTGATTCCGCTGTAGTCCGGAGGATCGCGATCAACGCGGCGCCGGCGCGGCGCCGGCGCGGAGTTAATGGTGCGGAGTGATGTCGGTTACCTGTTTATCAGCCGATCGGGTGACGTTTTCATTCTGGCGCATGGAACCTCAACACGACAATCGGCGTATATCCATAGCAAATCCCCACATGGAAGTCACTGGGGTTGTGCGATGCGGATGTTGCGCCGGACGTTTTCTATGCGTTGCGGCAGATGCGTTTGTCGCCTGTGTTCACGCTAACCGCCATGTTGACCATGGCGCTGGGAATTGGCGCCACCACGGCGATCTCCTCGCTGATTGACAGCGTGATGCTGAAATCGCTGCCGGTGGCCGATCCGGCGCGGCTCTATCGCGTGGGCTCGGGCATGAGCTGCTGCGGGGTCATCGGTCCGCAGAAAGAGTGGGGGATCTTTTCTTACACGCTCTATCAGCGGATTGCAGCGTCGGCGCCGGAGTTTGAGCAGACCGCGGCCTTCGAGGCGTCGTCCTCGGTGTTCAGCGTGCGCCGCGCCGACAGCAACGAGCCGGCGAAGCCTCTCCGCAGTGAGGCAGTTTCGGGAAATTACTTTGAGACCCTCGGCGTGCAGCCATTCCTGGGCCGCACGCTAACACCGGCCGATGATCAGTTGGGCGCCTCGCCGACCATGATGTTGAGTCATCGCGCCTGGCAGCAGGAGTATGGATCAAACCCTAAGATTGTGGGCTCGACCTTCATCGTGGACGGACATGCGATCACGGTGGTGGGGATTACGCCGCCGGGGTTTTATGGAGAGACGCTGCGCAGCGATCCGCCGGAGTTGTTCATGCCGATCGAGCTTGAGCCGATAATGGCGGGGAAAAACACCGTGTTGAACAAGCCGTTGGCCTGGCTGCGGATCATTGGACGACTCCGCCCGGGCGCAAAGACCGACGGTATGGCGGCGCGGTTCACAACGATTACACAGCAATGGCTGCTCTCGGATCTTGGAGCGGCGTATCCACAGTATCTAGATCAGCTGAAGGCGATGCTTCCCGGAGAAACGGTCAAGGTGATGCCGGCAGGCGACGGCATCGCGGAGATGAAGGCCGGCTACGAGAGCAGCCTGCACATCCTCTTGGCGGTTTGCGGGCTGGTGCTGCTGATTGCGTGCGCAAATCTGGCGAACCTGCTGTTGGCACGGGGTTCGGCGCGAGGCACACAGGCAGCGGTGCGGCTGGCCATGGGTGCATCGAAACTGCGGCTGGTCGAGCAGTCGCTTACCGAGAGCGTGCTTCTGGCGTTGTTGGGCGGCGTGGCGGGGCTCGTGATTGCGTTTGCGGGTGTGAAGGTGATTGTGGCTCTGGCGTTCCACTCGGCGCATTATGTACCGATTGATGCGACACCCTCGCTCGCTGTGTTGGGCTTTGCCTTTGGCATGTCACTGGTGACCGGCTTGCTGTTCGGAACAGCACCCGCCTGGTTTGCAGCGAGGACCAATCCGGCAGCGGTGCTGCACGGCGTGGGGCGGAGCACGCGGGATGGTCGTGCATTGCCGCAGAAAACCCTTGTGGTGGTCCAGGCGAGCTTGTCCGTCGTGCTGTTAACGGGTGCGGGGCTGCTGACGCGAAGCCTGATGAAGATGGAACACCAGAATTTCGGATTCGAGACAGAGCATCGGGTGAGTCTGGACGTGAATGCGCCGTTCACCACCTACTCTCCCGAGAAGCTTGATGCGACATATCGTGCGCTGCGCGAGCGGCTGGAGCGGATTCCGGGAGTGCAGGGCGCGGCGCTGGCCATGTATACGCCCTTCACGGATAACAGCGACGCCATGATTGCGCGCCAGGGACAGGCGGCCATAGATGTGAATGCCGACAACACCTCCGCGTGGGAACGCGTGAGCGCCGGCTACCTTGAACTGATGGGCCAGCAGATCGTGCGCGGCCGCAGTATTACGGAGCAGGATACGGCCTCCACGCCAAATGTCGCCGTGGTTGACGAAGCCTTCGCGAAGAAGTTCTTCAAGCCGGGCGAGGATCCGATTGGCGCGCGGTTCGGCCTGAATGAAGTGCAGTACAGCGGAATGTTCGAAATCGTTGGCGTGGCGCGCACTGCCAACTACACCGATCCTAGCGGCCACTGGAGACTGCCGCTCTTGTTCCTCCCGCTGGCACAGCACGCACATTACCCGGGCACAATGGCGCAAATGACAATGGCGCAAATGATCGAAGACCATTCGCATATCATTCACGCCGTGGTGCTCGAGTTGCGCGGCAGCATGGAGGGCCTGGAGCCGCAGATCCTGCGCGCATTTGCGGAGGTCGATCCGAACCTGACGCTCAACAGGATGCGCACCATGGAGGAACAGGTTGCGGACCGGATGGACCAGGAGCGTACGGTCTCCCAGTTGACGGGCCTGTTCGGCGCGCTGGCCCTTGTGCTGGCGGCAGTGGGTCTTTACGGTGTAACGGCGTACGGCGTGGAACGGCGAACCGGCGAGATCGGCGTGCGCATTGCGCTGGGCGCGACTCGGCTTCAAGTGGTGGCGATGGTCCTGCGCGGGGCGTTTGTGCAGGTCCTCTTCGGGCTGGCGATCGGCGTTCCGGTTTCGATCGCCTGCGCGCGGCTGATTGCTTCGCAGTTGTTTGAAGTGAAGGGGTGGGACCCGGTGGCGCTGGGTGGCTCCGCGGCTGCCCTGGCGCTCTGTGCGCTGGTAGCAAGCCTGGTGCCGGCCCGGCGGGCGGCAACCATCGACCCGGTGCAGGCGCTGCGGGCGGAGTAGCGGGGCGCGTTTCCCTTCGCTTTGTGCTTTCCCAGGTCTCAGAAGCGTGGGTTCGTGTCCGCGGGGGCCCCGGACTTCGTCAAGGACGGGGCACCCGCGTTTTGTGATGGAGCCTGCTGCCCTTACTCGCCGCGCAGCGCCTGCATCAGGTCGATGGAAGCGGCGCGGAGTGCGGGCGGTGTGGACGCCGCTACCGCGAGCATGACCACGCAAACGGCGGCGACAATGAGTACCAAGGGGTCTAACGGGCTCACACCGAAGAGCATGGAGCGTAACAGCCCAGATGCCGCGGCTGCTCCCGCAAGGCCGATGAGGCAGCCAATGGTCGCGAGCTTTGCGCCGGACTCGAGCACGAGGCGCACAATCGCCAAGCGCTGCGATCCGAGCGTCATCCGGATCGCCATCTCCTGCACGCGCGAGGCGACGGAGAACGCGATCACGCTGTAGATGCCGAGGACGGCAAGAAGCACGGCCGCGAACGCGAAGCTCGAGATGAGCACGGTGTTGAAGCGGCGCGACGCTTCGGAGTCGGAGACGACCTGCTCCATGGTCTGGACCTGTGTAAGCGGCAGCAACGGATCGATAGATCGCACGGTCGCGCGAAGAGTGTTCTCCATCTGTTCAGGCGGAACAGCCGACCGGAGCACGATGTAGGCGCCATTGCCATTCAGGTCGCCGGGCTGTGCGAGCGCGCCGATGTCTTCTTCCACCTGATCGCTGGGCATGTAGTACTGCTCGGTCGCCGGGTTGTCGGGCGAAAGAAGCTGAGTGTCCGAGACTTCGCCGACGATGGTGATCCATGGCGTCTGCATCTGTGGTGTGCCGATGCGGATGCGTTTGCCGATTGGGTTCTGGTTAGGCCAGAAGTGCTGCGCGAACCTGTGATTGACGATGAGCACAAGCTGCGTGCCGGCGTGATCGGCCTCGCTGAAGAAGCGGCCGCGGAGCAGTCGAATGCCCATCGCCGGAAAGAAGTTTCCGATGACAGTGGAGACAGTCGCCAGGTTCATGTTCGCACCCAGCGGCGGCGTGTAGCCGTCAACGACGAAGGTCTGGCTGTTGTTCACGCCCTGCGACGGCAGCATGCTCGTGAGACCGGCGGATTCGACGCCGGGAAGCCGATTGAGCTTGAGCAGCAATTCGCGATTGAACGTGTCAATCTGCGGCTGTTTGGAGTATTGCTGCTGCGGCAGGGAGTAGGCAGCGGTGGTCACGTTCTGCGGCGTGAACCCGAGGTCAACTTCGCGCATCTTGTCGAAGCTGCGCAGCAGAAGGCCGGATGCGGTAAGCAGCACAAGAGCAATCGCGATTTCCGCAACCACGAGCGTAGAGCGCAGGCGCGCGTGGCCCCCGCTCTCGCTTCCTGTGCGCCCGCCTTCCTTCAGGTTGTTGTTGACGTTGGTGCGGATAGCGGCGAATGCAGGAGCCAGGGCGCAGACGAGGCCGGTGACCACCGCAAGCCCGAGGGCGAAGGCGACAACCTGCCAGCTAAGCGTGATCTCGTTGACACGCGGCAGGCTCTCGGGCAGCATGCTCTTTCCCACACGCAATGCCGTGCCGGCCAAAACCAATCCAAGAACGCCGCCGCTTACGCTGAGCACCAGGCTCTCGATGACGGCCTGGCGAATCAGCGCCGCTGCGTGCGCTCCGAGCGCGAGGCGTACGGCAACTTCGCGCTGGCGGCGAATCGCCCGCACGAGCATGAGTCCGGCGAGATTGAAGCAGGCGATGAGCAGCACCACAGCGACCGCAAGAAACAGGGTGCGCAGCAGCGAGCGCGACTGTTGCACCGTGTCATTCTGCAACGGCCGCACCAGGGCGTTGATGTGCAGGTTTGCCATGTCGGCGGGGTAGCCGGCCATGATCTCTTTGGCCACGCGATTGGCGTCGCCCTCGGCCTGCGCGGCTGAGACACCGGGCTTGAGACGCCCGATCATTTGGTAGCTCCAGTTCGCCGCGCGTGTGGCAGCAAGCTCGTCGGGTCTGAAGCTCATGGGAACCCACAACTCAGAGCGGTTGATCTGGCCAGGGATCAGCGGGAACTCAAACCCGCGCGGCATTACGCCGATTACGATGTAGGGCTTGCGGTCTAGGAGGACTTTGGTGCCGATGACCTGCGGGTTGGCGTGGAAGCGATTGCGCCAGGTGGCGTAACTGAGCACTGCTACCTGTTGCTGATGCTCGTCCTCATCTGCGGTAAAAACGCGTCCGAGCTCCGGAGCGACGCCAAGCGCGGAGAAGACACCCGCGGTCAAACGCGATGCGTTCACCTGGGCCGGATCGCCGTTGCCGGAAAGTTCAAATCCCGCGCCCTGGTATCCGCCAAGCGCGGCGAACCCGTTGGTATTGCGTGTGTAGGCGAGGATATCCTGAACCGTTACGCCGACTTCGTCGCCGCCCCCGGGAACCTCAACACCTGCAAGATGATCGGAGAGCACCATCAGGCGATCGGAATCGGGGAAGGGCAGCGGGCGCAGGAGCACGCCCTCGATGATGGAGAAGATTGCAGTGGTGGCGCCGATCCCAAAGGCGAGCATGAGGACGGCGGTGATGGTGAATCCAAGCGACTGGCGCAACTGGCGCAGTGCGAACTTCAGATCGAGACTAAGATTCTGCATGCGAATCCTCAGGGTCCATCTGATGACGATGCACAGCACGTGCCCGGCCAAAGTGACAGCCTGCTAATCCACGCAGAAACAAGCGGTTAGGTATGAATCTCAGAGGATGCCGGTTTCTGGCGGCGTTCGGAATCGGAAGCCGGTGTCCGGAAATGGACGGCAGAAAACGAAGCAGTAGAGATCGAATCGAGAAGAGAGGCAAGCGGTTGACTAATACTTAAAACCGCTGACCCGCTTCAATTCCACTCGCGCCACAGCGCGACGCCGCCCAGCAGTCCGGCTTCGTTGGAGACGATCTCGATGTTCTTGCCCGGTTTGAAGTCGATCTTCTTGGTGTTGCCGCCGCCAAGGTAGAGGTGGTCCCAGTTGAAAAGCTTCGCGGTCTGCTCGATCGCCTCCTGCAGCAGCTTGTTCCAGCGCTTCTTGCCGTACTTGTCGAGGCCGCGCCGCCCGAGGTAGTCCTCGTACTCGCGATCTCTCTTCCACGGGTGGTGGCCAAGTTCGAGGCCGGGGCAGAGGCGGCCGTTGGTGAAGAGAGATGAACCGAGGCCGGTTCCGAGCGTGATGGCGAGTTCGACCCCGTCGCCCTTGATGACGCCATAACCCTGCACGGCGGCGTCGTTGGCCGCGCGCACTGGCTTCTTCCAGCGCTTGGCGAGTTCGTCTTCAAGCGGGAACGCATTCCAAGCCGGATGCAGATTGACCGCGGTGAAGGTGACGCCCTTCTTGATTACGCCAGGAAATCCGACTGAAACGCGATCGAAGTTCGGCAGCGCCTTGCGCAACTCGTCCAGGCAGTTCAGCACGGCCTTGGGAGTGGGCACGGCCGGCGTCTGCACGCGCTGGCGTTCGCTCACGGGCTTGCCTGCGGCGTCCAGCAGCATCGCCTTCAGGCCCGAGCCGCCAATATCAATGCACATGGTGATGGGGTTTGAGATTCGAGGCGGACCATTGCGCACCGGTGAAGGAGTCTGTGAGGTTTTCGTGGTCATCAGCACGAATTGTACTCAAGACAGCGGACAGTGAACAGTGCGCCGTGAACAATGGCGACGGAAGTGGACAGTGGACAGTGAACAGGCGCCCCAGCCGGTGCAATCGAGCGCCTTCCTCCCGGTTCTTTGGAGGGTGCGGGCATCACGGCTGGCGGAAAAACTCATCGCACTGCAAGTTTTGTACCAGGGCGTGACTTCAGACATGCCGCAAGAGACCTGAATCAGCATAGGGCTTTTAGCCCCTGTGATCCCGAGCCTCTCCCGCTAAACTGAGAGTTGCTCCCGATGCCTTCTTTCTGCGAAGTCGCACTGCCGGTGCCGCTGGATCGTACGTTTACGTATGCCCTGCGCGAGGACGAGCCGGTTTCGCGGGGAGCGCGGGTGATCGCGCCGTTTCGCAACGAGAAGCTTATCGGGGTGGTCACAGCAACGGACGTCATGGCGCCGACTGATTTTGAGGCGAAATACCTTGAAGCCGTGCTCGACGACCAACCGCTGCTGAGCGAGCATTTGCTTGCCCTTGCCGAGTGGATCGCCGGCTATTACCTCGCTCCCCTGGGCGAGGTGTTGCGCAGCATGCTGCCACTGATGGCCGAGGTTCGCCGGACCGTCTACTACCGGATTACGGATCTGGGAAGGGATGTTTTGGCCTCGAGCGTGGATGGGGATGGATCATTTCTCCAGCCCGGTCATTCGCGCACACATCACGAGAAGGACCGTGCTTCCCCGTCAGGCCGTCACAGGATGACGGCGGAAGAACACGGCATGGAACGGCGCGTACTGGAGCGGTTGGCTTCCGGTGAGCCGGTCAAAGTCTCCACCCTGCGCACCGCGACCGCCTCAAGCCTTCCGGTGCTGACGCGCATGGTCCGTAAGAAGTGGATTGCGCGCGAAACCTCCGCGACAGAGCGCGATGCGCGGCGCACGGAGCGTTTCGCAGTCCTGATTCCGGATGCGCGCCTGCCCGCGTTGACCAGGCTGCAGCAGGCCATACTGGCGGAGCTGGCTGCAAATGACGGAGAGCTGCCGCTGGCGGAATTGCGGCGGCGAGATTTGCCGGCCTCCACGCTGCAAACGCTGGTGCGCCGCGAACTGGTGCGAATCGAAGAGCGCGCGGCGGCGTTTCGTCTCGGCGGGATTGAAGCGCCGACGCAACCGCTCGTTCTCAACGAGTCGCAACTCGATGCGCTTGCCTCCATCGTGTCGAAGCTCGGGGCCTTTCATTCCTTTTTGCTTCACGGCGTAACCGGGTCGGGAAAGACGGCCGTCTACCTGCACGCGATGCAGCGCACTCTCGATCGCGGGCAGTCCGTGATTCTGCTGGTGCCGGAGATCGGCCTGACCCCGCAAATGGCAGGGCTGCTCGACGCGGCCTTCGGGCAGCGTGTGGCATTGCTCCACTCCGCGCTTACGCCGGAGGAGCGAACCGAACAGTGGCGCAGAATTCACAACGGCGAGGCGCCGGTTGTAGTCGGAACGCGATCGGCGATCTTCGCGCCCGCGCCGAACCTCGGCCTCATCCTCGTCGACGAGGAGCACGACCAGAGCTACAAACAGGAGGAGACACCGCGCTACAACGCGCGCGACGTTGCAGTGATGCGCGCCAAGCTCACAGGCGCCGTCGTCGTGCTGGGCTCGGCTACGCCGTCGCTCGAGAGCTGGCAAAACTCCGTGCAGGGCAAATATACGCGCATCGAGATGAACGATCGCGTCATGAACCGGCCGCTTCCCGAGGTCGAACTCATCGACATGCGCCGCGAATTCCAGGAGACGGGTCAGGAGCAGCTCTTTTCGCGATCGCTCGTCGACCAGGCGCGCCAGGCGCTGGAGCGTGGCGAACAGGCCATCATTCTGCTCAACCGGCGCGGCTATTCGTTTGCCGTGATCTGCCGCGCATGCGGCAAAAAGCTTGAATGCCAGAATTGCGCCATCGCGCTCACACACCATAAGCCGAGCAGCGAAGACCAGATCGCCCGCGCCGGCCAACGGCTCGAGTGCCACTACTGCGGGTTCAAGCGCACCGTGCCGTCGAAGTGCCCGGAGTGCGAGAGCGAACACCTCTACTACCTCGGCGCGGGTTCGCAGCAGGGCGAAGAGCGGCTGGCCGAGATTTTTCCAGGTGCGCGCATCGGCCGGATGGATCGCGACACCGTGCGCGGCCGCCATGACCTCGAGCATCTGCTTGCGCGGCTCCACTCCGGCGAGATCAACCTGCTGGTGGGCACGCAGATGATCGCCAAGGGCCACGACATTCATGGAGTGACGCTCGTTGGCGTCGTCGGCTGCGACCACGCGCTTTCCATGCCGGATTTCCGTGCGGCCGAGCGCGTTTTTCAACTGATGACGCAAGTCTCGGGCCGCGCCGGACGCGGCGAACTGCCCGGCCGCGTTGTGGTTCAGACGTATTATCCCGATCACTATGCCATTGTGGCCGCCAGCAAGCACGACTATGCGGGATTTGCGGAGCGCGAGCTGAAGTATCGCCGCTGGATGCACTATCCGCCGTTTGGAGTGTTGGCCAATGTTCTGGTCCAGTCTGAAAAGCTGGAAGAAGCCGCAGGATGGTCGGCGGAGATCGGCAAGTGGTTCCAGAAGGCTCCGCCCGAAGGCGTACGGGTGCTGGGCCCATGCACCGCGCCCATTGCGCGCATCAAGAATATTTACCGCTTCCACCTGATTCTGAAGGCCGCAACGCGCAAAGCACTGAATGCTGCGCTGCGAGGCGCGCTGTCGCACGCGGATGAGGCGGGCATTCCAAGGCGCAATGTCGTTGTGGATGTGGACGCTCAGCGGCTGATGTGAGCCGAGTCTGGAGATACTCGATCGTAGGGTCAGCGATCTGGCCGAAATTCGCAGGATTGCGGCTATCAAGGAGGCGAATCAAGCGTCAATTCGCGTCATAAGCGAGCGTTTTTGACGGAACTTACACGAATCCTGATGGTCAGAGCGTCGACGGCCGCGGCTATTTCTCCGTCGACGGCTGTGGGGCGGCAGCGGCGTTTTCACCCAACGTGTGCAGTTCTTTGCCTGGCTTGAAACGCACTGCTTTCCCAGGCGTGATGCTGACCTCGGTGCCGGTGCGGGGGTTGCGTCCAATGCCGGTTTTGCGAGCGCGAACGCTGAACACTCCGAACCCGCGCAACTCAATGCGCTCCCCTGTTGCCAAGGCTTCTTTCAAGCCTTCAAACACAGTGTCCACTGCCGCTTCGGCCTTCGTGCGGGGCAGGCCTGTGCGTTCGATCACATGGTGCACGATGTCTTGTTTAATCAAAGCGGTCACCTCGCTAACGCGACTGTTCTCGACTGTACCACGCCCTACCGGACTGATGGTACAGCGTTTGGCTCATTTGTGGAACAGTGCCGCCGATGATTTTTACACAAGGTGACGAGAAAAGCAGGAGGGCTGGCCAAGCTCGATGGTGATGCAGCGCACGTAAATACGCGAACGATCGCTCCACCGTGCCCTCCGAATCGCGAATTCTGATCGCTCTGGCCTCAACAAATCCGCCAATTGTGACTTTGGAGATGTTCCGCAAGGTTTTACATTGCTCCAAGCCCTATGCGAAAGAGTCACTTTGCCAGATACTGTTGATTGAAGGTAATCAGCGCTGCGATACCGACGGTAACCTTCGACGGTGAAGTAGCAGAATTCAAACGGGATGTTACCCCTTCGCGCTCGAAAACCCAGGCTGCAGACGGCTTTGGCGCGGTCATGGACGGCAACCGGCCCGATCGCTCGTTGAACCCTGGCAAGGAGAGAGGCTCGATGTCCGCGATGTTCAGTCTGGAACCAATCCGAATCGGTGTCGTGGCCAACGAACCGATGCGGCTCGAAGGCCTCACCAGTATCTTTGAGAATCACGCAAGGCCGGGGGAACAGCCTTTGCTGCCCATCGTGGGGACACTCGAAGAGCATCTGGAAGACGACTCAATCGACTACGTACTGATCGATTGGAGCAGCTCAACCAAGAAGCTCGGAGTTCTCGAGGGTATCCGCCGCAAGCGCCCCACTCTACGCATGGTGGTTATCGGGCCCGACAGCAACGAGCAGGTCATGATGGATACGATCATTGCCGGTGCGCGAGCCTATCTTGATATGGGCGCAGGACCGCGCCTGGTTCGCGAGGCGCTCGACGTCGTGATCTCCGGTTCGATTTGGGCTCCGCGCAAGTTGCTTTCCAAGCTGATCGATCGCCTGCTCTCGGGCGAGGACGCCAGCGTGGTTAGTCCGCGCCCCCACCTGACCGCGCGCGAGGAGCAGGTGCTGCAATTACTGCTGCTGGCGCGGTCAAATCGCGAGATCGCCGAGGAGCTTGGCATCGAGGAGCGCACGGTCAAGGCACATGTAGGGAAGTTGATGCGGAAGGTCGGCGCCGAAAACAGGATTGAGCTATCTATGCGCGCCCTGCACGGATCGTACAAGCAGTCGCACGTGTCCATGCAGGTACCCGAGGCTGTAGGTGCCTGAGCGCGCCAATCACTCAAAGGTAATCAAATAATTACGCGCAAATTGATTACCAAAATTCTAAAACCTAAGTACTCTTGTGGAGTTTCAGTACATTACTGATAATCACTCCAGAAACAACGCAGATCTGGGGAAAGGAGTTCCCAGGCACCATGTGATCCATGAGGCCTGTGAACTCCTCTTTTTTGTCTTCTGCCGCAAAGGCGGTCAAGAAACTGCCTCCGCCGTGCCGGTCCATGTAAATCGCATCTACCGAGTCCGATACAGCAAGAGTGATTTGCCGGGAACAGCGGCGCGGATTTAACGGCTTCTGTGCATCGCACGGTCGTAACGATGCTGTAGGCTGAATCGGGATGCTGTTGCACGCCGATGATCCCTTGTGCAAATTCCACGTCCCGATGAGCGCGACTTTCTGCCGCCCATCGCGGTCTGAGGTGTAAGCAGCCCAAAAAGCCGCGCAATTGAAGTGCGCGGAAGAGTGAAAGGACTCCCCAGATGAAAAAGGTTATCGCTTCCCTTTGTCTTTGCTTGATTACTACATGCACCGCAAATGCGGCCTCGTCCAAGGCCGATCTGCAAGACCGCATCGAATCGGCCAAAGCCGTACTCGACCAGATCATGCTGGCGAAGGACAGTACGATCCCTATGAACATCCTGGAGTCTGCGACATGCGTAGGTGTGGTTCCTGGAATGATCAAGGGCGCATTCGTGTTCGGCGCGCAGTATGGCCAGGGCGTGGTCACCTGCAGGACCGGTCACGGATGGAGCGCGCCGGTGTTTATCCGCATGGCGGGCGGATCCTGGGGTTTACAAATTGGCGGCCAGTCGACCGACTTGATTCTTATCGCCGTAAATGATCGTGGATTCCAGGACCTGCTGAAGAGCAAGTTCAAGATCGGCGGCGATGCCTCCTGTGCCGCGGGCCCGGTGGGACGCGCCGGACAGGCCTCAACAGACTGGAAGATGAGTGCCGAACTGCTGAGCTACTCGCGCAACAAGGGGCTGTTCGCGGGAATCAGCCTGGATGGCACCAGCGTTTCGCAGAATAAGGAAGACACCGAGCTGTACTACGGAAGCCCGCAAGACCCTCAGAATGTGCTGAAGGGCAACGTGGGCGTGCCGGCTGGAGCAGTCGAATTCGTGCGTGATGTCGCGCATTACTTCACGAAGGCGAAGAGCCAGTAGAGTTGCTTCCGTAATTTCGAGGGCGGCCTGATTGCGGGCCGCCTTTCTCGTTTTCTACGGAATTCCGGGGGTCGGGCGGACCCGGCTGCGATGGCCTACACTTGTCTTTACTTCATAAGATGCGGGAGACCCTCGAGTATTGGCTGGTGGTAGTTGTGGCGCGCGTGCTGGGTTGGCTGCCGCGCGGGCTGGCGCGTCTGCTGAGCGGCGGACTAGCGTGGTTCGTATACCACACGATGGGCCGTCTGCGGCGCGTCGGCGAGCGCAATCTTCAACTTGCTCTTCCGGAGCTTTCGGATGATGAGCAGCGGCGAACGCTACGCTCGCTCTATCGTTTCCTGGGCTGGCAACTGGTCGAGTTCTGCCAGATGCCGTACTACACGCGCGAGAACACGCAAGACTCGCTCCGCACCGAGGGGCTGGAGCACTACCTTGCAGCCGAGGCGCTGGGCAGGGGAGTGCTGGTGCTTACAGGGCACCTCGGCGCGTGGGAACTCTCAAGCTTCTACCATTCCCTCATGGGCCATCCCATGGGGATGGTTATTCGCCGTCTCGATAATCGCAAGCTGGACGAATTCGTCAACACTATCCGCTGCTTGCACGGGAATCGCGTGCTTCACAAGGACGACTTCGCGCGCGGCCTGCTGACGGCGATGCACCACGGCGATAGCGTCGGCATTTTGATGGACACGAACATGACGCCCCCGCAGGGCGAGTTCGTGAAGTTCTTCGGCATTACGGCATGCACGGCCTCGGGCCTGGCGCGCGTCGCGCTCAAAACCGGCGCCGCAGTGCTGCCCGGATTCATGCTGTGGGAGCCGAAGGAGAAGGAGTACGTTTTGCACTTCGGTCCGCAATTGCACTTTGAGCAGACGGACAATAACGAGGCCGATGTGCTCGCCGCAACCCAGCAGTGCAACGACGTGCTCGAATCCTGGATTCGCCGTTATCCGGATCAGTGGCTGTGGATCCATCGGCGTTGGAAGACGCGCCCGCCCGGCGAGGCGCCGCTGTATTGATCTGAACAATTCCAGCCAATGTCAACGCTCCGTCAAACGGGTTTAAGACTCAATTCCTGCAAGGCCGGCACCCGAGGGGCGATGAGAATCGGGTTTGACTCCTCAGCCCTTGGTGCCCGGCTTGGATGTCGCCTGCTTTTCGACCTCGTTGAGCATCTGCTGGACTTTGTCCTTCGCCTCGTAGTTGGGATTGGTGGCCAGCAGCTTTTTCCAATCGGCGATTGCGCCGGCGCTGTCGTGTTTCCCCTGCCACTTGACCAGGCCGAGATTGAAGAGCGTATTCGGATTATTCGGCGCAACGGCGAGTGCCTTGTTGAATTCCACGATGGCGGCGTCAGTGTTTCCCATGTACCAGTAGGCGGTCGCCATGTCGGTGCGCACGGCCGCATCGGAGGGCTTGGACTGTAGCGCGCGGCCATAGAAGTCGACGGCGACGGGATATTGCTGCGCATCGTAGTAGAGGTTTCCGATGTTGGTGAGAATCTCGGGATTCTTGGGATCGGAATTGAGTTTCTGGAGCAGCGGAGCCGCCTGCGTGTCTGCCATCGCCCTCAGATCAGCCGGGCTGGGCGCCTGCGCTGGCGCATTCAGGGTCGTGGCCGCGGTAGCCGGAACGCCGGCCGCCTTTGCGGCTTCGATCTGCGCACTGCGCCGGACGCCGCGAATCAGCCATCCGCCGCCGATTCCGATCGACAGGCAGAGGACCATCAGGATCAGCGCCTGCTTGCTCGTCCATTGCTGATGAGGAAAGCTATTCGTGTCCATCATTGCTCCGCGGTTTCTCGATCCCGTTTTGATCACCCATCATGGTCATCACGTCGGCCATCAATTTCATTACCGTTGCCTTGCGATCGGGGGCCAGTTGAGGATTCGTCTTAAGTAAGCGCTGCCATGCGGCGATTGCGCCTTTGCCATCACCCTTCCCCTCCAGCTTGATCATGCCGAGATCGAACAGCGCGTTGGCGTCTTTCGGTTCGTACGTCAATGCCTGATTCAATTGCGCAATCGCTCCGTCAACGTCGCCGTTGCGATAGAGGCTGGAGGCGAGCTTGGTTCGGATCGCCACGTTCTTCGGATCGCTATCGAGCGCCTTGCCGTAGTAGTCGGCTGCTTCCTTGAATCGATGACTGGTGTGATAGATTGCGCCCACCTCCACCAGGAGCGTGCTGTCGTTTGGATTGCTCTTGAGTTTCTCGAGCAGCGGAGCGGCCTGCTTGTCGGCCAGCTGCCTCAGTTCTTCCAGGCTGGGACGATGCCGGCCGGCATTTGCGCCGGCAGGTGCGGGTTGCGGCACCGCATGAGCAGCAGTTTTCGCCGTTTCCACGGTCAACTCAGAACTGTGCATCATGTATCCGATCCCAAGACCAACGGCGAGGCAGAAGATTGCCATCGAGTAGACCTGCGTCGCCTTCAGCAATGGAGTCGCAGAGGTTGACGTCGCTGGTTCGTTATCCATGCCGTGGTCTCCGTCCGCTGGAATAGCTCAATGTTGCGCCCGCCTGGAGCAGCGGAGGCGGAGCGCCAGCTACTCTGCGTGCACGTTCGCCGCCGAACACGGGGCGATGGCTGTGATGCGCTGCACATTCACTCTAGAGCGATTTCGCTTCACATGTCGACATCGAGAAAGCGCGCAAGGCGGCCTTTACTTACACCTCAGTGGCGAAGACCTGTCGCTGGGGACCCCGACAGGAAAATCCACCTGCCGTATCGATTCTGTCGAGAGCAGAAGCGAGACCGCTGAAACGGTGCATCAGTGCTGATTAGAACAATCTGCGTCGCATAGTGACGTGATGTAAATCACATGATTGCACGCATGTGCTGCGGGAGGGCGCGAGTGGATCACACTCCGCAAAGCATTGAATCCGCAGATTGTGACAGCCGTCACGAATCGCTTGGGGCTTTTCACCAACGCACTGTGCGAGAACGCCCATCGATCGGTGGTGCCTTTCACCCAAATGCCACATAGTCGCGCTTCACGAGCTGTTTAACCCGCCTTTTCACAACGAATTAGGTAAGAACTCGAAAATCCGCAGTTATGTCAGGGCAACGGCACGAGGCGTGCACCTTTTGGGGGAGGCTGAACTGGGAACAAGACAGCGACGTCGACGTGACGGTTCAGGCGAGTTGTAAGGAGTGCGCACTAGGAGGCTCCACAGAATGAAAAAAACTTTACTGATCGCCCTTATGTTTCTGGCAGCCGCGGGTTTCGCAGCTGCGCAGATCTACACGCCGACGACTGACGTCCTCGGCGCTCACCTAAACTACGGCCGCGGCTGCACGGCCTGCCATGCACCTCACAGTGGCGCTTACGGCAACGGCAACGCCAAAACAGCCGATCCAACTTCCGGCGATGTCGCTCTCTGGGGCGAAGATGTCGCCAGCCTGTACGGCAAGACCATCACAACGGGCGGAGGCGGCGCCGTCGAAGTTCTGCCCACCAGCATGGCTGCAACAACGCCTGATGTCGGGGGCCTGCTCACGTGCCTCAGTTGTCACGACGGCAACTACGCGCAGGGCGCCATGATGAGGAACAAGGTCTACGAGACCCTGCCCGCAACGTATGGCACCGCCAATACCATCCCAACCCTTCTCGGAAATGATGGAACCACGGTTGGGAATTACCTCAACGACCACCCGGTAGGCCTGAACGCCGTGATGAGCTGCGGCGGCACCCATGACTGGGATTGCACCATCAGCGCCACCGGCGCAGTACAGATGACCGGGGCGGCTTCCAGCAAGTTCGTGACGGACTACGGCTTCTTTGTCAGTCCCGGGACCTACAACAACCAGCCGGTTGTTCTCTGCACCACTTGCCACAACCAGCACTTGATGAACGTGGTGAAGGTGACCACCGGACCGAAGTCGGGTCTCCCGAGCGGCAACTACGCGACGATGTTCTTCATTCGCGCTCCTTACAACCCGGCCAGCGGCACCGCCGGAAGCAACCAGACCGCTCAATTCTGCCGCCAGTGCCATGGTGGCGAGTCGAACGAGATGAACGGCAGCACCGCAATTACAACCTTCTAGCCTCTTTATGCATGAGGGGAGGGGGCTGCACTTTCCCTCCCCTTCTTTTTCAAGCGGGGGTCAATGATATGAATTACAGAGTTACAGTTATTGGCTCTCTTCTCCTGGCCGTCACATCGGCTGGAGCCCAGGTTTCCTCGCATTCCCCGACAGTTTTTTCGAAAGCTCCGTCTCAGGATGCGGCGGCTGCATCGACATCGGCGGCGGAAAAGCCCGTCGTACGGGTAAACGCTGCGATCCTCACCAATGCCGATCTGATTCGCGAGGAGTATGCGATCTTTCCTTACGCCAGGCAGCATAACGGTATTCCCAAGGAGTTCGAGAAACAGATCCACGACGGCGCTCTGAAGATGATGATCTTCGAGGAACTGGTCTACCAGGAAGCAATGCGCCGGCATATGACGATTCCGGCTGCGAAGATGCAGAGTGCCGAGGCGGATTTTCGCAAGCAGTTTGCTACGCCGGAGGAATACAACGCGCTTCTGCGGGCTGATTTTCACGGATCGCATCAGCTTCTCCAGGAAAAGATCCGGCGCTCCCTGCTGATTGAAGCTTTTCTCAAGGTTGAAGTCGAAGATAGATGCGTCATTTCTCCTGCGGAACTCAGGGATTTTTACGACAAGAATCCTGCGCGATTTCATCATCCTGAGACATTCACCTTCCAAACGATCTCCATCATGCCGCCGGCCAACGCGACAGCCGCGCAGTTGAGGGAAGCGCGCACGCGTGCAGAGAATGCCCTGCGCCAGGCGAAGACGGCGAAGACGGCAGAAGAGTTCGGCTTGCTGGCGGAGAAGATCTCCGAGGACGATTACCGCGTGATGATGGGGCAGCATAAGCCGATGCCTGTGGATGAGATGGCTCCGCAGGTGGTGAAGGCCCTGCTCGCGCTGCACCCCAATGATGTCAGTGATCTGATCCAGGTCGACCAGATATACACGATTGTGCGCCTGCAGGTGCACACGCCCGCAGGGCAGACCAGGTTTGAGGAAGTAAAGGCCAAGTTGAAAACGGAACTGCAGCAAAACAGAAGAAACCAGCTTCGCGCCGCCCTGGACCAGAAGCTACGGGAGAACGCAAAGATCGAGGAGATGTAAGGGCGCGCAAGGAGCCCAGGTTTGAAGCCGTGTGGAAGCAGTTTGAGGAAGCAAGCGGACCGGAAACAAGAGAGCGAGAAGGCGGTATAAGGTGGTTCGGTCATTTCAAATTGCGTGGATGGCAATTGCAGGACTTCTTCTGCTGGCGATCCCCATGGCTGCGCAGATCCGGTTCGGGGAAACAAGCACGAGCGGGACGGGCACGCTGTCGACGGGATACACAGCCACCTACGGGAATATGACCGGAGCCTCGCATGGGTGGACGTATGGCGGAGTGGGCAATTTTTCGGGCTACTTCCACAACCCCAACTTTCTCTCCTATAACTTCTCGCCTTATTTGAATCAATCGCGGGCCAACTCCAATTTCCAGTCAATCTCCGACGCCAGCGGTGTAAATCTCAGCGCGAACATCTTCGCCGGCAGCAATTTCCCCGGTTCGATTACATATGCGAAGGCGTACAACAGTGAAGGGAACTACGCGGTGCCCGGACTTGCCAATTTTGTGACCCACGGCAACAGCGACACGTTCGGCATCAATTGGAGCGAGAATCTGCCGGACGCGCCGAGCTTCTCCGCGGGATTTCAATCGGGGCGCAGTGAATATAACGTATACGGCGCGAGTAACGATGGGAACAATTCGTTCCATTCGCTGAATCTGCACTCAGGTTACAGATGGGAGGGCTTTAACATGAGTGCGTACTTCGTAACGGGAGGCGATCACTCGCTGGTTCCGGAGATAGTGGCAGGCTCAACCCTTCATATTCACTCCGACAACAAGTCCTACGGCTATAACGCGAGTCACCTGCTTCCGCTCCACGGATCGTTCTCGTCCGGTGTTAACCGATCGACCTGGAATACTGATTACCTGGGCGCGAGTTCAAGCGGGTCGATCGACACAGTGAACGCATATGCCGGCGTGCATCCGACCAACACGCTTGCAGTTACGGCCACGCTCAACTACTCCGACAACCTGGCCGGACAGATCATCCAGTCAGTGATTGCTGCGGGTGGTGTGGCTCCCGGGCTGAACTCGAATCAATCATCGAACTCGCTCGACCTGATGACGATCGCCACGTATACGCCTGCAGCGAACCTGCAAACATCTGCGTTCTTTGAGCGCCGCACCCAGAGCTTCCTCGGAGAGACTTACGGGGTCAGATCCTATGGCGGGAGCGCGACCTATACTCATGCGCTCCTCAATGGCACCATCAATTCGTCAGTGAGCGTAACCGGCAACTCCTCCGAACAGAACAGCCAGAGCTCGATCGGTCTTGCAGCGACCGAGAATTACTCGAACAGGATCCTGGGGTGGCATGTGAACGAGTCGTTCAGCTATTCGCAGAACGTTCAGACTCTGCTTGTTACCTATACGAACTCGTTCTACAACTACTCGGGGGCCGTAAGGCGCAACTGGGGGTTGTTCAACTTCAGCGCGGGTGGCAGCGGCGCTCGGACGGCGTTGAACGACCAGCCGGGTACCGCGAACACCGGCGAGACGTATAACGCTACGCTGGGCTACGGCCCTTTCCTGACAGCTACGGGCACCTATTCCAAATCCGACGGTCAGGCACTTGCAACCGGAAGCGGGCTCGTCGGAGTGCCGGTGCCATCGCCAGTATTGCCGTCTAACCTGGTGAGCCTCTACGGCGGAAAGAGCTATTCCTTCGGCGTGTCGAGCACTCCGGTCCAGAGGATGATTCTTGCGGCGACCTACTCCAAGTCGACAAGCAATACTCTCAGCAACGGCCTTTCATCCGAAAACAATAACAGCCAGTACAATGCTATTGTTCAGTACCGGGTTCGCAAGCTGAGCTATATCAGCGGGTACTCCAGGTTGCAGCAGGGCTTTGCCAGCACTGGCTCACAGCCGGAAGTGATTTCGTCGTATTACATGGGGTTGACCCGTTGGTTCAACATCTTCTAACTCGCGAACGGCAACGCCGGCTGAGAGCGGCACTGATTGTGGCATCTGTTCTTGTGCTGCCGTCTGCCATTTGGGCTTCGCCGAAATCGAAAACAGCCGCCAGGCCGGATTTCTGGGAGATGTCGCTTGACGGCGGACGCAAGCTAACCTGGGAAAAAAACTTCAAGTCCGAGTCCGAGGTGAAGCCGAACCGCGGTTTCTGGAACAAGCTGGTGGATGTTGTTGCGGGCGCTCCCGATTTTCGGTTTCTCGTGCGCCCCTACAGCATTGCCTCCGATTCGCACGGACGCCTCATCGTCACCGACCCGGGGGCATCGGGCGTGCACATCTTCGATTTCACGCAGCGCAAGTACAAGTTCATTGACCGCAGGGAAAAGACCAGGGACGCGATGACGACCCCGCAGTGCGTCGCCGTCGATGCCCAGGACAATATTTACGTGACCGACTCAGACACGGGCAAGATATTCGTCTTCGACCCAGGCGGCAAGTATATCCGCGCCATCGGCAGCCTGAAGGGCGGGGAGGGATATTTCAAGCGGCCCACGGGAATCGCCGTGGACTCGGCAGAGCAGCGGATCTACGTCACTGATACGCTGCGCGACCAGGTTTTTGTTCTCGATATGAAGGGCAATGTTCTGCAGACGATCGGCAAAACGGGCCAGGGCGAAGGCGAATTCAATCTGCCGACTGAACTACGCCTGAACGGCCCCGATCTGCTGGTGGTCGATGCGATGAACTTCCGAGTGCAGGTGTTCGACCACTCCGGCAAGTTCCAATACGCTATCGGAAAAATCGGCGACACCACGGGCTCCATGTTCCGGCCGAAGGCCGTCAGCGTCGACTCGGAAGGCGACATCTACATCGTGGATGCGCTGTGGGGCGTGGTGCAGGTCTTCAACCGGCAGGGCCAATTACTCTATTACTTTGGGGCGAAGGGCACACACACGGGAGAATTCCAGTTGCCTTCCGGTTTGTTCATCGACCGGAATGACAAGGTCTTTGTCGTCGACTCGTTCAACCGCCGCGTGCAGGTGTTTCAATACGTCGGCTTGAAGACTACGGCCAGGGAGGAGGCGAAGTGAAGATCGGAATCCCGCTGGCCGCACTCACAATTCTCCTGACCGGGACCACTCTGCCCGCACAAATTACCGGCGATGCATTGGGCGTCCACAGCCTTGGGCCGGGAAGCCAATCGCCCATTACGGGTGCGCGGCCTGACGCATGCGCATACTGCCATGCGCCGCACTCCGGGCTGAACATGGGCCTTTGGAACCAGAAGCTCACGACGCAAACCTATGCCACGTACACGAGCGACACAGAGAAAAATACCGGCATTCAGCCGGCGCTCGGAGCGGTCAGCAATCAGTGCTTGAGCTGCCATGATGGTACGGTTGCGGTGGGAGCGACTGTTGCTTATGGGCAAGTCACAACGCGCGGATCGATGAATCCGGCGGACGTGTTTGGCAGCAATATGCAGTCGTCACATCCATTCAGTCTTGTGCTGCCTTTGAAAGACAGCGTCGACCTGGCTGCATCGCTTGCGGCAAACGGGACCACCTCCGATCCAGCAGTGAAGCTGATCAAGGGCAACGTCGAATGCACATCGTGCCACAATCCGCACGTGCAGGCGAAGGATCCGATTTCTCTGAATTTCCTGGTGAAGGACAGCTCGAACGGCCGGCTCTGCCTGGTGTGCCACGATCCCACCCGGACGATGGGCGGACAGGTGAATCCGCTCACCGACTGGGCCACCAGCGCGCACGCTCTTTCTTCGAGCAAGATTTCGCCACAGGCATTGCTGGGCAGCTACCCGACAGTCGCTGCCGATGGATGCATTTCGTGCCACGCGCCTCACAACGCCAGCGGCACCACCCGGCTGCTGCGCGGGCAGAATGAGCAGGATTGCATCGCCTGCCATAACGGCGGGGCGAACGTTTCTCCGATGCCGCAGTACACGAATGCGTTTGCCGAGTACGCCTCGCCGAAGGTGGGGCATCCGTTCCCGGCGTCGACAAATCAGCACGATGCGGCCGAAAGCGTCCTGCTGAACAACAACCGGCACGCGACCTGCGTCGACTGCCACAGCGCGCATGGATCGCAACCCGTCGGAGTCTTCCCGCCGGCCCCGCAGATCCGCATCTCACAGAAAGACGTTGCGGGCATCAGCGCGATCGACGGAACCAGCGTCCTGACGCCGGCAGTGAATCAGTACGAGAACTGCCTGCGTTGTCACGGTACCAGCTCAGGCAAGCAGGTTCAGCCGATCTATGGATACTTCCCGGTGCGAGTTGTTTCGGCCGGCGATCCTCTCAACCTGATTCCGCAGTTTTCACTCACGGCGAGTTCGAGCCATCCGGTCATGCACACCCGGAGCAGCGCGCTGCCGCAGCCCAGCCTGCTGGCGAACATGCTGAACCTGGACGGTATCACGCCGGGTCGCACCATGGGCACGCAGATCTTCTGCACCGACTGCCACAACAGCGACGACAATCGCGAGTTCGGCGGCTCCGGCGCCAACGGCCCGCACGGTTCGCGCTGGACGCATATCCTGGAACGCCGCTACGAATTCAGCCAGGCCGCCCTTCCGGGTCAACTGATTTCGAATCCGTTTCCCAATCCCGATCTCAGCGTGAACGGGCCATACGGGCTGTGCGGAAAGTGCCACGATCTGGCAAACCAGATCATGAAGAACACCAGCTTCAATGACCACGCCAACCACATCAATGCCGGATTCTCATGTTCCACGTGCCATACGGCGCACGGCATGGGAGCCAACAGCGGAAGCATCACCGGCGAGCGGCTCGTGAACTTCGACGTCAATGTTGTGGCGCCGAACGGCGCCTATCCAATCTCCTATAGCCGTGCGACGAACACCTGCACGCTGGTTTGTCACCAGGTCGCGCACAATCCCGACGGCACTGTTTCAGCGGTGAGCAGGAACAGGGTTCCCGGCTTGCGAAAGTAAGAGTCGCAGCTCTAGAACACAGTGCCCGCAGTGCTGCCGTTCATCTCGTTCGACTTGTCTGCATGACACTGGCGGCAGAACTGCGCGGTCTGGTTCGACATCGGATTCGTGTCGTTCGGATTGTACGGAGCACGCAGGAAGAACATCGTTGCGTAGGTTCCAAGCGGCAATCCCGAGTTCGAGTTGCGGTTGACGGTGACGACACTCATCACGTGCGGATCGTGGCAGGTGGTGCACACAACGACCGAGGTGTTGTTGTAGATGCCGGGCTGCACAAAGAATCCGTAGCTCGAGACGAAGCGGCTGGAATTTGACCCTCTCATGTTGATCACGCCGTTCACTTGCGTGCAATCCCAGTTCTGCGCGCCGCCGCAACTGATGGTCGCGTTCAAGCCCATCGGGTGCTCGCTGATGTAGCTTCCGGCTCCGGTGCTGGCGATTAGCGTCGGAATCGAGTTCTGGTTGCCATAGGTTGCAGGCAGCGATTCGTAGACCTTGTTCTTCATCATGGCTGCGGGAGCAAAATTGCCGTCATGACAACTGAGGCAGGTCAGCATTCCGGAGACATCGGGGGTGTTCGCCGACATGTTTGCCGGAAGCACCTCGACGTATTTTCCGCCGCCAGTCGTGATGGTTCGGCCATAAAGGGCGCTCACGTCCTCGCCCCAGAGAATCGAACTGCCGTTGCCGGCGCTGGCGGTTCTTCCGTTGCCGGCTGCGCCGCTGTGCGGCGCGTGGCAGGCTGTGCAGCCGCGGCCGTAGTTGAGGTGAGCGCCAAGAATATCGGTGGAGGCCTGCGTAATCTGCGCCGCCGCAAACACCGGGAATGCAAACAATAACGGAATGAAGAGAAGAATCCGCTTCATGAACGAGGCCTCACTGAGCCTCGTTCTTCTCATCGGCGGAATTGTCTTTGGTCTTGAGCCGGATCTCGTTCCGTGTTCTTCCGGCCTATTTAGGCACGACTGTGGTGATTTGATAGGAAGGAACGGCCTTCAGGGGTAAAGCCCCTTTGCATTTTTGGCGCTCTTGCGGCCGGCGAGCTCTACTCGTCGAAGTCGCCGTGATCCGGGCTGAATTTCTTCAGCTTGTAGCGCAGGGCGTCGCGGCTGATGTCGAGAAGCTTGGCGGCGTTGGTCTGGTTGCCGTTGGCCTGGGCCATGGCGAGTTCGACCATGGAGTGCTCCACCTCTTCCAGCGAGGTTCCTCCCTCGGGAATGTAGAGGCGCGGGAGCGCTCTTCCATTGGGCAGCTTACGGCCGCCATCGGGCGGCGAGGTTCGCTCGAAGAGCGTGCGGCCGCCGGATTCACCCACCGAGAACGGCAGGTACATGGAGCGCAGGTAAGCCTCATCTTCGAGGATCATGCCGCGTTCGATGCTGTTCTTGAGTTCGCGGACGTTGCCGGGCCAGTTGTGGCTGAGAATCAGGTGGCGCGTCTCGTCGGTGATGCCGCGAATCGACTTGCGGAAGCGGCGATTGTAGCGGTTGATGAAGAAGTCGACCAGCGGGAGAATGTCTTCCTTGCGATCGCGCAGCGGCGGAATGAAGATGGCGATGATGGCCAGACGATAGTACAGGTCCTGCCGGAACTGGCCTTCGCGCACGGCCTTTTCGAGGTCGCGATTGGAGGCGGCGATAACGCGCACGTCCACCTGGATATCGCGGATGCCGCCGACGCGGCGGACGACCTGGTCTTCGAGAACGCGCAGCAGCTTGGCCTGGAGCACGGGTGAAAGCTCGCCGATTTCGTCGAGGAAGAGAGTGCCACCATCGGCTGTCTCGAAGAGGCCCTTCTTCATCTGCTTGGCGTCGGTGAATGCGCCCTTCTCGTGGCCGAAGAGTTCGGCTTCGATCAGCGTTTCGGGAATGGCGGAGCAGTTGATGGCGACGAACGGCTTGTCGTGGCGGCTGCTTTCGTAGTGCAGCGTCTTGGCGATGAGGTCTTTGCCGGTGCCGCTTTCGCCCTGGATGAGGATAGTGGAGGCTTCGCAGGAGGCGACCTTCTTGACGAAGTTCATCAGCTCTGTCATCTTCGGCGAAACGCTGACCACATCTTCGAAGCCGACCCCGCTGCGGGACTTGGCGAGCGCGGGTTGCGTACCGTTTCCGGACAGAATTGTGGATTCGAGGGCCCTCTCCATGGCAACGCGCAATTGATCAAAGTCGACGGGCTTGCCGACGAAGTCGTAAGCGCCGAGCTTGATGGCGGCCTTCACGTCGTCGAGCTGCGGATCGGCGGTGATCATGATGACGGCGCGGGCGTTGTTGTTTTTCCTGAGTTGGTCGAGGACCTCGATGCCGGTTACGTCGGGCAGGCGCACGTCGAGGAGGACGAGATCGGGTGATTCACGCTGGGCCAGGCGGAGCGCCGTTTCGCCGTCATCGGATTCGATTACGGTGTAGCCCCATTCTTCACATTTCTGTCGGATCGACCAGCGGACCAGGCGCTCGTCGTCCACGATCATGACCTTTTCTGCTGACATCGGTTCTCTCATGTACTACAAAAGCTGACTGGACCGTTTTGGCAGTCGTTCTTTATGCATGTGCTTCAGTAGCGGGGATCTTTGCTTTGGAGCAGTATCGTGAGTGATCCCCGATACATTGCTGGAGCTATTAAAGGCGGGAAAACGGGAGATGAATGTGATCAAGGTCACGCAGGATGGAAGGAATCCCCGGAACAGCGACGTAGTGACATAGAGAGCAGGGGACATAGAGACTTGATAGAAACCTGCGGCCTAAAGTACCCCCACCACCCATACTCTGTAAAGAGGTTCCCTATTTTGTCGAGCTTAGAGAGGGGGTGTCGCTCCAAAGCCCTCTGCCGGCTGGACCTAACCGCAGACTACTCTCGGGAAAGGAGTTACGGGCCGGAGGAAGCAGAGTTGGCAGGGTTAGCGTCTGCTTCGCGGACGTCGGCGGAGTTAGCCATGCCGGGCTTCGGTTCCGGTTCTTGGATCGGCTTGGGTCCGTGCTTTCCCAACTTGATTCGCGTGGGTACAGAAGGATCGGTAAATTTCGCGCCAACCCGAGCGGTTAGAATTTGGCTGCCTGACCATGGGGCGGCGCTGGAGTCGCGGATTGGAAACATGATGCGAATTGGGCGGGAACGGAGATTATCGATGCGGTTTCGTAATGCGGGGGGATGGGTTTCGGTGTTGGTGCTGGCAGCTGCAGTGGCGACGGCGGTTGGGCAGCAGTTGCAGACGGCGTCGCCGGAGTCAGTGGGGTTGTCGGCGGAGCGGCTGCAGCGGATCGCGACGGAGGTGGACCAGAGCATCAAGGACAACCAGATTGCCGGAGCGGTGACGATGGTGGTGCGCCACGGCAAGGTCGCGTGGCTCAAGCCGCAGGGCATGCTCGATCGCGAGGCTGGAAAGGCGATGCAGGCGGACGCAATGTTTCGCATCTGCTCGATGACCAAGCCGATCACGACTGTGGCCGTGATGATGCTGTATGAAGAGGGCAAGTTCGAGCTTGAGGATCCGATCTCGAAATATCTGCCGGAGTTCAAGAATCCCAAAGTGCTGGCGAAGACCGCGACAGGCGCAACCTACACGGTTCCCGCGACGCGCGAGATTACGATACGCGACCTGCTGCGGCATACATCGGGGCTGACGTATAACTGGAATCCCGAACTGGGCAAGATGTACGACGACGCGAACGTGGCAACCGGGTTGCTCCAATACGACGGCACGATTGCGGACAACGTGAAACGCCTTGCGGCGCAACCGCTGCTGTTCAACCCGGGAGAGCGGTGGGAATACTCGCTCGGCGTGGATGTGCTGGGGCGGCTGGTGGAGGTCGTCTCGGGCATGCCGCTGGATGAGTTCTTCCGCACCCGCATTTTTGAGCCGCTGGGGATGAAGGATACGTATTTCTATCCGCCGCATGACAAGCTCGGGCGGTTGGCAACGGCGTACGGCTTCTTCGATGGCAAAATGACGCGCTTTCCGGACAAGCCGCTGACAGACGGGTACCTGACCTATTCGGCGGACTATCCGTATAACGGGCCGAAGAAGCTCTTCTCGGGCGGAGGCGGCCTCGTATCGACGGCGGAGGACTACGCGCGCTTCTGCCAGATGATGCTCGACAACGGCTTGGCGAATGGGAAGCGGCTACTCAGCCGGAAGACCGTGGAGCTGATGACGCATGACCAACTGGGCAAGATCGGACCTGACCAGGGATTTGGCCTGGGCTTCGGGGTTGAGGGCGTGAAGGGGCCGATGGACGAGCTGGGCACGCCGGGTTCCTACGGCTGGGCCGGGTTTTTCTACACCAGCTTCGTAATCGATCCAAAGGAGCAGATGATCGTGATCTTTATGGCGCAGCTTCATCCGGCGGGCGATGTGACTATCGACAAGCGGGTGAAGACGCTGGCGTACCAGGCAATTAACGATTAGTTTCAGGCTTCGACAGTATCGGCGACGTGGGCGAACGGGAGCAGGACCTCGAAGGTGCTGCCTCGGCCCGGTTCGCTGGCGACGTCGACGCGACCGTTGTGCTCTTCAACAATGCGGCGCACGAGCGAGAGGCCTAGGCCGGTTCCGTTGCTCCTGGTTGTGTAGAACGGGCGGAAGATTTGCGAGAGCTGCTGTTCCGTCATGCCGCGGCCGGTGTCTGTGACCGTGACGGCGGCGCAGTCGTCGCGCGAGCTGATGGTGACCGTAACGGTGCCCCGACCCTCTATAGCCTGCACGGCATTGAGCAGAAGATTGAGTACGACCTGGTGGATCTGATCGCTGTCGTGTTCGACTTCCGCGAGATCGGGCGCCTCGTGGAACTCGATCCGGACGGGACGTGAAAGGACCTGTTGGCGCGCCAGCATCACCGCGTGCTCGACCGTGGTGTTCAGGTTGCTCTTCATGATCTGGGGCGGATGAGGCCGCGCGGTTTCTAGGAGATCGGTAAGAATTCGATTGATCTGGTTGATTTCAAGACGAACGTCCTTCACCATCGCGCGGGCAGGGCTGGACTCGGGTAGATCGCGACCGATGATTTCGATGACGCCGGCGATACCGGCGAGCGGGTTGCGAATCTCGTGAGCCAGGCCGGTTGCCATTTCGCCGAGGGTGGCCAGGTGCTCGGCGCGAGACATTTGTGTGCGATGCATAGTCTCAATCTCCTTACGACTCTCGCGTAATTGCTGCATCATGTGATTGAAATTCCGGCCCAGATCACCGATTTCGTCGTTACTGCGGCAGAAGCTGACAGAAACGTCGAGGTTGCCCTGGCTGATGAGTGCCATCTTCTTCTGCAGTTCCACCACGGGGCGCTGGATCAGGTAGGCAAGGACGGAGATGGATACTCCGCAGATGACGACGGCTCCCGCCCCGGCGACGATGAGGACGGCGTTGCGGTCGGGATTGCGCAGAGAGACGGTTGCCGTCGTAAAGAGCAGCAGTCCCGCCAGCAGCACAAAGACTACCGGCAGAATCGCCTTGATCTGCCAATTCACCCGAACTTGATGCACAACGAAGCCCTCGAAAGGCCGGAGCGCTGAACGTGCGAACTGCGTTTGCGAAGTTCGGCGCCGGATTCCATGCAGGGTGTCATCCACTGCAGGTATCGCACGCAGATCTTGCGCAATCTTCCTGTCTGCCATGTGGATATGCAAGCGGCGCACCAGACGCGCGTAGAAACCTAAATCGCAGCTCAGAAAAGAGTTAGCGCCTTTGAAAGCGCGGCTATCGAGGACGACTTGGGCTAAATGGCGCAAATCGTTCCGGCGGGAGCGGGAATTTGACGCATCGCAGTGAGGATGGCGACAGCCGGCCGGCTGGGGGATTTGACCGAAGAGAGTGCGGAAGAACGCCCATGATGTGTTTTAAATCACAGTCACGGGTCTCTTTTCCGTTTTTAATCATGGCTGCGAAGTGGCTGATCCAGAGGAGGTTGAGCGCTGATCGCGCTTCGACGGCCTCCGCGAACGATCCGGCGATACTCGTGCAACAGGCCTTGGTGAAGAGACCGTATGAAACTGTTCCCTTATTCCGTATGGTTCCGCAAATCGGCTGGGGTGGGCCGGAAGACCGGCATAGCCTGCATGGTCGGCATTGTTTTGGTGGTGTTGGTCGCGACGCGCGCTAACGCCGCGGTTCACCCGACCCCACTGGACAAGAACACCGACCCCAAGAAATGCCTGGAGTGCCACGACGATAAGACGAAGCACAAGTTTGTCCACTCGGCCATGCAGGGCGGGTGCCTTGCGTGTCACGAGATTCGGGTGAACAAGGATGTGACGCGGGTGAAGCTGATCACGGCGACTCCTTCGTCGCTGTGCCTCACGTGTCATGCAGACAAGACCGCAGCCGATATCAAGGGAACGGTGCATCCTCCCGCGGTGCGTGACTGCCTGAAATGCCACGATCCGCACTCGAGCGACAACAAGAATGAACTGGTGAAGGCGGAGTCGGGCGACGAGAAGGAAAACCTCTGCCTGAGCTGTCATCAGACTGGGGTTCATGTTTCGGAGAAGGGAAGCCGCCACGCCGCGCTCGACGCTGGGTGCGACACCTGCCATACGATACACAAAACCGGCGCCGAGGCGACGGTGGAGAACCGGTTCCATCTGGCCAAACCCGCGCCTGCGCTGTGCGTGGATTGCCACGATCCGAAGGACGCGGACTTGCAGAAGGCGCACAACAACCAGCCGTTCGGCGCGGCCAACTGCGTGCAGTGCCACGATCCGCACCAGTCGGATTCGCCGAAGCTGATGGCGAAGTTTCAGCACGCGCCGTTCCAGGGCAATGGATGCGACACCTGCCACCAGCCGGCCAAGGACGGGAAGGTCGTGCTGACGCAGACTGACGTGAAGGTGCTGTGCTTGACCTGCCACGACGACAAGGCCAAGCAGATTGATTCGGCCAAGGTGCAGCATCCGGGCGCGGCGGGCGACTGCACCGATTGCCACAATCCGCATGCCAGCAGCGAGCCTGGATTGCCGAAGACCGATGGCGTATCGATCTGCCTGGGGTGCCACAGCGATATCGACGACCTCCGCAAGAAGGCGGTGCATCATCAGCCGGTATTTGGGCAGAGTTGCGCGACGTGCCACACGCCGCACGGCGGCGACATCGAGCACCTGCTGCGCGCCAAGGGCAATGCGCTATGCCTTGAGTGCCACGGGCCGGACTCGGTTCCGCAGAAGGACGAGGCGGATCACCTGCTCCTTATCTTTAACGGAACGGTGAGGCTGCCGGACGACTACTACAAGAAGAACAAGGTTCCGATTATTCCGTTGCGCTACGGGCTGGGGCATCCAGTGGAGTATCATCCGGTTGCCGACGTGATGGATCCGGCAGACCAGAGCAAGGTAAAGACGCCGCTGAGCTGTTTGTCGTGCCACCAGCCGCATGCCTCGGCGTATCCCGGTCTGCTGGTTAAGGACCAGGTCAATAACATGGCGTTCTGCGACAACTGCCATAAGAACCGGCTCAACATGAAAGAGACGACTTTGCCCGGGAAATAGCTGCGCTCGGCGCGCTAATGGAGATTGAGATGTTTCGCTTCCTCTTCAATTCGATCCGTAACCGCAACCGGCTGGCCTTCCTGATGGTTTTCGCGTTCTGCGTGCTGGCGCCGCTGACCGCCGCTGCCGGCAAGAAGAAGAAGGCTGAGCCCGCGGCCACACCCGTGGCGGGACCGCGCAAGTTCGGCTTCGACCCCACCAAGCTGGTGTGGCCGAGCCCGCCCAATATCGGACGCATTCGCTGGGTCGACTACTTTGCGGGAGCGAAGATCGATTACACGCCGGCGGCGAATACCAAGCCCAAGGCGAGCTGGATGGATCGGCTCGCAGGCGGACAGATCGAGACAGAGAAGGTTAATCCGAAGACCTTTCCGTTTCAGATGATCGGACCCTACGGTATCGCGATCGACTCCAAGGGCATGGTCTATGTGGCCGACCAGAGAGTGGGCGCGGTGTTCATCTTCAACACCGAGACACGCGACTGCCAGCTTATCCGCAATGGCATTGAAGCCCGCTTCGGGTGGATCAACGGGCTCGCCATCGACGATGACGACCGGCTGTTCGTCTCTGACGGCAAGATGCACCGGGTGCTGATCTTCAATACCAAGCACGAGGTGGAAAACCAGATCAACGAGGGGCTGGTGGACCCCGTGGGCCTCGCGATCGACACGACGAATCGTTTTCTGTACGTGGTGGATACGCAGCAGGACCAGGTGATTGTGTATGACGCGGACACGCTGAAGCTGCTGCGCCGCATCGGAACGGGCGGAAAGAACCACTTCCTGACGACGCCGGGAGACTTCGGCGCGCCGCAGGGCGTTGCGGTTGACCAGGACGGCAATGTCTACGTCACCGATACGCTGAACAACCGCGTGGAGATCTTTGATGCCGATGGGAATTTCATCAGCGAGTTCGGCAGGCCCGGTGACGGGCCAGGATATTTCGCGCGGCCGAAGGGCATTGCGATCGACGGCGATGGGCACATCTGGGTGGCCGACCAGATGCAGGACCGGCTCCAGGTATTCAACCGCGAGGGGCATCTGCTGACCTACGTCGGAACCGGACACGGAGAGCTGCCGGGCCAGTTCAAATCGCTGATGGGCGTGGCGATCGACAAGCATAACCGCGTGTTTACGACTGAGCAGGAACCGGGACGGCTGCAGGTCTTCCGCTACGTGACCGAAACCGAAGCCGCTGAGGAAAAGGCCAGGCGCGACGAGGAACTGCAGAAGGCCGCAGATCGTCGTCAGAAGGCTGCGACACAGCCGGCGGAGAAGCCGGCCGACGCGCCTCCGCAAAAGACGCCCGACGCGCCGGACAAGAACAGCACAGCGCAGCCAAAGTCACCGGGGCAGTAGCGCGGGCTGTGGTGCGCTCGCGAGGCTTACGCTGAGCACCGATCGAATCAAGACATCTCAGAAAACTGCTCAGCACATCAAGGACACGGGGTGCGCTGCTGTCGCGCTATTTTTCATCGGTTTTCGGTTCGTACGCGGGCAGAAAGAAAGAAGGCGACCAGCCTTGCTTCACAGATAAACAGCCTGAGGTTTTGAGCCCGACAGAATTCTACCCTCTGGCATCCACTTCCAGCCCAGCCCGACACTATCGGTGCGAGGCGGCGGTAGCGAAGGTAACCATTGCGGTGAATCCAACGCGCCACGGCGATTGCAACTCCTGAAGTATGTTCCATTGGGCGATTGAGGATTAGCCTCACCGTATGGGACGGGAGCCTCAAGGGTTCTCCGCCCCCGGGGGTCCTGGTCGTTCTGCGACCTGTGTCCTTGAATGGCGGGCGGAAAAGGAAGTTTTGGGGAGGCTTGGGGATGAGACCGGACGTGGGTGTCCTGAAGCAAGAACAAGAGAGCGGCGCTGTCGCGACGATTGAGGGTCCAGCACTCGAGGTTCCAGGGCGAGGCGACGAAACAATCGAGCTGCGGCGAGTAGCCTGCCACCTCACGGAGTCGCTTTTCAAGCGCATCCTGCGTGCGGTCTTTCCGGACCAGCGCAAGGACGATCGGCACCTGGAGCCGCCGCTGGTCGGATACCTTGGGACGTTGCAAGGATCAAAGCCCTACGAAATCGGCGACATCAGCCTTTCGGGCTTCTGCCTGCTGACCGACGAGCGCTGGGAAGCCGGGACGGAGATGCCTGTTACCTTGCAACGGAAGAGTCTGCCTGACGGCGACAAGTTTGAAAGCTTTACCGTGCAGGCGACGGTGGTGCGCTGCGGCGAGGACGGGGTTGGATTCTCCATCGTTCTGGTGGAAGACGAATCCCAGGCGGCGTATGGGAACCCGCTGCGCGTGCGCTGGGTCACCCGCCTGGAGATGGAGCAGTTCCTGAAGAGTCTGAAGGAGCAGCCTGTGGCGGGCGTTCCTGCGGAAGCAGGCCAGGGCCGGAAGATGCCTGCGGCTGGTGCGCCGGTCGCTGCCAGAGGCCGGCTGAAGGCGGCATTCTAAGAGGCGGTTCGACGCGGCTGCTCCCATTCACTTTCGTGAAGAAGCATCACACGAGTCGTCCGCGCTGGCCAGCGGGATTCACGGATTCCCAACCGTGGGGATTGTTGGTTGCATCTAAAATGGCATTATGACTCCTGCGATTCCTACGCGCCGGCACGCGAAGACGCCTCCGCCGGGCGAGACCGGGCAAGAGGCGCTTTATCTGCGTTCGCTGAGTGAGCGGCAGGTTCCAGTTGCGGTGAAACTGCGCGGCGGTGAGGTTGTGCGCGGGTGGATCGAGTATTTTGACGACGGCATGCTGCGGCTCACGCGCGACGGCAAGCCGAACCTGTTCATCTACAAACACCAGATAGAGACCATCACCGAGACGGGCAAGCGCCGCGCAACGCGCCGTGGCAGCGACGAATCGGCTGCGAAGGCAAGCGAGTGAACGAGACGGCCGCTGCAAATATTCCGACAACAATGAAGTGGACGCCCAGGGCCGCGGAGATTGCGCAGGAGGCGGGCGCGCGGCTGCGCGAGTTTTTTGCGCAGGGCGTGGCCACCGAGTACAAGGGCGACGTAGACGTGGTGACGGTGGCGGACCGTACCGTGGAGAAGCTGATTCGTACGCGGCTGGGCGAGGTGTTTCCAGAGCATGGAATCTACGGCGAGGAAGGCACGCGCGAGCGGATGGAGCGGGAGTTTCGCTGGTACGTGGATCCGCTGGACGGGACGACGAATTTTGCGCATGGCTTTCCGCAGTTCTGCGTGTCGCTCGGGCTGGAGCAGCGGCCGGTGGGCCTGGCGGCGGACGAGGATGGAACGCTGCTGGCGGCGGTGATCTACGACCCGATGCGCGACGAATTGTACGTGGCGGAGCGCGGGCTGGGGGCAACCCTGAACGGCAAGCCGATGAGGGTGTCAAAGACGGCTGAGCTGGCCGAGGCGCTGGTGGCGACGGGGTTCCCAAGCCGTAAGCGGCACCAGAGCCCGAACATTCACTTCTACCACGAGTTCACGCTGCGCTCGCATGGAGTACGGCGGGCGGGGTCGGCGGCGCTGGACCTGGCGTATGTGGCGGCAGGGCGGCTGGATGCATTCTGGGAGTTCAACCTGAACCCGTGGGATACGGCGGCGGGAATTCTGCTGGTCGAGGAGGCCGGCGGGCGGGTTTCCGACTTTGCCTGTGGTCCGTTCCGGCTGGACAGCCGCGAGGTGCTGGCGTCGAATGGGCTCATTCACGACGAGTTGGTGGGGATGTTCAAGGATCTGTTTGCCGGGCGGGGACTGACGCCGATTCCGACGCCGCAGGAGTATGCGGCAATGCGGGCAGAACGGGCGAAGAAATAGGTTTTGAGACCGCGCCGGGTAGCGCCATTGCAATCCGGCCTGAATCGCTGGTCCCTGACCCCTGATCTCTAGCCCTGATCTCGTTCCCGCATGGCAAAACTCTGCTTTTCTCCTTTGAAGTCAGGCCTGAGGGGCGTGTGCTACTATCAGCGTCGAGACTTCACTCTGTCGGAGATCAAAGAATGGCCTATGTAATCGCAGAACCCTGTATCGGCACCAAGGACACCGCCTGCGTAGACGCGTGCCCGGTCGATTGCATTCACCCCAAGAAAGATGAAGCTGGATTCGCCGAGGCCGATCAGTTGTTTATCGACCCGGTCGAGTGCATCGACTGTGGTGCATGCGTTCCGGCGTGCCCGGTGTCGGCCATCTTTGCGCAGGATGACCTGCCGGAGAAGTGGGCGCACTTTGCGCAGAAGAATGCCGAGCACTTCGGGCGCTAAGCTGGTTGCGCAGTAGAGAAGTTTTCAGCGAGGTCAAGAACGCGTCCGCTGCGGCGGGCGCGTTTGCGCGTTTAAGGAAGGATTAGCGGATAGCGTGGCGGTGCTTACGTCAGAAGCTGTGGTGTTGCGCACCTGGCCGGTGCATGAGGCCGACCTGGTGGTGAGCTTCCTTACACGCGACTACGGCAGGATGACCGGTGTGGCGAAGTCGGCGCTGAAGAGCCGCAGGCGCTTTGGCGGCGCCCTGGAGCCGATGACGGTGGCGCGGGCGTGGTTTGTGGAGAGGCCGAAGCAGGAGTTGGTGCGGCTGGATCAGCTCGAGATCATCCGATCGCCGCTGTCGGCGCCGGTGGATCAGGCGCGACTCGGCGTGTTGAGCCTTTTCGCTGAGGTTCTGGAGGAGGCGCTGCCGGAGCATGATCCGCAGGAGACGGTGTTCCGGCTGATCGTGTCGGTGCTGGAACAGACCACAGTTGAGCAGCCGTGGATGCCGTTGACGTATTTCGAGCTGTGGATGACGCGGCTGATGGGTTTGCTGCCGGATATTGCACACTGCATTGCGTGCGGCGAGGCGCTGGTGGCTGGGGAGACGAGCTTCAACGCGTATGCGGATGGACTGTTCTGCCGCGTACATCGGACCGGGAACGCGAGCGAGTTGTCGGCGGACTCGTGGCAGATGGCGTTGCAGATGTTGCGCGCGCCGGTGGCGGCGTTTGCAGGCCGGCCGTGGCCGCGGCGGCGCGGCCAGGATCTGCAGCGGTTTGCGCTGCAGGCGCTGGAGCGGCACCTGGAGCGGAAGTTGAAATCGGCAGAGATGCTGGCGCGGATGACGGGGTGAGGGGTAGAGTGATCAGGTTGTCTCAGGACGACAAAGCTGAATTGAGGTTTGCAGCAATGATTTCGCGCAGACGGTTTCTTCAAACGGGATCTTTAGCAGGAACGGCTTACGCCATGGGAATGCGCATCCACCCGGCATGGGGCGCTGAGGGTGCAACGACGGCGCCTCTGGCGGAGTTTCACTACGGTGACGTGTCGCTGGCCAGCGATGCACATGAGTCGCAACTGATGAACACGCACGACGTGCTGATGGCGTTGAGCGAAGACAGCCTGCTCAAGCCGTTCCGGCAGATGGCGGACATGCCCGCACCGGGAGAAAGCCTGGGCGGCTGGTACAACTACAATCCGGACTACGACTACCGCAAGAACTTCGATGACGGCTTTGCGCCGGCTTGTACCTTCGGCCAGTGGGTTTCGGCGCTGGCCCGTGTCTACGCCATTACCGGCGAGGAGGCGACACGCGAAAAGGTGCTGCGCCTTAACCGCCTGTATGCCGCGACCATCTCGCCGGGCTTCTATACGAAGAACCGGTTTCCGGCGTACTGCTATGACAAGCTGCTGCTGGGGCTGATCGATTCGCACACATACGCAAACGATCCGGAGGCGCTTGCGATTCTGGAACGCACGACGGATACAGCGCTGCCACATCTGCCGGGCCGCGCCATCGAACACGGCCATCCCTGGCGAACGGACAAGGACCCCGCAGATGAGTCCTGGACCTGGGATGAGTCCTATACAAATTCCGAGAACCTGTTCCTGGCGTACAGCCGCGGTGCCGGGCGGCGATATTACGACCTCGGGTTGCAATACCTCGATGACAAGACATGGTTCGATCCTCTTTCGCGTAACGAAAACGTGCTTCACGGAAGACACGCCTACAGTCATGTGAACTCGCTGAGTTCGGCGATGATGGCATACCTGGTGGCAGGGAGCACGAAGCATCTGGATGCGGCACGCAACGCCTTTGCAATGCTTGCAGAGCAGAGTTATGTTACCGGCGGCTGGGGGCCCGACGAGACGCTGAGCGCGCCCGGCAGCGACGATCTCTACAACAGCCTGACAAACACGCATCACAGCTTTGAAACCCCGTGCGGTTCTTATGCACAGTTCAAGCTGACGCGGTATCTGCTGCGCGTGACTCGCGATGCTCAATATGGCGACAGCATGGAACGGATCATGTACAACGCCGCCCTGGGAGCTTTGCCGCTCCAGGAGAATGGCAGGAATTTCTACTATTCCGATTACAACTTCGATGCACAGCGCGTGTACAAGGAGGCGCGGTGGGCGTGCTGCTCGGGCACGCTGCCCCAGGTGGCTGCCGACTACCGCATCAATGCCTACTTCCGTGGGCCACAAGCTTTGTATGTGAATCTCTATGTGCCGTCCACGATCCGCTGGAGGGATGACGGCGTTTCGCTTTCGCTGACGCAGGAGAGCGATTATCCGTATGAGGATCGGGTGACATTCACGATTTCGAGTTCTCAACCAGCGAGCCGGACCCTGCATTTTCGCATTCCAAAATGGGCGCAGGGTGCGCAGGTATTCGTGAACGGAAGCAGGCAGAGAGATGCGGCAGAGCCCGGACAGTTCGCGGCAATTCAACGAGAGTGGAAGAGCGGAGATCGCGTGGAAGTCGAGCTTCCGCTTCGCATGCGGCTCGAGCCGATCGATGCCAGGCACCCGGACACAGTGGCGCTGCTTCGTGGACCACTGGTGCTGATGAGCGTAAAAGAACGGCTTGGTGGACAAATCCCGGACCTGACGCGCAACCAGTTGCTGGCGGCCCGGTCCGTAAGCGAACGTGAATGGCAGGCGACTTCGGCAAACGGACCGGTAACCCTGTTGCCGTTTACAAGTCTCGGATCGCGGCCTTACTCAACGTACGTGAAGGTGAGCTGAACCAATCGCTGATCGCTTACCTCGGTTTCATCAAGAGAGAGGTCGTGCGCTTCTTTTTTGAATCAAGGAGCCTCAGCCGACGAGGTCGACGGAGAGGGTTTCTTTGTTGGCGCGCTCGCCGGGGTCGATGATTTCCTTGATCTGGCCGTTCGCATACTGGGCGCGGAGCACTTTCTTGTTGTATTTGCCGACGCTGGTTTTGGGGACTTCGGGGATGAAGGTCCAACGCTCGGGGACCCACCACTTCGCCACACGGGAGGCGAGGTAGGCGCGCAGGATCGCGATGTCGATTGGCTCGCCCGTTTTGCTTACGACGCATGCCAGTGGGCGCTCGTCCCAGCGCTCGTCGGGGACGCCGATGACAGCGGCTTCGAGAACGTCGGGGTGGTCGGTGATGGCGTTTTCCAATTCCACGGAGGATATCCACTCGCCGCCGGACTTGATGACGTCCTTGGAGCGATCGGTGATGCGCAGGTAGCCGCGCTCATCGACGACGCCGACGTCGCCCGTGCGGAGCCAGCCGTCGTGGAAGCTCTCGGGTGCGGGATCGCCATAGTAGGAGGCGGTGATCCAGGGACCGCGCACTTCGAACTCGCCAACGGATTCGCCGTCCCAGGGGAGGACGGTGTCGCCATCGCAGACGCGGAGTTCAACGCCGGGGATGACGCGACCGGTCCTCGTCGTCCAATTGATTTCTTCGTCTGGCGGGCACTGGCGCGGAGGTCGCGCGGATGCGGCGACCGGGCTGGTTTCGGTGAGTCCCCAGCCCTGGATGACCGGGACGTTGTAGTGCGCGCGGAAGGCTTCGGCGAGGCCGCGTGGAAGCGCTGCGCCGCCGCAGAAAAGGACGCGGAAGAGCGAGAGATCAATCTTGTGGGCGAGTGCGTATTGCAGCATTCCGGCGAGGATGGTGGGTACGGCCGCGGAGCTGGTTGGGCGGCAAGTGGTGATGAAGCGGCAAAGCGGTTCGGGTTGCATGAAGGGGCCGGGCATGAGGAAGTCACTGCCGGCGAGCCAGCCGGCATAGGGGATGCCCCACGCATTGGCATGGAACATGGGGACGATGCAAAGCGTGCGGTCGCTCTGGGATAGGCCGATGCACCACGGCGAGCAGATGGTGAGCGCATGCAGATAGATGGAGCGGTGGCTGTAGACGACGCCCTTGGGATCGCCGGTGGTGCCGGTGGTGTGGCACATGGCGGCGGCGGAGAGCTCGTCGAGATCGGGCCAGGTAAATTCGGGCCGCTCGGCGGCGAGGAGCTGCTCGTAGCGGAGAACGCTGTCGGGAAGGCCCGGTGCGTCGCCGATGACGATGACGCGCTCGAGGGTCCGGAGGTCTTTGGCGATGCGGGCGAGAACGGGATAGAGCGATGCGTCGACGAGGACGATGCGGTCTTCGCCATGGTTGATGACGAATGTGAGCTGCTCCGGGAAGAGGCGGATGTTGAGCGTGTGGACCACGGCGCCCATCGATGAGATGG
>Ga0326727_10001562_pt1 | contig 83534 bp, 92 predicted proteins | sample MB2enrmetagenome_FD_207643 | JGI IMG/M metagenome (GOLD analysis project Ga0326727, IMG submission 207643) | Lab enriched peat soil microbial communities from McLean, Ithaca, NY, United States - MB29MY | ecosystem: Environmental > Terrestrial > Soil > Wetlands > Peat | place: USA: New York... | reverse complement strand
GGCAAGCCCGTGGGCCATGGTGACACTGTAGCCCCGGTGTCGATCACAAACCCGGAAACCCTCACTCCTGCCAGACTGTTCCATCTGTTGTTGCCGCCATCGATCCCCGCAGAATACATGTCTACCGTATGAGTTCCGGCTGACAAGCCTGTTGCTATAGTTACGGACGATGTGACGGTAGCGCGGGTCCATGTGCCGCCATCGATGGAGTATTCGATGATGGGGTAGTTGGCATAAAATGACCACCATGTATCACTCTGCCAGCCCTCACCGTTGCTTTCACAACTATCTTGGTCTGAATAGGTAGAATCAAAGATAAAGCAATCTACATTTTCTGTGCATTGGTGAGGACCATAACATGCTGAACCACCATTGCATGTAGTTTGATCTGTAATTGTTGGGTCAGAACAAGTGCCTAATATTGAATTAATATCAAAGGAAGCAACAAGAGAAGTTCCGGTAAATTTGAACCGTAGTCTAGTACCTCCTGATAAAGCCACTTTTATTGGGGTCGAAGACACTGTAGAATCAGTCCATCTGCCTATATAGCTAATATTGGAATTATTGGCCGCAATGCTGGTGGCGAATGAATAACAAGGTATTAATAAAAAAAGCGATATTACAAGAAATTTCATTATTATTTACCTCACATACATTTGAATAGTTGAAAATCCGCCTGCAGTGCTCTCGCTCCCAGTATACAAATGAATAGTTGTGTTACTGGTTAAATTATAATAGCCGCCTACATATCCTACACCCGAACCGCCATTGTAACCACCACCAGCAGTAATACCACCATTGTTTGGGGTGTATGGAGCCGCCCCAATAAAACCTGAAATAATACTAGTTCCATTTTCCCCAGCTGAACCGCTGCCAGAAGAGCCGCCAGAAGCCGAGGCGCTTGCATTATGGGTAGTATAACCATCCCCTTCACTGCCTCCGTCGCCATTTGAATCGTCGCCCCCACCCCCACCACCACCCGCCATATAAACATTTGCATAATTATCCAGATAAAAAACACCGCCCCCGCCACCGGCATCGGCCCCACCGCCTTGGGACCATGATTGCACATTTTTTATCTGTGAAACATTATTATATGTATATGTGCCCGGACTAAGAGCGGCAGTATAAGTGTTGAAAGGATAAACAGACAATGAACTGCCACTGTCTACAATTAATGTAAGCGTATAACCCGCTGAAGCGCTGCTGGAAACAATATTGGATATTGCTGATTCGACACCGCTAGTGACTGATGTTATGCCAACATAGTAGGTGGTACCACTAGTGAGTGTAGCTGAGGCAGAAATATCATTTGTTATCCCTGTTATTTTACCGGTATAACTGGATGTAGTCGGAGCCGATCCAGATTTATAGTACAAATTATAACTCGTTGCACCGGAAACTACATTAAAATCAACGTTTATTCCTGTCGTATAAACTAGAGCTGAATTTAGGATTTGCGGTCCTACAGGAGCGTATGCCACTACCCCCGGTCCCGGCCCCATACCTTGCCCGGCAAAGCAGGGAACGGCAACGAATAGACTAAGTAAAAGTGTTATCACCCTCATCGCCTCACCCTCCAATTCAAGGTAACAGCACCGGGAGTGATGCTCGCTGCCGTGTTGTTACAGACCTTGAAATTCGCATTCCCAACCGATGGGTAAGCAACAATAGTCAGCATCCCGTTTGTTGATGCCTGATAACCCGTCGTCGAGGTGGGATCGCCGTTGAATCCCCAGTCTATTACGTCCGTGGTAGCAATACCCGACCCGGACACTGTCACGACCGTCGCACATGCCCCGGAGGAAATGGCGGACGTGCCGAGCGCGACTGTACCGGACGCTATGTTGACCGGGACGCCCCCTGTCGAGCCTGTAGCGTTCCCCAAAGCTGTCGCAACACCTGTGCCGGGCGTTGTGGTTGCCAGAGCGCCCAACGTGCCGCCAGCCCCTATGTTAAGCGTGCTGCTATCGGTGCCGGAAAGCGTAAGCGTGTTGCTTACGGTCAGCGTTTTACTCGTAGTGCCACCGGCAATCGAAAAGCCTGTGGTCAGCGAAGATTCCGTGAGCGGCGATAACTGGCTTGTCAGGGCCACGGTGCCGCTCGCTGCCGGTATAGTCAGCGTATAGCTCGTCGTGCCGCTGTTCGCACTGGTAAAGGTTGTATACCCAGTAGATGAGCCGAGCAACAACAAATCACTGTTGGTGAACTTCTGCGCTGCCGTCCACGTCTGGGCCGAGCCGAGAACAGCCGGGTTGGTGAGGGCCGCTTGCGCGCCCAACGAAGTCAGCATGGCCGCGAACGTTTCACCCAACAACGTCTGGGCATTCGCGGACGGAGCAATACCGGCATAGGTTGTCAAGTTGGCGTTGTAGGCCTGCACGTTCGTTCCGATGGTCAAGCCAAGGTCACTAACAATCGCTGCGTAGTTGGATGCGCCGAGCAGCGTTTGCACGTTTGCCGATGGGCTTATTGCCGCAAAGTATCCCAAATTGATGGCATTGAGTGATGTTCCCCATGCTGATCCTGTCGATACTCCGACCCCTGCTCCCGGATAGGTCATACCACTGCCGCCGGATGGTTGCGAATACCACCCCTTCACGCCACTACCGTTCGTGCCGTAAAGCATGGTATTCCCAGGGGAAGAAGAATCTCCGGAAAGAGCCACGGTGCCGCTTGTATTAACGAGAGACTGAGCAAAAGTGTACGAAGAACCGCCAACGGAAGGCAACGTTGAACACACCGTACTGCCACCAAGCAAAGTGAGTTTGCGAGGGTACTGATTGGAAGGGCATGAGTAGGTGGTGAATGTTGCTACCTGAGCATCCGTAGGGAAAGCTGTTGTTGAGTTGCCGGCGACGGCACCGGTGGGGGTGCTCATCGGGTTATTCAAGACCGCCGAGGAAATATTCTTCCATGCCGCTGAGCCGGATGAGCCGCTGCCCGCATGAGCCGCAACATAGGTCACAACAGCCGACTGGGACGGGACAAGGCTTGCGCTGTTCGCAGCCATCATGCCGTCAGTCGAAAGGAATGTGGTGGTGAACCATGTACCGATTGCAGAGGTGATATTCGCCCAGGTGATTTTCTGCCAGACCGATGAAATATAACCGAAGATGCTGTCTCCGTTGGCAATGGTTGTTGACGATGACGTCGAAGTCAGAGCGCTGGAGATATTCGAGAAACCGCTGCTTCCCCCGCTCCCGCTGCCATTCGTACCGTTCGCCCCGTTGTAGACTCCATACGTGGCTGTTGTGCTGTCGGTATAGGTGATCTGATAGGTATCGGTAGTGCCCGGCGCATGGTTGCCCGAGACAAGGGCGATCGTGGCAATTCCCCGGCCATTGGTGCCATTGGAACCCGCAACACCCTGGATGCCTTGCGGACCGGTTGCTCCCGTAGCGCCGGCAGGTCCCTGCGGACCCGTTGCCCCTGTGCTTCCTGCAGGGCCGGCCGGAAACAACATCCACCAGGTAGCAGAGGAACTTGGGGTATTCCCCATATTCCCGGCCTGCACGGAAACGTAGCTTGATCCGCTGTACGTTACCATGTCGTTCAGGTTATACGTCGTTCCGCCAGCGTACGCACCCTTTGCCGTAATGGTGGTGATGTTGTACGTGGCGCCGCCACCTGACCCGCCGCCAAACCAGCCAAAGAAAGCCTGCGCCTGTACCGACAGACCGAGCAGCAGTATCGTCAATATAATTGTTTTTTTCATGATACCCCCTTAACTTCAGTGACGAGAAACAGTGAACGGTGAACAGTGGACGGATTAAAGGCCTTTACTGATTACTGATTACTATTAACTGATCACTGTTCTTCGAATTACATTCCGCAGACCGTGCAGCTTATGCTCGTCACGATCTGGGTCACATTCGGATGGATCATGATGACGTTCGGCATACCGGCGTAGATCGGCATGATCATCGTGTTTGTGGTGTCGCCGTTGAATTCAACCTGGCCGTTGGCCGTGGGATAAAGAGTTATCCCCAGCCACTCGGCGATATTCACATTGCCCCCAGGACCTACCATGAATACCGTGCCGGCTGCCATTGCGCCGAGGCACTTGAGCGGATCGGGCACAAAACTCTGGATATCGTCACCGCTGTTGATGATGTTGGTGGATCTGGTCATTATGTTGTTTGGCATGGTAACCTCCTGTGATCAGTGAGCAGTGAGCAGTGAGCAGTAACTGATTTTAAACCGTTCACTGTTCACTGTTCACTGTTCACTTGTTGTTATCCCCGTACAGCACCTCGGCCGTGCTCTTCTTGCCGCCACCCACCTGGCTGCCGGGCAGCACAATGGTGTCCTCGCGCATGGCATTGCCCATCCTGACCATAAGGCGGATCAATTCAGGATGATTTCCCAGTCCGAATTGATTGAGGGCCTCCTTCAACTCGGGAGTACCGAAGGTATTGAGCGCCCGCTGGGCCACCTCAACGTTCGCATTCCACTTGTCGCCGCCGATCTCTTTGTCCGCCTTGGCGGTCTCGGCCCATCCCTTGGTCAGGTTGCCCCACGCCTCCAGGCGCTGGGCTTCCATCTTGGGATAGACATCGGTGAGGAGCTTTGCGAACAGTGTCTGCGCCTTGTCCTGGGATAATCCCAGTTCCTTGGCGATGGGTTTGAGGGCGTCGACTGCTTCCTTGTTTAGTTCGATGTTCTCCAAACCTTCAGGTTTTTTGAATTCTTCGTACTGCTCCGGAGCCCCGGCTTTATCCTTCTCTGCTGCCGCTTTTTGGGCTGCTGCGGTTGCATCCTCGGCGTCACGTTGCTCCTGAGTGAGTGCTGCCCGGCGCGTCTCCTCGGCCTTGGCGGCTGGATCAGATGAGAGTTGAGAGTTGAGAGATGAGCCCTCGTCACTCACCCCTCCTTCCTCAACCGCTTCTCTTCCCCCACCAAGAACCGAGCCGCCAGCCGCCGCTATCTCCGGATCACCACCGGCTGAACCTTCATCACCAGGCACCCCCATAACCAGAAACAGCGGGAAAAGCAGGATCCTTTTAAGCCATGCCTTTAACCATTCACTATTCACGTGTTTTGATTCACCATTCACGCCTTTAAGCCATATGCTGAGCATCTTCTTCCTCCTTGGTTTTGCGCGCTTTAGCGGTGCGCATCATGTTGAGATACTTGTCGGGACAGGCCTCCGTAAGATCGCTGAGCAGCCGAAGCCCGATATTGCGCTGTCCCTCGTTCATGGCCATGACCAGCGGGTCGGATGAAAACGAGGACCGGAAAATGCCGGAGAGCGTCAGCAGCCGCCAGATGAAGCGCGCACCGGCTGGGGTTGACATGAGTGTGTCAATGTCCATCAGTTCTTGTTTTCTGCCTTTTGGTTGTGCCATTACTGCTTCCTCTGCATTGCAATCAAATAGGTTAGTGATCAGTGAGCAGTAAACAGTAATCAGTAAAAAACACTGTTCACTCGTCACTGTTCACTCGTCACTGTTCACCATTCACGTTTCACCATTCACGCCTCTAAGCCACTCCCAACAGCCGCGTTAATGCGCTGGTATCACTAACGTTGGTCTGGCTAAGTGTTTTGGCCGCCGTGGCAGCCTGCAATGTTGACGGCCCCGCTGCCGCCATCTGCTGGGCCTGCTGCTGTTGGGCGCGCTGCGCCCGGATCGCCTTGCGCTGATCGACGGACGTGATGATGTTGGGCGGCACGCCATGCATGGTGGCGTATTCTTCGCCTGCCGCGTCTACGTCCAGGACGTCCACAGCCTGGGGGTTGATCTGCGCCAGGTTGCCGATATAGCCGGCTACGCGCTCCATGGAGGCCGTGCCGACCAACATCTGAGCCTGGGCCATGATACTGATGTATTCGATCTTGAACGGCCTTCCCTGGAGTTCAGGCGGTGGGGGCGGGATCATGCCGCGGCGGCGCATGATGGCAAAGGTGCGGTAAATGGCCGGGTCGTACAGCTCCTCGCCAAAGCGCTCGATGACCGGGCCGAGCACCAGGAGCTTTTCCTGGTGGCGCTCATCCACCTCGGTGGCCGTGATGTTTGACACGTCCGAGATGGCGAACATGGACATCATGTCCTCGAAGAAGATATGTTGGATCTCCTTTTTCATCGCCTCGATGTCGGCGCGGATCTCTTCGATGTTGGGGCTGAACTGGTATGCGGGACGGAAACCGGCGTGCTGTTGGGCCGCCAGGTTGTCGATGTAGGTCACGTCACCCGGCAGGATCGTGGAACGCTGGGTACGGAGGGATGCATCGGCCAGCATGGGTGGTCGCACCAGTTTGTCCAGGGCCTCGGCCTTACGCTTCTCGCAGAATTGCAACCCCTTCACGACGCCCAGGGCGTCCATGCCGGGTGAATAACCGTACACGTCGTCCCCCTCCACGTCCCACCGGGGCGCCATGACCGGGAATTCGTCGAAGCCCGACTCCCGCAGCAGTTTGTCGTCCGACTTGCCGGTTTCGAAGTAGACGGAGCGGAACGGCTTGTCCTTGGCGTTCAACTTGCCGGTGTCGCGGTTGACGTTGGGCTCGATGGCGTGGGTGATCTCCACCGGGGTCTCGTACGATCCGCGGTCCCAGAGGGATTTGATGGTCTGGGACACATTGTCCAGGCCGAACTGCTGCACGCACTGGCGGATGGTCATGGGAAGTTCACGGTAGAGGGTGTCGCACTTGAGCCTGTCGTTGAGGGCGATCATGAACGAGCCGATCGGGAAGGGGTAGCAGCGGATCGCGGTGTCGTCATCCTCCAGAATCATCATGGCTGCAGTGCCGTGGCCGCCGGCGCAGCCGTATATCATAGGCATGACGTTGTAGAAGTTGGAACGGATGAACACCACGCGCATCCTGTTCTCCACGTCGAACAGCCAATTCTTGACGCTGGCCGACTTCATTATGTCGGCGTCATCGGCGGTGAGGCGAAACCAGGGACGCGCCGGTGAGGTCATGCCGGCGTGCATGCCGGACTTGAGGGTGCGCAGGGCTGTGGTGGCACAGGAGTTGATAATCTTGTCGTTAGCCTTGATGCCCTTGTTGCGGTCGATGACAAGGTATTTGCCGGTGCGGGGAGCGAGGAAATCCGTCAACTCCCGCCAGTGGGGGATAAAGGAATTGCGCTCAAGCTTCAACTCGCCGAGTCTGCGCGATATTTGTTGGCGTACCGTTTCTTCAGCCATGGTTTGGAACCCCGTGAATGGTGAATAGTGAATGGCTAGAACCTTGTGAATGGTGAATAGAAAAGGCTTTAAAGTCTCGCTTTTCACGTTTTTCGCATTTATTCACCATTCACTATTCACCATTCACGCCTTTATTGTCCCAGAAGTGTCTTGACTGCCGTGGTTGCGGGAGCGGTTACGCCCTGAGGCCCGGTGAGGATGGTATTGCTGGCGGCCTGGCGCTGGCGCAATTGCTCGCTATTCCTGGCAGCAACGACGTTGGGATCCTGTTGTTGGGGTGGGAGCGGCGGTGCCGGCGGCGCGCTTGGTACTCCTCCTCCGCACATGATGTTACCTCCCTTGGAATAATTTGTTCGTAGCGCCATCAAAACAAAAAAATGGGATTGCGTCCATGCCGCAACCCCCATGTCTTTCCCCAAAAGTGGCGGGGCGGGTGGGAGAGAATCAATTTTTTTGCAATCCTCTATCACCCCCCTGTCACCTCTTTATCAAGTTGAGGGTAGAGCTGGGCGTTTTTCCTCCCCTCCTAGTTTAGGAGGGGCCGGGGGTGGTAGTATTCGTATCTGCTTCAATAAAAACGAAAGGCGGCCGATTGGCCGCCTGGTGAATATCCCGCTAATTCCCTTGTTTTCGTTATTTCTGAAGCTCGGTCACCAGGCTGTCAATCTTCGCCGCCATGGCGGAGCAAGCTTCGTGAGCCTGCATGTAAGGAATGTCATGGATATGCCAGTAATGTACATTGTTCAGCGCCATGCCCGGGAACTGCCGTTCCATCATCGGTCGATGCTCATCCTCGTCCAGGATCACGACATAATCACTCGTCTGAAGGTCCTGCCTTGTGAGTTGTTGCGGGTCAGAGATTGTTCGGCTGTCCGGAACCCCCATGATTGCCAGTTCCTGTTGAGCCATTTGAGAAATGCCTTTCCTTCCCGGTACCGGCAGCAGCCCACGTGATACGGCCTGCCACTGAAGGGCTGAATTGGCTGCCTTCCAGTTAAAGTAAGACTCGGCAAAACGGCTGCGGTAATAGTTACCTGTACAGACGAAAAGAATTTTCTTGTCCGGTTTCCGCACCTCAGCCGAGGTGTTACAGGCTAAACTACTCACTATCAATACGACAAGCATGGTCTTTAGCATGGTCAACTCTGTCTCGTTTGGAATCAGTGCCTAAATTATAGCAAAAGAACGAGGGGCAGGTCCACATTCCACAAAGGAATTGTAACTAGGAATTTTCTAATAATTTGCTCTATCGTCACATGAGCATGGTAGCGTATGTGGTACGGGGTATACCGACATCTTTTCTAAGGAGCATTGATCATGGGGGGCGCAAAAAAAACAATAAAATGCTGTCAGACGCTGGAGACGATGGGAGAGTGCGGAGACGGAGCGCACAGATTAGGTGTGTTCTTTCTGGACGGAACACCACCGGAACAGTTGCAGGAAAAACGGGAAATGCTTCTTGAGGAAATTCGGAAAAAAATGATGCTGGTAGCGGCTATCGACTCGAAACTGAAGCAAGGATATACCGTGTCTGACGTAGACGCAAGACTGGCCGAAGACGATATTAGGGCAAATTTGAAAAAGATAGACAAGGCCGAGCAGGAGTACAGGGCGGGGCGGCGGCTTCGGGTCTGAAAGCTTTGGTCATGTCACGTTAACTTCCTATAGCTTTTTTTTGTTTCCATGCCGGCAATAAAGATACGAGGTCAGAAAATGATAGTTGATACCTTGCTGGATCATTCTGGCTGTATTCATCGAGATGAAACTCTTTGTGATGCTCTGAAGTTGATCGGTGATATGGATATCAGGCCGATTCATGACGAGGGCTGGCTTGATGAACCGTATGAGACTGATCATCGGCAGGATGATGATACGGTTGATGCTGAAGACTGGATGGAAGATTACCTGGATGACGCTGCTTGATTTTGATAGGGTTTATAACGGATATCATGGACAAGAAGTATTTTCTTATCCATTATTTTCACATTAAAAAAGAGATCTGAAACGTGTCCTGACGCCGAACTACCCCGCCAAAAGAAAAGGGGGCCGGCAATCCGCCTGACCCCGCAATCCTGTATGCCCCCAAACCGGTCTGCGCAATGGCAGAGGATCATGCAATCCCTTTACCGTTGAGGAAAGGACCGTATTTCTTGTCTTCGCCCTGGATGTGATTGGCAAGCCAGTCTTTGAGAAATGTCATCACTGCCATGCTCAATGCCGACTTGGTGGTCTGGTATTGCTTCTGCAAGTCGAGGACCTGCTTGGTGAGTTTATCGTGCTCGGCCTTGTGTTTGGCCAGATCGAGGTAGCCATGCTGCTGCATCAGCCTTTCTTCGTCGGCAAAGTGCGAGGCAGTGTAACTGATCAAAGAGTTGAGAATCGGCCCGAGAACTTCGCTTCCCTTGCCCACCTTCATCGCATCATGCAACTGGTTGACCATAACGACCAGCTTCTTGTGTTGATCGTCAAACTGTTTGACATTGACGCTGAGCGCCGGCCCCCATTCCATTATCGCCATGCCTTGTTGCCTCCTTGTTCACAAAAATGAGATGATCACAACGTGTGAGCGACCTTATTGAATACCGCTTATAAATCATTAGCATATTCAAGTCAATTACTATCTTTTTGATCCTATTATATACGGATACGTTGTCCTCTCGTATCATGTCATCCCCTGAATGGAGAGGAAGCACTCCATTGAAAAAATTGAGGGGGCACTTGTTTTTTTCTTGACACCCATCTTGCCAAAAAACCCGGCAATGTAACCGTACCGTTACAAAATCAGCACGTTACCGAACTACTCCCCAAGTTTTTCCACAGCCGCCTGGGGAAAGTCAATTAACCCCCAGGCTTTCCATATTCAACCTCACGAATGACGAAATGGACGAGTGGGACACCGTCGCATATCGGGTGCCCATCTTTGTGCCATCTTTGTGTCCTTCTGACAAAGAACCTTTTGAGTGGATCGCCTCTTCCCCCTTGGGCGCCATCCCCTTATCACCCGAACGAAGAGAGGGCCAGGCTTGTCTGCCCGACCCTCTCTTCGTTCGTGGAACCTGCCGGTCATGCGCGCCGTAGCTAACGACGCTCGCCGCCATGCTCCTCATGCTGTTCGTCACGACGATTGTCGCGCATCTCGCCATGTCCTTCGTGACGTTGTTCACGCATCTCACGGTGTTCTTCGCGCCCTTCCCCTCCGGGACGGTAGTATTTCCCCCGGTAATGGTCGCGGTCTCTCCCGTACGCCCGGTATTCCCGGTCACGGAATTCATGGATCCGTCCTATCTTGTACCTGCGGAATTCGGGCGGAAGTTCACGAGGCCGCACCTTTATCCAGGGGCCACCATAGACGGAGGTTCGGTACCAGCCACCCCCTCTGAAAATATAGTAGACATTGCCGAAGTAAAACATGTCGTAGGGCACGCCGACCGCTACGCCAAAACCCAGTTCGGGAGGGTAGAGGAATTCGGGGGGCTGGGAGACAACAATCGGTGGCCCGCCCACGTTGATGCTGAAAGAGACGCCACCCGCCTGAACTAATGAAGCCCCCTGAAGCAGGACTACTGCCGCTGCTACTGCCAAAAGTTTTTTCATACTGCCTCCTTATCGCTTGTCCGAAGCGCTGAACGCACCGGAATGACAAAAAACGGCTAGCTGCTCTCAGGACTTTAGCCGTTCGAGCTGCGAACCACTACCCTTTGCCGGGACAGGGATTTCCGATCTCTCCAACTCGATCCTCGCGCCCTGACCGGATCGCGCACAGAGGCGACGCCGACCATTGCCCATTCATCTGAACGGCGGAAGGCCAATACGGCTCTCTTCCGCAATAATTCATCAAGCTCGTGGCTGCTGACAGCGCCCATGGAACCGTCTTGATAGATTACCATGACCTTCATCGTTCGGTCACCTCCCGTGGAAGGAGTTTCCTCCTCCGCATGATCCAGCATCTCCCCTATGGTTCAATTGTATCACATACTGGTTCGCAGGGCCATGCGGAGCCTCATTGATCGTATCGCTTCTATTGATCCTTGACCCCCTGCGCCATAATGTTACTATAAAACCTGAATCCGATAACACCTTCACGCTCCACTCGCTTGGCATGCCTTGGTCCCGGCAATGCAGTTCATGTCTCCACCGTAGCGGAGGACGCACGGCAAAGCCGGCATGATTCTGCTGCATGGGCGGCGTTGGACGCAGGCCAGTCGCTCGCTCCGCCGTCCAGGCGTCATCGGATTCAGGTTAAAAGTTAGAGCGGCATCAAGCCGTCATCCATCAATGACAACGGACACGCACATGCAGCCGTATCCTTACACCATAACCATCTCTTCGGAAAAAGGGGGGGTCGGCAAGACCACCTTGGCCTGCAACCTGGCCGTCTTCCTGAAGGCTTTGCGGGAGAACCTGCCGGTCACCATCCTTTCCTTCGACAATCACTTCACCATCGACCGCATGTTCGCCCCGGACGGACAGGAGCCGACCGGCAGCGTGCTGGAGATGCTGGAAGGCGAGCCGGCAGGCGACCTGGTGCGCAACGGCCGGTACGGAGTCGGCTACATCCCCTCCTCCACCAAGTTGAGCGGTCTGCATGCCCGCTTCAAGGATCCCCTGACCCTGACGCGCCTTCTGTCGGAATCCGGCCTGCCCGGCGTCGTGATCATCGATACACGCCCCGATCTGAATCCACTGACCCAAAACGCCCTCTACGCAGCAGACCGGGTGCTGGTCCCGGTGAAAGACCTGTCCAGCCTGGAGAACTGCAAAAACCTCATCGCCCTGCTGGAACGGAGCGGCAAGGACAAAGACATCCTGGCGCTGATCCCCTGCCTGGTGGATGAGCGGATTAAATACGATGGTGAGTTGAGGGACCAGAAGACCCTGTTGCGGGCCTTCGCCGCCGAGCGGGGTTACCGCTGCCTGAATACCTCCATCTCAAAAAGCCCCAAAGTGGAAAGCCTCACCACCAACCCGGACGGCAAGATCTACCCGATCTTGACCCATGCCCAAGGCACGGAGGTGCACGGCCAGTTCAGGGAAATCGCCCAGGACCTGCTCCAGGGCCTGGACGCCCTCCCCGAGCCTCGCGCCTCTTTCCTGTACCGGTCCGGACCGGCTGAAAGAGAGGACAGGAAAATGGCGGCCTATCCGGCTCGCCTGGAGGGACTGGCGGAATGCTGCCCGGTTTGCGGAGAATTCGTGGCGAAACGCCCCGAGGGGCGCGGCTTCTATTACGAGACCCATGAGTGGGCCCGGCGCGGCTTCCTGCACCTCTCCTGCTTCGTGGATGTGCTCTGCGGCGCCCTGTACGGGCTGACCAGCGACTCCCAGGGATACGGCATCGCCCGCCTGGTGGTCACCGAAAACGCGGGCAAGCTGGCAACCCTGTTCTGCCCCAGGGTCGTCAACGGCTCGTACCGGGTCGATCTCCGCCAGTTCGACACCACAGGGGAGCAACAGTTGCATAGGGAGTTGGTTCTGAAGGCCCCTGGAGAGGGGGAAGGTGACGGGATTTACGACCGGGTATTTCTGTTGTTGAGGGAGACCCTGTCCGTGCAGGAAGGGGGGCCGGACAAGGGCGCCTGGCTGGTCGTGCACCCCATTGACCCTAAAGATCCCGAATCGATCCTGGGGGAGGAGCGCTACCCCGCCGTGTACCTTCTGCAGGCCGGGATCTGCGAGGCGATAGGACTGTCCTGAGTGAGGGACCGGCGACCGGATATGGTTTGGAGGGGTCACGGATTCAGGAAAATATCTGGGCTCGGGCCATAAAATGTTGTAAAGTTACGTGTAGAGCCCCTTGATCTTTCAGGAGATCAGGAACGCTGCCAGCCATCGGGATGGTGTGCCGCGAAAATATGGGTTGTTGAATGTCGTCAGGGGCCACATACCCCGCAACAGATTTTAACAGCCGGTTAAACACCTCCCGCAAGGAGCTTCACATGAACTCGGATGGGATGAATAGACAGGTCGGCACGCCGGACGGTAACCCTCAAATGCTGTCTCTGATGGGTTATTGCATCGTAAGTGATACGGGACAGATCAAGCAAGGGATTGCCATGTGTGCGAAGGCGATCGCCAGTGACCCGTTTAATAGCGATCATTACCTGAACCTGGGACGCATCTATATCCTGGGGAACGACAGGAGGCGCGCTATTCAGAGTTTCAAAAAAGGGCTCCAGATCCGCAAGGACCCGAGGATCATCAAAGAACTCCGGCAGCTCGGCATCCGCAAAACCCCACCCATCAGCTCCCTCCCCAGGGGACATTTCCTGAACATCATAACCGGCAAGGTTCTTCATTTCCTCGCGAAGCGCTGAAGGTAAAATGGGCAGGCTACTTTAACAATTCTTTCCAGGATGCCTTCACAGAAGCAGCCCATCCCCCGGTTTTTCCCCTTATTTACGGGTTGGCTCCCTTCTGTTTCCCTTTTTTTCAACACTAAAAAATCAGCTATTTAGCATCAATCTTCCGCTGACGTTCAAATCCCCCTTTAACAAAGGGGGATTTGCCTTGATCTTTAAAACCAAATCCCCCCTCCCCCCTTTTTCAAAGGGGGGAACCGTTTGGCCGAAGATGATCACTTATCACCAAAAATCAAGGAGTAACTGTTATTTCATTCGAACCGAAGGATTCATCACTATTGGTACCAATAGCAGTAACTCGGTAATAGTATGTTGTTCCATGCACAACATTTGTATCTGTATAGGAAGGCGTTGAGGATGAATAGGTTGCTGGTGATGTTTCACCATGTAAAGTAGTGCTTCTATAGATATTATAGCTGGTTATACCTGTTATAGTGGATGGTGTAGTCCAGCTTAACGCAACAGAAGTTGTTGTGTCAGAAGCTAAGGTAAGAGTTGGAGCTGTAACCGTAACAGAGACTTCGTTCGAAGCGCCGGACTCATTTGAATCTGAGTTTAAAGCTGTGACATAATAATAATAGGTGGTGCCTGAAGGCGCTGGAGTGTTATCTATAAAAGAATTTGAATATGACCCGGCAAGTATGTCCTCTTGACCTGAAGCAGTGCCCCGGTAAATATTATAAACGTTTCCTGACTCCGCATTCCAGCTTAAGGTTATGTCCAAAGCCGTCCCTGATACAGTTAAACCTGTCGGTGCAGTTGGAGATGAAGTTGAGTTGCCGCAAGCGCTGCAGCAAAATAAAATGGACATAGAGCAAAAAGCCCGCCAATAGCGAAACAGTGTTGGTTTTCTCATTATTTGCCTCCGTTGTGACTCGTTATTAACAGTCCGTTTTCATTCTTGATCAGCAGAGATCAGATGGCCACTGGTGATTGCTTTCACAAAAAAACATAAATCTATTTGCTGTTACCATTGCCCCCAATGGATCTTATCCTTCCGGTACTTGTCCTTCGGCTTGTCCTCGCCGGTCGGGACGCCGACCAAGATGACGTTCAACGGAATAACAGCGGCCGGAATGCCGAGCACGGTGCGCACATGTTTCATCTTGTCCTCATAGGGATATGAAGCGGTCCAGTGCCCGCCAAGCCCCAGGGCCTCCGTGGCCAGCAGGATGTTCTCGCTTGCGAGCGAGGCGTCGATGATCGCAAAGTCCTTGCTCTGAAGATTTGCTTTTTCCGGCTCCGCGCAGACGATAATGACCGCTCCGGCCTTGTCGATGCCCCGCGCGTTCGGCAGCCCGGCAGCCAGGGCATCCAGTTTCTTTCTGTCGGTTACCACAACGAACGACCACGGCTGTTTGTTGACCGCCGTTGGCGCGGCCATTCCGGCCCGTATGATCGTATCCAGGTTTTCCGTGCTGACGGCAGCTCCGGTAAAAGATTTCACGCTCTTCCTGGAATGGATGACGGTAAGCGTATCCTTCGCAATGTCCGTCTCTTTGGCCGAAACAGTCCCTGCCAGCATCAAACCCGCCATCAGACAAACAAACATGCTTCTCATGCCCCAAACCTCCAATAAATGATGTTTTTACTAAAAAATCACCCATTGCAAAAACAATGGGTGAATGTACCATGGTCCACACATAGTTGTCATTGGTTATCCGGCCGGCTTGCAGAATCAGAGGCTCTTTTGTCAACGACGCCCAGGGTTCAGTTAGTTTCCACCCGGAAACTCCGGATGAAAAACTATTGGTTTCCGATTCGGAAAGGAGGGCTTTTTTGTCCAGGCAAGGAAATCAAGGGATTGCGCGGAGGCGTACATCGGTACGCCGCACGAGCAAGCCCGAAGATTGACGCCGCATGGGCGAAAAAGAACCCTTTCCGGACGGAAACTAGTTAAAGAAATACCGCACGCCGAAGGTCATGGAAAAACTGTCCGGATCAAACTCGCCAACCTTGCCGCTGCCGGACTTGATGTCGGCGTTCGGGGCGATGACCCCCTTGATCTCGGATGTCAGGGCAAATTGCCTCAGGAGAAAGTAATCCACCCCCCCCTTGACGTGAATCCCGGCCACGGTGTCAACATCCAGGCCGTTATTCGCCCCGTTGACGAGGATGTCCAACCCGATGCCGGCATAGGGGACCAGATACCTGACCGGAAGGTTGAGGTAACGGTACTGGACTCCCAGGGAGAAATTGGTCGTGTCGAAACTCGTGCTGGTGTCCGTACCGAAACTGGTATGGGTAATCTCGAAGTCCGATGCAATATTATCGGTAAGACCAAAGATAAAACCGCCGCCGCCAACGAAACCTACATCCGAATTCCCCCTCCCGATCACAATGCCGGTGCCGACCGAATTGTTGTCTGCCGGCACCAGAAACCCGAGCCGGCCGGTTACGCCAAACCGGCCCGCAATGCTCTCCGAACTATTCAAGCCTGCTGCCACGGCATAATCGGCAACCAGGCAGCAAACCATCATCAGGGACACGGCAATCATTCCTCTTTTCATAATAAAGACTCCTCCATTGTTTTTCAAATGAGTATTGCTGTCTGTCTCATTAAATTATAACCCAAGATGTCAGAATAGCAAATGAAAGGGATTCACGAGGGAGGGTGCACTGCAATCTACCCCTCGCCACTCCGTAACGCACGATTGGAATTTTTCTCTCGATCCAGTTGAAAGGTGGTAAAATTATATGAGGCCTGCGCCAAGTGAACCCGGCAGAATCGGGGATTTACCCTATACCAAAAAGGAGAAACGTCATGCCGAAGATCGTCCGCTTTCACGAAACAGGGGGAGCCGAGGTGCTCAGAATCGAGGAGTTGCCTCTTGTGGAACCGGGTGTGGGAGAGGTTCGTTTGAAGGTTGAGGCCCTTGGTCTGAATCGCGCCGAGGTTATGTTCCGGCAGGGGCAGTATCTGGAGACGCCAAGGCTCCCATCACGACTCGGCTATGAAGCGTCAGGGGTCGTGGACGCAGTCGGGCCTGGCGTCAGCGGCGTCAAGATCGGCGACCGGGTAAGCACCATCCCCTCCTTTTCCATAAGCGCCTATGGCGTCTATGGTGAAAGCGCCATCGTGCCGGCCTACGCCGTGGCCTCGTATCCGGCCGACCTGTCGCCGGTCGAAGGCGCTGCGATCTGGATGCAGTATTTGACGGCTTACGGGGCGCTCATTGAATTCGGGCGATTGCAAAAAGACGGCTGTGTGTTGATCACTGCGGCGAGCAGCAGCGTGGGACTGGCCGCAATCCAGATCGCAGAGTCTGTCGGGGCGACCGCCATCGCCGCCACGCGCGGCGCCGGGAAAAAATCCTTTCTCATGGGCGCTGGGGCGGATCACGTCATAGCGACCGATGAAGAAGACCTGGTTGAAAGCGCGATGGCCCTTACCTCCGGGAAAGGCGTAAGCATGGCCTTCGATCCCGTGGGAGGAAGCTTGCTGGGAAAACTTGCCGACGCTGCCGCTCCCGGAGCGACGATCTTTGAATACGGCGCATTGTCGCCGGAGCCGACGATCTTCCCCCTGTTCCCGGCCTTGGCCAAGGGTTTATCAGTGCGGGGGTATACCCTGTTTGAGATCGTGAAGGATCCGGAGAGGCTTGCCCGTGGCAAGCAATTCGTTTACGACGGGCTCGCATCCGGTGCGCTGAAACCGATCATCGATCTCACGTTCCCCTTGGAAAACATTGTTGAGGCCCACCGGTACATGGAATCCAACCAGCAACAGGGCAAGATCGTGGTAACAGTGTAACGAGGCGTTGGTAATTTTGATCGGATGCGTCGATGGCAAGCAGAATAGGCTTTTGATCATGAGATGGTTTCTCCTTGTTTTGAACCGAATCTACCCGATCTCTTGCCGCTCTTGATAGGAACGTCGTTTTGGTTGCATATACCAGGCAGGCAGCAGGGCGGCGAGAAATATTACTGCTACAAGCAGGAAACTTTCGCGGAAACCCATGACGCTGGCCTGGGCCTCAATCATCCTGGACAAGAAGCGATGAACTTCACCGGTCCTGATGTGACCGGCTAGCCCGGCCCGGTTGAGTGCCGTGGCGATAAGATTCAGTGAATCGGCTGCGGTGTGGGTACCGGTTTGCATGGCATTGAGTTCGCTGGCATTGGTGGTGGTTTTTCGTTCCAGGTAGACCGAGAGCAAGTCCACTCCAATGGCACCGCCTAACTGACGTATGAAGTTGATGGCTCCTGCCCCGTGGCTGAGCAGATGGTGGTCAAGAACCCTGAGTGCGCCACCATTAAGCGAAGGCAGGATGAAGCCAAGGCCAACCCGGCCGACAACTACCCAACCGGCAAATGTCCGGAATTCGGTCGAGGTGTCGGCGTGGCTCATCAAAAAATTGGAGAGCCCAAACACAGCCAGACCAGCGAGTATCAGGATATGGGGGTGCACGCGGTCGCTAAGCCGCCCGGCCAGAGGAAAAACAAATCCCAGCGCAATACCGGCCGGCATCAGCAGTAAACCCGACTCGGTAGGGGTATACCCCTGAATGGTCTGAACGAAAAGAGGTACCAGATAGGTCGATCCATAAAGCCCAATACCAAGAATGAAGGCAACGGCTGAGGCGGCAACGAAACGCGGATTACGATAAACATCGAGGGCCAAGATTGGAGTTGGCGCACGCTGTTCCTGTAGTAGGAATCCGAGCAGACTTGCTGCGGCTAAACTGAATGAACTAGAGACGAAAACCGAATCCCAGCCCATGCGCTGCCCGTTCGACAAGCCTGCGAGAAAGGCGGCGATTCCACCTGACAGCAGAATAAAACCAATCCAGTCGAAGGGACTTCGCTTCTCCTCCGAGATGGTTGGCAGAAAAAAAGCAGCCAGCAGGATCCCAATGATACAGAACGGCGGACCAAGAAAGAAAACATAGCGCCACGAATAATTATCGATGAGCATGCCGCCGAGAGTGGGACCAAGTGCGGGAGCCAAAATAACGCCCATGCCGTAGATGCCCATGGCCATGCCGCGACGGTCGGCCGGGAAAACCCGGAAGATGGCCACCATGCCCAGAGGTTGGGCTACCCCTGCAGCAGCCCCCTGGATGATCCGGGCAACAATCAATACGGTATCGTTGGGGCTGAACGCCCCAATGATCGAACCGACGGTGAAGGCGACCAGAGCCGAAATATAGGCGGTTCGGCTTCCGAATGACTGGACTGCCCAAGTGGCGATCAGCATTGAGGCGGTCATCGACGCGAGGAATGCGGTTGACAGCCATTGAGCCTGGTCCTGCCCCAGACCGAACTCTCCCATAATGTCCGGCATGGCCACGTTGACGATGGTCGATGAGGCCACCATGGCAATAAGACCCACCAACACGGTCACGGAAACGTACCACTTGTATGCAGAGCCATACCGGACGGACAGATTTTCAGCGGTGACTTGTGTCAATGTCCACCTCGATGGCAGCTGGTGTCCCGTGCCGACATTACCATCCTCCGCCAAGTGCCCGGAACAGCCTGACAGCGGCGCGTGCAGTATCGGCTTGGGTGCGGGGCAGATCGTCTTCGGCGACAAGTAACTGTCGGTTGGCGTCGAGCGCATCGGTCAAGGCGATCAATCCGGCCCGGTACGCCTCCTGCGACTCGTCGCGAGCCTGGGTAAGGGCACCGATCTGCCTGGTAACGTCCCGGCCGTGGGTTTCAAGTTGAACAAGTGCGGCGCAGGCATTCTCGACATCCTCTGCAGCATGCAGGACCGTCTGCCGGTAACGGACAAGTGCTTCACGGGTCGCCGCATTGGCCAGAGCGACTTCTCCATCGATCTTTCCAAAGTCGAAAAGCCGCCAACGCAGCCCGGCGATTGCCGTGGGTTGAAAAGTTACACTCTTGAAAAGGTGCGTTGGGGTCAGACTTTCAAAGCCGAGCAGTCCTGATAAGGATACCTTTGGATAATAGTCTGAAAGGGCGGCGCCGATTCCGGCATTGGCGGCAGCTATGTTACGCTCGGCGGCAATTATGTCGGGGCGTCGGCGTAACAGGTCGGAGGATTTTGCGGTAATCCGTGGTACATCCGGGAGTGGAGTTGAAGCTGACAATTCGCTCGCATAGGTCCCCGGTTGTGCTCCCATGAGGACATCGAGGCGGTTTAATTGCGCTTCAAGCTCAATTTTCAGAAGAGGAACTGACCCTTGGGCCTGGGCCAGCACTGCTTCGGCTTGTGCTACCTCCCGGTCCGTGGACATGCCGTTGGTTTTTCTCAGTCTGATAAGGTCGAAAAGCTTGGTGTCGGTGATGATCAAATCTTCGATAACTTTAATGCGTGCTTGAAGGCCGCGTATCTGGAAGTAGGCGTCGGCGGCATCCGCCGCAACCGAGACCCTGACACCCAAGTGCATCGCTTCAGCTGCACCAGCCTCGGCTTTGGCCGCTTCTTCACCGCGCCGGAGTCCACCAAACAAATCAATCTCCCAGGAGGCGCTGGCTCCAACGTCGTAGAGTTCGGCGTTGCGGTTGTAACCGGGCAGGGTTTGAGCAATGGCACCGATAGGACTTTCCAACGACTGGCGCATGGCAAGCGCCTGAGTTGACGCGTCCATGGCCGGAAGAAGCCTGGCACCTGCCGTTTTGGCGGCGGCGCGGGCCTGTAGCACCCGTTCGAGGGAAGCTTGAATGTCGAGGTTTTGAGCGAGGGCACGCTGAATGATCTTAGTCAGTTCAGGGTCACGGAATCCGATCCACCACTGATCGAGAGGCGGGGCCGGTTGGTCAACCGTTCGATCTGCCACGCTTGCGGTGTTGTGGAATGGAGCGAGCGTCACGTTTGGTTTCAGATAATTGGGGCCGACCGTGCAGCCAACCATCAGGTAGCCAAGTGTCAGCAAGAAGAGAGTTCGCACAGTCGATGCATTTCGTTCGCACAGAAAGTCGCGTCCAGAAGCAGCCCAACCTCTCATGAACAGCGCATTTGGAAGAATTTTGCCGACAGAGCCGAATGAACAACCAAATTTCGGATTGTTAGCAGGCTGTTGAAAAACGTCATGAGGAAGGCCGGATGCCAGGCGCCCGGAACGGAGCTGCCGAAGCATACCGGATAGGTAGCCGAGGTTGCGAGTACCGCGCAACGCCGCAGACGGCTCTCCGCAATAGTTTTTCAGCAGCCTGTTAGTGCTGAGCAATGTCAATGTCCACCTCGACCATCATGCCGGGACGCAGAGGGTTGTCATCCGGTTGTTCAACTGCGATTCGCACCGGCACTCGTTGGGTAATTTTGGTAAAATTGCCGGATGGGTTAGGGCTGGGCAACAACGCGAATTCTGCTGTTGCCGCGGTGCCGATGCGTTCGATATGGCCTGTGAAATGGCGGTGCGGATAGGCATCGACGCTTATGCTCACCGTCTGACCCGATTTCAGTTCACTTAGCTTGGTTTCCTTGACATCGGCATCGATCCACACCTTTTTGGGGTCGTGAATAGTGAACAGTCGTTGGCCAGGAATGACATATTCCCCGGGCTGGACAAACTTTTGGTCCACGATGCCGTCGATCGGGCTACGGACCCGGCGGTCGGTGACGTCAATTTCCCTTTCGAGTATCTGGGCATTGATCTGGGCAACGTCCTGGCCAAGATCGTCGTACTCCTTGCGCAACACGTCGATGTCGCCGAGCTTTGCCCGGGCATCAGCCAAGGCGGCTGAGGCCGTATGCTCAGCCGCATCGGCCTGGCGTAGCTCCGTCTGCCGTTGCTCCCACAATTCGCGGGAGACTATCCGCTCCACGAGTGAATCGGCTCGCTGGAATTCGCGCCGGGCCTGCTCCAGTCGCAAGGAGGCCGACTTATGGCGGGCTTGGGCTGAAATCACGGCATTCCGCGCGGTGGTCTCCGCCATACGCAACTGGATCGCGGTACGTTCTCTTTTCAGGCGAGTGGATTCGGCCTTGGCGCGCAATTCTGCCAGCTTGAGACGGGCTTCCCTTTGGTCAATCACCGCCAGTACTTCGTCTCGATGAATTTTTTGACCGTCGGTAACCGGGCGCTCAGCAACCCAGCCATCGACGCGGCTACTGACGGTTATCATGTCGGCCCTGACCCGGGCATCGTTCTCGGTGATGTGATGTAAACGCTCATATCCCCAAGCCGCAATAAGAGAGAGTACAATTACTCCAACACAGAGCAATCCGAGCTTGCGATAGCAACGCCACAAAGCAACCATCCGCTGTAATCTCAAGGAATTCCGCCATTGGATGCCTGCAGCAGGCATTGAAGACGAAACGCTTTTTCCGGAGTTCAAACACCCAGTTGTCATGTGAGCTAGACTTCCTTTTCAAGATTGTGCGATATCCGGGTTAGTACCTTGCGGAATACGGCAATGTCCGGACCTGAAATGCCATTAAAGATTTCATTCCGCAACTGGCTGGATCTCTTCTCGATTTCATCGATCATTGGCTTAACGCGTTCGGTTAGACAAATTATGTTCGTCCGGCGGTCGGAGCTGCAACTTTGTCGTTCGATCAGGCCAAGCCGTTCCAACTCATCAAGGATTCTGACGAGACTGGGACCTTCTATGCCTACCCGGTCCAACAGTTTTCGTTGTGGCAAGCTCCCGCCGGCATGCGACAGATAACGCAAAGGCACCCATTTTGCCTGGGTCAAGCCGAGTGGCGCCAGGCGTTCGTCCATCCGGGCCCGCCATTGGCGTATTGTAATGCCAATTTCAATCCCTATGTTGTGGAAGTCATCTTGACTGTTCATAATAAACCTCTTGCGTTTGTTAATTGGTAGCTAACTAATAGTATGCTATTTAATTAGCGCATGGCAGTCAACAAAAATCTCAGGAAAATGCAGTGAAATTTCCTTTGCCGCCGAAATAGGCAGGTAGCACTACAATCGTTTATTTAATAATATTTCCCACGGCGGTGGCCGAATTTTTAAATGGTAATCATCGTATCAGGAGGGGTAATGATTATGGGGATGTTACTTGCTGTAGCAACGGTGCTGCCCGCCTTTTCCATCTCCGGGGCAGGATTTTTATCTGAACAACAGCAAAGAGGGATAAGGGAAAAGGTTATGGAAGTTCGACCGGGTGATTCCGGGGCATCAGGCCCGATTCAGGTTATGATCCAACGAATTCAGCAGAGCGTCCTTGTTTTTTTATATCAGGCTAACCGCTGATAATGTCGGCCATAATGAATGTTTCCCGTATGATGGCATCAGGGTCTTGGATCTTCGAAGCGACAAGTTCCCGTAATTGAAAAAAGGACGGAAGGTCGATCTCATTAATTTTCAGTCCCAATCCATGCTCTTTCCCGTAGATCACTGTGGCGGGAAAATGAAATTCTTTTTTCAAATAGCGCGCTTTCACGTGCACCAACTGGTCAACGGGTATTTTTGCTTCAGTTTTTACAAACAAGCCCATCAGGCTTAACTCCAGAATATCGCCGGATATCATGTGATCATTGTGCTTGATCGTTGCTACTGCTGAAATTTTAACCCTCGTAAATTTTCTCGTGCTCACGGCCTCGTCACCTCGTGAAAAAGTACGGCAAACCACGGTATAGTTCCTGTTTTTTTTCATAGCAAGACCAATAAGCCATTTCCGATGGAGTCCAGCGCCGCCCATGCAGTGCGCCCCACCCGCGTGACCTTCGCCGTGGGGCGGACACGGCCGCTGCCGCCAAGACAGAGGTAGGTGAGCGAGAGGGGCTGTTCTGTCGCCACGGGTTCAGGTGCCATCACGTATTTTCATGGGCCGGGGTGCTCAGGAGCCGCTCGGCGGCCGCCAAGTCCTCCTCTGCCACCAGGATTTCCTTCAGGTGAGCCCCATCCCCCATGATCTGCATCGAATATTCGATACCTCCCTCTTTCAGGAGATCCGTTACCCGGCTCACGTCCGAGTCGCTCATGGCGTCGTAAAAACGTGCCATCCTCATCACCCCCGTTTCCCGCGATCCCTCGCGCTATTCATACGCCCGCACTCTTAGATGCACCTTTATCATAACACGAGAATAACCAGAACGCATGCGACTTGTTTGCCATGTGGGGAGCCAACTGCATAGGGCACAACGGAGCGATCTTTGGGGTATAATAACGTGGACGGCTTTCTCTTCGCCCTGGCCTGCGGTGCGGCCGTGCTGATGCCGCTGGAGGTGCGAAAGGTGTCGGGGTGGCTGGGGTCGGTACCGGAGTGAAGGCGATGCAGTGGGACCTAGAGGACATGAGGACCTATGGGATTTATAAATACTTTGAGTACTCTAGGCCCTAGGGGTCCCAAAAAATCCACTGGTCAGGGTCGCCCCCCGTTACAGCGAGTCGATGCACTCCAGCTCATCGTCCGAAAACATGCGGTCGATATCCATGATGATCAGGAGCCGCTCAGCGCGGTTGTACACGCCACTGATGAACTCCCTGCCGATGCCGCCGGACAGTACCAGCGACGGTGGCGGCTGAATCTCGCTGCTGTGGATGCGGATCACCTCCGATACGGCATCCACGATGAAACCGTTCATTGTGCCGGCAACATCCATGATGATGATGCGGGTTTGGCTGTTGTTCTCGCTCTCCGCAAGCCCAAACCGGCTGCGCAGCGATATGATGGGGATGACCTTGCCCCGCAGGTTGATGATCCCTTCCACATACTGCGGCGTGTTGGGCATCCTGGTGATGCCCGGCATGCGGATGATTTCGCGCACCTTGAGCACCTCCACGCCGTACTCCTCATTGTCCAGCATGAAGCTGACCAGTTGGATCAGTTCGTCGTGCTGCGCTGCTCCGTCTACCTTTACCAATGCATTTGTGGCCATGGATCCACTCCGTTCGCGATTATTATTGCAACTGCACAATAACCGATTATTATTAATCAGAATTGATATACCATATCATAAATGTTTTTGTAGCCGATACGTTTTCTTGGAATGTGCTCTATGATCGAGTCGAATAGTATCGACAAGGAGCGCATGGCTTTGGGGCGGTAACATAAATTAACGGAACTATAACCGAAACAAAGGTCCTGTTTGTCTTCCTCCTTTAACAAAGGGGGACCGAGGGGGATTTCACCACTCTGAAGCAAATCCCCCCTGACCCCCCTTTGTTAAAGGGGGGAATTGGTCCCGGCCTTTCTTTGGGTTATAGCCCCCTAAATTAATAACTTTTTCGGGTTTGCAATGGGACGCAATGATGAGGCACAATGCACAAACGCCCGATCCCTCTTACGTAGTCCGGCGCAATGAAGGAGGATAGTCGATGGATGCAGGCCATATCATGACCAGCAACTACATGGAACACGGCTTCTGCCTCAACTGGGAACGCCCCCTCGTGTTCCTGCACGTGGGCTCGGACATCGTCACCGGCATCGCCTACTATTCGATCCCCCTGGCCATGTTCTACTTCGCCTACCGGCGACGCGACGTTCCCTTCCGGAAGATCTTCATCATGTTCGCGCTCTTCATCTTCGCCTGCGGCACCACCCATTTCCTTGCCGCCTACACCATCTACCGGCCCGAGTACTGGGTCGAAGGGTATGTGAAAGCTTTCACCGCCGTGGTCTCAGCCCTGGCCGCCGTCATCTTCATCCCGCGCATCCCGGAGGCCATAGCCCTGCCGAACATCATCGGCACCATGGAGGAGGTCCGGGAGTTGAACCGCCAGCTTGCTACGAAGAATGCCGAGTTGCAGATGGCCAACTTCTCCATCGAGAGTATGCACGATGCCATGTTCTGGGTCGCGGCGGATAGCAGCATCCTGCGCGTCAACGAAGCTGCATGCAAAATGCTGGGCTACACGCCCGGCGAGATGATGAGGCTCACCATCACCGATCTGAACCCGCAGATGACACCGGAGCGCTGGGCAGAGCACTGGCGCGAGTTGAAGTCCGGGGGCGCACTGACCCTGGAGGCGAAGCAACGGGCAAAAAACGGCACTCTTCTGGATGTTGAGGTGACGGCCAATTATCTCACCTACCAGGGGGAGGAGTTCAACTGCGCCATCGTGCGCGACATCAGCGAGCGCAAACAGCAGGAAGACGCCATAAGGACCAGTGAGAGCGAATTCCGCATGCTGGCCGAGGCCATGCCGCAGATCGTCTGGATCAAACTCCCGGACGGCTGGAATATCTATTTCAACCAGCAGTGGACGGAGTACACGGGCCAGACCCTGGCGGAGAGTTCCGGCCTCGGCTGGCACCGGCACGTGCATCCCGATGACCTGCAGACGACATTGGGCGCCTGGCAGGACGCGACGAAAACCGGCTCCGTGTATACGGTCGAATGCCGCCTGCAACGCGCCGACGACGTCTTCCGGTGGTGGCTGATCCGCGGAGTGCCGGTGAAAGACGAACAAGGGGCCATCCTCAAGTGGTTCGGCACCTGCACCGACATCCACGACATCAAGATGGCCGAAGAGGAGAAACTGGCCCTGGGACAGCAACTCCACCAAATCCAGAAGATGGAATCCATCGGCAGCCTGGCGGGGGGTGTGGCTCACGACTTCAACAACAAGCTGAGCGTCATCCTCGGCCATGCCGACATGGCTCTCGTCCAACCGGACCCCGCCATGGTCAGGGACAGCCTTTTGGAGATCCGCAAGGCGGCCGAGTCGTCCGCCGACCTTACCCGGCAGCTTCTGACCTTTGCCCGCAAGCAGATCATCACTCCCAAGGTGCTGGACCTGAACGCTACCGTGGCGGGCATGCTCAAGATGCTGCATCGGCTGATCGGCGAGAACATCAGTCTTTCCTGGCAGCCGGGCGGGGATCTGTGGCGGATAAAGGCCGACCCGTCCCAGATCGACCAGATCCTGGCCAATCTGTGCATCAACGCGAAGGATGCCGGCGGCGGAAGAATCACCATCGAGACCGGCAACAGCGCCATCGACGAGGCATACTGCGTCCAGCACCCGGAGGCTCTGACGGGCGACTACGTAAGGCTCTCGGTCAGCGACAACGGCCACGGCATGGACCACGCCACGCTGGAACGTATTTTCGAGCCGTTCTTCACGACCAAGGATGTGGGCAAGGGGACCGGCCTGGGGCTGTCCACGGTATTCGGCATTGTCAAACAGAACAACGGCGTGATCAATGTCTACAGCGAGCCGGGCCTGGGAACAACCGTTACCATCTACCTGCCGCGTCACGAGGGGGAGCCGGTGCAGCAAACGGCTGAAAAAACCGGGGAAGCGGTGCCGGGAGGCCGGGAGACTATCCTCCTGGTGGAGGACGAGCTGTCGATCCTGGACATGATCTCCACGTTCCTCGCCAGACAGGGGTACAGCGTACTGCGGGCCGGCACCGCCGCCGAGGCCATCCGTCTGGCCGGGCAGCATGGGGGTGAGATCGGCCTGCTCATAACCGACGTGATCATGCCCGGGATGAACGGCAAGGAACTGGCCGCTTACCTCCAGCCGCTCCAGCCGCAACTCAGATCCCTGTTCATGTCCGGCTACACCGCCGACGTCATCGCTGCCCACGGGGTGCTTGACCAGGGTGTGCACTTCATACAGAAACCGTTCACTTTTCCCGACCTGGCGGCCAAGATCCGCCAAGTGCTGGACAATGCCTGAATACGTGGCGCAGTGCGGGTCCCATAGACCCCCTTGAAAGACGCCCGGAACAGCGGCGCTACGGCTCCTCAAACCCCGCCTGCACGAACTCTATGGCCGAGGCCGAGGTGAAACGGATAAACCGCGTGTCGCCGTAGGCCATCCAGGCCTTGAGCGGGGTTTTACGCGAGTACCACCAATTGCGCACCGTTCGGGGTGTTACCTCCATGGCCTGGGCCAACTCCAGGGCGCTTACCCAGCGGCGCCTGCGCCACGTATCCATGCTCTCTTCGATGTTCATCGTTCTCCCTCCACTAAGAGGTTGTTGAAAAACAGCCATCTCGCCGCCGTCCTCGAAAGCCCCTTTGTGCGGCGTAGCGCTGCTACGCCTCCGCAGGGCATTCTGCGGGTGCGACGATCTGACTATTTTTGAACAACCCAGGTTTTTCAACAGCCTGCCAAAGGCTAACATTTTGCTTACTTCAACGGATCGTACTCCACCACATGCCCGTTCCGGCCGCTGAAGGCGGCCCGCTTGGGGGTCTCCACGCCGGCGTACACGATGGCGTCCCCCTTGTCCGGAGAGCGGCCGATGCGGGCCATAAGGTCTTCCTTGGACTCAATCAGGATCTTGCCCGTGCGCAACGACCAAGTCGGGGCGCACAGGTCGGCACGGATGTCCTGGCCCGGCGGCAGGGCCATTGGGGGGACAGCGGCCGGATCCAGAGATTCGCGCATCTTCCACCATAGCTCGGCCCGCAGGTTGTAGAAGCGGAGCTTCCCGCTTTTGTCCGTGCCGTAGCTGGCCCCGGCGCCGTTCACGGCCACCACGTGCACCCCGGCCTGGTTCAGGTGGTCGTAGGGACTGGTGCCGCAGCCGATCACGTCCACATGTATCGGAGCGCCGTCCCTGACCGCCGACATGGCCACTGCCGCGGCGCTGGGGCCGTCCGGGGTGGCAACGCCGGGATAGCAGAGGAGCTTGTCATACCATGCACCGTGGCGGCGGGCTATGACCGTCTCGGCCCGACCGCCGCGAGCCACGTCCTGGCCCACCGAGTCCATGGGCCCCTGCCTCCCCTGCTCGCTCCACCGCGCCTGTGCCGCCGCCACCCAGGCGGAGGGGATGACCTGGAAGGGGTTTTCGTCCTTGCCGGCCGTGAAGTCTCCTTCCAACATCTGGGAGCGGAGCGGCTCGGGGAGCGCCTGGAGGGTGGCCTCGTAGCCTGTCTCCATCAGGAAGGGGTTGTCCTGAACCCGGGAGGGGATAAAGGTGCGTGACTGGGGCCTGATGATCTTCCCCTCGTGGCGAAACGGCTCCCCATTCTCGACCTCCACGTCCTTGCCGTCCATCACGGCGAACCAGCGCAATTCCCCCGGCGCGGCTGGTTTGGGATGGTCCTTGTCCAGCCAGGGAGCCCAGTAGCGGATGACCCACTCCCCCTGGCTGTCCACCGGCGGGTTGCCGGTGCAGATCACCCGGCAACGCTGTCCCTTGTTCGATGTGCGTAACCAGGTAATGAGGAAGCGGAACTGGGACTCGGGGAAGGAGGTGATTTCATCGAAACAATTTTTGTTTACAAAACCATTATATGAGATATAATGATTTGCTCCTTCTACCGTAAAATCAAACAGTTCCATATCGTCCAAATGAGAATACCACAATGGCAGAGAAATCGTTTGTGCCTCAGTTTGACAAATTTCCATCCTATAAGGGTGGACATACACTGTTCCTAAATGGTTATGTTTATGAGTTTTGCCCCGGCCATCATCTTCAAAACCACTGGGGTTTTGTCCCTCAACACAGGCTTGTTGCTGAAGATAAAATAGGGCATCGCCTGCGTAAAGGGGAGTGCGTTCACCATGTTGACGAAGACACAACAAACAATAGTCCTGACAATTTATCTGTGATGGGCAGGACTGCTCATATTCAGATGCATGGTCGTCAAGCAGCAACTCGGAACTTGGCAAAAATAGACCGTGAGCAGGTAATTGCTGCTCTTCATGGCCGCTCCCTGAAGGATGCCGCTCGGTTGCTGCATGTGGATTCAATGACGATTCGAAATCGGTTCCCTGACCTTCTCGAACCCCGAAAGCGGAAAAGCCCAGTGAAGATAGACGAGAGCATTGTTGCTGCCGTTTTGGTTGATGCTCTTGATCGCACGGTGTCTTTGAAACAATGTGCGGCTCGGCTTGGTGTAGGTTATGTTTCGATAAACAGGATATGCAAGCGGAATGGGGTAAAATGGCTAAACGTGCAGGTGAAAGGCCGTATGAATTCACACTATCGCGGCAAACCCACCCAGCGAATGTTAAAAGAGAGTGGTCTGACCCCTGGACCTGAGAACCGTGACAAGAAATAGCCACGACCGCTTTGCCAGTGCGCGGAGGGAATACCTTAGAAACCCTCCGCGCACCGTCCAGAGTCTGAACCATGTCATCAATTTTGATGGTTTCAACCGGCTTATAGCTGCCGTCCGCCATCAATATCAGCGTCCCTTTCCCCACACATTTCAGATCGTGAGGACGACCTTGATATTTTTTTTCATCCCCAACATTAGGGACCGCGCCGAATTCTACCTGCCTATTGGGAAGTTTCCAAATGTTTTTCTGACCATTAAAACCCTTGTCCGTCCCAAGGATCTCGCCCATCCGGTCAATGATCGCTTGGAGTTCAGTCCCTACCCGCCGGAATATGATGGACCGCTGATGCTGAGTCAGGGCGGTCCCGATAAGCATGTCGCTTTTCCCCCCGCCGGCGGCGCCGCCGTAAAAGAGCACGTCGGCCTCCGACTCGTATGCCGACTTCTGTGGCCCCTGGAACATGGGGACCCAGGCCGGGGTAAGACGCCGGGCAATTCCGGCCAGTTCGGCCCGCTCGTCCGGGGTGGCGTACCCCAACAAACCCTTTAGTTTTTCCAAGGCATCAATAGACATTATGACCTCTCTGTTGAGGGATGAGATAAACATCGTTGAGAGATGAGTGTTGAGAGATGAGTTCCCAACCCTCATCCGGTTCTCTCATCTCTCATCTCTCATCTCTCATCTCTCAACTTTCATCTCTCATCCGCCTTTATGGCCCGCTCCTCCAGGGTGGCGATCAGTGTCAGGAGCCGGTTTGAAAGCTCAATGTCCGAGAACTCGATGGCGCCTCCGTCCGGCCCGGAGTGCTCCATCCGGTCGGTGAAGAGCTTCAGGTGCCTGCCCAAAAGCTCGTTGGCCTTGAGGGCCTGGGTGAGTTTCCCCCCGGTCACGGCCTTGCCCCGGATATCCACGATGGAGCGGAGCACGTCCTCGCTGCTCAGTTGCAGCCGCTCGGCCCGCGCCTCCACTGCCCGGTGGATCGCCTCGGCTACCTCCGGCACGCGCAACAGTTTGTAAGACTTGGCCTGAGCACTGCTGACGCCGTAGCCAGCGCGGATTGCGGCCTGAACGGCGTTCAGGTCCACCAGGTATTCGTCCACGAACAGCGCCTGTTTATGGGTCAGCATCGGTTTTCCTCCTGTTATGCCGATTCCACGGTAAAAAGCATTCGCCAAAAAGACGCAGAGGAAGTGAAAAAACCTTACATCTGTGGCAAGTTTGGTTTTTCAAGGATTTTCTCTGTGTTTCTGCGGCAGATGTCAGCCTTCCGGCTCTGCGTCGGCCCAGTAGCCGCACATGATGCAGCTATACCCCTCCACCCAGACCTGCTCATCGGCGTCGCGCTCCAGGGTCGACGGGGGGGTGATCACGGACACCAGGCGAATATGCTTGGAGTGACACTTGGGGCATTCCATGGTTCACCTCTCCTTGGCCGGTTCGGCCGGTTGCTGTCGGACGAGGTGCAGCTCTTCGCTGCTCGCTCGGGCCGGTTTCCGTGCCGCGCCATCATCAGGCGCTGGCGCCGGATACGCCCCCTGGCGGCGACACCCCCTCTCCGCCTCAGCCTGCCAGCTCCGCCCGTAGGGGGAATCCTGCCAAGCCTCGTGGTTGTTCTGTTGCGGATCTTTCATCGGTTCATTCTCCTCGGCAGCAAAACGGCCGGCAGCGCTTATCCCGGCCAAGAGCAGCACCAACGCCAGGCAGGCCAATCCCGTATCCTTCTTCATGCCCCCCGCCTCCGCTCCTCCTCAGCCAGCCGTGAATAGATCAGGCTTCTGACGATGCTCCCCACGGAGATGCCGGTGCGCCGGGACAGGTCGTGAAGCTCTCGCTTCTTGGCCTGGGGGAGCCGGACCGACATGGCCGCGTCATGATCTGGTTGTTCCGTTTCCGTCATTTTACACCTCCTTTTTGATTCAAAACTAAATCTATTTGATTTAGTAGTCAAGCATAAAATAAACGATATGATTTTTTATTTGACAATTACCAGGATCGAATTAGACTAGAAATAATTCAATGGGGGTGATCATTATGGCTATCGGGGAAAACATCAGAAGGTTCCGAGATGAAGGTGGCTACACGCAACAGCAACTGGCCGTGATCATTGGGGTAAAGGCGTCCTACATATCAGCCCTGGAGCGAGGGCAGCGCCGGCCGGGGAAGAAGATCCTCCCCCTGCTGTGCGATGCCCTCGGCGTGGACGAGTGGGATATACTCTTCGGAACATGTGAGATGTGTGATGGCCGGTTAAGCCCTGAGAAAAAGGCCCTGCTGGACGCGATTGAAGGTCTTCCCAAAGACGTAGTACGCGCATTGACCCAGTTTATAATGAAACTGAAAGACTCTGTGAAGAAGCTCGACAATCTCCTCCATCTCAACCTTCCGATTTCATTAAGATGTACAAGAGGGACACACCTTGCGCCGCTTGAGGATGGATATGGGCGGACGAGGCAAAGGGGAAAGCGATTACAGATGTAATGACTGGAGTATGTTAGAGGACAAATATCGGCAGTATGCCTCTGCTCTTTTACGCTGCCATTTTTGACAATACTAAATTAATTTGATTTAGTTATTAATCAAATAATATAACTTTTTTGTTTGACAATCCCCATGATTAAATTTAGCTTAGAAACAATCCAATGGGGGGTAATCATTATGAGTGTCGGGGAAAACATCAAGAAATTGCGCGAGGAGACGGGCTACACGCAGAAGCAGCTGGCTGAGATCATCCAGGTGAAGGAGCCCTACATATCGGCCATGGAACGAGGGCAACGCCGGCCGGGAAAGAAGATCCTCCCCCTGCTGTGCGATGCCCTCGGCGTGGACGAAAAAACTATGTTGTACGGAACGCGGGAGGAGTACCATCGTCAGTTGAGCTATGAGGAGAAGGTTCTTTTGGCCGCGACTGAAGGTCTCTCCAACGTTCAACTGCGTGAAGTGATTCAATACATGATGAAATTGAAAGCATCCGGCGAATGAGTTCGATTCTCTCCTCCATCTTAACCTCCTGAATTAAATAAGATTTAGATGTGGAAGCATCTCTCGTGCCATTTTCAGCTCTTTCAGATTAGGGTTGTGAGATGACGCAAGGCGCTGTAAGGTTGGGACGATTATGGGCAGGAGAATTCCCCGGGTCCTATTTGTCCCATGGGCCTTATAATTCCGGTTTCAAATCAAAGATGACATCAAGGCGGCGAGGACTGAGGCGACGAAGGCGTACAGGCAGTACGTTGAGGAGCCGAAGACGAGCTAACAAAGATGCCGCTTTGATTTGGCATTGGAATAAGACACAGAGGGCCTATAACGATCAATACCGTTCCCGGAATTCCTCCAACGACGCCAGGATAGGGGGAAGCAGACCTCCATGTCCGCATCCCGTTCAGCACACATCCTACCGACAAAGGGGCACAGCCGTTGCCGCACGACGACGCCTTATCCGCCGGGAAACACTTACGGTACGACTCCGCGCTCCTCATTGCGCTGGTACCCGTTGCCCTGACAACGTACTACTGCATCGGCCATCTGGACATCGCCGTTGCGGAGTTCGTCAGGCGCTACCTTTACGCAAGCAAGGAGTGGGGGGATTTAACCTCGTCGATCCCCGATGCCTTGCTCATCCTGGTGGTCTGCGTAACGGTCGGCTCCTATTCCCTGTTCCGCTACCGGGCATCCCACTATGGAATCGATGCACCCGCGGTCATGTACAAGATGCTCGCCAACGCCGCTCCCGCATCCTATATCGTAAAATCGTTCCTGAAATACGCCTTCGGCAGGATCAACACCAGGGAATGGCTGCATGCTCCCCAGGAGTACGGATTCCACTGGTTCAGCGGAGCTGTGCACCATTCCGGCTTTCCTTCCGGGCACATGCTGGTCGTTACCGCCATGGTGGCGGTGGTGTGGCGCTTCCATCCGCACCGCCGCCCGGCATGCCTGGGGCTGCTCTTGCTGTTGGCCCTGGCCATGATAGCAACCAATTACCATTTCGTGAGCGATGTGATCGCCGGGGCGTATGTGGGGCTTGTGGTCGAGGCATGCACCTGCCGCGTGGCAGGGCGCAAGTACCGCTTTCTGCCGATGGTCAATGGATGAGGGAAGGGTTGACGGGAATTTTCTGCACACCGGAATGGCCGCCGGTTGACCGCTGAAAGAGGAGACCTCATGGATGCCCTGCTGCTCATGGACCTTCAGATCGACTTTCTCGCCATTGACGGGCGCCTGCCGGTCGGCGCGGTAAAAGCCGAACGGGTCATTGCCGTTGCCAACTGTATGGCTGCCCTGTTTGCGGAACAGCAGCGTCCGATCATCGTGATTGCCAATCAGTTCAAACGGTCCGATACCTTCGGCAATTTCTTTCGCAGATACGCCGCAATGGAGGGCACGGAGGGAGGGGATATCGACCCCAGGGTCCTGGTGCGCGATGCCCGCTCCTTTTCAAAGGCAAAGAGCAGCGCCTTCACGAATCCCGATCTCGCCGATTATCTCAAGGCCGCACTCATCAATCGGCTCGTTATCTGCGGGGTGTATGCCGAGGGGTGTGTGCGGGCCACAGCGTTCGATGCGCTGCGGGCCGGACTGGAAACGGTCGTGATCTCCGATGGTGTGGCGTCCAAACGCACTGCAACCTGTAAGTGGGCTCTCACCCACATGCGGAAAAGAGGGGTGCGGATAGTGTCGATGGATGAGTACCTGGCTCACTGTCCCCCCCTGCTCTAACCCATCCCAGGAACAACTACTTGGGCGGGACATAGTCAGGCGGCACGGATGACGGCGGCGGTGGCGGCGGAGGGGTGCTTTTCCGTATCCGATACTGATGAACCGCGCCGGGGACCTCATTGCCCTTGGAATACATGCACTGCACATAGGCGTAGTCGTATCTTTGCTGTGCTTCCCAGCCATATTGCTGGCCGGCGCCAGCACCGGCAGCCGTCCCGACCAAGAGCCCGCTGCCTGCGCCAATGGCCGCGCCCGCGCCCGCATGGCCGGTAGCCGCTCCAAGGAGCGCCCCCGCGCCGGCGCCGATCGCGGTCCCGACCGCAGCTCCTTTTACGGTATTTTCATTTGCGGTCTCTTGGGCCGTCACGCCTATCTGCTGTTCCGCCCAGCGCCGGCAGACATAGTCATCGGTCTGGAACTGTTCAAACGGTTTCCCCGGGCCCGGCATCACCAGGACACTCGGACCGGACGGCATGGTCGCGCAACCGCTCACCATCAGCACCGCAGCTACTGCCGCACGCATTCTCATGAGTCTGATCGGCATCATCTTACTCCTCCCCCTCCGGCCCATTTGCAGGAGGAATAACCTTCATCCATCCTTTCGGGCATTTTTTGACATAGGGATAGTATCCCTGCGGGTCCTGGCAGAAATACCAGTAACTCTGGGTTTCCGCCTGGGGCGCCGGCTGCTGGACGTAGACCTCGGGCTGCTGCACTATGACCGGCGGCGACGGGTAATACGGATAATAATATGGGTAATAGGGATACCCCCACCATCCCGGCCCCCACCAACCCGGCCCGGCATAAAACCCCACATGCCCGTCCCAATGTCCGCCTCCATGGCCGCCGCGGTCGGCGTAAGCCGGAACGGCATTGGCTGTGAGCAGCGCCACTATCAGCACCATGAGTATGCGCATGATGTTTTTCATACAAACCACCTCGCCTCATATTGTAATCTTTTCACAGACCTTAAGGTTTTTTCCCTCTTCTAGTATTATAAACCCTTTTGGGGATAAAAGTCGCCAAAATGGATTATCTACGTTGGAGAGCCCCCGGCATTAATGACGGATGCCGCCTTGCTTCAGCGCCCCGTAATCTTTAGAGCGTCGTATCCCAATAGTTGAGTTCGAGGATCTGCATCCCCATGACGGACGAGCTAAGCCGCGCCACCCGGCAGGTATACTCCACCGGGTTTGCATCCTGGGTGCCGCAGAGCCGCAAGCCGCACGTACTGCCGGGTAGCGCGCGGTGCGGGATCCCGTTGATCAGCTTAACCAGGATCCCCCCCAAGGAGATGTTCTCGATCTCCCCGTCATAATCAAGGCCTTCGAGATGCAGGGTGCATTTTGCATGACCGTCGAGCCTGAGTCTCTGCCCCATTCTGTCCATAGGATCGGCCGCTTTCCCAAAAATTGTCGAAATACTTATGTCTGGAAGTATACCACTCCCTATGTTCGGCGCAGGGCATAAACCCTGAAAAACCTTTGTTCACGAAAAACTTGAAATTCACAAAGCTTGGGTGAGGTGCTCGTTAGTCCCAGAAGATGCCGGTGGGATCGCCCCCCACCTCTGCGACCAGCTTTTCCAGCGTATCCCGGTTACGGCCTGTGGGGTACGGCTGGCGCCGGTTCTTGCGGTCGTACCAGTACAGGGTCCAGACCTGGAGTTCCGGGTCGAATTCGAATTGGGCTACGTTCACGCTGTTCTGGATTGTTGGGTCTATAAACAGGGGGCGGGTCTCCACCAGGGTCACCCGGTTGCCCCTGACCTGGTAAGCGACCGTAACCGCAGCGCCGCTCCGCGCACGGCAAAACGCGTCCAACAACTCCGGCACCCTTGCCAGTTCCTTATCGGGCAGCGCCATCCCACACACACCTTTCCTGAACCCCGCACCAGTCTGTCATTTCGCCCATGCGTTGTTATCGCCCGAAACAACCCTGTTTTCAATGGGAAACTGCCCTCCGTCCACATTTTGAATAGTCAGTGAACAGTGACGAGTGAACAGTGACGAGTAAAAACGTTAACAGCTCTGTTCACCATTCACCATTCACCATTCACCATTCACCATTCACTGTTCACTGTTCACTGTTCACTGTTCACTGCTCACTGTTCACTGCTCACCGTCCAAACCAGCGCATCCCGAAAATAATGGCACACTGAACTATTAGGCGTATAATTGCGCCCTGACGACAACAGGGACACCCCACACCAACGAAGAAAGGAACCAACCATGAGCATCGCACTTGTAACCGGCGGCAGCCGCGGCCTCGGCAAAAGCATCTCCCTGCACCTGGCCGCCGAAGGGCGTGACGTCATCCTCACCTACCACAGCAGGCAGGCGGAGGCCGAAGAGGTCGTCGCCCAGATCGAAACAGTCGGCCGCAGGGCCGTGGCGCTGGTTCTGGATATGGCCGACCACAGATCCTTCCCCGGCTTTGGGGAGCGGGTCAAGGACGCACTTGGAAGGAAGTGGCAGCGGGACGATTTCGACTTTCTGGTCAACAATGCCGGCATCGGCGTCAACGCCCCCTTTGCCGAGACGACCGAGGAGCAGTTCGACCGCTTGATGAACGTCCATTTCAAGGGGGTTTTCTTCCTGACCCAGCAGCTTCTGCCGTTCATCAAGGATGGCGGCAGGATCGTGAACATCTCGTCCGGCCTGGCCCGGTTCTCGCTGCCCGGCTTCAGCGCCTATGGCGCCATGAAGGGGGGCATCGAGGTGCTGACCCGTTACCAGGCCCTTGAACTGGGGCCGCGCAACATCGCCGTGAACGTGGTGGCCCCCGGCGCAATCGAGACCGATTTCGGCGGCGGCGCGGTGCGCGACAACGCCGAGCTCAACCGGATGATCGCCTCGCAAACCGCCCTGGGCCGTGCCGGCTTGCCGGACGACATCGGCGGCGCGGTCGCCGCGCTTCTGTCAGAGGGGTGTCGCTGGATCAACGGCCAACGAGTGGAGGTCTCAGGGGGGATTCACCTCTAACAGGCTGTTGAAAAACTATTGCGAGAGCTGTCTGCGGCATTGCGCGGTACTCGTGATATCGGCGTGTGAAACATCCACAAAGAGCGACACCCGGAATTCACCGGAAACCTCTTTTGGGGTACAGCGCATCTGTTATCGGGTGCCCCGGCGGCATGGAGACAATGGCGTTATTTTTAAGTTACTGTTTAATAAAGACAAATTATTAAAATGATGTTGGCATCATCTGTGCTGTAGAAAAGACAAGTATTTAAATTTATTCGGGGGTACTACAAATGAAAAAAGTTCTTTCCACCATCGTCGCCGCTATCGTTGCTCTGTCCTTCTCCGCCGTTGTTTTCGCCGCTGACGCCGCTGCTCCTGCTCCGGCTGCCGCTCCTGCTGCTGAAGTGAAGAAAGAAGAGAAGAAACCGGCCAAGAAAGCCAAAAAAGCCAAGAAAGCCAAAAAAGCTGTGAAGAAAGACGAAGCTGCTCCGGCTGCCGCTCCTGCTGCTGCTCCCGCTGCCAAGTAATTCTTCCTTCATGGGAACGGAAAAAGCCGCGTCGAAAAACGCGGCTTTTTTTGTGCTGCCCGTACCAATGCGTACCAGATACGTTTCACCGTGGGGGTATCGAGAAGCAACCCCATCACGCTTACTTTCAGATTCCCCGCCACTCATTACGGTTTCAAATCAAAGATGACAGATCTCGGTCCCGGCATTGCCAGCCGTGTCTCCACCGTAGCGGAGGATGCGCGGCAAAGCCGACGTGACGATGCGTGGGCGGCATTGGACGCATGCCAATCGCTCGCTCCGCCGATCTGGCATCACGGATTCAGGTAGAAGTAATACCCCGCCTCATAGGACACCCGGGTCTCGACGCCCGCCTGCGCCCGGTCGCATCCTACCGCAGGCGCCTTGCCACCCACGGTGCGCAACCGTTGGATGCTCTGAACCCGGCTGAAGACGCCATTGCCCGAGGTCGATTTAGCGCTCAAGAGCAGCCAGGGGATGGCGCTGGGGTCGGGACCGTTGTCCCGTCCCTTGATCTCGCCGACCACCTTGCTGCCGTCGTTCGCCTCCCAGGTGGGACCGGCGTAGTGTTTGCCGATCCTTTTGCCGGAGCTGTCGAACAGTTCGGCTTCTGGTGCCTTGAAGACCCATTCGAAGCGCTTCGGATCGTCCTTTGCGGGCTTGCATTCGTAGATCTGCACACCGATCCCCATTGTCTCAAGGGATAATCTTTGGCCCGCAGGGGGCTCGAGGGCCTCGGGGACCACGGGGACCACGGGGGGCGGGTTGGCGGGAGCAGTTACGGGACACGCTACCAGGGTGGCAAACGCAAGGGCGGCGATGATCGATACGGATCGTTGTTTCATGGCTAGACTCCTTCCCATGCTGCGTTGTTGTTGGTTGCAGGGCCATAGTGACGATAAATGGAAGCTTGTGAAAGCCGGCAGCGTCGGCGGCCTCAAAACCGTTCAGTAGAGAAACCCCTCCTTTCCGTATCGGAAGCCAATAATTTTCGGAACTATAACCGAAACAAAGGTCCTGTTTGTCTTCCCCCTTTAACAAAGGGGGACCGAGGGGGATTTCACTCTGAAGCAAATCCCCCCTGCCCCCCTTTGTTAAAGTTCCACCGGGGAATTCCGGAGAAAGCTGCTTTGTCCGTAATCTGCGTAGGGGCGGACTCATTGCATGCGCCCTGATTGGGCTTTTGTAGGGGCGCCGCTTGCTGCGCCCTGATTTTGCGTCTGAAAAGCGGACCCCTGTGGGCCTAAAGGCGCGGCAAGCAGCGCCCCCACGTTCCCTGAATGCGTCGGACCTGCCCCCTTTGTTAAAGAGGGGAATTGGTCCCAGTCTTTCTTTGGGTTATAGACCCAATAATTTCTTATCCGGAGTTTCCGATGGAAACTACTTTGTCCCGCCCTGCTGCATCCTCTTCCCGATCTCCTGCACCTTGGGGTTGGCGAGCAGCTTCATAACATCGGGGTTGTTCAGCAGAGCGCCGAAATCCCCGGCCTGGGCCGCACGCAGCACCGTCGGATCGTTCAGGAGCGCCTGCATCTGCGGGTCGCTTAGCAGAGCGTGGACGAGCGCCATGGCGCCTTCGTCATTCTGCATCCGCTCTTTCAACTGCTCCACCTGGGTGGCGATGGAGCCGCCGGCATCGGTGACCTGCCCGGCAGTTGCCGAGGGCACGGCCCTGCCGCTGTTCGTGGCCGGAGCGGTATCCATGCCAAGGGGGGTGGCACTTTTCCGGTAGAGGGCCGGGATTTCGTTGAGGGTGTCTGAGAAATGGACGGTCCCCTCCCTGTCGGTCCATTCGTAGGTTTCCGCCTGAGCAACGGACGCAGCCAACAGCAACATAAGGAGAATCTTTTTCATGGTACCGCCTGTGATGGGTATTTTTTATTCGTGCAGAACCTCAACAGCCCTTTACATCGGCAAGCGGGTCCTCTCCCTCCTGCCAGCTTGCCAGGTATTTCTCGAACAGGTGGAAGTCCTCCCCCTTGTGCTCGGTGAGGGTGACGTAGATATGCTTCACCGGGATCGCCAGGGCCTTGTGCAGCAGATCCATGAACCCTAGGGTCAGGGCCCTGCGCTGCTCCATGGTCCTTCCCGCCCTGATGTCCGCGTTGACGACGGCCACCCCCTTTTCCGGCTCCGTGACCCGGCCGATGGACAGGTTGTAGACGCCGAATTCGCGGATCGAGATGCTGATGTGGTCGGTGCCGGTATCCATGACCCTGGAAAAGAGCTGCCGCACCTGCTCGGCAAAGGCAATCTTCTCCACGTCGGACAGGGGGCGATTGATTTCAAACTGGAGATGGGGCATGTGACCTCCTGGATTTTAAAAGGGCTGGTTATTATTACGGAGGCAATTAAACATATCAACGGTAGGGCTCTGCCCAATCGGGGCGCGGCAAGCAGTGCCCCATCAGGGGGCGTGATGTTTAATTGCCGGAGTAATGATCTTTGCTTGCCTACAAAGTAACCCGTCCCCGTTTTATCAAAAATGCGTTTAGTTCGTCGCCGGTCAGCGTAAGGATAAACTTTGCCCGTAGCGGTATTGAGACATGACGGTGATTGTCATGCACCACAATGTCCACAACCCATTCACCGAGGGGATCCGCAGGCTCCCCAATGAAATGTATGACATTCCCGGCCAGGTAGATATTGGTCGGCGGACCGGCTAATGTGCCGGTAAAAGCCTTGAGCCCGCGATTTTCTGTGACCTTCTTGTCAGGCCCGGTTATCTTGAGGTCGAAGGTCACGTCCACCGTGCCGGCGGCAGCCACGGCAGGATTTGCGAAAAAGATCAGGATGGTCGCCTGCTCGCCTCTTTTGAGGTTCTGAACCGCGGAAAACATGGGGACGACTTCCGAGGGGGTGTCCCACTTGCTTTCCCAGTCAGGATCAGCGGTGACGATCACGGATGCGCCAAAACCGTCGATGGTTTTACGTGCGTCGGAATTGGCCGCAGGGGTGCCATCTTGCAACCATTCCCTGTGATCGTTCGCAGATGCCGATGCAACGAAAGTGAGCGTTAAAATAAGGAGCAACGTGCAGGAAATTTTCATAAGGTCATCTTTCCGGCGGCCGGGGAAAAGTGTGGAACGTCCCTGAGTTCAACAAAACATCCCCGTTCCCTCATTAAACCCGCCCCTACCCTTTTTCTATCGCCAAAGCACAAATTTCACCGCAATTTCAAAATGTTAAAAAATAGGCACTTGTGCATCCAGTGCCAACCCCGCGTTTCCGTGCAATAAAAAAGATACCGCATGCCGTCCGTCGCCTTCCTGAACACTTTGTCGCCATATTGGCTGTCAAACCGTTAATTCGCTTTACAATTGCCGAAAATGTGGTTCAATAATACCATATTATTTTTTAAACATAACAAACAAAGACCAAAAGACAGGACCACATGGGGTCAATCCCGCCCATACTTCGCCGACAGCCTGCCCCTGAAATCAAAAAATAAAAACATATCGAACACTTATGCATTATATGTTTCGGATCCGTTACAAAAAGTTTTCAAAACTGTTACACCAACTAAAATTTTGTCATGGTATTCTGCAAAATGAAGGGGGTGAGAACAATGGACAAGAGACACTCTGTTCGGTATGCATCTGAACTATTACCGAAAAAAATGACAACAACGACTATTTTATTGATGGGGGGTTGTGCCGTCGAATCAGTCGTCGCTAATTATTGCGCCCTTGGCATGAAGGTCATCATCCCTTCCCTTCCTGTTTCAACCGAGCTTCCGAAGATAAACGACAGCGTCAAGGTCCGGATGCCGGCTGATGCCAATGGACAGGCATGTTTTACCGGAATATGCGTTCATGCTGCAAAGGAGGCGGATGGCTCCGTTTCCATGGGGATCTTCTTCCATGATCCCGGCGAACAGACCCACCTCCACAAGCTACTGTTTGCATCACTTAATGAGCCGCATTGCGCACCCTCCTTTGTCAGCCACGAATGGGAAGAGCTGGTCGCCAAGTTGTGCAACCTGGATGACGAGGAGATAAAAAAGATCGGCAATCGCGAAATGGACATCATCAAGACGCTGAAGAAAGGAAACTGTTTCCGGCCAAGCTGCGCAGCAAGCGCAGAATGTTTTTTCAAAGCCGGTTAACGGCGTCCATCAGTTGGTCATGCCTGTCGCCGTCAGGACGGCGCAACCGTTGCCAGCTCTACCTTCAACGGTTCCGAATCCCAGGTAACCTCGGGATAAAGGTTTTTTTCGAGACGAAGGTAGGTGCCGTCGAGTCCCGAAGGGGCCCACCAGCACTCCTTTCCCCGCCGAGGGAGTTCGCTGAAGAGATACAGGTCTCTGTTCAAGTCTCTGGCGATGTACATGGCATTTCTCCCAGGCTGAGTTAGATGTTGATTTATAGTATGCTGCAAGAACGGTTGGGGGGCAACCTGAAAAGAGAATTTTGCATTTCCTTTTTCAGGGGCAGCCCCTGCCATAACCGCCCTTCTCCTCCACCAAACCCCAAATTTCAACGTAATTTCATATGTCTCGGCCGCCCCGTTCCGGGCGTCTGGCATCCGGCCTTCCTCATGACGATTTTCAACAACCTGCCAGGAGGACGGATTGCATCATGAAAGACAAAACAGGAAGAAACATTGCACTGTTGATCATTGTTTTGCTCATTTGCCCGTTGCATTCGCTGATTTCGCAGGCACAGGCCCGTGACGTGTTCGAGGATGCCCACCCAGGCCTGCTGAGCCTGCGTCAATGCGGCGATGAAGCTAATGCGGCGACATTCCTGACGCGCCTCGATCAGCCTGATGACACCCTGGTCGTTCTTATTGTCGACAAGGGAGAAGGAGGCGTAGTCAAATCTTCCGAGACGGGGACCTGGTATACTTTCACCTATGCTGATTGTAATACAAGCCCGGCGGTTCTGTCCGCACCAGGGCAGATAAGTATCCGTTTTGTTGATGCAAAAGCCCCTGGTTTCGTGGTGGATGTTCCCGCGACCTGGAAATACAAAAGCATTCCGTCAGTTCATATCGAGGCATCCTGGGACTCCGGCACAACCTGCACCAGAAATGATCCCGGCACCGGCAGCGTTGTTGCGCAACCCTACTTCACTGTTCAAGCTTACAAGGCCTTCAAACAGGTTGGAAGGATCAAGGGGACAACCAGCGCCAACGGCGGTTGGACAAAATACGACTTCCAGGATGCGGCAGGAGGGGTTAAGGATGTGTACATCCGCACGGATTTTTGCAGGAATGATTTGCATAACCTCATCCTGAGAAGTAGTACGGCTCCTTGATCATTGAACGTTCGGGCGAGGTGGATGGCAAGGGCGGCATCAGGGGTGATTGAGGGACGTCCATGCCAATGTAAATGATGTAGGGGCGCATTGCATGCGCCCCGTATCAGGGCATAGGGCGCACAGCAGTGCGCCCCTGCGGTGGGAAGAAAGCCGGAGTCTGCCTTTGACACGAGATAATGTGCTCAAATTCACCAAGGAAATGTCTCATGTCTAAGACGGTCCCTCCGATGAATTTTTATGTCCCAGGGAAGACCCCATGTCAGGCGTGCGCCATCCTGTTGTGAGACAACTCCAGGATGTGATAAGCTCCGGATAAGAATTCATCATTATCGCAAACCATCATACCCTGTGCATTATCCTCCTGCAGCAGACTGCAATACCAGTAGAAATAATACTCAGCACTAGTAGTGCAGCCGGTCAGGTCCTTCCAGAAGGCATCTGTCAGGCTGATGTCATGCGGCAATTTAATATTTGGGAAGATGGTTATTGCCATAGTCGTACCCTCCACGGGTTTTACCGGCAACTCGAACGACAACCGCACGATTCCTGCACAAGGCAAACTGAAACGATACAACCAGGATGGATGCAACAACGAGATACACGGTGATCATGGTGACACCTCCCTTTCTTATACTCAGCCCGGCACAATAAAAAACCCGTCTTTTAATGAAAAGGCGGGTCGAATGCGCTTGCTTGGCGTCTCACACTTCGACGGCCCCTCTGCCCGTTCCGGGTAGGTAGCTTTGCGACATCCGGTCCCCCGGATTGTGCCTTTTCGGTGCTGTATATTTTTTTGTCCAAGAGCGAAGCTTCACTATCTATTGCTGCTTCCAGATAATCACTATTACAAAATAATAATGTGATTAATATCACATTTTAAGCGATTAATCTTTCCCCGCCGAGCGTGCCGGCTACAGGTAATAACCGTGAAAGGCGTCCGGAACTGGGATGAATGGGATGAACGCCGATAGATTCTAACCCAGATTACATTTTGGTTTTGAAGTTATCTGCATTCATCCCATTCATCGGCGGTTACATAAAGATCTTTTCGAACTGTAGATTAGTCAACTGATTGCTGCCCTTCCTTGGGGACTGCATCAAAAGGAACACGCAGAGGCATCCGGGAGCATTCCGGGTGCCTTTTTTGTGTGATTACGGGTGGTTGTGAGGAAGGGTGGAAAGTGTCCAGTTTTTGAACACTTTTGGGGAAGTGGGATTTTTTTGTGTGATTACGGTAGGTTCGAAGGAGGGTATAAAGTATCCAGTTTCTAGAAACATTAGGGAATGTGGTAATTTTTTTAACATGCTGTATTTTAGTTGAAAGTTATGTATTCGGGGATAGAATTGATTAGGTTTTACTAGCTTGGGTTATAAGAGCGGAGGAGTCTCACCGATTATTTCCGATTGCTGCCCTGCCCCATTAGCAGAAAGGAGATAAAATGAGCACACCAAAGACATTCGAGAATGAGTTTTTCGACAACTATCTTTCTTTGGGCTTAGGAGGCATGAGTAAGAAGGATACGGAATCACTTGTCATGTATCTGATAGACAAATACGGCATTAACGGTGGCGTTCCACTCAGGTCATATCCCAATCAGGAAGTCAGTGCGATTCTGAAAACTCCGGTAAACAAAATCAAGCAATTACGGTACGAATCAGGACTGAAGTACTGGGGCAGGGTTGAAGATCAAGCAAAAGCACGGTTATTGGCTGCGCTTTCCGGGGCTTCATTTGAAATTGAAACAAAAAAAATTTGCCTCATAATTGAAGACTCTTTGGCAAAAAACTGGCTGCAAGGGCAACTCAAGAACAATAATTTAATCTTTGACTTCTCGTTCAACACAGAAATAATAAAAGTCGAGACCAAAGGTCTATTTGCTGTATTAGGGCAGTTTTTCGATGCCGGTCTTATTGATAAATTTAGGCAGGATTATGAAGCTGCGCAGTCATTAAATGACAGAGATAAGATGAAAGAGACCCTGTCCGGCATCGCAAAGAAATTTGCAGAAAGTGCGGCAAGTGCAGCGGGCACAGCAGTTTTTGCCTATTTCAAGAGTTTGCTGCCTATCTAGAGGGCAGAGCAATCAACCGCAGGGCGTCAGACCTACACGTTTTACAAAAGCAGAGGCGGTTGGGGCCTGAATTAATATGAACGATGCGAAAGGATGACTTCCAACCACGAGGCTAATAAGGAGACGGATACCCATCTTTTGTATTATGAAGGGAGAGTACAATGGGAAAATCATGGTTGAGCAGTGTTGCTTGGTCTACATTACTTCTCACTGGTTGTACTCAAATCGGCCCTTACCATACTACAATCTCGGCCACCGTCAGCGGGCAGCCGACAGAAATCGACTCTCAGCACTTACTCCGGCAACAAAACAAAGGACAGGACAACGAGTTCCGACTGGGTTTTGTAGAGTTTGATGAATATGGTCACCTGTTCAATCGCAAACAGCTTGTTGACGTTATGGCGCAGCTTGGCGCGTTGGAGGAGCAAAACCCGATAATTCTGGTGTTTGTGCATGGCTGGCACCACAATGCCGCGGAGAACGATGAAAATCTATTGGAGTTCAAGAAGGTTTTGGCGGACGCTTCAGCTACCGAAAAACACTTGAGCGAGGGGAAAAATCCCCGCAGACCCGTTATCGGATTGTTTGTGGGTTGGCGGGGCGAGTCTGTTAAATCTCCGAGTTACTTTCCGTATAACATCCTCACGTTCTGGGAGCGAAAGAATGTTGCACAGGCAATCGGTCACGGTGGCATGGTTGAGCTTTTTTCTCTCCTTGCCGAGATGCATGACCGACATTCCGAACACTCAAGATTGATCATAATTGGCCATAGTTTTGGTGGAGCACTCGTCTATTCCGCGCTCGCACAAGTCATGATTGACCGTATGTCTCGCCTCCCTGCGGTTGAACCCCAAGCTGAGCCAAAACGGGTGCGGCCACTCGGCAATCTGATTGTACTCCTTAATCCGGCATTTGAGGCAATGCTGTATCGCCCCCTCTTCGACCTTGCCCGGTCCCGCGAATACAATCCTCAACAAATGCCGGTCATGGCAACGATAACAACTGAAAACGACTGGGCTACACACTACGCCTTTAAGGCGGGCCGATTGGTGTCAACGCTTTTTGACTCCTATGCCGATCCTCCGGTCGGAGGCGCCATGAACACCTCTGCAATCGGTCACTACTTGCCGTTTGTGACACATGTGCTTTTACCTGTGAAAAACTGCGAACCGGCTGATCATACGAAAGATTCGAAAACGGAGAATTTGCAAGCCGCTATTACCCGCCATTTAGTGAATTTCCAGGATTCAAGTCAAGACAGGAAATGTTTCAACCTCAAGGGACCAAGCCATGAAAATGACCCGGAACTTGTGCTTATCCGCAATGATCGGCCTGAAAGTGGGGGTGAATTAACAAAAGGCAATTACATTGAGAAAGGTTTGGTTTCGAATGGGCGTGCTCCCTACCACAATCCATTTCTAACAATCCGGACGACTAAGGAAGTCATTGATGGACATAACGGCATCTGGAATGACACTCTTAGATCCTTTTTGCGACAATTTATTTTGCTGTCCCTTGAACACCCCGGCCTGATGCCGACATTTCGGACGCCTGGGACACCCTAGTGTGCCAGGTCTACAGAATAAACAGGCAATCTGCATTTCATGATTGATTCGCTTCCCGTATAACTCTATTCAGCGCTTTATCGAACGTCAATACCGGATTACCCGAAACATTCGACCGGGCTGCAAGAAGACAATCCACCGGATCAAGGGATGTCTCCACAAAAAGAGCAAGGGCTCCAAGCAACACCTCCCTGTCCTGGTTAACAATTCCTTTATACTGAAGCAGCGTCGTCAAATTGCCGGATATGTCGTTCCGTGAAACCTGGTAATATTTGGCCAAAATATACTGGCACTCCACTAAAACGGATTCCGAAATAATACATGTTGTCTTGCCGGTACGAACATTTTCGAAAAAAGCATTCGCCTCGACAAACTGCTCCTCATTATCGTGCAACAGATAACGCAGGACGGCATTGGTATCAGGCAGCGTTGCCGGGCTTTTCATCCGCTACCTCCTTCCATACCTTATCCCGCACTGCTGAAAACGGTTCCTTCCCTCTGCCATAGCCGGCCAGCGCACCGGCAACGCTTTTGACCGGGCGCAGGATAACCGTATCCCCCTGAATTTCAACCTCGACCGTGTTGGTATTCAATGCCTTTCTGGCGGCACGAGGTATGGTTATCTGCCCTTTCGAGGTAATTGTAGCCGCATGCGACATGCCATTCACCTTACAATTAATTTATTACATTACTTATTGCAAGTGTAATGCGACATTATTATTTAGTCAAGAGAATCGGTCTCACCGAGGGGGCAACAGACGTACCTGATCTGCACATTTGACGAAAAAACCGTGGGTTCTGCCCCTGACATGAGACAAAGTCTTACCTGTTTAGCACTGATCTCCCGCCGGATGAAGTCTGTACCGTCGGAAACAGCTCCTCCCCCCAGCGGGGGGTGGTTGGGTGGGGGGCTCGAATTTGCAGCCTATTTCCCCCTCCCTGCCCCTCCCCCGCTGGGGGAGGGAACCTTTGGCTGGAGATTGGTTCTACTCAGTAAGTCTTATGTCAGAGTCACTATGCTCTGATATCAATCAACTTATCAAACTTTAGAATTAATTATTTCACATAATCGTAACGAAACTCGCATAAAATAGTGTGCTATTAAAATAGCTGCCAGTTACTTTGCCGATCCCCCCGGGGAGACCGGAATAGCCTGGATTGAGCGCATAATTGCGCTTGGTCCGGGCATATTTGTCTTTACTACATAAATTTAAATGAAAGGGAGAAATTTGATTGACAAACGACTTTTCACCAGGGTGGAATACACTGAATCAGTTGCAATACGTTATGAAGATCAAGTTTTTCTTGGTGAAATTAAAAATGTGAGTCTGCAGGGTTTGTTCATTGCTTTAGAGCACAAGATACCACAGTATGCACCTTTTGATGTAACGGTTGTTTTCTCCAGTGATGAATCGATTAGTCTTAACGCCAGTGTTGTACGTTGTGGAAAAACCGGAATTGGCATCCAGATAAAGCATATGGGTTTGAGTTCATTCTTTCATTTGCGTAAAGCCGTAGGCACGCAATGCAAAGACCTGGAACTTATAATTCGGGAAACATGCATGATTTCCAGTTGTATTCATTAAGGTCCGGGCGGGGCATCCGGCTGCAATTTGTCCACCTTGCGCTGCTCGTCCCCTTTTCACCTCTTTGCAGTTCCTTCCGGGAACAGGGATTTGAGCAGATTTTTCAATTCCGTTCTCAGCTCGGTAAGGGCCACTCTTTCTTCGCCAAACGTGTTGTTGATATTATCGGTTATTATGGAATGCATCTTGACCAGCTTATTGCGGTCGGCGCGCGGATTCCGTATCTGTTTTCTCAGCTCCCGTATCTCGGCCATATCAAGGGTCTTGACCATTACCTTTGATTTTTTCTCCTCCGCAGCAGCTTCCGGAAGCGAAGTGTCTTCCATAATCTCCAAAAATCCCCCCAAAATTGCCGGATCGAAAAGTCTCTTTTCACTCTTCAAGGTCTTCAAGGCTTCAGCCGGGGTGGATGCGGTCTTATAGGGCCGGTTCATGGTCAGGGCACAGTAAATGTCGCAGATGGACACCAGCATCGCATACCCGGGGATTTTATTACCCGCCAACCCCTTCGGATAACCGCTGCCGTCATGGCGTTCATGATGGCTCAACGTAATATCATGAACTATCCGGTTCGTGACTCCTGCGTTATTGAGCAAGCCAACTCCATATTTCGGATGGAGTTTGACCCGGTGATATTCGTTCTCCGAGAGGGCGTCTTCCTTGTCGGTAATATCGCTCGATACGGACAACATTCCGATATCGTGCAGCATTGCTCCGGCACCGACGTTGATGATCTCATCTTTCCCGGCATTGAACAGCTTGTCGCACATGAACAGCGTCAAAATGGTTGTCTGGGCCGAGTGTTTGATGAGGTATTTGTCAAAATTATCTTCGAGTTTGGAAAAAAGTTTGTTCAACTCATTCCTATCCGAAAAATTGAAGGAAACCTTCCCAAGAATGTTGCAGCATTTGTTGAATGCTGAGGCATGGTTGGGTTTCATGAAAACATCGTCGATACATTTGATGATCATCTGGCTACAGATAAGGTTCTTTGAATATTGGGACAGGATAGTGGCGGCACGGGTATCGGCAAGCCTCATTTCCACATGTTCCTGAACCTCTTCAGCGTCCTTGCTGTTAATGTATACGAATTCAGTCCCGTTTTCACGCAACCGCTCGATATTGTGGATGGTAAGCTTGGTTTTCTCAGGTTTATAGAGAGTGTATTTTGAATCAAGCTTGACAAACAGCTCAACTTCCGGAAAATTTTTGTGATTGATGGAATCAAGTACTATGGGTGAATACTCTAATGCCATTTACTATCCCCTTTTCATTGTTTCGGAAAATTCCTGCGTCCCCCCCCTTGAATAAACATGACATGTATCAGCTACTGCAATGAATGTTTTCAGGTTTCTGATCGTCTTTACCGTGGATGAGCCCATGCGGTCAACCTAGAAATTTCCAATGTCCATTACTCCTTTTTAAAATTAAGGAGTTAGAATCGCCTACCGTTTTCTTTCCAGCCGTTTAGTGTCATATGCGATTAATCTCTCCCGGCAGAATGTTTTTTCCAGTATCTCGTGCCATAAGCGCAGTAAATCTCTTCATTGGCCCGGATCTTCCTCGTTGCCACGATACAGACATTGCCGTCTTCGTCCAACGTTATATGCGAATTATTCCTGCACCTGGTTGTAACCGCTCCCGAAGCGTCATTGGCATATTTGGCAAAACAGTTCACATCTTTCGAATCCAGTATCGTGCCGTCCGGAAGGTTTATGAAATAGCCATCCTCGCCGTTTTCCGCCCGGTGGCGTGCCTCTTTATCCGAGAGAATCTTTCCCTTGAAAACGGAGATCACCTCATCCTTGTAGATTGGTAGCGCCGTAAACAGGCCATTGCCTGCACCGGGTATCCGGGATTCCCTGACATACAGATAATCTTTCTCCTTAGCCTCGATTGCATAGGTAGTCGAGTTTGAATATTCCTTAAAGCGGGGAGTTTTATTCATGACAATTCAACGCTCCGGAAACAGGGGAGTCCCCTGGGCGTCAGGGACCCACGATGGTGAATAACCAATTGACCGAAATATTACTGTGCACCCCCTGAAATCAAGACAACAATGATATACTATTTGTAAAGAATGGAGGTGAAAACCGTGTCGCTACTAAAGAAGAGCTTTATAAAAGATATCTACGACGCCGTTGCGGGGTCTTGTTTCACCGTGGCAGATTTCCAATTTGAATTCCCCGACACCGGCCCATCCCTGTTGAAGATATTTTTCAGGTACAAACCCTCCTTCAGGTTCATCCTGAATGAAAAAAATGAAAACGAAACTGATAATAATCATGAACGGCACGTAGCGCTCCCCGCAACCTGCGAAGTGAAAAATGGCCGGGTAATCGCATATCTCCTGGAATCGCCCGGTGAATATAAGGCGGCTGATGAACAACCGATTTGCGCGATGGAGGATATCCCAAAAAAGATACCTCAATGGTGCTCCAATATTCATAAGGAGTTGGCTACGGAGATAGACACCCATGATGACTTTGATGAATTCAGGGAAGAACTGGAGGAACTCATCAGAAAGCACATCGCGGAGGAAAGCGTAAGATTCACTCCCGATGAAGTCGAAAAATTATCTGACAAACTGGATAATCTCTATAAAACTTTCGAGGAGTTACAAAAACAAAACAAACTGACCGGAGCTGAACTTAAGGACGTAAAGCAGCAACTCAATGCCTTGATGTCATCGGCCAAGGCATATTCCAAAGGATTATGGGCCAGAGTAGCCAATAACAGATTACTCAAGATCATGTCAGACGTTGCACAGACCGAGGAAGAGCGCGAGGTGATCGCCGAAAGCATCAAAAAAATGCACAAGTGAGGGCTCATTCCGGTTTCAAATTAAAGATGACATCAAGACGGCGAGGATCGAGGCGACGAAGGCGTACAGGCAGTACGTTGAGGAGCCGAAGACGAGCCAACAAAGATGCCGCTTTGATTTGGAATTGGAATCAGATCCCCGCATACCACTCATACCCCTGATCCTCCCAATACCCCCCTTTTCCACCGCCTATCCCGGAAAAATCCTCCACCAGTTCGATGCGCATGACATACTTGGCCATCTTGTACCCCAGTTGCCGCTCCAGGCGCAGCCTAAGCGGCGCTCCGTTGGCAACGGGCAGCGGCCCGCCGTTCATTTCATAGGCCAGGATCGTCTGGGGATGAAACGCATCCTCCATGTCGATGCTCTCGTAGTAGGGCGAGGTTCCGTTCGCCTCCATGGGGTCGGCGCAGTGGAAGACCGCGTAGCGGGCCTCGGGCTTGGGCCGCACCTCTTCCAAAAGCGCACCCAGGCGCGCCCCCTTCCATGTGGCAATGGCGCTCCACCCCTCCACGCAATCGTGCCGCGTCGTCTGGGTGCGGCTGGGGAGCGCATGCAGGTCGGCCAGGGAAAAGCTCATGGGGCGCTCCACCAGCCCTCCAACCTGCAACCGATACCCGGCAAATCCGTTGTTCACCAGGGCCTGGTATGCGGGATTGTCCGGCTTGGCCGTGCCGTTGCTCCTGAAGCGGGGAGAGCGGTCCTTTTCCGTGAATTCCTGCGCCATGGCCTTGCGTGGGAGGAACAGCCGGTGCGCCCGGTAGCTGACCTTCTCTCCCATCCCCAGGACCTTGGAGAACCACGAAGAGTCCGTGATCCTTTGGCACCCCGCAAGGGTCAGGGCGGCTGCGCCGGCACATGCGCGGGCCAGAAGGCTGCGCCGGGAGAGTCCGTTATCCTTGTTCATGTTCCGTCTCCGATCCTGTCTGCGGCTTCGCCTCTTGTTTTCTTGCCTTTTCCTGCTCGGATTCTTTTCCAGGTTCCTTCTCCGGTGCCGAAACCATCTCCGGCATCACCGCGGCCTCCGGGACCGGCACCGGCGGTGGCACCGGTTCCGATGCGACCCAATAGTTTCCGGTTATGATGGAACGCAGGTTGTTCCGGAAGCCGGTGACCGCCACCTGGAACAGATGGACAGCAGTGAAGGCTACCAGGGCCCAGGAAATGATAAAATGGATCGTCCGCATGGCCTGCCTGCCGCCGAAAATATCGACCCACCCCGGCAGCAGGGCGTCCATGGCGGGCGACATGCCGAGGCCGTTCACGATGACCAGCGGAAAAAGGAGAAAGATCACCCCCAGATAGGCCAGTTTTTGCAGCACATTGTAGCTCTGGGCAGCTTCGCCGGTCGCGTGCCGCAGCAGCAGGTGGTCCCTGAGGGTCGCGCCCATGGAGCGCCAGTCCCGCCCGGTGGGGAGGAGGTCCCGCTGCAGATGCCTGCTGAGGACGGAATAGACCACGAGGCAGATGCCGTTGACGCCGAACACCCAGGCAAAGGTCAGGTGCCAGCGGCGCGCCATGGCCAGCCATCTGCTCCCCGGAATGGTGAGCCAGGCGGGGAAGCCCCGTTCTTCCAGCCCCCCTTCCCGGTCGCTGGAGGCGCCCAGGAACCCCGTCGTGTCGAACTCACGCCCGAAGATCCTGGTGATCCCGGTCACATTGCCATCGGCGTCTTCCCTGCTCCGCAGCTCCAGCAGAGGAGGGGCGCCCGTATAGGAGGACCGGCCCCAGTGCAGCTCCGGGTTGGCATTGAAGATGTTGAGGCCGCTCATCAGGAGGATGGGGAGCGTGACGACGCTGAGCCAGTGCATGATGCGCACGGGAAGCGAGTGGCGATGGTACAGCGATCCTGCGGGTTTGGATTTTGTCATACGTGCTCCCGGAGCAAGCGTCTATAGTGCCAATCTTCAGGTCCTCTCAGCCCCATAGATCCTGTAAGTTCTATGCGGAGGGTATGGAATTCCTTCAACAGGGTATTAATTATATACCACAAAATGGAGTGCGGCAATTAGCCAGGACGCGGCCATCGGGAGGGGCACCGGTTCCTCCTCACCTTATCTCCCCTCGCTTCGGGCTCCGGTTCGCTTCTGATCCTTCACGCCGCCACAGCGCACACGACCCGTTCCTGACGGAACGTTATTTGCTTGGTATTGTTCACTGTTTGGCATACAGTAGTGGCAGAGGTGAACATGGAAAAGTTTAAAGTGGCTGTGGATACGAAAGAATTGGTACAAAGGATCAACAAGGTGCTGGTAAAGGGCAAACATCGCCTGGTGAAGTCGCGCAGCTTGAGCGACAAGGCGAACCTGGGCGATTGGTATGTCATCAGTACCGCTACCAACGCGGTTACGGCCTGGCATAGCGATATCAACGAACTGGCCGGGGAAACGGCCGTGTTGCTGCCGCATGAATACTTCGACGCGGAGCGCGTGGACCCACAGCCCCAACGCGAGCTTGATGGACGCTTTTAGAGGGCTATGAGAGCATTGCGTCATAGTTCCGAATACCTCTGGGGTGCACTGTTGAGGGATGCCTAAACAGTTGAAACATCTCTGTAACATTAAGATCGGCTAAGCGAAATGGCGGAACCGGGAAAGTGAAACCGCCAGATTATGAAATGTTTTTTTGTAACCAGGTAATTTTGCTTAATCTGCAAAATGGCACAAAATGTGCTGCGTAAACGTAATTTGCCGACCTCCAAAACCTCCTTTGGCATTGAAATGTTCTTCCGGGGGCTTGTTCAGTTGTTTCTCCACTCAAATTCCCACATTGAGTTCATAACGATAGTGAATCAAACATGCTGACATTTAATGGGCGTTTCAGCCTTCAAGTGTATCTACCAAATTGCGGAGGGGCAACCATGTTGAGGCGTTTTGCAGTACTATCATTGACACTATTCGGATTTTGTCAGAGCGCGCACGCCTTGGAGTTTCAATCCATAGGCAACGGTGCTCTCGGTGTCGGCGGGGCCGGGGTGGCCAGGACTTTTGGCGCGATGGCGCCGTATTGGAATCCCGCAGGCTTGGCTTTTTCCGAAAAGACGGTCTCTGTATCGGTTTCGGGTGGAGTCGGCCTCATGCCCGGCAAGAGGCTCGCGGAAGACCTTGACAATCTTTCGACAAGTTATAAGGCCTGGAATAACGATCAAACTTCCGGCACCGCCCAGAGTCTCGTCTCGGCTGTAAACAACATCTCCAATACCGACAACCTTGTCGCCACGGCTGACGGCGCCGTTGGCGTGCAAATCAAGAATTTCGGCACCGGCGTCTTCGGGACATTCGAAGGAGGGGCCTCGCCGAACATAACACCGATACCGTCAAGCGATTACACACCTTACAACAACAACACCGCCGCCACCCTGAAAAACGATCTCGGGAAGAGCTACGTGACTCCAAGAGGTATCATACTCCTCGAAATTCCCCTCTCGTACGGCCATGATTTTGATCTTGACGGGCTCGGTCATCTTGGTCTCGGGATTTCGCTGAAATATCTCTACGCCGAAACGACCTCCGATACCCAACCAATTTACAACAGCTCAAGCGACTCAATCCTTTCCTCAAGCGACCTGACAAAACAACTGTCAAAAAACCGCAAAAGTAAAGGCAACTTCGGGGTTGACCTCGGCGCGTTATGGAAAATCGGGAAGGAATCGCCGATGCCGACGTCTATCGGCCTTGTCGGCAAGAACCTCAATGCGCCTTCTTTCTCTGTCCAATCAGGCACCAAGATACCGGTAGATCCGCAAGTCCGCGCCGGACTTGCACTAAGCCCCCTCAAATGGCTTGACTTCGTTGCCGACGTTGACGTGATCAAGAATACGACCGTGGTACCGGGACTGCGGAGTCAGCAGCTTGGCGGGGGCATGGAATTTAAGCCCTTCAGCTGCCTCAAGTTGCGTGCCGGCGGCCTGACTGACCTCGCCCAATCTAACGGGGCAGTGACGGCTGGATTCAGCGTCGGCGTCCCATGGGTATTCTTTGACCTTGATGGCGCGTATGGTCTTGGCAAGGTCCGATATGAAAATAAATCATATCCATCAGAGGCGAAGGTTCAATTTAGCATGAACTTTGCCTTTTGACCCCTGTAGAGATCGCCTTGCTCTTAAATCGCTGATGATCATACTCCCCGCAGCGATGGGGTATCTGCTATTGACAAATTTAATCATTCTCGTTATGCTATTTGCTAAATCGTAACATACAATTTACAAACCGAACCTGACGCGAGGAGGGGGCGGGATGCATAGATCTTCACCATGGAGACGGCCGGGCCGCCAGAGGATGCACCTCTTGGCGGCTTGGCCTTTTTTGCGTCCTCATTTCATGTTTGCCGTGCCCGGACGCTGGGTATCTTCCCACCGCACCCGAAAGATTTCGTCGCAACCATCGAAACCGTGAAGGATTCATATGCACACCACCAGGCACACACTCGCCGGTAAAAGGTTCCACTGCCAAAAGGCCGATGCAATGGTCGAGATCACGATTACCGAACTCTTGTTCCAAGGCGACGGCGAAGCGCTTCAGGAGCCGATTGCCTACGAGCCGAGTTGCTCGGGCTGGCAGCAGTGCGGCGCATTCCCCGACGGATTTCCGAAAAGGCTCGATGCCGCGGCTACGGGATGTCCCTTCTTCGACGGTAACATATAGGTCCTGTAAGACCTATAAGCCCCATAAGTCCTGTACGACGCAAGGACCTATGGGACTTATTCCGGTTTCAAATCAAAGATGACATCAAGGCGGTGAGGATTGAGGCGACGAAGGCGTACAGGTAGTACGTTGAGGAGCCGAAGACGAGCCAACGACGATGACGCTTTGATTTGGAATTATACCCGCCTTGATTCAAAAACCTTATCCAGCTCCGACAAGCTATTTGATATCGAGCAATTCCACCTCGAAGATCAGGGTCGCGTTGGGGGGGACAGCACCGCCCGCTCCGCTGGCACCGTACGCCAACTCGGGAGGACAAACCAGCTTGGCCTTGCCGCCAACCTTCATCTTCCGGACACCTTCGGTCCAGCAGGGAATGACCCCGGAGAGGGGAAAACTGATGGATTGATTCCGTTTATAGGAGCTGTCGAACTCCTTGCCGTTCGTCAGGGTGCCGCGATAGTTGACCTCGACGGTGCTGGAAGCGCTCGGCGACTTGCCTTTGCCTTCCCTGAGGGATTTATAGACCATGCCGGAAGCGGTCTTCACGGCTCCCTTCTCCCTGGCGGCCTTATCGATGGCCTCGTTGGCGCAGGCCATGGCCGGTAGCGCGAGAATGGCAACAATAGCTGCAATATTCAATCGTTTCATCTCTGCTCCTAACTCTGCTGTGGATTTTTGCTGCAATGGGCGGTATCCTACCATCGATAAAATGTTTCCGTCAACGTCCGAGGCAGGAAAATACGCGCGGGACCGTACCTGGTAACCCGTCGATGGACCGTGACAAGGATCAAGGATGAACCGTAAAATGGCCGCAAAAAAACCCGAATCCGGCATGTCTCCCCGATCCCGACGGTTCCTCATGGCACTGGTAGTGCTGCCGGCAATCCTTGCCTGCATGGCCGGGTGTGATGTAAAGCCTTCGGGACACACGGGAGAAAAGGCGCCGGAGATTGCGGGGACCGACCTGCACGGCGAGCCGGTAAGTCTCGGCCGGCTCAGGGGGAGCGTCGTCGTCCTCTGTTTCTGGACAAACTCCTGCTGCGGCGGCCGACTGAAACAGCTCGAACCTTATTACCGGCAGAACATGGATAAGGGGCTGGCCATTCTGGCGATAAACGAGGGCAACGCCGCGGAGAATGTTGATTCCTACGCGAAAGCCAACGGCCTGACCTTTACCGTCCAAACGGATGATGGGGGCATGACGGCAAGAGAGTATGGGGTTTTCGGGTTTCCTACCATCTTCATCATCGACAGGAAGGGGATCATTCGAAAAAAGATCCTTGGGGAGATTGATCCGGAACAGCTTGACAAGTTGGTGAAGCAGATAGCGGGTTTGTAATAGTGCCGGGACTCATGGGACCTTTGGGGTTTATAATTACGATTCCAAATCAAAGCGGCATCTGCGTTGGCTCGTCTTCGGCTCCTCAACGTACATTCCTGTACGCCCTCGTCGCCTCGATCCTCGCCGCCTTGATGTCATCTTTGATGTGAAATCGGAATACGTCCCATAGGTCCCAAGAGTCCTCCTTGCTTTACAGCCTGAACTGCTGCACCAGCCGCTGCAGCTCTTCCGCATTCTTGCTCAATTGAGCAGCGGCAGCAGCGGATTCATGGGCACCGCAAGAAGTCTTCTGAACAATTGTGGTGATCGGCTGCATGTTGCCGGAGATCTCGCCGGTCGTGGCGGTCTGCTCCTCGGCAGCGGTCGCGATCTGGTTGACCTGCATCTCCACGTCGTTGATCTGCTGCAGGATGTCCTGAAGCGCCTCGCCGGACTTTGCCGCTTCCATGGTGCCGGTTTCCACCTGGTGGACCCCCTGCTCCATGGCGCTGACGGCCCCTTTGGTCTCATTCTGGATGGCCTTGATCATCTCGCCGATTTCACGGGTGGCGCGGGTGGTGCGCTCGGCCAGGGCGCGCACCTCGTCGGCAACAACGGCAAAGCCGCGTCCCTGTTCGCCGGCGCGGGCCGCCTCGATGGCCGCGTTCAGGGCCAACAGGTTGGTCTGGTCGGCGATGTCCTCGATGGTGCCGATGATGGCGCCGATCTGGTCTGAACGCGCCCCAAGTCCTTCTACGGTTTTGGCCGACTCCCGGACCTTCTCGGCAATCTGACCCATGACCCTGGTGGTTCTTTCGACAACCTCCACGCCGTTCTGGGCCGATTGGGATGCATGCTGGGCGCCTTCAGCCGCCATCAAGCAGTTCTGGGCGATATTGCCGGACGTGACTGCCATCTCCTCGCTGGCGGTCGCCACGCTCTGGATCTGCTGGGCAACATCCTCGGCCCCGTTTGCAATCTGCTCCGAAGTCGTGCGGAGTTGGGTCGATGCCGAGGCGATGTTCCCAGAAATATTCGTGGTCTGGGAGATGATATCCTTCAGGTTCCGGATCATATTCGCCATTGCTGCCATCAACTGGCCGGTTTCGGTGGCGTCGTCCGCTTCGACCCGTACCGTGAGGTCCTTGTCCGCAATCCTGTTGGCGGTTTCCACTGCAACATTCAGCGGCCTGGTGATGCTCCTCACGATCCAGAGCATGACTATGACGGCAATGGCCAGCGTCGCAAACACCATGGAGATGATCCCGATCCGGGCACTCCCGGCGCTCTTCACGGTAGTGTCGCCGGCCAGCCTGGCCTGTTCCTGGACATACCTGTCCAGATCCTTCAAGGCATCGAGGAACGCCTTTCTCAGAGGCTTCACTGCAGTCAGCGCCTGCTGGGCCTCGACCTTTTTCCCCTCCTTGGCAAGTGCGATCACCGCGTCCCGTGCAACGAGATAGGGTGCCCTTTTGTCGATGATCGCCTGGAACAGGGCTTTTTCCCGTTCGGTCGTGAGCGAGGCCTTGAGCTTCTCCATGTTCTCGCTGGTGGCCTGCCGGTTTGTGGTCGTTGCCTCCAGTTCCGCACTGACGGTTGCCAAGTTGTCAGCCATGATGGCGTCGTCGATATGGATCGCGCTGGAGTAAATGGCCTCGGTTATATCTGCTGTCCTTTTCATCTGGGGCATGCGCTTCCCGAGAAGATCATCGATATTGGAGCTGAGCGACGATAAGGCAAGCAGTGCGGTAAGGGCCACGGTAACCGCGGTAACGGTGATGATGCCGAACCCGATAAAAAGCTTTGTCCTGATTTTCATTGATCTGCCTCCGATAATTGGACATTTTCCGGTGTAACCCGGGGCACATGATGAGTCAAATGGGGATGATTGCGCAAGTCTTTTCTCTGAATCCGCAGCAGGGACTAGACCGGTGCTGCAAATCCCGATAGTCGTTCGGTTTTTTATTACATATTGATTTTATTTGATAAACCTGGGCCTGCCAACGCTTCTATGAAAATGATTTTTCGGAATTATAACTTCTGCAATGCCTCTTTCAGCACACTCAGCTTGTAGGGTTTCTGGATGAAGCCGGCCAAGCCCTTGCCAACGAACTTCTGGGTGACCTCTTGCTCGTTGTAGCCGCTGGACATGATCACCTTTATATCCGACCTGAGCTGTCTCAGTTCCCGGAAACACTGCTCGCCGTCCATATGCGGCATGGTCAGATCCAGAATTATACATGCAATGTCAGGATTCTTCTTGAAGATATCGACCGCCTCCCGGCCGTCACCGGCAGTGATCGCGGTAAATCCCAACTCCTGCAGCATTTCTCTGCCAATGCTCCGAACGGTTTCTTCGTCATCCACCAGCAGCACGGTGCCGCTGCCTTGCCAATCGCCAGCATGGCTGGCGTAGTTGAAAATTTCATGAGGTCTGGTGCCTGCGGGAAGCAGAACCTTGAAGGTGGTGCCTTTCTTCAGTTCGCTGTAAACTTTGATCGCGCCCTTGTGCCCCCGGACGATGCCGAGTACAGCAGCCATTCCCAAACCCCTGCCGGTAAATTTGGTGGTAAAGAAGGGGTCGAAGATCTTGGCCATAGTTTCCCTGTCCATCCCGCAACCGGTATCGGCAATTTCAAGGTAGACATATAGGCCGTCGCTCAGGTTCTCATCAAGCCAGACATCCTTAAGGTAACTGCGGTCGCAGTCCATGCATCCGGTGGTAATGGCAATCACCCCGCTTCTATCGCCAATAGCTTCAGAGGCATTGATCACCAGATTCATAATGATCTGCCGTAACTGGGTGGCATCGACTTCTACAGTCGGCAGGGGTTCATGGAGATTGAACCGCAGCACCGCTTTCTTGGAGATGGAGACCTCCAGCATGTGCAGCATCTCCTCCAGAAGACGGTTCAAGTTAAGACTTTCGATGACGAATTTGCCTTTGCCTGAATACGCCAGCATCTGCTTGGCCAGGTCTGCGGCACGACTGGCCGCCTGTTCGATCTTGTGCAGATTCTCAACAGCGGGCGACTCCCTATTGATCCTCATCAATGCCAAGTCGGCATTACCGATGATGGCCATCAGGATATTGTTGAAATCGTGGGCAATGCCTCCAGCCAACACGCCGAGACTTTCGAGTTTCTGTGCGTGGAGTAGCTGGCGTTCCAGATGTTCGCGATCTTCTTCAGCACGCTTTTGCTCGGTGATGTCGGTATGAATGCCAACCAGTCCGATGATACGGCCATTGGCATCTTTGTTGGCATACGACCTGAGAAGAATGTCTGCAACTCTATTGTCTTTCGCATACATGCTGACTTCACCGGACCATTGCCCACCAGCCATCACAACTGAAAACATTTCATGCGCAACTTGTTGATCCACAAACAGATCGGAAGGGTTATCGCCAAACTCGCCAAAAAGGGCAGTGAACGATTTGTTCTGGTAAATATGTTTTCCTTCCGGGGAAGCCATTCCGATAGCATCTGAAGAATTCTCAACCGAATCCTTTAACAGCAACACTATTTCTTCTATCTGTTTGCGTTCCGATAGCTCGATTTTCAGCTTTTCATTAGCAAGATTAAGGTCATTGGTGCGCTGTTCAACTCGCTGTTCAAGATCTCCCTTTGATTTGCGCAACTCTAATTCAATTTCCTTTTCCCTTTGCCATCTAACAGCCAGCAGCTTCGCTGAAACCAGAGTCACCATAGTGAAGATCGCCACGAGACTAAGCTGTGTTGTGCCCTCTTTCCGCCATTCGGCAAGATATTCGTCTTTACTCACGCCAACGATTATAACCAATGGATAATCGGCGATCTTACGATAGGTGTAAATTCTCTCCGTATTGTCTATTCCTGCTATAGCCTGGTACGTGGCAACTTGTTTTCCTGACTTGACCAGGTCCGATAATTCCTTTGATGCAGCTTGGCTGCCGATGGTATTGTTAAGTTCGGGATATCTGGCGATTATTCCAAATTGCGCGTCGCGAAGGGAAATCGATCCCTTTTTCCCAATGTCTATCCCTGAGAAAATCTTGATAAAATGGTTAATATCGATGGTGCCGAATACGGTGCCTGCAAACGAACCATCCGGGTTATTAACGCGGCGGGCGAGGTTAAGAACCCATCTCTTTGATTCAGACCCTATGACCGGTTTTGCAATGAAAAGGTCGCCTTTGGGATGGTCCCGTTCGTAAATAAAGTGGTCGCGCTCGGCCATGCTTGTGACAATCCCGGGAATCACAGCACCGGTCTTATAAAGAAGGTCCCCTCTGGAGTCTGTCATCCGCAACCCCAAAAGGAAGGGCATGTACGAGTGTTGCCGAATCAAGTACCTATCGATGGATTCTTTATCGATGCCTCCTCTCGCGATCTGCCCCTCGGCCTCGTGCCTTATGGCAAGCAACGCCATGTCGATATTTTTTATCTCGCCTGTGATTTGCAGGTCGAGGACGCTGGCAAGATTCTGGGTTGAAACAGAGGCTCTCTTTTCATAATTTTTTCGGCTCTGATACAACGATAAGCCCGCAATGCCAAGCACCAGGAGATTCAACAAGATTACCGATAATGCAATCCTCCATTTGAAGCCGGTGAATGAATTGGTAGATTTTGATGAGTCAGGCAAAACTGCCTCCTAAACGGATAAACAATTTCTTAGCAAGATTTTTTAATGTCAAATATATCATTTTGAACATGGCTTCGTCACGGGGAAAATATCCCCTCCCTGTTCTTTGCGGCCGGACGGAGAGACATGTTCAGTGATTCGATGGCGTTGGTTGGGGTAAATAGCCGTGCGAATATCGGCTGGATAGGAGAATGCGTTCCCAGTTATTTCGCCATGATTTTGGTCATCCCTGGATAAACCTCATCCAGCGGACGGCTCCGCCAAAACAGAACTTCTTGGCTGATGACATCGGTAACTTGAGAAGTCAGGACGGGAGATACTTCAACACCGTGCATTTCTTCCAAATCTCCCTGGATGTCACGGGTAGTCATGCCACGGGCATACATGGAAATGCTGTTGTCGTCACAGCCGGTGAATCGAACTCCGCTTTTGTGAAGGATGACCGGTGCAAAGATTGAATGCCGGCCACGAGGAGAGGTTACTTAGAGGTTGCAAAGAAAATGAGGGTCGGGGTTTCTTCAAAAGCGCAAGAATTAGTTTGTACTTTGCCCTGAATCTCCGCCTTCCCCACCCAACTTCCGCATATAGTAATCCTCCTGCTTGCTCCAGATCAATTCTGCGGCACGATCCAGAGTCCTGTTGAGGTCCTGAAGGTTTGTTTGCGAGACACGATTGGCGATCCTTTCCAAAACTTTGCAGGTAATGGCAGGATTATTGTACCACGGCATGTTCATCCACCCCTTTCAGCGGAAGTGTTACCAACCTCAATAACGCCGCTTTGAGGCAAGATCGGCGAAACAGAAACGGTATCTGTGAAATAAGCATAATACATACCAATTTTATAGCATGCTGATATGATAGCGATTTAGCTGCTGCTGCAAACATATATGCTCCAGCAATTGCAGCATTTGTCGGAATTTTTGACAGCGAGCGAGCTGTGTTGGCATTCACAACAGTATGATTCTTCGGGACAGCCATGGAGTCGGGGCAGAGGTGAGTGGGTTTGAAATTGCGGGATAGGTGGAATGCCGGGATGTGTATGGCAAATTTGCCGATTTGACAAATGGGATATTTCGCTCAATATAAACCCAGGTATTCCATTAGGCGGAGCAAAGCTCCTGCACGGGATATGCCTTGGCAACATCTCGTGACCTAAGGGAAAATCCGGGTTACATAATGGGGAAAGACCAGGAGGGTGACGATGGCAACTGAAGAGTGCTATGGCATCATTTTTTTTGTCGCAGGGGCTTATCACGTCCTTTGCCAAGAGGGGGAGGAATACCGGTTCCATGTCCTGAACCAGGACAGCTGCGAGATCCCGGTGAGGTTAACGTACTACGAAGCCCGCACATTCATCGAAACCCACCCGTTATCCTCCAACATCAGCCTTCACGAGATTCGGATCATACCCTACAAGGAGGTTGAGAACATCCTTCGGGGCAAGTCGTCTTCGAGTACGGTAAAATCCCTCGCCCTCAGCGGCGAGGAAGAGGAAGAGGAACCGTTGCATTGACCGGCCTTAGCCCTCATCAAGCCTTATCTATTTATACAGGCCCCCTGTCCCAAGGGGGAGGTACTAGAGGCAGAAAGGGGGAAAGGCGGCAAGCATATTACCTGCGAAGCTCCGGGCGATGAAAGCGTCCCCGATAAAGCCGCCCGTGCCTTTGCCAACGCCGGTATTCGCTGTTGCGGTACTGCCGGATAGAGCCTATCCGGAACCGGAGCAGGGCCGGAGGGTAATAGGCGCGCGTGGCGAATGCCCACGGACCGTTGTAATAAGGACCGTGGAACCAGCGGCCGCCATACCAGTAGAAATATTCGTTCCCGGTATAGACGATGTCATACGGGACCCCGATGGCGACATACATGCCGAGCTGCGGCGAATAGATGAATTGTGGCGCCTGGTCAATGAACACAGGCGGCGGCGATGCGTATTGTCCCGGAGCGGGAGCTGTTTCCGGCGGCGGTGGCGGAGGCGTGTTGTCAGGCGGGGCAATGGCATCAGGAGGAACATCCCCCATCTGTGCAACGACAACCGGCGGAGTTGCAGAAGGAGGTGGAGAGGTTGCAACCGGCAGGGTAACAGGTGGCGGTGGTGGGGCAGCGACAGCAGGATGCGGAGCTGCCGTAGCTACCTGCTGATGTCCCGGCACCTGATTGCCGTAGGAATACATGCACTGGATATAGGCGTTGTCATACCGGCGTTGTGCCTCCCTGCCATAATCCTCGATTGTGGGATAGCTCTCTTGTGCCGATCCGCCCTGCTGTTCCGCCCATTGTCGGCACTTGGCGTCCTCGGTCAGGAACAGATCGAAGCTTTTCCCCGTGCCAGGCGCGACATTGACGCTTGGCCCCGTCGGGAGCGTCGCGCAACCGCTTACCAACAGCATTGATAGAATCAGCGTGGTCTTTTTCAGGTATCTCATTATTTTCCCCTTTGAGTTACTATACCACATGCAGTAATAATCTGCTTGTTCACCATTCACCATTCACCATTCACCATTCACCATTCACTGTTCACTGTTCACTGTTCACTGTTCACTGTTCACCGTTCACCGTTCACCGTTCACCGGAACGCCCCTCCCCAGTCCTCTCCCTATACCCATCCCACGTTCTTCAACTCCGACTTGAGCCAGGCATAGACGATAGGCGCCGCCACCATCCCGCCCAAACCGAAGGCCGCCTCCATAAGCAGCATGGCGCAGAGCAGTTCCCAGGCGCGGGCATGGACCTCGCCTCCCACTATGCGGGCGTTGAGGAAGTATTCAAGCTTGTGGACCAGCACCAGGAACCCCAGCGAGGCGCCCCCCACCCACGGAGCGACCCCCAGGCTGATGACCACGACGACGGCGTTGGAGATCAGGTTGCCCACCACCGGCAGCATACCGGCTACAAAGGTGAACAGGACCAGCATCATGGTCATGGGGAGCCTCACCCCGAATAAGGGGAGCACCACGGCGAGATAGATGGCGGTCAGGGACGTGTTGAGCAGGGAGATTTTAATCTGGGCTGAAACCACCTTGTGGAACGACACGGTCAGCACCTTCAGCCGGTCGTGCAGAGCCGCCGCCAAAGGAGGCCAAGCTTGGGCATCGTTGTAAGGGTGAAGAGCGGCCATCCCCCCCACCACCATGCCCAGGAGTACGTGGGCCAGGACCTTGACCCCTTCCATGCCCACGACCGAAAGGTGTTGCACGTTTTCCCGCAGCAGGTCGGCAAGCCTGGTCTGGATATCCTCAACTGTATCGGGAAGGGTGACAACCAGGTCGGCGGGCAGTGAGTGCTTGATACGGTCCAGGGTTCCGGCCACGGCCATCAGCAGGGCCGACACGCCCTGGTGGCCGAGCAGAAAGGTCCAGAGCCCGAACCCGGCGCCGAACAGAACGACCACGACGCCGATGGCGACCAATCCCAGGATGACCTCCCGCCCCATGCCACCCCAGTTGACCGGTACCCTGCGGGCCAGGGTCACGGTCGTGACATACACGGCCAACCCGGCGATGACGGCCGTCAGGAGGTGAAAATACAGAACCGCGATGACGGCGAATAACGCCAGTACATAGCTCACTTTTTCAGGTTTTTGCATCGCTGGGACTCCTTGGGTTCGGTTTGGATGGCACTTACTTCCCACGACTGCACGGGACATTCGGCCGTGCACGACAGCCCGAGAGATGAAATAAGACCTATTCGCTGCCTGCTTGTCAAGCGATGAATACGCCACCCCCCTGAAATCTCCTCCCCGTCACTTGAGCCAAATATAAAAAATAATGTAAATATATTTGACGGGGCATAAATCCGGTGTTATGTTATTGTTCCTATTTAAACCTTGAATGAAGTTCACGATAAAGCCTAACCCTTCGTGAGAAGGGGGCGGAAAGCCACGGATCTTCAACGAAGATGGCCGAGCTGCCGAAAGATATACATCTTTTGAGCAGCTCGGCCTTTTTTGCGCCCGCGCATCAGGGGGCTGGTACCGTCTAAGGACGCAACACAACGGCAATAACCCGGCAGGTTATTGCCAAAGTCGGCTGAAGGGGGTTGTTTCGCAGGTTTTGCCCCCAGTGGTAGCCGTCAAATACGGCTTCATCAGCTCCCAGTCGGCCGCCTCCATGTGGGCAAACGGGTATTTAATACGTACACGGATAAATTCAGTACGCGAGGAAACAGTTATGGCAAAGGGTTATCAGGCAAAGAAGGTTCGCCAGGAAACGATCAGCGTCTTCGGCAAATCGGTCGGCAAGCGGGCCGGCTTTCAATGCGAGTGGTGCGGTAGCAAGGAAGACCTGCGTCTTTGGGACTATAAACCGGAGATAGCGCCCAACATGGAAACCCTGGCACTGCTCTGCGGGCGGTGCCATGACCTGGCTAACGGCAGGCATGCCGGATCGGATGAGTTGCGCCATCTTCGCAACGCCCTATGGAACAACACCCCCTCCGTGTCGGAAGGGGTCGCGCGGGTGCTTGCCCGGTGCCCGGAAAAGTGGGCGCGGACTGCTATCGGGGATAGCTATATCAACGACAGCGTCAAGGATGAAATTCTGCGACAGACAGGGAACTAGAGGTCAGGAGCCCGGGCCAGGCCTGATCCGTGTTGCCGTGCGGGAGGGAGCGGCGTCCATGTCGCGCGGGACACGCATCCACTACCCACGGAGCGGTGTACCACGTCACGCTTTGCGACACGAGGCGGGAATAGTTCGCGGAGCATGAACTGTCCAGGGGGAGTCGTATCGAATTAATGCAAACCGAAGGCATCCGGCCATGTTCCGGGTGCCTTTTTCCGTGATGGTTGCCTTTATCCCCGTTTTTCAAAGGTGGCCTTGTGGTGTTCTGTGGTAATTTTAGTAACTATCAGGCAAGATGTTGAATAAGTGGCATATTCGTGAGGCCTCTCGGGTCGGGTGCAAACAAAGGGGGTATGTATGAGGATTTCCGTGATAAGGACATCCCGGAGAATAGGCTATACATGGTTTTTATTGTTGCTGGTTTGCGTGTTCCTGACGGTCGCCGGGTGCAGCAGGAAAAACTCCACCTTGGAGCAACAGCTCCAAGGGGAATGGAAGGAAGAAGGTGAGGGTTTTTACGTCATCTTTTCGGAAAATCATCTCGGGACAGTGGATTTCAAAAACAAAAAACAACCCTTTGCCTGGACTATCCTGGAAGACGGCAGGATTCAGGTAACCGACCCGGCGCAGCAGGTATTCTTCCTGAAATTTTCGGGCAATAAATTGTATATCCAGGGCACCAGGAGCGTACTGAGCAGGATAAAGTAGATACCGTTCTAAAGAGGTAATGCGAACCGAGAGTGGTCGGCGAAAAACTGCTTGGTTTCGTCGGCAGACAGGGGGCAGGACACCAGGTAACCCTGAATTTCGTCGCAGTCCATATCCCGCAGGTGATCCACCTGCTCCCGCGTCTCGACCCCCTCGGCCACGACCCGCATATCGAGGCTGTGGGCCAGGTAGATGATGGCCCGGGATATGGCGGCGGACTTCTCGTCCGTCGTGACCGCGTTTGTGAAGGTCTTGTCGATCTTAAGCTTGCTGATGGGGAACTGGCTCAGGTAGGAGAGGCTCGAGTAGCCGGTCCCGAAGTCGTCGATGGCGATCTGCACCCCCTTGGCGTGCAGGGTTTCGAAGGCCTCCACCGTGGCCTTGCTGTTCTTCAGAAAGGCGCTTTCCGTTATCTCCAACTCCAGGTAGGCCGGGTCCAGGCCGGTCTCATCCAGGATCGAGAGGACCCAGGGGACCAGGGTGCCGGTATGGAGTTGGGTGGGGGAAAGATTGACCGCGTACCTGACCGGTTGGTAGCCGGAACCGTTGCACGCCAGGTGGTGTTCGCAGGCGGTCCGGATGACCCATTCGCCGAGAGGCGCGATGATGCCCATGTCCTCGGCAAGGGGGATGAACCTGTCGGGGGGGATGTTTCCCAGGGTCTGGTGCTCCCAGCGGACCAACGCCTCCACCCCGACGATGCTGCCGTCCCGGAGGTCGGCCTGGGGTTGGTAGTGAAGGGAAAAATCCCGCAGGTCCACGGCGCGGCGCAGGTCGTTTTCCAGCAGAAGCCGGCTGAAATCGGTCTCATAGCTTTTGGGGGAAAAGAAGTGGTGAATGTTTTTCCCTGACTCCTTGGCCTTCAGCAGGGCGGCGTAAGCGTTCCGGATCAGCGAGTCGGCGCCCCACCCCCCTTCCGGATAGAGGCAGATGCCCATGTTCGAGTTGATGACAAGCTCCTGGCCTTTCATCGGGTAGGGGGCCGACAGGGCCGCGAAGATGCTCTCCACAATCTCCCTGACGCCTTCCCTGCCCTCTATGCCGGGGAGCAGGAGCATGAATTCATTCCGCCCCGGACGGCAGAGGGTGTCGTGTTGTCGCAGGCATCGCTTCAGGCGGCCGGCCGCCTCCCGCAGCAGTGTGTCCCCAGCCGTTTGGCCGAGGGTATCGTTGATGAGTTTGAAGCGGTCGAGAGCTAAGAAGATGACGGCAAGTTTCCTGCCGCTCCTTCGTGCGGAGACAAGGGTGTGCTGTAGGGTGTCGTAGAACATGGCCCGATTGGGCAGGCCGGTGAGGCGGTCCGTCAAAGACTCCAGGGCGCTGCTTTCCCCCTGGTGCCGCAGATTCGTCACCGCCTCCTCCAGGTAAATGACCCGGTTGCGCAACTCATCCACCTCTTTCTGGAGCTGCCGCCGTGTCCTGGTTTCATCGCGCATTGAAAGTCCTGTCATTACGGTATCACGCCAAGGATGACCATCGAAGCCGCGAACAGCGCGCATATCTGGAGAACGGATACAGAAAACCTCACTACGATTCGAGCCTTCCGGGAGAAATGATATTCCAGCGGTTGCGGGATAAAAAAAACCGCCCAATCGACGTGAGTCGATCCGTGCGGCCTTTGACCTCTGGTTATGGAATCCCGGACGAAACCACCCTGTCTCCCGATGCCATGCGTTTAATTTTGTATGTTATTGCATTAAGCACTCCCGGTCAAGCATTATATGGAGCCGTCCGCTTGAAACACCACAAAAATAGGGGCATCCCTTACTGAAGTCCACATCATCTTCCGACAACCAGCACCTCGAAACTATCCTTCACCATCTCCGGCCGCAGCCCCTGTCCGGCGGGCTGGGAGAATTGCGCCCCGGACAGGTAGATGGCGTGGGTTTTGGGGTCAATGGCCATGGTGCGGGACCCGCGTTGCGTCGCAACCGTCTCTGCAACCACGAATGTGCCGGGGGAGGCTTCGCGAACGACAGTCAGGGTGCCGTCGCCGTTTGAGCTGAACGCAAGCCCGGTCCCGGCATCAAAGCCGGTCCCGTCCACTTGTGCGCCGATGGGCAGGGTGGCGATGATCTTGCCCGCCTGTACATCCAGAACCGTCATGATCCTGTTATGGCAACCCGAAAAGACCCTGTGATGCTCCGGATCCAGGCTCAAGCCCGTGGGCTCTTCGCAGGGTTTCAGCGAAAAGCGGCGCAATTCGCGGAGTGCGAGGCTGTCGATCTCGACGACCTGATTGGTATCCTCGATATTGACGTACACCCTCCCCTTGCCGTCCGCAGCTGCGAATTCCGGTTTTCCGCCAAGGGGTATGGTGCGGAGCACCTTACCGGAGGCGGCGGCGAATACGGTTGCATCCTTGCTCCGCCCATTAAAGGTGAGCACTCTTTTTGAGGCGGCGTCATACACGATGGCGTCGGGATTCCCTCCAGTCTTAACCTCCCCCAGGACCGCAAGGGTCTTCAGGTCGAAGATGGTCGAGGTGTCGGCCTTGCCGTTGCTGGTAAAGCCGCGGTTCAGTTCGGGCGCGAGCGCGATCCCGTGGACGCCCGGCGTGTTTGCGATATCGCCGACTACCTTGTCCGTATCCAGGTCCATGACCATGACATGGCTGCTGCGGGATAGGTACAGACGCCGGGCCGCCCCATCGGCCGCAAGGTAATCCCATCCTCCCGCGCCGCCGGCTTTGAGCCTTTTGATGACGCGATACCCGGAACCATCGGCAAAGGCGTTGGCTGCGAGGGCCATGCAGCAGAACAGTATGATCTTTTTCACGTTGTCGCCCTTTCTTTGCAGTGAGATCATCTGGTCAGCGTCTTTTTCAATTTTCTGACCAAAAAGCAGACGACAAGGTACATAATCAGATAGCTGAAGGTATTCCACTCATAGAGGTGCGTGCCTACCTTGATATGGTCATAATAGTCGGCCGTCGTTTTTGCCAGTATTATTTCCGTGACGCATACGATGCCTATGAAGGTATTGGTGAACCATGTCACGACGCAGACGCAGAATATATACAGAATATCTACTGAAATCTCACCGGTTATGTAGTCGATATAACCGAGTGCGGAGATGAACGCCGTGGTAAGCGCAAGGGCTTTTATGACGAACAGAAGTGAATATTTGGGTGGAGTATCCGGCATGTTACCTCTCAGTGTCCTGTGCGGCGAACCAACCGTGCAGATGAGATCGGGTCAATTGTCGGATGGCCAGTGAAGGGCGACATATAACAGTGCACAGGAGATCACCACGGTGATGGATGCTATGGTATAGGCAAGTGATTGCCCGTGCCATAGCCCGCCGAACCATGCCATGAATTCGGCGACGAGGACATTCGCCTTGCCGCCGTACAACTCCAGGTCGCGCAGGGACCTTCTGGACCCTTCGATATCAAAGTCCGGCACGCCTCCCGGCACATCCCCGGCCGCCAAGTAGACGACGGCGGCGGCACCCAGGCCGATCAGCATGATTACGGCGCTGCCGAGGTAAAGACGCGTTTGCAGCTTGTTGTACCATTGGTCTCCTTGCCCGTTGCTCCCCATGGCTGCGGGTCCGCTCCTATCGCCGTTCTGCGCCGGAACCGTCACTGGTTCGCCAGCTTCCAGGTCAGGTCCGGATTGTACCCCTTCAGCTTGCGGGCAATCTCTGCGGTCTTCGGCCCCAGGTTCTTCTCATATACCCTGCCCCGCTGGTTCACGATGAACGTCATCACCCCCGAGACCCCCCATTTGGCGGGATAGGCCACCAGGGCATGGCCGGCCACCATGTTGCCGTTGATGACGTAGCTGAATTTGCCGCCCGGCGCGTTCTTGCCCTGCCGGGTGAGGATCCGGAAATAGTAGCCATGGTATGGCCGGGGGTCGTGTTCCCCCTCGGGCCGCTTCTGCATGTATCCCTCTTCCTTTGCCTTGGCGACCAGGGGGCCGAGGGGGCTTTCCTTCTCACCGGCCGTGGTCGGCCAATAGAGCCCGTCCCTCTTGCCCGGCCGGCTGACCATGTGCCGGGCGTATTTGGGAAGTTGGTCGCCATCCGGTTCCGTCATGGCGTAATATTCGCGCTGGGCCTCCACATAGGCCCGGCAGACATTGATGGCGACCAGTTCGTTGTGGCCGATGCGCCGGTTGAGGATCTCCTCGCGTCCCTCTTCCGTGTTGAACAGCCACGTGTCGCCCCGCTTGACGATCGGCACGGGGAACGGCCATTTCTTCTTGCCTATGACCAGGATCGCCTTTGCCTCCCCCTCCCTGACCAGTTCGGTCCCTTCGAGCACGTGGCGGGAAAAATGGTCGAATTCAGTAGCCTTTTCAACCGGATCGCCCGGTTCGAGTTCAGCGGCAACCGGACCGAAGATCCTGGCCAGCGCTCTGTGGTCCTTCTGCTGAACAGCGCTCACCAACGCCTGGCGGGCCTCCTCGGGTGATGCGAAAAATTGCTGGCCCGGCTCGGACTGGGCGGCAAAGCCGGCCGTTGGCACTAGCGCCATCCCCACAAGCAGGACGGACAGACACCACGCTCCCAGGCCCTGGAACAAGATTTTCCCCATTGCCTTCATCATATGCTTCGTTCCTTTCTTGAGCACAACCGGCTTGCCGGATGCGCGATCAATGACGTCAATCGCACGGGATACAGCGTCCTGTAGGGTTAGTTCGAACTCGTAATTCCCACGGCTAACCGCACAGGACACTAATGTTTTTGCCGTCCCCCTCCGCCCGAGGACGGGCGGGAGACCGCTCTCGGAGCGTTCACGCCGCCCGTAGCGGCCGGACGTTGGGCCGGTGCCTGGCGGTTGAATTGCTGCATGGTCCCCCTGCTCGTCTGGCCGCGCTGGCGGTAGGAAGCCGCATCGCTGCCGCTGCCGTAGCCGCCGTAGCCGGTCCGGGACGCCGGTTGCGAACTCTGCACATCCCGGCCCCGGTACACGCTGGTGCTGGCGGGTAGCGGCCTGACGGGAGCAGTCTTTCCGCTCCTGGCCGGAGGCGCGGCGTGGCCTGAAGGGACGGGGCGAAGCTGCGCGTTGCGGCGAATCTCTTCGCGGTAGCGCGTCGTGTCGTGTCGTAACGCTCCATTGTTGACAGCTATCGTCCGGTAGCGATTGTCGATGTAGATGTTATTCCCACCCCGGATATGAAGTCGGGCCCGGCCGATCCATCCTCCGCCCTGCCAGCCGTGGTAGTATATTCGATGGCCGTGCCAGTCGCAGTCCCGGTTCAGCCAGGCGCCGATCATGAACCCGGTGCCAAAGGTGACAAACCCGTACCCCGGCTCAGAGGCTTCCACGTACACCGCCAGGGGGTCGTACTGGGGGATATAGATCATATCGGGCGCGGCCGGGTCGATGCTGATGACCCCTCCCGCGTCCACCACCTGCTGTTCAGGGGTTGAGCCGAGATTACCGTTGGCCTCGGCCTCTGCGCGCAGACGCTGGATCGCGTCCATCACATCCTGCGGCTGGCTGATGTAGGCCTGCCCCAGTGAGACGGTCCAATCATAGCGCTGGTCCATCATGGAGAGCACACCGGGATAGTGGGCCACCGCCTTGACGCTCACATCCCAAGGCTGGTCGTCGATCCGGGCCGATGGCCCGTACTGGCTGACGTAGCGGGCCGCCAGGTCGACCTGGTCGGCAAACGTGGCCGCCGGGAATATCTGGGCAAGCAACGGATCGGGATAAAGGGCGATAGGGGCGAGCAGTTGGTCCAACTCATCCACGGTAAAAGGGGCATCGTTTGCCTGCTCCACCCCGTCAGGAGGAGGATACTGGTCGCTGTCGGCGCAAGCCGCCTGACCCGCCACCAGTCCCAGTGTGAGGAGCGCCGCAGATACCATGATCAGAAAAGTTTTCATGTCTCTCTCCATGGACTTGGGTAGTTTCACCAAGTCTTTCTCAAGTGTACCAGAAACCGTCACAATGGTAAGCCCTCTTTTGTGGGCAACGGCGCCGCAGGCAGAAAATTGTCTCTTAAAACCTTGGGATGCGGGCAAAGGCGCCCGGTCCCCTCTATCACGCCTCGTCCAGTCCAGGATCGGGCCGCATCGACACTGCGGCGAACTATGTGCCGAGGAATCCACGGCGCTGGTTGCAAAACATCTTTGAAACAGTAACCGGACCGGGAAGAGGGTGCGCTAACTCTTTAGACAGCTTTGGACGGGTAAAGGTTACGCCGAATGATGTGAGGAGAATAAGTTCCGGGGCGGTCCCCGGAGGGCACCGTATCGAAATGACGCCGACAGAAGACAGCCGGATGCACGTTGGGTGCCTTTTCGAGCGTGGTTACGGATGGATGGACGCGGCGCAGGGTGAGCATTCCTGCGGCTGAAGAAAGCAACAGAACAAGGCCGGATTTTGCCTGCACCTTCGGAAATATTGTTTTTTGGCGGTTTAAATCGTCAATTGATAGTTATAATCAGAGAAAATGTGATAAATATTAAATACGCTTCAGATTGTATCACGTCACGGAAGCGATGGTCTTGCTTTGTCAAACCCCTTTTCCCGCGTGCAGCACGACGAAATGAGATGGTCTGATGGATGCTTCGGTCAATTACTTGTTAAGGGCTCTCGATGAAAAACGATATCTATCACTTGGTCACGGTCAATGACGGCACCTCCGACGGCGCCGCCATCATAAAGGTGTTTTCCGAGATGGCGGCGGGACGGCTGAAAAGCGACTTCACGCTGCTGAATTACTACGACGAGGTACCGGTGAGCTATGGCTCGACCATCGTCGCCGTGGATGGCGATAGCGTCGAGTTGAAGGTCCATGAGCATCAGGCATTGATCCTGAAACATGACCACAGCACCCTCATCAAGAGCAGGCACTTTCACCGTGAGCTGGGGGTCCATTGTTACGCCTCCTATGTCAACATAGCCAAGAAGATAGCCATCCTGCATAATTTTGCCTATGCGCAGATCCGGGCGGAACGGAGGGAAGCGGTCCGGGTGAAGGTTCGAGATCGATTGCCGCTGAAATTTTCCTATGACGGTGTCACCATTGAAGGGAATTTGCTGGATATCTCGGGATGCGGCGTCTCAATCCTTTCCGACCTTGTCCCGGCAACCAACAGTGACCAGGGGGGGGTGTTATCTTTCACGCTCGCCGGGACCCCTGTGACGGTTGCGGGATCGTTTGTCAGGGCCACTGCCGACGGGGGAGGCGCTTACGTCTGCGTCTTTAAGATCAAGCCCGACAGGATGACCGACAATATTATCGGCCGCTTCATCTACCAACGCCAGGTTGAAATCATACAGCAGCTCAGGGATGGGCTGGTTGTGGAGTAAACAAAGGGGGGGAGCGCCTGATGTGTCCCGCCCGTGAGTCAATCATACCTCGAGGTAGCACATAATGGCCATGCTTGGCGAGATACTTCTATCGGAAAAAGTCCTCACGGCACGGGAATTGGACTCGGCCCTGGAAAATCACGTGCTGCACGGGGTCAAACTCGGGACCTGCCTTGTGGAGATGGGGTTTGTCACCGATGAGGTTCTTGCACGATGCCTCGGCAAGAAGTCGGGACACGCCTTCCTGACAAAGGATCAACTCCTCGTCTTGGGAGCCCGGAACCTTTCGGTCATCCCGCCGGCCGCCATAAAGAAACACCGGCTCATCCCCGTAGGGATCGATGGAGCAACGCTTCGCATCGCAACTGATCACGATCTATCCCCGAAGAAATTGGCGGAAACCGAGCGCTTTCTCGGTCGGAAGATAGAACCGGTGGCTGTTTCCGGCTATGCCATCGATATCTTTCTCGAGCAGATGTTCGGCATACAACGCCCCGGCAGGTTCCTCCCGAAATATTCAGGCACGGAACCCAAGGGGGAATCACCCTCCGTCGCAGCGAAGCCCCGCGGAAAAGCTGCGCCGGTCATTATCGACGGGATAGAATGGAAGAGCATTGGGGATGTGACCCAGGACAAAGGGTCTGCCTGGGCATATGATGATTTTTCCAACGCCGCACCGGGTCGTGAAGATGCGCCGCTGTCACTGTCGGATGCCGCAGGACATCTCAGCCATGCCACGTCACGCGATGACGTGGCAAAGACGGTTCTGGACTTTATGTCCAACTCATCCGGAACCGTTGCCCTCCTGATCATCAAGGATTGGGTTGCCCGTGGCTGGAAAGCCTGCTCGAATCGCAAGAAGTTTCTCGACTTCGAGGCGTTCTCTTCGTCCATGGACTCATTACCGGAGTTGCAGCAATGCGTCATGACAGGGAAGCCCTATCTGGGAAGCCCCCTGTCTGCGGAGACAAAGCAGCTCCTGCAAAAGCTTCACAGCACCGGAGAACGCTCGGCTTTCTTCCCCATCTTCCTCCAGCAGAGAGTTATCGCCGTCCTCTTGTGTGACGTGTCGGAGCAACTGAATCCGGTCGAAACGGCCGAGCTGTGCCGCAAGGCCTCGTATGCTTTGGAAATCCTGATCCTGCGCTCAAAACTTCTGAGTTGACGCTTCCGAAACGCTGTTCCTCCGTGTTGTCCGAAAGAGTTCATCATGAAACCTAACGAAGCTATCTCAGGAACCGGTTCTCAAAAATTATCAGCCATTCAGGTGTTCTCAACATTTTTGCGGCTTGGACTGACCTCATTCGGCGGGCCGGTGGCCCATCTCGGCTATTTCCATGAGGAGTTCGTCAATCGGCGTACGTGCCTGAGTGAAGACTCCTATGCCGATCTGGTAGCGCTGTGCCAATTCCTCCCCGGCCCGGCCAGCAGTCAGGTGGGCATGGGGATAGGGATCTCCCAAGCCGGAATCCGTGGTGCGGTTGCGGCATGGACCGGCTTCACGCTGCCGTCGGCGGCGGCTCTCATCCTGTTCGCTTATAGCGTTACGGCCTTGCAAGGCAGGGTGGATCAGGTTGGCTGGCTTCACGGGCTGAAGGTCGTGGCGGTGGCGGTCGTGGCCCAAGCAATATGGGGGATGACAAAATCATTATGCCCCGACCGGCTTCGTGGCTCCGTCGCCATACTGGCCGCGGCGCTCATGCTGGCATGGCCAGGCTCATGGGGGCAGATTGCGGCGATGCTCTTGGGCGGACTGTTCGGAGTATTCTTTTTGAAAACGGAGCCGCTCACCCACCATACATCCTTGCACATCCCCATCGGGCATGGCGTCGCACTCTCCTGCCTCAGCCTGTTCGCTCTCCTTCTCATCGGCATGCCCATCCTCACCGGCCTAATCCCCAATCATGCCGTAGCACTGTTCAACAGTTTCTACAGAACCGGTGCCCTGGTCTTTGGCGGAGGCCATGTCGTTCTCCCCCTGCTGCAAGCTGCGATCGTTCCCCCCGGTTGGGTGAACAAAGACCTGTTTTTAGCCGGATATGGAGCTGCCCAGGCGGTTCCAGGCCCACTCTTCACCATTTCTGCCTATCTTGGAGCCGTGATGCAACCAGGGCCGACCGGCTGGACCGGCGGCATGCTCTGTCTGTTCGCAATCTTTCTGCCGTCCTTTCTGCTCCTCCTCGGAATCCTCCCGTACTGGGAGAAACTGCGCAGGGTACATGCCGTGCGATGTGCATTGATGGGTGTCAATGCGGCGGTTGTCGGGTTATTGTTGGCCGCCTTCTACAACCCGGTCCTAACCGGCGGCATCCTCTCCCCGAAGGATTTCATCCTCGGCCTTGCCGCCTTTGGGCTCCTTGCCCTCTGGAAAATCCCGCCGTGGCTGGTTGTTGCGGTTACCGCCCTCGGAGGCGTCGTCATGGCGGCGGGTTAGCGCCACATTTGGTCCGACGCTGCCAACCCAACGAGGAAAAGACGCAACGAAGAGTTGGTGACAACGATTTTGTATTTGCCATGAAGTCGTGTCTAATTTTTATAAATAGTTTTTAATAATGTGGGAATATGATATATGTGGGCCTCGGTAGCAGGGCGCTATCAGTTGATATTCAACAGCCTGTTAGTACAGGGGGGGCTCATGGACTATATGATCGGCAGGCAGGCCATTGTCGGCAAAACTGAAGAGATAGTGGCCTACGAGCTGCTGTTCAGGTCCACAAATTCGGCAGGGTCCGCCGATGTGCAAGATGGCGTCATAGCGACATCACATACCATTCTTAACACCATTTCCTGCTTCGGCACAAAAGCCATCATGGGAAGGCACCGGGGTTTTATCAATGTTGACTCGGATCTTCTCATGAGCGATGCGCTGGAGATACTTCCGCCGGCCCTGTTTGGAATAGAATTGCTGGAGACCATTGCGATCACGCCCGATGTCATCAACCGCTGCCGCGAACTCAAGGCGAAGGGTTACATACTGGCCCTTGACGACCATGTCTATGATTCCCGGTACCTGGAACTGTATGACGGCGTGGTCACCGTCATCAAGATAGATGTCCTGGAAGCGGAATTTGACAAGATACCGTCGCTGATGGAACGTTTCAGGCCCTATCCCGTCAAGCTGCTGGCGGAAAAGATCAATAGCAGGGAGACCTATCTGGAATGCCTCCGGCTGGGATTCGACCTGTTCCAAGGGTATATCTTCTCACAGCCGGCAATCATGAAGAAACGGCGTTGGGATGGGTCCGCCACCGTTGTCTTCAAGCTGATGCAGCAACTCAACGATGACGCGGATCTTGGCGATCTGGAGCAAACCATCAAGGAGAGCCCGCCGCTCGTCTATAAACTTCTTGTCCTGGTCAACTCCATTGCCATGGGGCCGAAGGCGAAGATCTCCTCCATTCGCCATGCCATCATGATGGTTGGGCTGCAGCAGCTTAAACGATGGGCCCAGTTGGCGATCTTTGCCGTCAATGAAGAGACGTGCCTGAACGATACCGTCATTGACTTGGCCGCGGTGCGGGCGGTATTCATGGAAGAACTGGTCAGGTTGACCCCCCTTGTTCGTAAAAACCACTATGCGCCTGATCTGGGCTACATGACCGGCATCCTGTCGATCCTCACCATGGTGTACGACCTTACCATGGAGGAGATCGTAGCGAACCTGTATCTTCCCGAAGAGGTCATGGACGCATTGCTGCGCCGGGAAGGCGATTTCGGCATCCTGCTGAGCCTGGTGGAGATGATAGAGCAACTCGATTTCGAGTCTGCCGCCGAACGCCTGGAGTCGCTCGAGATCCCGCTGTTGTCGGTGTTGGACTGCCAGAAAAAGGCCTACAGCTGGCGCTTTGGGCTGTGAGTCACGGCGGTCCTTCCCGGGGCCTGCGGTTGCAAGCCCCAGGTTGGTAATCCCTGGGGACTTTAATATCATCCCCTCCCTGCCGCAACTTTTTCCCCTCCCCTCCCCGCTGTACACAAGCCCGCAGCCAAGCTCCCGGCCCGGAACAAGAATTTAAACACTCTGAAATTACGTTGAGTTTCGAGATTACGTGATGTAGAAGGATGATTGGAAGGAGCAAACGGGATGAAGAGAGTACTCGTGGGCATAATGCTGGTCCTGTTCGCCTGCACCCGGGCAGGGGCCGAATCGTCGGTGTGGAAGGCGCAGAAGGGGACTACGGTCATCTACCTGGGGGGCACCTGCCATGTCCTGCGCGAGACGGATTTCCCGCTGCCGCCTGAGTTCGACCAAGCGTACAAGGAGTCCCAGATAGTTGTGTTCGAGACTGACCTGGGCAAACTTCAGGAACCGGCGACTCAGCAGCGGTTACTGGCAAAGGCCATGTACAGCGACGGCAGCACCGTCGACAAGCACCTGTCGGCCAAGTCCTATGCTGGACTGAGCGCGTATGCCGAGGCCAACGGCATTCCGCTGCAGGCGTTCGGACGGCTCAAGCCGTCAATGCTGATGACAACCCTGACGCTCATGGAATTAATGAAACTGGGCGTAACCCAACAGGGGGTGGACAACGTCTATTATGCACGGGCTAAAACGGACAAGAAGCCCGTCGAGGGTCTCGAGACGGTTGACCAGCAGATCGATTACATCGTCTCCATGGCGGATGGCAACGAAAACGCTTTTGTGGATTACTCCATCGAGGAGATGAAGACCCTCAAGGAGCAGTTCGAACTCCTAACCGGCGCGTGGCGGAAAGGGGACGCCGGGAAGTTGGACGAACTGATGGATGGAGAACTCAGGACACTGCAGCCGCAGATCTATAACAAGCTGATCGTAGAACGCAACAGGAACTGGCTGCCGGTGATCGACACCTATCAGAAGACCCGCCAGACACGATTCGTCCTGGTAGGCGTCGCCCATCTGGTGGGGCCGGACAGCCTGGTCGAGGCATTGAGGAAAAAGGGGTACAAGGTGGATAAGCTGTAGTTCACCGGGGGGCTGGGGAGAGATGGGGGATGGGCAAAGCCGGCATGATGCTGCATGGGCGGCGTTGGATGCAGGCCAGCCGCTCGCTCCGCCGTTCAGGCATCACAGATTCAGGGCACAACGAAAGGATCGAGTATTCTCGCGTGATTGACTTCAAACTATTCGCCCCCCGCCGCGACCGTACCGCGGCCATGCCCTTCATCATGCTGACCGTGCTGATCGACATGATGTCGGTCGGCTTGATCATTCCCGTGCTGCCCACCCTGGTGGGCAGCTTCACCGGCTCCCAGGCGGACCAGGCCTTCTGGTACGGGGTGGTGGTGTTTGCCTTCGGCATCGCCAACTTCCTCGGCTCTCCGATCCTGGGCGCGCTGTCCGACGCCTACGGCCGCCGCCCGCTGCTCCTGCTCGGCTTCTGCGGACTGGGCCTCAACTTCTTTGCAACAGGGCTCGCCACGGCGCTTTGGATGCTAATCGCGGTGCGGCTGGTGGGAGGCGCGATGCAGGCCAATGCGGCCGTGGCCAACGCCTACGTGGCGGACATCACCCCGCCCGAAGAGCGGGCCAAGCGCTTCGGTATGCTGGGTGCCATGTTCGGCGTCGGCTTCATCATCGGGCCGGTCATGGGGGGGCTCCTGGGCGCGATCTCCATCCAGCTCCCTTTTTTTGCGGCCGGCGGCCTGGCCATGATCAACTGGCTCTACGGCTATTTCGTGCTGCCCGAGTCGCTCCCTGCCGGGCGGCGGCGGCCGTTCCACTGGAAACAGGCCAATCCCCTGGCGTCGTTCCGCTCCCTGGCGTCGTTGAGCGGGGTCGGCCGGCTGGTGGCCGTGGTAGCCCTGAGTGGGCTGGCCCAGTTCGTGATGTTCACCAGTTGGGTGCTGTACACCACCTTCAAGTTTGGGTGGGGGCCTCGGGAGAACGGCTGGTCCCTGGCCGCGGTAGGCGTCATGTCGCTGATCGTGCAGGGGTTTCTGCTGGGACGCCTGTTGAAGCGCTTCAGCCCGCGCCGCCTGGCGGTGGCCGGGCTGTTATCCTCGTCCGTGGCCTATGTGCTGTGGGGCGCGGCCACCCAGGGGTGGATGATGTACGCTGTGATCTTTCTGAATGTGCTCGGCTTCACTATTACCGCGGCGTTCCAGAGCATCATCTCCAGCGCCGCCGATCCCCACAGCCAGGGCCAGACCTTAGGGGCTGTCAGCTCCCTGAACAGCCTGATGGCGGTGGTAGCCCCCCTGTGCGGCGCGCCGCTGTTGGCGGCGGTGTCCCATCTGCCCCACGGCGACTGGCGCATCGGCGCGCCGTTTTATTTCTGCGCCGTGCTCCAGGCTGCATCGCTCTTCCTGGCGTATTTCCACTTCCGCGGCGAGCGGGAACGGAGCGTAACCGGGGCTAATGGTGAACAGTGAACAGTGAACGGTGAACGGTGAAGGGTGAAGGGTGAACAGTGAATGGTGAACGGTGAAGGGTGAAGGGTGAAGGGTGAACAGTGAATGGTGACAGCCCTTGAATCGAATTCCCGCCGTCGCTCCTCCGGCCTCACCTCGGGCGTTTTTATGAACGGCCCCGGAGTGTTCATTTTTTAACGCTTTGAGATTACGTTGATATTCATGGTTTGGTGATGTAGAAAGGTGATTGGAGATTTATCACAAGTTTTACAGCCTTTCCTGGAGGGAAGTATATGCGCAACCTGCTCTGGTCAGGTTTTCTGATGGCACTGCTGCTATCCGGCTGCGGATGGAGCGGAACAGCGTCCCGGCAGAACACCATCACCCCCCTCACCTCCATCACGATCACCGCGACTTACTCGACCATAGCCCAGAGCACCTCCGTCAAGCTCACGGCGACCGGCAATTACTCGGGCCTGTTCACCCGCGACATCAGTGACCAGGTGACCTGGACGAGCAATGCCGCAACCGTGGCCAACTTCGTGAACACGACGAGCAGCCCCAGCCGGGTAACCGGCCTGACGCCGGGCAGCGCCGTCCTGACCGCATCCATGGGGGGCGTGTCGGCCTCCTTCAATCTGACGGTAAGCTCGGCTACCGCGACCGGTGTGACAATCGCCCCGGTCGTCCCGTCCGTGGCCCAGGGGTTGAACCAGGAATTTACGGCAACCGGCACCTTCTCGGATTCGACCACTCAGGACATTACCTTCGACGCTACCTGGTCCTCCAGCGACACGTCGGTGGCGACCCTTGCCTACTCGGACAGCGACGGTAAGGAGACGGCAACAACCCTGGCAGTTGGCACCACGACCATCACAGCCACTTTCGAGGGTTTCAGCGACTCGACGGTCCTCACCGTCACGGCACCGGTGCTGCAATCCATTGCGATCTCGACACCCAATAACATTACCTCGGTCCTGAGCCTGTCCACCGTGACCTTTACCGCCACCGGCACCTATTCGAACAATACGACCAAAGACATCACCAGCCAGGTTACCTGGAACTCATCCAATACCAGCGTGGCGCCGGCCCCCAACAGTGCCGGCGTTACCCAGACCGTCACCCAGGGAACCACCAACATCGCAGCCAGCCTGGGCAACATCAGCAGTACATCCACCACCCTTACCGTAACCGGCGGCAACCTGGCCAACTCCCCTACCCTGACCAACATGACCGTTGTCAAAGGCACTTCCATCCCCATAAGCGTCACCGGTACCTTCAGCAACGGCACCACGCGGGACATTACCGGGGCATTGGCCTGGTCGGTCGATAACACAAACATTGCCACCGTGACCACGGTGTCAGGCAACCGGCTGCTGGTCAATGCCGTGGCAACGGGCACCACCACCATAAGAGCCACATACCCAGGCTCCACCGGCGTGGCCCAGACCTCCAGCGCCCCCCTGACGGTCACCAATCCGGCGTTGCTTACCAATGGTTATACGATCACCTTGAACACCCAGGATCTGACGGCCGGAACCAGCACCCGCGTCACTGCGACAGCATCCTTCAACGACAACACAACCCAGGATGTGACGGCCAACATCGTCCTGACTTCCAACTCCCCTACCATCGCCTCAGTCGGTTCGGTCGGGCCGGGCGGTACGTTTGTACAGGGCGGGATACCGATAATCCTCGGGCAGACAGCCGGTAAAACCGACATCACCGCCAAATTAATCTTTGGCAATCAGACGGTTAATCTGGTGAACCCCATACAGGTCACGGTTAGTACTCCGGGCACCCTTCAGAGCATCACCATAACCCCCAGCGGCACCCAGAGCCTGACGTCAGGCAATCAGGTCCCCTTCACCGCTACGGCCACCTACAACAGTGGCCCCGTGGATGTAACCGATATTGCGACATGGTCGATCGACGACCCCAACATCGCCATCCTGGCCGACAGCCAGAACCAGCCGGGCCAGGTCATAGGGGTCGGCAGCGGTACAACGACTCTGAAAGCCACCTTCGGCAACCAGAGCCAGACCGTGACGATAAAGGTGCCTTAGTGCCTTGGAACACTTGAATTAACGTATAAACAATCCCTTTCCTCCCCTTCCCCTCCTCCGGCGGGGGAGTGTTGGAGAGGGGGGGAGCATGTCGATTAGCTCACAATTCATCTCACGAGTTAAGCCAAGAAGGGATGACATGAAAAAAACCTGTCGTATAATAATCGTCTTCTGCCTGCCGCTTTTGCTCTGCGGCCCGGCCCGGGCCGCGCACTCGGGTCCCTATGCGGGGGTTTTCCTGGGCGCCAACGCCCTGATGCCCGCTACGTGCGACGACAACCTTGGGGAGTTCGACCTCAGGTTCAGCCCCGGCCTGCTGGGGAGCGCCGTGGTCGGTTGGGACTTCGAGCCGGGCAACCCGGTGGGCGAGGGGCGCATCGAGCTTGAATACAGCCACCGTAGCAACCGGCTCGACAAGGCCAGGTTTTCGGATGGGGCCGCCCCGGCGGGCGGCAACTTGACGGCAGACAGCCTGTTGTTCAACTTCTACGGTGTCTTACACGGCGAGGACCGGTCGTGGTCGCCCTATGTGGGCGCCGGCCTCGGCGCAGTCCGCATCGAGACATCGGACCTGACAGTGACCGGCGGGCCCCTGAGCAACGATTCGGCCCTGACATTTGCCTACCAGCTGGGCCTGGGGATCGATTATACGCTGACGGAACGGCTGAACCTGGATCTGGGCTATCGATTTTTCAGCAGCATCCGCCCCAAGTTCAGCGAGGTCAACGGGCCGGCCTTTAAGATGGATTATCTCAACCACAGCGTTGTTCTCGGCCTGAGGGTGGGGTTTTAGAGGATGAGATAGACGTTGGGCGACAAGGGCTTAATATAAAAACTAAGATTACTTGTTCGTTTTGACCCTTTAACTTTGGGCAATCTTTTCCAGAAGCTAAACCCAGACTGATTGTGAGAAATAATAAAGGAGAATAATTATGATGATTTTAAACGCAAAATTTGGTAACAGAAACGGATTTACCTTAATTGAAATCATGGTTGTAATCGTGATTCTTGCACTCCTGGCCGCGCTGGTCGGGCCCAAGATCATGGGCCGCACCGATGACGCCAAGATTCAGACCACCAAGACACAGATCAGAAACCTGGAGTCGGCGCTC
>Ga0326727_10001561_pt1 | contig 83572 bp, 69 predicted proteins | sample MB2enrmetagenome_FD_207643 | JGI IMG/M metagenome (GOLD analysis project Ga0326727, IMG submission 207643) | Lab enriched peat soil microbial communities from McLean, Ithaca, NY, United States - MB29MY | ecosystem: Environmental > Terrestrial > Soil > Wetlands > Peat | place: USA: New York... | reverse complement strand
GAATAGCCGCAATGGGAGCATGGCGACTCGAAGATGTCGTCCACGGTCCAGTATTGGGTATCCTGCCCCGGGCATTTGCGTTCAACCATAACGGCTCCTTATACATCCCACCACTCCAAAATTAATGTAAATCTCTTCCGGCGCACAGTGACTTATGTCACCCGGCGGCCGATTTCTGTTGCGTGCGCAAGCGGTTTAATTTTTCTTGATGCCCGGCCGTTGCGGGTGATCGAGATCCCGATTTTGAGACCTGAGAGGAAGACGTCCACCGGCAACGAAGGTCGAATCTCGCTTCTGACGGAAGGCACAAAAGAAATTAGAATAGAGCCAGGAGGAACCGCCATGACATAGGTACGCAACTGCGACCCGGAGTTTGTCATGAGCCGTTCCTACCGCCGTCCCTATGCGACGATAACGGGCACTGCCAGCGCGAAAGACGACAAGCGATTGGCCCATCGTGGTGTCCGCCGGAAGCAAGACACCGCTCTGAAAACCTGCACCGAATACGAAGACTTTCTCGTTCCCCTCCAGCTTGAATGCGCCTGGAACAACAACTATTGCTGGGGGCGCGATGGCGCACAAGGCTACCGTGGTTCCATGCGCTATTCCGACGACGATTGGAGCCAGAAGTACTATCGGAAGCTGTTGCGCAAGTAGCGGGCACTATGCAAAAGCAACCGAAGATCCTTCGACTCCGATTGGCGCGAACAACGTGCCAAACGTCGGTCAGGATGACAGCGTGTTTTTGGGGGCGGCTTCAGAGGAGGCAGCCTCTGAGAATGGCGACTACGAGTGCCGGTTGTACTGCGGCGGGCCGGCCATCACCATGCCGCTTTTCTGGCGGCCATGGATGTACCAGCAACACCACACGGTCTCATGGAAATGCTTCTCGTCGGTTGAGCGCAGATCGCGATAGGCTATCGCCCCATAGATATAGATCTTCTCTTTCCAATCTTCCACACGCCGCAGGCGCTCCTCAGTACGGCAAATCGATTTCACGTCGTCGCGGTGGAACGACTTGATGTCGGTGGATTCGCCTGGCAGCAGGATCATGGGAACGGCGGGGGGGCGCGGTTCGCCGGTGAATGCGGGGACGGGCGGCAATTGCGACTCGTCCGTAGCGCACGTGGCCTCCTCGGCAAGCGCGACGACGCGGGCAGGACCGCGGCCGCGGTTTGTGGCAACGACGATGAAGCCATTAGGGTCGCCGGGCGCGGGCTCGGCGGTGACGAGAATCCAGGGACGCTCGGCCTGCGCCTGGGCTTCTGCCTGCTGAACCTGGGCCTGCGCTTGCGTTTGCGCAAGAAGCAACGCCGCTTTGGCGCTGTCGGCGGCCGCTTGAGCAGCGGTTTCGCCATATCGTGTCTGGCGCTCGATTTTGCGCAGCGTGGAGAGGGCGAGCATGATTCCCACGTACGCGATGATGGTCAGAAGCAGGCTCGCGGCCCAGGCGATGCGATCCTGCAGGGGCCACGGCGCGGGCGCAGGCGCCGGAGTGGCAATGGTGATGTGAGGCAATGCGGCGTCGCACGCGCTACCTTCGCAATCGGTTTGTGTTCCAGGGTTCGCCACGCCGGACGGGGGAGCCGTGGAAGCAGAGGGCAAGGCCGGGGCCCGAGCCGCCGGAACCGGCGCGGCGTACGGCACAGTTTGATGCGGGGTCACGGCCTGATGGCCCGTCTGCGCGGCGCGCGTTGCAGGCGCAAGGGCAACGGCCAGCATCACCACAATCATCGCCAGATTTTTTGAGACCATGGCGTCAATGTAGCACACCGCGCGGCTCGCATCTGCGTGGGCCTGGAGCGGAAGCAAGGAAGATCTGCGTCGCGCGAGGGCGGCCGGTCAGCTAGCTTCGGAAGCTGAGAAAAACTGCCTCATCGCGTCCGCCCATTCCCGGTTTCCGACGGCGACGGCAAAACGATCAAAATTACCGACAATGGGTGCTTCGGTCGGAAGGGCAAGCATCTTGAAGAACCAAAGCGCCTCTTCCAGCGGCTCATCGTCATGCGATGTGGTCATGATGAAAAAGTCCGGATTCCCGGAGCTCTTTTGCTGCTCGATATCGCACATATCGACTGCATTGTGCACAGCCTCGCATTCCCTGCCCCAGGCGCAGAAATAGACGAGTCCGCGATCAACTAGTCGCTGCATCCATTTCCGAAGCTGTGCCTGGTCCGCCGCGGGGGCATCCCAGGCTAGAAGGAGGGTGAAATACTTTTCGCGCGGTTGAAGGCGCTCAGTGAGTTGCTCAATCTCTTCAACATAAAGAACGTCAATGCCAGGCGTTGCGGGCATTTTGGGCATCGTACCTTAAACCCCCACGGGGAAGGGCTTGGGGCTGGATTCGTCTGTGTTGACGCCGGTGCGCCAGCGCTCGAAGCGGCCCTGCAGCAGGCTCATCAGCCCGGTGTACCAATAGCCGACGACGAAGAGGATGAGGAAGGGCGCGGTGAAGAAGTTGTTGTTCGTGAAAGTGTAGTAGATGGCGGCGGCGAAGTAGCAGCCGAAGAGCAACTCGATCCAGGGCGTCAGCTTGAGGCGCTTGCGGTACTTGGCGGCCTGCGACTTTTCGCCCTTCTGCGCCACGCGGTACTTGGGCGTGCGCACGAAGGCGCTCTTGATTCCGAGCAACGCTTCCATCACCGCCTTGGTGTTGGTGATCGTAAGGCCGATGCCAACAGCCATGAGGAACGGCAGATAGTAGAAGGTCCGCTTCCAGGTCCTGGGGAAGAGCTCGCGCTCGCTCATCAGGTAGAACACCGCGATGGAGAAGGAGGACGCGGTAAAGAGCGGAAAATCGATGAGCAGCATCTGGAACCAGCCCTGATAAAAGCGGCAGATCATGGCGGGCATGAGCAGCGCCGACATGATGACCATGAGCGGATAGCTGAGATTGGCTGTGAGGTGGTAGACGCTCTCGATTTTGTTTCGCCGCGAGGTGTTGGAGCGGAAGACCTTGGGCAGAATCTTGATGCTGGTCTGAATGAGTCCCTTGGCCCAGCGCGCCTGCTGGGTTTTGAAGGCGGTCATCTCGATGGGCAGCTCGGAGGGGCACTCGACCTCGGGCAGGTATTTGAACTTCCAGCCGGCCATCTGCGAGCGGTAGCTCAAGTCGGTGTCTTCGGTGAGCGTGTCGTGCTGCCATCCGCCGCCGTCGGAGATGGCCTGGCGGCGCCACATGCCGGCGGTGCCGTTGAAGTTGAAGAACTCGCCGGAGCGGGCGCGCGCGCCGTGCTCGAGGACGAAGTGGCCGTCGAGCAGAATGGCCTCGATCTCGGTCAACATGCTGTAGCTGCGGTTGAGGTGCGCCCAGCGGGTTTGCACCATGCCGATCTCGGGCTCGGCGAAGTGGTGGATGACCTTCATGAGCCAGTCGGGCGGGGGAACGAAGTCGGCGTCGAAGATGGCGATGAACTCGCCTTTGGCCACATTGAGGCCGGCGCCGAGCGCGCCAGCCTTGAAGCCGTGGCGGTTGGTACGGTGAATGTAGACGATAGGCGCCCCGAGCGCGGCGTAGCGGTCGACGATTCCGCTGGCCACTTCCTGAGTCTCGTCGGTGGAGTCGTCGAGAACCTGGATTTCGAGCTTCTCGCGCGGATAGTCAATTGCGCAGACCGCTTCGATCAGGCGGTCGATGACAAACTGCTCGTTGAAGATGGGCAGTTGAATGGTGACCTGGGGCAGCTCCTCAAAGTGCCGGGGCGGATTGGGGTTGTAGTTCTTGCGGTACCTGAAGTACTGGTAGCACATGGTATAGCGGTGGATGCCATAGAGCGCCAATAGGATCATGACCGCGAAGTAAGGCAGCAGCATCGCCGCATCGAACCAGTTCCAGGGATGCGGCAGCTTGGCGAAGGGGTCGTTCAGCATCGTCCTCAGGTAGTGGCGCAGGCCGGTTTGGGGAGCAAAGGCCAGATACGCGGCCGGCCCCCGCAGCACTCTCCCGAGCGGGCCTGCGGCACAATGCAAAGGAATGAAAAACGAGGCGAACAGGGCTTCAGCCTCCATGGCCGATATACCGATCATTCTACGCGAAGGGGGCTGCTCCTCGAGCTGAGAAGTATTTGCTCCAGCGACGCCCGCGAGAAAGTTCATAACAGACTCTGGAGCTGGTTGCATAAATGGTCTTCGAGTAAGGAGAGGCGAGCCGCAGGGGTTAAAACCCCTCGTTTTTCCAGTCGAAATCGGCACCACTGAAGTCGTGCCCTGTTACAAGACCATTTATGCAACCAGTTCCAGTAAGGTGTGACCTGATAACAGCGGCAGTAGAATCACAAGGGTTGAGGGGGTGGTAGAATTCGCGTAGAGTTTCAGTCAGAGGTGAGCGGTGCGTCGAGCGTTCAACATGATTATGCGGATAATCAGCAGCCTGATCGGGGTCCTGATGGTGCTGATGGGAGGCATCTGGATGCTGCAGGGGATGAACCTGGCATGGGGCGCACTGAGCCGTAGCTTCATGCAGGGCGATCAGCACTGGACGCTCTATGGCGCGGTCATGCTGATTATCGGCATTTGCCAAATCATTTGGAGCAATTCCCGGCAGCACGGAATATGAAACGCCTCAGATCCTGGGGCATTGAAAACGGTCACGTGATATTCGAATTGGCGCAGATCCAGGGCCTTTGGCCTTGGCCCTCGTCTTCAGGTCCACGTCTGTTTCTGAATTTTAATTTGCGATCATCTCAGCTATGCAAACCGCAGTGACTGCGAAGAAGCTCTGGGACGGGAGCCGGCTGATCGACGAGCCCGCCGTCGTGATCGAGGACGGCCGGATCGCGTCCATCGCCAGCCGTGCGAATACCGAAATTGCCGCCGAGCTCGCCGGCAACGCTGCCGTAATCGACTATCCAGGCGCGACACTCGCGCCGGCATTTTTCGATGTGCATATCCATGGAGCTGCCGGCTACGACGTGATGGAGGCTACGCCCGAGGCTCTCGCCGCAATCGGTTCTCTATTAGCTGCGCACGGCACAGGCAACTTTCTTGCGACCACCGTTACTGCTCCGCTGGAGCGAACGCTGCGCGCAGTCTCCGGCCTGGCCAAGTTGATTCAAGAGCCGAGTCTGGTTGACGAACGCAACTCAAACGGCGAACCCCTGGCGCGGCCTGTCGGCATTCATCTCGAAGGACCGTTTCTCTCTCACGCGAAGTGCGGCGTCCATCCCGCCGAGTACCTGCTCGCGCCGGACCTGGCTGTCTTCGACCGGCTCTTCGAAGCGGCCGAAGGCCAGATGCGGCTGATGACGCTGGCCCCCGAGCTGCCGGGCGCGGCGGAGCTTGCGGCACATGCCGTTGCGCGCGGCGTGCGCGTCTCCGTCGGACACTCCAACGCCACTGCGGCTGAAACCCGCGCTGTGATCGCGGCCGGGGCGACCAGCGCCACGCACACCTTTAATGCCATGCGCCCGCTGGACCATCGCGAGCCCGGCATTCTGGGCGTCGTGCTCAACAACGATGCGATGTTTTCCGAGCTGATCTGTGATGGCATCCACACCGCGCCGGAGACGGTGAAGCTTTGGTGGCGCGCCAAGGGGCCTGAACTCGCGATCCTGGTGACAGACGCCATGAGCGCCACCGGCATGCCCGACGGGGAGTATCGACTGGGCACATTCGCGGTGCAGGTGGAGGGCGGCAAAGCCATGGCCAACGGCGTGCTGGCCGGCAGCGTGCTCACGCTCGACAAGGCGCTCACAAACTTTGTTGCGTTTACCGGAGCGCCGCTGGAACAGGCGTTGCGCCTGCTCACGGCGAACCCCGCGGCGATGACCGGACTTGGGTGTAGAGCCGGCTCGCTGGCCGTGGGCCAGCCGGCGAATCTGGTTGCCGTGGATGAGGCGGGAAAGCTGATGGCTTCGCTGGTGGGAACCACTTGAACACTAGAGGCTGCTTTTAACTTTCCCACGGCCGGCGCTGAATTCTTGTATCAATGACACCAACTCTGGTGCGGAAGGTTCCGCCACAGAGCAAGGAAACTCAATGGCTGCCAACCCGAACCAGAGTGGGCCTGTCATTGACGCACAGGAGGCGGCTGCCAAAGCCCTGGTTGCGAACGATTCCGTAATCGTGCCCTGCATCGCTCGGCCAGCAGGCCATGAAACGCAGCGGGCTTTTGCCGATGTTTGCCACTCTGTGAGCGGTCCGCGGGGGGATGAAATGCACGCTGCCGAAAGTCATCGGCTCCATCCAGGTTTTTCGACGTTCGTCCATCAGGATCAGGGCTCCATCGCCTTCGAGGGTCGCGTAATATTCCGAACAATCGCGCTTCAGATGGAAATGTCCGTGCGTCATGAAGTACTCTTGACCGACCAGCCCTGCCTCGATGACCGTAACGCCCCAGAACAAGCCGCCTTCCGTGCCCTCCGGGACCGGACACCAGGCCTGAACGCGATAGACAACGGTGTTGGCATCCATGGCGCGCAGAGCATTCCTGTCGGCAAATACGTCTGCCAGTTGTCCCAGCGTTTTCACACTCTCGCGGAGTTCAGCATCGGGTTCCAGCAGTCCCTTTGCCCAGTTCATTCGCATCCTTGACAAGCTCCAATTCCACCCCTGCGACGAAGACAGGCCGCCTCCGGTTCGCTACCCCGGAAAAGATCGATCGCGACGGCAGTTGGCCGCTCATGTAGTGTAGACGCATTCAGGGATGGATTGCCGCCTGCCGCTGCGGCAGCGAGAGATCGTTGCCGCAGCGGCGATTGCGTTGTGCATCAGAATATGAACTTTAGTGAGAACTGTGTTTGGCGATTGGTTCCATTGCCAATCTGGTTGCCGTCGGCGCCCGCAACGGTTGCGCTGGAGGTTCCAAAGCCCTTGTAGTAACGGCCTCCCAGGGGCAGATGGGGCGTGTTTAGCGTGCAGACTGCGGAGGTTGCGTTGGGATAGCTGACCGAACTGCAAATACCGGTGTCGATGTTGGAGAAGTTGGGGTGGTTGAGGATGTTGAAAATGTCGGCGCGGATTTGCATCTTCAACTTTTCCGTGAGGGCGAAGTTCTTCATGCCCGACATATCCCACTGGAAAAAGGCCGGACCGCGCAGAAAGTTGCGCGGAATATTACCAAGTGTCGAAGGATCGCCATCGACCCCATCGAATCCCGGCTCAAGGGCGAAGGCGTAGATGTTGTAGCTCCTGCTGGGCCAGTTTGTGCCGTTGACTTTTAAACTCTGACCTGGAACTCTGTCGGGCCGCATGAAGTTCCCGAAGAAGCCGCTCGTGACTTCGACATTTTGCCCGAGGCCGCCGCGAGTCTGCAGGATGCTGGATACCTGCCATCCGCCCGCCGCTTCCTGCATCAGGCGGCTGTGGCCCTTCAACTCGGAGAAGTTGTAGAGCACGCTGGCGGAGAAGTTTTGGCGCGTGTCCCAGTCGCCACTGGCGCGGTCGTAGAGCGGATTCATCGGGTCCTCGAAGCCCGCGAAGACGTTGACCTCGTCGTCGATCTCGTGCGCCCAGGTGTAGTTGGCCAGCAGATTGAGCTGCTTCACGTTTCTGCGCACTTGCACCTGCATTGAGTTGTAGTTGGAAAAGAGGTTGTTGGGCAGGTAGTTCTCGTTCTGGTAGGGGACACCCTTCGCCGCGAGAGGCCGGTTGACGTTTGTGTTTGGGCTGGCAGGATTGAGGTTGATGCCCTGATAGGCGACGCCGGCCTGGGTGTGCTGCACCCTGTTGCCGACGTAATTGATGGTCAGGACCGTGCCCTGTCCGATTTCCTGCTCGATGCCGAAGAGCCAGTTGGTCGAGTAAGGATCGTGCGGGTTGGTGGGGAAGATAAATACGTTCTGTTCGCTTGCCGTAAGCACCGGGATATTCGGATAAGCGATGGAAGGCACCACTCCGAAAAACCAGTCGAAGAGGTTGTCGGAGATGGTCGCATTGGCCGGCAAGTTGTCCGCCAGCGTGTTGGGCGAGGGCTGCATGGGCATGAAGAAAAGGCCGCCGTATCCGTGCACCACCGTCTTACCGTGCCCAAACGGATCCCAGGCAAAGCCGAGCCGCGGAGCGAAATCGATGCGCGGCGCACTATAGGCGCTCTGGCCCTCCGGGCCGAAGGTCTGCGTGGCGTAAATAAATTGTGCCTGCTTCTTGTGGGCTACGTTCCATGTCGTGTTGTAGTCGTAGCGCAACCCGATGTTGAAGGTGAGCTTGCGGGTCACTCTCCAGTCGTCCTGCCCGTAGAAATCCCAGTTGGAATCATCGTTGCCGATCGACCCCGGTGTTCCGTTTTCCTGGGTTACAAACGGAACATTCGTTTCCAGGCTTGCGAAGCTGTAATAGTCGTAGGCCACAAGGTGCCGCAGCCAGGTGTTCAACCGGTTGAGGCGAATCTGAACGCCCGCGTTCAGCGTGTGGTTGCCCGCGGTCTTGGTCAGGTTGTCGAAGATCTCAGGCAGCGTGTTGGCATTGGTCTGGTTAAAGGTGTTGGCGCCGGGCAGCGCGCCGAGATTGACGAAGAAGCTGCCAATGCTGATGTAGGGTGGGCCGCCGGTGTCAGAAGCGGTGTTCGAGTGGAAGCGGTTGACCGCGATGCTGAACTCGTTGAGCAGCGTGGGGCCGAAGATGTGCGTCTCGTCGATCTTGGCCAACTGCGTCCTGAGCGCCTCAGGTGCGTACTGGTTTTCCGCAGTTCCGTAGTGGTCGATCGTCTGGGAGTCGTTGATGTTGTAACGGAACATCAGCGTATCGGAATCGCCGATGTGGTAATCGAAGCGTATCGAGCCCGTATCTTCCCGAAGCGTACTGCCAAGACTGGTGGGAGTGATAACCAGGTCATAGGTTATGGGGGGGGTTGTTGGGGAAGGCTGGCTGGTTATGAAGGGCGTGCCCCAGTCCGGATAACCGGTGTCGTAGTCGCATGTCGTCGTATTAGTCGAGACCGAGTCGCAGCCCGAGGGCAGAGGAGCCATCATCGCCAGGACAGGATCCAACGCCGGGGAAAAAAACTGAGTCTCCGACCGCACATAGGCGCTTGGCACCTCGTAGAGGGGTTCGGAAGTTGTGACGTGGGTGCGGTCTCCCTCATAGTTCATGAAGAAGAAGAGCTTCTTCTTGAAGATCGGCCCGCCGAGGTTGCCGCCAAACTGGTTCAACTGCAAGGGGGCCTTGGAGCCGTTGTTGAAGTAGTCGTGCGCATCCAGAACCTGGTTGCGGAAGAAATCATAAGCCGTGCCGTGGAAATCGTTGGTGCCGCCCTTGGTGATGATGTTCATCTGCGGTCCCAGCGAGAAGCCGCTTTGCGCGCTGTAGCCGCTGTTTGCGAAATTGATTTCCTGGATGCTGTCCACGCTGGCCCGGGTGACGCGCGCCCCCTCCTGGCCTTCGGTTTCAAGAAAGCCGTTGACGTCGCCGCGGTTCGCAGACTGGCCGTCGAGCTTGATGTTGAGGCCGGTAAAGATGTTGTCCAGTCCGTTCACGCTGCCTTGAAAGTAGGCCGTAGAGCCAACCGATCCGGGAGAGATTTCGAGAAAGTCGCTGACGTCTCTGCCATTCACCGGCAGGTTGCCGATCTGGGCGGAGTTCAGAGTGGCGCCGGCTGTGCTCGTAGAAGTGTCGATGGTTGCGTCCGTTCCCGTCACCTGAATGCTCTCGTTGGCCGCGGCAACGGCGAGGGTGAGTTTTACGCTAACTGTGGCTCCAACATTCAGCACCAGAGGAGCCGTTGTTGTCTGGCTGAATCCGGTTCCAGTCGCCGACACCACATATTGACCGAAAGGCAGCGCCGAAGCGACGAAACTGCCGTTGCTGTCGGTCTGTAAAGTTGACTCGATCCCGGTTCCGGTATTGGTGACAATGACCGTGGCGTTAGGAATGATGGCGCCGGTCGAATCGGTTACCGTCCCGGTAATCGTGCCGGTGTCAAATTGCGCCATAGCCGGCACGCTGAAAAGTAAGCAGATGATTCCCAGAAAAAACGCCATCAGGCGCAAGGATGGAATTGTGCGCCCAGCCCAAAGGCGTTCGGCCTTAAGCGATCTGATTGGAATGCTTGCAATCTTCATATTCCTCCTCCGATCAATTTTTCAAAACGCAAAATAGCAGTCCCTGTCCAACATTCAATCTTAGAGCCTCTTTTTATAAAAATGATTCACATGTTATGTTCGTTTTTTAGAGAAAAAGCTCATTTTTTGTACCCGGTGACTCAAAACACACTTTGCGGGTGATCGCCGCTGCTGAAGATAATAATGTTTATTTTCAATAACTTAACGATGAAGCGCCGGAGGGATGGTGCTCATACGCGCCGGACGTCAACGCCAGCCTTGCGAAACGGCTCTATCATTTCCTCGGTCGCGCCGGTGTCAGTGATCAGGAAGTGCAAATCCCGTGTCTGGCAGATGCGCCAGCCGGCCACCACGCCAAACTTGCTGTGATCCACAACGGCAATGCGCCGCCTGGCCAGCTTCACCATGGCGGAATTCAGGTCGGATTCGTCGGAGCTGAGACAGCTCGGGCCCCACACGGCGTCGATGCCGTCGGCCCCGATGAAGAGGGTATGAATCAGCATCCGTTGCAGGCTCTGAATTGCCGTGGGTCCCACCAGTGAGAACCAGTCTCCCCGCAGATGTCCGCCAGTGACAAAAATGTCCAGATCCTTGCGCTTGGAAAGCTCCATGGCAACATTGACCGTGTTCGTCACGACCGTGATGTTCTGGTTGAGAGGAAGACTGCGAATCACCTCTGTGGTCGTGGTGCCAGGTGTCAGCGCAATCGTTTCTCCCTTCTCTATCAGCGCCGCAGCAGCGCGGCCGATGCGCCGCTTTTCATCGGCAAACTTCACCAGTTGGGCCTGAAACGAGCGGTCATTCTTAAATGGTTCATAAAAGAGCGGTTCAATCGAAACCGCGCCACCATGTGTCCGATGCAGAAGGCCGTCGCGCTCCAATTGATCCAGGTCGCGCCGGATCGTCACCAGCGACACATCCAGATCGGCGCTCAACGACTCCACCGAAACCGTACCCGACCGCCGTAGTTCTTTTAAAATAGCGGTCAGGCGCGCCCGCTGTTTATCGGGGAGAGTCGTAGAATCTCCGCTGGTTCCGGAGAGCATGCTCGCAGACTGTGTTCGCTCTTTCACTGTTCTTGCTTCCTTGTCTGTTGACTCCACCTGCACGATCCTTGCGATGTCCGGATTCAGGAGAAATCCTCAGTTTCGAAACTTTGTGTTAACGATTGAAGCCCAATCGATAGTTATCGAGACTGCTATCCGTTGATAGCGCTTTCGATAGTAATATACTTCGACTGGGCATGTCACATCCATCCAGGACGGCTGCATGTTCGCCAGGATTGAAGGCTGACGCAGCGGGGGGGAGATTGATGGCCTTTGATCCGGGACTTGCTGTGCGTTTTCACAGCGACGGGTGGTACTTCGAGTATGGTTCCCATGTCTTCGGGCCACGACCGGAGCAGCGGCGCCTGGACGCAATTCGTGCCAGTATGAGCGATCCCGGCTGCGAAGGCCCCGACCCTGTGTACAGCATCGTGATGGATGTGGGGCGCACAGAAGATCTGGCCGAGCTCCAGCGCCGCATGTTGCTCTTTGGTGTTGTCGCATATGCGCCGGGGCGTCTTGGCTGCGAGCCCGTTCGAAGCCAGGGCCATGTGCATGCTGTTGTCCCACGCTGCGGCTGGTCCACGCCGGAGATTTTCGAGGTATGGGAAGGCCGGGCAATCGTGTATGCCCAGGAGCGCGTGACGAACGATCCCGGCCGATGCGTCGCCATCCAGGCCGAGCCCGGATCTCAGGTCGTGGTTCCTCCCGGATGGGCGCACTGCGTCATCAACGCCGATCCCGATTTGCCCATGGTCTTTGGCGCCTGGTGCGACCGGCAATACGGGTTTGTCTATGATGACGTGCGCGCTCATGGCGGACTGGCCTGGTTCCCGTTACTCGATGACCAAAAGGCAATTTACTGGGTGAAGAATCCGTGTTACGCGGCCTGTTCGCTGGCGGAGCGCCGGGCACGCGCCTACCCGGAGCTGGGGCTCTCGGGATCGATCCCAATTTACGAAGAGTTCACCCGGAATCCAGAGGCGGTGCAATGGGTCTCCGATCCGGGCCGCCTCTCTGGCCTTTGGCCGCAGTTTGAGCCCTAGAGCGAAACCAGAGTAAGTGTGTGCCCTTGCGTTCAGTCGTGAAAGATGGCTTTTTCTTGGGGAAAAAGCCACTCAGCTGACGTGCTTTCGGGGTACATCTACTCTGGTTCCGCTGTAACCCGTACATCCCTATTCGTTCTGGCGGACAAATGCCTTTATCGTTGCGCACTGCTTTCCTTCAGCGGGGCCGTGGGGACGAATGGTGTATGCACCCACCTGTGCCGGCACGATGAATGTCTCGGCGTAATGGACCACGAATGGCGCAAATGCGCCTTCCGGGCTCTCCACGATGACTTCATCGCCTTCCACCAGGTTCAGGACGTTCACGGTGCCGGCGGTGTCATGGGGCACCGTGCCGGTGAACCAGTGGCGCCGTGTCTCAATGAATTCCAGTTCGTGCAACCCGGTATGTTCCTCTCGCCAGCCGTCGCCGGCGGCCACTTGCTTCACCCTGTTGATGAGCGAGCGCCGGACCCAGGCCGTGGTGCGGTCCCACTGAATGTTCTCAGCGCCGCGCTCGAGATGAATGGGCCGGGGCCGGCCATCCAGCCCCATCCGTCCCCAATCCCACAGCTTGAACGTAAAGATGTACGGTGTGGCGCTGATCTCGAGCACCATGCTGTCGCGCCCAGAGCAGTGCACGGTTCCGGCGGGAATCAGGAAATGATCATGCTTCTTCGCGGGCCACTTATTTACGTAACGGTCCGCGTCGAAGCCTGGACCGCCGTTTTGCGCAGCTTTCAGGTCGTGCAGCATTCCCTGCGGGTCGATGCCTTCCTTAATGCCAAGATAGACACACGCGTCGTCCATCGCATCCAGCAGGTAGTAGCTTTCATCCTGCGTATAGGCCAGACCGAACCGTTTGCGGATATACGCGGTCAGCGGATGGACCTGGAGCGACAGGTTACCGCCGCCCACGGTATCGAGAAAGTCGAAGCGGATGGGGAACTCGGCTCCCAGTCGCGCATAGATATGCTCGCCGAGGAGCTCGCGTGGATGCGTGAACACCAGGTCGATGGATGGTATCTCGACGCGCACATCGCCGAAGCCCAGAAGCAAGCTGTTCTCTTCAGGAACGCAGTCGAAGCACCAGGCATGATTCGGCACATCCTTCGGCAGATCGCACACCTTTTCCATCCAGTGGCCGCCCCACGGGCCGGGATCGAAGAAGGGAACAACGCGAAAGGGGCGATGCACCGCCCTGCGCAGTCCCATGCGCATGTCCTCGCCGGAAATCATCTTTGGAGACGCGGGGGCATTGGTGTCGAGCAGGTAATCGATACAGGCCAGCAAGCGCTGCTTGAGCCGGTCCGCGGCACGCCAGTCGAGAAAGAAGGCACGCTTGTATTTCTGCGACGCCAGCTCATCCAGGTTGTCTGCGCCGAGGTTTCCGACCTCTCCGCGCCGCTGGCGCTGCTGGATTTCCCACCGGGCCAGGTCTGCGTAGACCAGAAGGTCGTAGTGCCGGGCAACCAGGGTTGCCCCCGGGCCGACGACGAGAGCCGTTCCAGCATTTGCCTTCGCCACTTCCTGTTGGGCCTGCCGCAGCTTTTCCTTGTCAAAGTATTCATCAATCTCAATTCCGGTCATCCTGCCGAAGACGGGGTCGTCAGTCAGAATCGGGTCAAAGCGCCGGTCCAGCTCACCTGGGGACAGGAGGAGATCTTCAGTGGAAATGACCAGTGAAGGTTCAAGCAAGGCCTTGAGGCGGTCGCGCACTTCGCGTACAAACACGCCGGGATAGCACTCGACGCAAACCACGCGGCTCGCCTCTCCTGGAACCTCGCGCAGCGACATCCCGATCGCCTCCCACCCGACGCGGCATCGGTCGCTCAAGGACGATACTGGAATATAAGGCTGCTTATCGTACATTGATTCTGCTCCGTTCCCGATCTCGAATCAGTGGGACCGCTCCCAGCAAACCAGCATCGTTACGAAGCCGCGCGGGCAATGATCGTACTGTTCTTCGCATTTGCCATGAAGGTTCTTTGTTGCGGGACTTCAATTCCCATGCCACAGGCTCGCCATGACAGTGCGGTCTGAGGGCTAGAGCAAATATAACACAAAAATGATTGTATATCGACAAATCGATCTTTATTTTAAGGTATTATGTAAATAAAGAAAGTGCATGGATTCTTCTTGACGCGAATAAAAACCGACGCCTATAGCAAAACCAGAGACGCTGTAACCCGAAGCCGCTGCACTTAAGTCGCCGCGACCCCAAGGAGCGGCGACCTTCAAAAAAAGCTGAATAGGGCACACCTTCTCTGGTTTTGCCGTGGTCTTCAGGGTGAATCGACAGCGCGTGAATGGCGGTCGAGCGGGCCGGCAAACCTGGGGCGTTTTTTGACGCGCAGGTTAATCCGGCAGCCGGGCAGGAGCGCTGCACCACTCCGATCAAACCGATATGAAACAATACTTTGCACCCGCATTTGCCTTTCTCGTTTGCTTGAGCGCCTTGGGTTTAGAGCAGAACCTGAATTCACCTGCCCAAACGAAGAGTCTTGAATGTGGCTTTTTCCTCATGAAAAAGCCACTCAGAGGGCGTGCCGTCGGGTACACCTATTCAGGTTCTGCTGTAGGGGCACCGACCACTCTTCATGCGCAACGCCTTCCCGTATTTCCTTACGCTGAAGGATGGCTCGGCGCCGATGCGGCTTACTCCATCCCGCTCGCGGCCGACAAGAGCCTGTGGCTGTTCGGAGACACTTTCGTGGGCGATCCGGCAGCAACGCTGCGAGCTCATTCGACGGCCATGGTGCGCAACAGCGTCGGGATCAGTACCTGCGAGCCGGATAAGGCGTGCACGATGCGGTATTACTGGAGGAGCCCAGATGCCGCCGAGCCGCGGTCGTTCTTCGACACCGGCAAGGACGACGTCTGGTACTGGCCACTGGATGGATATTTGGACGGGAAAACGCTCTACCTGTCGCTCATGGTGGTGCGGAATCGCCCGGGCGCGAGCTCGAAGGACGCCCTGGGATTCGAGGTTGTCGGCACAAAGTGGGTTCACGTGACGAATCTTGCCGCCTCGCCGGACCAGTGGAAGATTTCAGAAAAAGATATGACGGACGGAGACATGCTGCCCGGTGTTTCAATCGTCGCTGACGGTGGCTTTCTGCTGCTGTATACACGCATTACCGAGGAGCAGAGCAAGGGGTATATGACGGTGCTGCGCGTGCGGCGCAACAAAATAGCCAATCCGGCATCGCATTGGGAGTATCTGGGGAGGGATTCGAAGTGGCGCCCGGGAACGCCTCATGGCGATGCGTTGCACGTGATCGACCAGCCGATCAGCGAGATGAGCGTCGAGTACCATCCTCAGTGGAAGGAGTGGGTGGCTATATCGACCGGCGCTGGAGCCAACCCAAACCAAATCGTGGCAAGGATTGCCGGCTCGCCGGTCGGCCCGTGGTCGGACCCAATCAACATTTTTCAGTTTCCTGAAATGACTCCGATCCACGAGGGTTACGACCGCGACACCTTCTGCTATGCGGCCAAGGAACATATCGAGTTCGAAGACGCAAATTTGGTGGTCACTTACGCATGCAATTCCTTCTCGTTCGAAAAGGTCATCCATAACATGGCGATCTACCGCCCGCAGGTGGTGGTTCTTCAATGTCCGCAGCCATGAGCGCTCTGTGCGTAAAGGAAGCTGCGGGCGCCTGTAGCGGAAGCTCGACTTTTCTTATAGAGAACGCCCAGCCGTGGACAATACGACCACCGCAACCACAAGGATGGCGACTCCTGCAATCTGAATGCGCAGCGGGGCTTTCCCTGCGCCTTTCCACTCGCCGGTAACGATTCCCAGGATGCTGGCCACAATCACGATCAACGACATGAAGAATGGCCATCCCAGGATGGGCCCCAGTTCTCCCAATCTACCGCTTGCAACGCCGTAGAGCAGACTGCTGGTGAACCATAGGAATGCCATCAGGGCCGCCAGTCCCCAGTAGGCTCCGGTGCCGCGCATGGAGTAATTCGCCAGCGTGCCTTTCATGCGCATCAGGAAAAAGCAATAGAAAAGGTTCGGAATCGCTCCCGCGGCCATCAATGGAAGCCATACCGCATTGGTTTTCCAGGCGGGGTCGGCGCCTGCGGCTGTGGCCGCGTTCATCAACGGGCCGCCATAGGCAACGCCGAAGTTCATCGCCGCCGCTCCCACGCCGCTCAATATGGCGCAGGCCAATCCCGCCGCGAACGACATGCCGGGCTTGCGTTCCATGGTCGAGGCATGCTCGCGCTTGCGCCCCGCGATTGCGCACACTGAAACGCCCACCAGCACCAGCAGCACGCCCAGGAGGACGCCCAGGCCCGCAGAAGTCAGCACCTTCTCAGAATGCAACTGAAAGAGGGGCAACAGGCTTCCCATCGCGGCAGATAAACCGAGGACAATCGTAAAGGCAAGGGCAATGCCGATGGCATCGACAGCCATGCCGAAGAGCACCTGAGCGATTCCCCATGCCAGCCCGCAAGCGGCAACCAGAACAACGATTTTGGCTCCGGCCTGCGCATAGACCAAACCGAGCCTCGGCACCGTCAGGTAAGCGGCTACGAACGGCATAATGAGTAGAGCCCACAGACTCCAAATGGCCCAGGTATTTTCCCATGCCCACCGGTGGGTGAACTTCATCGGCAACGTAAAACTGGCGTTCATCGTGCCAGCCAGAATCAGCAGAGCAATGCTCACGGTGGCGCTTTCCATCAATTCCTCCCGAAGATCGGGGCCATCCTACGCCCGCAGTACATTGCGCCAGTCTGATTTGAAAATAGAAATGTAATCAGAACTGAGTATTTATAAACTGAGAAGCGTAAGCCGGTCAATTTCGTATTGACATAAAGAGAAAGTTTAAACTAGCCTTCGAGAGGCCGGCGGGCACTCGGCCGCTGTCAACCGTTTCCGGCGGTTCTCCAATTCATGTGAAGTCTTGAAGGCGTGCAATGTGGCGTTTTCTTGAGGAAAACGCCACTTACGGCAAAAACCAGAGAAGGTGTGCCCCATTCAGCTTTTTTTGAAGGTCGCCGCTCCCTGGGGTCGCGGCGACTTAAGTGCGGCGGCTTCGGGTTACAGCATCTCTGGTTTTGCTATAGCGGGTGTGGCTCCGCTGTACACCAATTGGAGAACCGCGATAAGGGAGAACCCATGCAAAAAGCAATCCTGACGCTCCTTGCCTTTGGACTCATTCTGCCTGCGGTAAGCGCCGCTGCGCAGCAACCCGATGCCGCCGGATGGTCGGCCATTCTTCCCAACCACTATCTGGTGTATCCCGACCAGCAATACGGATACGCGGGCAACGTCTCGCTAAAGCTCGATGTCTGGCAGAATCAGGACTCGAAGGACGTGCGGCCGACGGTCATGTACATCCACGGAGGCGGCTGGGTGTTTGGGGACCGAATGGGCGCGGTGCCGCAACTGCTGCCGTATCTCGAAAAGGGCTGGAACGCAGTCAATGTGGAATATCGCATGGCCAGCCAGGCGTCCGCGCCCGCGGCCGTGGAGGATGTGCGCTGCGCGCTGCGCTGGGTCTACCGCAACGCCGCGAAGTACAACTTTGACACGGATCGCATTATTGTGACCGGGCATTCCGCCGGCGGGCACCTCGCGCTCATGACCGGCATGATCTCTGCAGGAGACGGCTTCGACAACAACTGCCCGGCCGAAGAAGCCTTCGCAGAGAAGCCTCTCAAGGTGGCAGCCATCGTGAACTGGTTCGGCATCAGCGATGTTGCGGAATTACTCAGCGGTCCCGACCTGCGCACCTATGCAGTCGAATGGCTCGGCGGCCAGCCGGATCGAATGGCAGTGGCCAAACGCGTATCGCCCCTGACGTATGTCCGCCCCGGCCTGCCGCCGATCATCACCATTCACGGCGACGCCGATCCGACAGTTCCGTATTCCAATGCGGTTCGGTTGCACGACGCGCTCGACAAGGCAGGCGACGTCAATCAGCTTGTGACTATTCCAGGCGGCAAACATGGTTTTCAGGCCTTTGACGACGCTCACACCCGCGAGGCATTTGCAAAGGTATTTGCATTCCTGTACGCAAATGTCTCCGGACTTCGATGATCCCGAGCCGCTCGAATCGGCCGGCGGTTTCTGGCTTGCCGCGTTCACATGGCCTGAGAGCGGCACCAGAGTTAGGGTGCCCTTGGGCTAAGTTGTGAAATTTGACTTTTTCTTGAGGAAAAAGCCATTTGGCTGACGTGCTTCCGGAATACATCTATTCTGCTATGCACGAAGAAGTAGTTATAGGCATATTCCATCTCATCGAAGACGAAAAGGCCCTAAGATGGATTTCTCTCCGTCGGCAATTTGAATCACCGGAGCCTTTTTCTCCACTTTCTCCGGAGCGGCTTCTGCTGCAATGGTGTGCGCCGGTTCAAATACTTGTTGTGCATACCCCAGATGGCCCATTCGCCGCCGCTTTCATATTAACCACGATCTCCGTTTTCTCGTTACCTTGGATGTCCTGTTTAGATCGGAGCAATGGTTCTTTCGTGTACTGTGCTGGCAAGGAAACGATGGGATCGGATAACTTCGCCTCGCCATTGCGGCGACCTATGAGACGAATGTATCCGAGGTATCTGCCACTATCAGACTCAAGGGCTTTGATTTCTGCCGCATTTTCAGGTGCTACCGCTCTTTGCCAGTCCAGCCAAGCTTGCCAGCCGTCGGGCATGGTATCGGCAAGGTCGATGTCCATGATGCCCGTTCGCTCCCAATGCCGCCGCCACCAAGTCGCCGAATGCAGACACCAGAGATCGTGGGTCCACCAGTCGCGAAGATGGTCAGGAGGAGCATCTTCTATTTCTCGGACCAATCCTTCACTCGCAATTCCCAAGAGGCTGCCTGGCTTCACAAATCGAGCGAGGTAGTTTAGGTACAGGTCGTCCGTTCCGAAATAGCAAATGGCATCGACACAGACAATCGCGTCGAAGAAGTCGTTGGCGAAGGGGAGCGAACGCGCGTCGGCATTCAGCGGAAATACGCCATCGTCGACGCCCGCATCCCGAATGCGCTGCAAGTTCTCTGAAGCACTAAACCAAAGGTCGGTAGCCCAAACCTGCACTCCGAACTCTCGCCTTAGGAAAATTGCTGACGATGCTCGGCCACAGCCGAGATCCAACACCCGCATGCCGGGCCGCAGGTCCATTGCCGACGTGAGCCACTCGGTCACCCACAGCGCATTGGATCCCCCACTGGCGCTAGCGAGAACCCAATCTGGGTCGTATTGCGAAGACCTGGGAAAGTGCTTGGAGATTAGCCGCGAGTCTGAGGTCACATGAAACTCCCCTGCTGACGAATTGCTGGAATGGCATCCTGTTGGACTACGCTGGAGACATGAGGAGCCAAGAATACACTGGACCAATGTGAGTCCGCACCTAGCCCTCGAGACGGTCGGCGTGGATCGGAATTCCACGCTTCTTGGGTGTTTTCCGAGAACTCGTCGGCCGGAAATCCCATCATGCTTTCCCGGCTGCGACCCAATATACCCCGTTCGCCTCCGCTCGCGTTCTTTTTTGCATTGGTTCCAAGTCCACAAACCCGGTCGTGCGAGACATGGCGTTTCCGGGTCCAAAAGAGCCATCGGAACGTCTTCACCGCGTTCGCACCCTTATAAACATTGACGATTCCGATCATCGGATGATTCAGAATTACGACCCAAAATGGAAATGTGGGCTACTCTGGTTCCGCTGTAGCGCCGCTGTGAGATACGGTAAACTGCTTGCCCTGATAAGGCAGATTTAACAACCGCGCCCCGGGATCGAAGTCCTGAAGACAAGACGAAACGCGGATGCCTTCGTCGAGTGTCAGATCGACGCCGAAGATAGAGTCGATCACGAGGTCAACAAAACTGCCGGCGGCGATGCAGCACCAGTCATTGAGATAGGGCGCATCCTCAGGGGACTTCGACGCTCCGCCGTGCTCAGGCGGGAAAACCGACTCCACAAAGTGCGCCTGCCCAAACGGCCCTTGATTGCCTGCCTTCGCCAGTTGTTTCACCCAGGCTGCAACCTCAGCGGTGGCGCCTGTCTTATACAGTCCCTTGGCGGTCATTGGAGGCCATGAAGGATAAGCGCCGATCGAGCTATGGTCGGGCCGGATATTCCATGTTGCATCCGCATCGCCGGCCGAGAGCGCCCGCATCCACAGCGAGCTGTGCAGTTCGTTCCAGAAGAAGCGGCTCATCTCCTGCTTTTGCGCCTCGCTCAGGTCGCCGGCCATATTGTCGAGAACGGCCAGAAGATCGTAACAATGCCGGACTTCATTGAAGCTGCCATCGGGTTGCCCGCATCGCCAGTAGCCTTTGCCCTGAACGTAAAGCACGCGGTTGATGCGTTCAGCCAGCGCATTCGCCTCCGCGCGGATTTGCCCCGCGCGGACTGAATCTCCCTTTCGGTCAAGAAGGGTTGCCACAAAACGCATTCCGCTCACGTTTCCGGCGTTCATTCCCGCCACTTCATGGATGTAGGTGCTGACGACTTCCAGCAGGTTTTCGATTTTGCCATAATCAGCGAGTCCATGGCCGTACTTATCCAGTTGTTTCCAGTAAAGCGCATGGCCGATCAGATGATCCATGACAGATTTGCCATCGACCTGCTTCTCCAGCCAGGCAAAGTTGCCCGTCACGCGCAGGTAGTTCTGCGCACTGCGCAGAATCGCCATGTCATTCACGGCATACCACGGGCCGACCGCCTGGCCGGACACGTAATCCGTTGCAAGATGCTGGTGCATATCCTGGGCCATCCAGGTTTCCACCAGGCTCCGCAGCGGTTCGGGATCGAGCATGGCGAGGCTTAACGAAGTGAGAGACGTGTCCCAGGGAAAGCTGAGCGTGGGCAGCACACGCCCGCCCAGCGTAATGTATGTTGCGCCGTATGCGGAATCCGGTGTTACGCGCCGGCCAAACAGGAGGTTGGTGAATCCCCGATAGTAAAGGTTCCAGAGCGATTCATCGTTGGTAACGAGCTGCGGCAGATGACCGGAAAACTCCGAATTGCCGGGCGTAAACGCCGCGCGTATCAGGCTGGTACACGCCTCTTCATTCTGACCGAGCAACTCTCCAAATCCCGCCTGGACGCGCTCATACGATTCGATTGCTTGTGCCCGGTCTGCGGCGATCGCATTGGCATAATGGAATTCCCGCGAATCCCCGGGCCCGAGCGTTAACTCAAAAACCAGAACGCGCAGGTCTCGCACGCCATCCGGCTTCGGCGAAAAGCCCTGCACGGAAACTGCTTTGCTGTGCTGCGCCTCGAAGATGACACAGCCTCGCGACGGATCTGCGGTGATGCGGTTGTCGGCTTCTCCCGGAGAATTGGCGAACCATGCATCGGTCTTTTTCGTAACGGCCGCGCGCAGGTCAAATCCAAGAGTGATCGTTCGTTGCTGGCTGCCGGGATTCTTCACGACGATGGATTGCGCGACGGACCTCTGTTTGGACGGCATAAAGGTCAGCGTGGTGAACGAGAGACCGTCAGCCTGTGCTTCGCGCACAATCCGGTGCGGATGCCAGATATAGCTCGTATCGCCAGGCGGAGGCGCGGAAACATTGAGCAACTGGCCATTCAGAAAAAGCTCGCACGTCGTCAGGTACCCTGGGCTCCATGCCGTATCCGGTATCCCACAGCAGGCATAGGGAGGAAAGGAGATGGCCGTGATGCCCGTGACCGACTTCGCCGCTTTCACGTACCCCCATTCATTCTGCGTGGCCGGTGTGCTGTAAAGATCGCGAAAACGATGCGTGATGCGATCGCTGGCAAGGTCCTCCAACGAAGGAACCGGCGGCAAGGTGCGTGCTGAAGCCGCCGCCCCTGCCGGCAACAAGACGGTGGATGCCGCTGCCGCCGCGCTGCCCTTCAGGAAGGACCGCCGGCTAAGGAACCGTAACCAATTCAAGCCCGCATACACTGATCGTTCTCCCATGGTTTGCGCACCTTTCCCCCGCCCGCTCGCCGACTCACTCGGTACCGCCGGGTGCGGCGGTCAAGTAAATCTTATACCGGCCCTCCCATGTGACGTTGACCGGGAAATCCCGAGTGAAATCGAGCGGAATGTTGGTTTTGGCGGTGCGCGGCGCACGGCCGGATGTTCGCACAAATGGTTGCACTTGGTCCGCGTTCGTTTGTCTGGAAGAGTGCAATTCTTCAAGACAATTGCTGGACTTGGTACCATTGCAGCGTCAAGAAACTATCCGCTGCGTACCACGCAGATGAACGTGCCATGAAACGGGTGGGGCACAGCATTCGATCGCGGCGGAGCAATTAAAGGCTCCCGTATCGATGTTTGGTTTTCGACAACTCAGCAAGCCATGAAATGGGGTAACCCGCATCTGAATGTGACGGTGTGTGTGAAATGAAAACGTTACGGTGTATATCGGTGCTTTTGTTTTTCGTAATTGTGGGAACCGGCATTGCAGGAACGCAACAGGCACCATCAAATCAGGTGAGATTGGTCTATTCGGCAAAACTGTCTCCGCACTCGAAATCAATCCCCCTAAGGTCTTCGCAGGGAGTCACATATAGGCTTTCGTTAGTCCAGTATGGTGATCTTTTGGAACTTATTCTCCAGGAGCCAGGCAAGAAGCCTGACCATTCGAATCTTCTGGATTGGACCGGGAACTTGCACGGCTATCAGCCGTATGATTTCGGAGCTTGGGATTTCGTCAATGGCGCTCAGAAGTCGTCGTATGGTCAATCGAGAGTCATCAAACTTCGAAAGCTGGGGATGGAGATGCACGTCAAGGTCATCAAAGTACACGTCGAGCCGACATCGGCAGACTCTTCCCAGGAGCCCAATTATCAATTTAATGATTTAACTTTGGAGATCACCACTCAGAGTTTAGCCAAAGGGGGTTCCAACTAGTTGGCGCGCTACTACGACTCCCGCACCGGGACGTTCTGCTCCGCTGGAGGCAATATCAGGGTTGAGGCGCCCGCCGCTCAGGCGGGCAGCAGGCGTTCGCAGGTACGCATCACGCCGCGCAGCTCCGCTAAACCGCGAAGGCGGCCGATGGCCGGATAGCCGGCCTGGGCATGACGCTCAGGATCGTTGAGCAACTGCTGGCCGTGATCGGGGCGGAAGGGCAGAGGACGCGTGTCACCGGCGGCGCTCCGGCGGCGCTCCTCCTCGACCAACGCAACGACCATATCAATGAGATCGGCGTCGCCCTCAAGATGCGCGGCCTCAAAGAAGCTTTCGCCGTCGGCCTCGCGCTGTGTGGAGCGCAGATGTGCAAACCAGATGCGATGCGCAAAGCGGCGCACCATGGCGCCGAGGTCGTTGTCCGGGCGTACGCCGAGAGCTCCGGTGCAGAAGGTGATGCCGTTGGCCTCGCCGTGCCACTGCTCGAGCAGGAAGGTAAGATCGCCCGCAGTGCTGACGATGCGAGGCAGGCCGAGCAGCGGACGGGGTGGATCGTCAGGATGGACAGAGAGGCGCACGCCCAGTTCTTCGGCAACCGGGCAAACTGCTTTTAAGAACTCCGCGGCATTGCCGCGCATGGCTGCCGCATCCACGCCGCGATAGCGTTCGATGCCGTTGCGCACCTCTTCGATGGTGAACGAGCCATTGCCGCCGGGCAGTCCCTGCAGGATGGTGGCCAGCGTCTTGTCGCGCTCGGCCACGGACATGGAGTCGTAGACAGCATGCGCGGCACGGCAACGTTCCTCGCCCCACTCGGCCTCTGCGCCCCGGCGCTCAAGGATGAAGAGATCGAAAGCCGCGAAGACCGCAGCGTTGAACCGTGTGCAGAAGCCGCCGTGGGGCAGCGGGAAGTCGAGCTCGGTGCGCATCCAACTGAAGACGGGCATCAGGTTGTAGGCGACGACGCGGATGCCGCAGGCGGCGAGGTTGCGCAGCGAGGCGATGAAGTTGTCGATGTCAAGTTGGAAGCCGTGCTCGCGCAGCTTGATGCGCTCGCTGACGTCGAGGCTTTCGACCACGGTCCACTCCATGCCGGCGGCGCGCACCAACTGCTGGCGTTCGCGAATCAGCTCGAGCGGCCACACGGCGCCGATGGGCAGATCGTGGAGGGCGGTGACGATGCCCTCCGCGCCTGCCTGCCGCGCATCCGCGAGACTCACCTTGTCGCGCGGTCCGAACCATCTCCAGGTCTGCTGCATCTTGCTTCCTCCGCCGAGTAGGATCGGCTGAACGTGCTACTTCGCGGCCACACAGGTTTGCCGCTGCTTGCCGAGATGATCGATACCCAGCTCGACCTGGTCGCCAGGCTTGAGGTATTGCGGCGGCTTCATACCCAGGCCCACGCCCGGCGGGGTTCCAGTGGAGATGAGGTCGCCGGCCTCGAGGGTCATGAACTGGGAGAGATAGTGAATGATCGTGTCGACGTCAAAGACCATGGTGGCCGTGGTTCCCGTTTGTCTGCGCTGGCCGTTTACGTCGAGATACATGGAGAGGTTTGAGGGATCGGGCAGCTCGTCCGGCGTAAGCACGAAGGGGCCGAGGGGATTGAAGGTGTCGCAGCTTTTGCCCTTGGTCCACTGGCCGCCGCGCTCCAATTGGAACTCGCGCTCGGAGACGTCGTGGGAGAGCACGTAACCGCCGATGGCGGCGCGCGCCTCCTGCTTGCTGCCAAGATACTTGACGGTGCGGCCGAGGATCACGCCCAGCTCCACCTCCCAGTCGGTCTTGGTGCTGCCTCGGGGAATCTCGATTGCGTCGTTCGGACCGACTACGGTGTTGGAGGCTTTGAGAAAGACGACCGGCTCAGCCGGCACGGGCATGCCTGATTCACGGGCGTGATCGGAGTAGTTGAGGCCGATGCAGATGACCTTGCCGGGCCGCGCGACGGGCGCGCCCCAGCGCTTGCTGGCGGGCACGGCTGGAAACTGCGCGGCGCCGGCGGCCAGCAGCACAGGCAACTGCTCCATGCCGCCGGATTGCCAGAATGCGAAGTCCCAATCGCGGAAATGGCTGGAGAGATCGCGGCGGACCTCGTTGCGATCGAGAATCCCGGGTTTTTCCTGGCCGGGCGCGCCAAAACGAATCAGTTTCATCTCTTTCTATCCTCTTTCTATTGCCGGGCAGGGCGCAAGCGCCTGCCACGTTTCAAGGTTGAACGTCTTTCTGCAGCAGAAAGCGCTTGACTCCGGAAGCGGGCAGGCGAATCTTCCTGCCACTACCCGCAAGCTTTACGATGAAGGCCTCGTCCGCGATCGTGACTTGCTCGATTGTGCGCGCGTCCACGGAGAGTGCGGCGAGACACACTGCGTAGCGCGCGGCATAGCTGCCGCCGGCGGGTAGCACGCGCTCGACCGGCGTATCGAAGAGCGGGCCCATGGCGTGGATGGCCTCGCGGCCGAGCGGCATGGGCGTGGTGCCGAACTCCATGCCCCGCGCCTGCGTGGTTCCGTTCCACGGCGGATCGGGGCGCGCGCGGTTTTCTTCCCAGAGCGCGATCCAGGGGAAATCTTCCCTGCGGAAACAGTAGAGGAGCATCAGCCCCAGCTTTGCGTTGCCCGCGGCAATGAAAGCGAATGGCTGTGCCGGGCTGACGCGCGCGGCGACGACGAATCCTTTGCCTGGATGCTCGAAGGGCGAGCGCAGATCGAGTGCGCGGCCGCCGAGCGTGGGTGCGTGCGGCCACGCGAAGTCGGCATTGTCCGGCAAAATCGCGCGGCCTTCATAGCCGAACGGCCATGCGCGGCAAAGGTCCACTGAAGCTTGCACGGCACTCTGCGCAGGCTGCAGCAGCGGCAGGCCTAGCGTGACGTGTTGCACCCAGTGCACGGCGCGCGATGCCGAGCCGCAATTCAAAAGCTGCTCCTCGAAGAAGAGCACGCCGTGATTTTCCGCGAGCGAGAGCGTGCGGGAGAAATGGAGATCTGCGCGAGGCAGGCCGACTGTCATGGTGCAGCCACCAGCAGTGGGAGAGATCTTCCATTGCTCGGTTGCGGCTTCTCCGTGGAGGGCAACGCCGAGGGTTTCGTCGTCATGGGAAGGTGGACCAAAGGTGTCAAGGCAAAGCGCATGGCCGGTGAAGCCGGCGAGGAATGGACCCGCGGGCGGGCCGCCGTACTGCGCGCCCAACGCGGTGAACGGCGGTGCATCGGGATCGGCGGTGAGCCATGGAGCTTCCCATAGCGCATTGCATGTGGGGCTCCCGGCATCGACGAGGCGAAGAACTGCCAGATGGCCGCCGCCTGCGAGCACAACAGCCTCCATCACCCCGTTGCGCAGCACGAAGGCTTCGCGCTGCTTCCAGCGCACGAACTGGGATGCGATGGTCAGAGCGACATGCCTCCATCGATCTGAAAGGCGGTTCCGGTCACATAACCTGCGTCCTCTGAGACCAGGTAGAGCGCGGCCTGCGCGATTTCTTCGGCAGTGCCGAGACGGCCCAGCGGCTGGCGCGCGATGAACTGCTTCCACTTCTCCGGCGAGTCGCCCAGCCGCTCGTGCAAGGAGGGCGTGTCGACCGTGCCGGGGCAGAGGCAGTTGACGCGGATTTTGTCTCTGGCATAGTCGAGCGCCATGGAGCGGGTGATGGACAGCACTGCGCTCTTGGTGGCGCTGTAGGCCGTGCGATCAATCACGGGGCGCAGCGCGGTGGCGGACGAGGTATTGAGAATGACGCCGCCGCCTTGCTGCAAAAAGCCGGGAATGACGGCGCGCGCGAACAGGAACATGCTGCGCACGTTTACGGCGAAGGAGCTGTCCCAACTCTCCGGGGTCATCTCGTGGATTCTGCCGCCAACCACGATGCCCGCGTTGTTAAAGAGGATATCGATGCGGCTGAAGCGCGCCAGGACCTGCTCCACGGTGCGCTGTACATCTTCTTCAGCGGCCACGTCGCAGACGCAAGGGTGGGCCGTGTGCCCGGTGCTGCGAATCTCCGCGCAGACGCGCTCTGCGCCCGCCCTGTCTCGATCGACGCAGGCAACGCGTGCGCCTTCGCGCGCAAAGAGCCGGCAGGACGCCTCGCCGATGCCCGCGGCGCCGCCGGTAACGATGGCTACTTTCCCCTCAAGTTTCATTGTTTGCTCACCGATCCTGTTCCACCCTCTTGAAATGCCATGCCTCCCGTGGGCACCAACATGCCTCCGTCGACAGCCAGCATGGCGCCGGTGATGAACGACGCCCAGTCGCTGGCCAGGAAGGCGATGGGGCGCGCAATCTCAATGGGTTGTGCAATGCGCCCCAGAGGATGCGCGCGGGCACAGCCGGCCAGCACCTCTTCGGGATCGGCCGCGAGGCCGACCGACCAGCGCAGCATGGGCGTATCGACGGCGCCAGGCATGACGCAGTTGGCGCGCACATTGCTCTTGGCAAAGTCGAGCGCGATGGAGCGCGTGAGGCCTGCGAGCGCATGCTTGGCGGCGACGTATGCCGCCGAGCCGGCTACGGAGGTGACGCACTGCACGGAGCCGACAATCACAATCGACCCGCCGCCCGCGGCTACGATGTGCGGCAATGCAAAGCGCGCGGCGTGAAAGCAGCCGTCCACATGCACAGCAAAGGTTTCGCGCCACGCCTCCATTGTGGTGGAGACCACGTTGCCATAGCGCTGGATGCCGGCGCTGTGCACCAGCACGTGTAGAGCGCCATGGCGCACAATAACTGCCTGGATCGCGCTCTCTAGAGAAGCGGCGCTGGCTACGTCGCAGACATGAAAGCTGACGGCAAAGCCGCGCGCCGTGAGCCGCTGCGCCAGTTGCTCGCCGTGCTCCGCATCGCGATCGAGAATGGCCACGCGCGCGCCCAGCTCCGCGAGCAGTTCCACGGTGGCTCCGCCGATCCCTTGGGCGCCGCCGGTGACCACGGCAACCCGATTGGCAAAAGTGATGTTCACGCGTTTCCTCCTGCTTGATGCGTATTGAGCGATCGTCTGTTGCTTCGGCGCTGGCGTTATTGATTCACCAGCCGCTGGCCAGCAACGCCCAGATGCACGCGGCCAATGTGCCACCGGCCCAGGTTGGCGATATAGAGATCGTCGAACGCGGGACCGCCAAAGGCAGCGTTGGTGGGGCGGGCGATCCGCGTGCCCTCGGGATCGAAGGCCAGTAGCTGCACGCGGCGCTCGGGCGTCACACGATAGATGCAGTCGCTGGCGTAGCAGGTGACGTAGAGGTTGCCGGCGGCGTCGAGCGTGAGGCCGTCGGGGATGCGGGCCATGTTTTCGGCGTAGACCTCGGGCTCGCCCACGCGGCCATCGGCCACGAGCGGGATGCGCAGCACGCGGTCGCGCTGGCTCTCGACCAGAAAAAGGAAGCGATCATCGGCGCTCAGGGCCAGGCCGTTGGCAAAGGCGAAGGGCTCGGCGAGCAGCTCGGTCTTACCATCGGCACGCAGGCGATAAAGGCAGCCGTTGTTCTGGTCCCACTCGCCCGAGTCACTGAAGTAGAGGTTGCCCTGGTGATCGAAGACGGAGAAGTTCGGTGTACTTAACGGGCGGCCGCCGGCGCGGTCGATGCTCTGGAGCAGTTTGCCGCTGCGGTCCACCTGCATGAGCGCGTGCAGGCCGGAGTTGCAGACCCATAGCTCCTGCCGGGCGCTGAAGGTGAGGCCCAGGCAAAAGCCGCCGAGACGCGTGACCTCATTCAGGCGGCCGGCGGGGTCGATGCGGTAGATCTGCCCCAGCTCGCCGCCAGCCCAGAGCGCCTGCTCGTTGTCGAAGGCCAGCCCCTCCGGATGGTCGAGGCCGTCACAAAAGACGGAAAAAGCCTCTTTGGGGTACAAAACATCTTCGCGATTTGGCGAAAAGATCATTTCCGAGCGGTTTTAGCCAGCAAGCGAAAATCGAAATCGAGCACTTTCCCTGTATAAACTTCGCCGACAGCCGCGTCAACCGCGGTCCAGCCTGCAGGACGGGCGAGGGAACCTACAAGCTCCACATCGCAGACTCGGATGCCGGAGAGGTCGCATTTTTCGGCACCATCCGCGAGGCTGGCCTGCCGGCAATCCTGGCACTTCGCCTAAAGATAGAAAACCGGAAGATTTCTGAGATCGAGACCATCGTGGCGCGCCAGCCCAGTGGCGCCACGAGCCTTGCATTCCACCTCGTCCGGCTACCGACTGAACAATAGCGTCCCCGGGTTCGCTGCCGGACTTTGGGCCGTCTCTCGGTTGGGCGTGCTTTTCAGGATTCGCTCATCTTATTGAGGAGTTTGTTGACGGCCTCCGGGGCGTGTCCTATGCTTCTCCTTCCATCGGTTCCGGATGGAGACGCAGGCGCCAAGGGATGTGCTTCAAGAATTGGGTAAGAACCGAAATCGCACAGCCGTGACATACTTTACAAACACGGCTTCATGCTTGAAGGCCTGCACAACCTGACTCCCACGAGTTTGAGGACAGGCGAAAACAGGATGAGGAGACGAACGATATGACAACTTCTCGTGGCGAGGTGGTCGAGCCGGCGCGGACCACAAAGGTCTGCCGAGAGACGGAAGTCCTGGTGGTAGGAGGAGGCCCTGCCGGAGTCGCTGCCGCGGTGGCTGCGGCCCGCAATGGCGCAGACACTACCTTGATCGAGCGCTACAACCATCTCGGGGGAATGGCCACAGGCGGATTGGTCATCCTGATTCCTCATATGAGCGCGGGCACGGCGGAACAGGAGGTCGCCGGCGTGTGCCAGGAAATAGTGGACCGGCTGGACGCCATAGGAGGCGCGCGCCATCCCCAGCGCAAGCAACTCGGGTCCGACGACCCTGAACTGACAAGCCGCCTGAAGCATTACCAGGACTTTGTGGTGCGCGGCCGCGTCCGGATGAGCGTGATTGTGGACCCGGAGCTGTTGAAATGTGTTCTGAACGACATGATTGAAGAAGCGGGGGTCAAGCTTTTCCTTCATTCCTGGGGCAGCCGGGCGCTTAGCGACGGGAATAAGGTCGAAGGCGCGGTCTTCGAGAGCAAGTCCGGCCGCCAGGCCATCCTCAGCAAGCTGACCATCGATACCACCGGCGACGGCGACATCTTTGCCTCGGCGGGAGCGGAGTTTAACGGCGCCATCGATCACAACCTGAGAACCGGCATGCTGGCCGTCGTCTTCAGGTTAGGCGGAGTGGATTACCTCAAGTACAGCACCTTCAGGCATACCGATCCGGAGGCATACCAGAAGATCCAGGCTGAGATGCGAGCGATTGGCGGCTTCCCTTTGCTGGCCCTGGCTACGCACCGCGACGACCAGGTTTGGGTGAACAACTGGGTGCCTGGGAATGACTGCCTGAATGTCGAACACCTTACCGGAGCGGAGGTGAAGGTGCGCAAGGTGATGCGGAAGACCCTGGAGCTTTTGCGGAAGCAGATGCCGGGCTTCGAGCAAAGCTATATTCTGGATACCGCGTCGCAAATCGGCACCAGGGGCAGCCGGCGGCTGCGTGGCGAATACGTGGTTACGCGCGACGATGTGCGCGAGGGCACGGTATTTCCCGATACCATTGCTGCCGTTCCGCCATACGCGGAGAACATCTCCCAGACCATTCGCAACAAATGCATTCCCTATCGCGCCCTGGTTCCCGTCAGCATGGAGAACCTGCTGGCCGCGGGCCGCTGCTTCTCGTCGGACGTGGAAGCCAACGATCTGCTGAACCTCATCCCCTTCTGCGTGCAAATGGGCGAAGCTGCCGGAACCGCGGCGGCGCTGGCCCTGAAAAACCACACCAGCCTGCGGCAGGTAAGCTACCAGGCACTGCAGAAGCGGCTGCTGGAGCAGGGAGCCTGGCTGCCGCGGGAAGTGCGCCCCGGCGAGGACACGGCAAAGGGTGCTACCGGCGAGCAAGGGGTAGAGGAAGAAAGGACCAGCCTGCTTGGAGCGGGGCCGCTCCATTAACCGGCGCATAAAGAAGGAAATTCAGGGATGAGTGCAACGGCAAGTTCACGGAGCGTTAAGCTGTGCGAAACACCTTCCGCCTCGGCGATCGCGCCGGATAAGCCTCCAGCGGCGCGCTAATGATCTATTTCAAGAGGGCGTTAATCGGACTCGGCACGGTACTGTTGGGATGTGTGGTTGCGCCGATTGCGATGCTGATTTGGGCGAGTTGGACAACTGAAACCGAAGAAATAACGATTGGATTCAGCCCCATGGCCATCGTGCACACCATGGGCTTCTGGGCCTTCATCATTGTGCTGTTCGCTGCGGGATTCGTACCGTCCATATTCTTCCTGAGCAAATGATGCTCTGCTCTGGTTGATTGGTCGGCAATCCGGTCAGAACCCCATTTTCTGAGTAATCTCCGGACGTGCAAGGCAATATCCTGACGGCGTTTTTCGCGCAGTCTGCGCGGGTAGTCCAATAGCAATCACGGGTGAACTGCGGGTGAGCGTGTTTCTCTAATTTTCCGCTAACTTCTTTATAATGTGGTGCTCAGGGACGGGATTGAACCGCCGACGCCGACCTTTCGGAGGGCCGCGGGCGACACCACTGCGCCACGCGCAAAAGCGTGAGCGCGGCCCATGAGATTAATGATGACGGGAATATGGTGGCCAGGGACGGGATTGAACCGAAGTATCTCACTGAAAACACGTAACTTATAGATTTTTAACGCCGCAGAAAACGCTCCAAACTCTCGAAAAGCGGATTCGAAGGACGCCACGAGTACACGGGGGTTTCGACTAATCACTTCGTTACATCTTTGATCTTGGTTTCCGCGATCAACTTCCATTCGAGCCTGAGCGAGCATTTCTTCCGCGTATCGAATAGGTGGTGAGCAGCGGCTTGGGCTTGCGCCAGCGTGTCAATCACGCCGAGGTCTTGTTCTTTCCCTTTGAAGAATGCCGACCACCGATTTGCTGGATCATGTCCGATGTAAATAAAATCTTCCCCATGTTTTGCCCCGTGAACGTTGAAGCTCGCTTGTGCGAATTCCTTTGCGTTCATCCCCCCACCTCCATACGAAGAACCCCGGCTCATCACCGGGGCCTTCTAATTCAGGAAGTCATGTAAACGCGCTCAAAGCGTTGAAGCTCGCTCTCGGAAATCCGAAAGACTTCGAATGTCCGAACCCGCTTCGACGACCGTTCAGAGAACCGAAGTGCCCTGATAATCCCCGCCTTGATGCGTCTGCGAATCGTGTCACAGCTCACGCCGTAACGCGCCGCCACTTCCTTCACTGAGTACCACTTTTCCCCTTGCGGGGGCACTACACTCACTGCATTCATCGGCTTTCACCTTTGAAATGCCTCTCCCTTACGGGAGAAAATCCGTGAGCTGAATCGAGCACCGTTCAAACTCTTCAGAAGAGCTGACCGATTCCCGACTCCGCCCCCAATCCCTTTCGGGATTGAGGGCTTATGGCTCTACGGTACCCCTCCTTCCAGTTCCGTTCAACTGCAAAAAAGTAATCGTGTTACAATTCCAATCAACTTCCCCGACTGGAACTCTAGCGCGTCCCATCGAGGAGCCTCAAATGACTGATTTTACTGATCTAACTGGTAAGCCGCCCAGTCCCTCTCCTATCGGAGGGCATCTTCTGCTTCTTCGTCTCTCGTCAGTCCTATCGTCCTTCCTCCATCCTCATCACCCTACCGGGCTACCGGCAGAAGATGCCCTCCGCTCGCGCTCGCCCCTAGCGGGGTACGCCTATCGGCTAGGACTGGGCGGCGACTGGAGCTACTCGTGAAAGGCTACGAATTAGCAGAATATCTTTCGTTTGACGTAGAAGCTTATTTACGCGATCAGATTCAGAGATCTGATGAGACAGTTAAGATCATCAAGGAATCGGGAAATTGGGATGAACACACCGAGCTGATCCATCGTCATTTTCATGCGATCTGTGAAATTGAGCTTAAGTCTTTTGAAGAAGCCTCCCCCGAAATTAAGAGAGGCATGTCCCACAGATTTCTCAACTATATCCAGATCATAAAACCCTTTCCCGAAGCATTCAAGGTAAGTGCCCCCGAAAATTCTCGAATGACCGCAAATGATGTCGAGGAGCAACAACGCAAAGAACGAGAAAGACCACGACTCAGAACCGATAATCCCCCGCAAAGCTGGATCGAAAAATCAGAGGACCTGAAGTTCGCTGCATATGTACTCGCCGGGATGTGCCTAATCGCTTTCATTCTGTCCCTCATCTTTGCCTTTATCAACATTTACTTGATGATCGCATCGTTCGCCATAGCTGTCGGCCTCGGAGTCTTCAGTTATAAGACCTTTGTTCAATCCCGCAAGAGTCAACAAAAATGGGAAATGATGTACCACACGATCGTCTACAACCCACTGCTCAAAAGTGGCAAAAATGCGACGGTCGAGATCCAATTAGAACTTCCAGTCGGCTGGAGCACCCCTGAGACTCTCTCTCGACTCGAAAATTGCGCCAAGCCCTCCCTCTACGAACTTTTTGCCCGATCAGACACCGTTCCCTTGCGCTCGAACGTCTTCGACTGCATTGAGCGACAACTCGCTCTCAAGCAGGACGAGCTTGCATTGGCAATTTGCCGTATGCAACTCTTGAAGAATTTTGATCCGGAAATGCCGCCGTTCGGCGCGGAGCAGATATACCGCACAGCCGATGCACTCGTCACATACGAAATTGCCGACCTCTGGAGAGTGAGCGCCGTGAACAGGAAAATCAGTGAGATTCTTCTTTCTCATCCGGCTGACGAACTCATCGAATTCTCGAAAGCGCTCAATATTCACATCATCGACGTCAAGAAACGTACTGTCACCGATTCGAACGAAAAATATTCCGACTGGTAAATGGCAAATATCCCGTATTCCATCAGAGACCGGCATATCCATATCCTTGGAAAAACAGGATACGGAAAGACGACCGTTCTTGCGCGCGGAGCCAGGAATGACATCAAGGCTGGCATCGGCGGTGTCGGCGTCATAGACCCGAAAGGCGGCATAGGGGGGATTTGCGAAATACTCAGCCGCTTCATTCCTGATGACCGCGAAGACGACTGCGTTTGGCTCGATATTAATGATCCAATTCCTATCGATTTGCTCTCATGTTCCCCAGGCCATGAGGAAGGCGTAGTAAAAGATCTCACCTACCTCTTATGTCGCGGCGACCTCGACTTCTCCCAAGCTCCCGACCTTTCGACGAATATCGAGAACCTCCTCTATACATTTCTTAACGCCAATCAGCATCCAAAGATCCCAGACGAAGATCGCTGCACCTTTATCGACATCTTCCGATTTTTTCGCGAGCCCAACAGGCAACGTACCATCCTAAGATATGTGAGAGACCCATCACTCCTCATGGAATGGGACAAGGAACACTTCCCGAAGGATAAAGATATTCACCGCGTCTTGACGCGCATCAACGAATTTGAGAAAAGTCCCACGATGCGAACGATTCTCGGCGAACCGCGCCCGCGCCTTAATCTTGAAGACATAATTGAAAACAGAAAAATCCTTCTGATAACCGCCCCGGAAGGACACCCAGCATCTTCTTTTTACGGATCGCTCCTCGTTTCCAAAATCCAGCACGCCGCATTCTCACGAAAAAGAACCGCGATACCAGAAGACGACCGGATACCATTCTACCTTTTCATTGACGAATTCGAGACCTTTCGCGCCTCGAAGGACTTTTCAAAAATGCTCAAAATGGCACGAAGCTATAAGCTTTGCCTCACGCTGGCCAATCTCCAACTCTCAGAACTCGACGCCGACATACGATCAGCATTGCGCATTATATCGACGTTTATTCTCCTCAAACTCGATCCGGACGACGAAGCGAAATTCACGGGCATTATCGGTAACAGCAATCCCAAATACGAAGCAATCATCCGAAAGAGGGAGAGTGCCGAAGAACGCGAACGCCACGCATGGCGTGAATGGAAATACGCTAAGAAGGACATCATGAGTGATGCAAGGTCCGACGCCGCATGGACCAGATGGCTCATCGCTTCCGAGGAATTATCCGAGATACCTGAACCACTCAAAAATATAAGCGCCGCCGATGCGCCCAATCTTCCCCGCTTTCATGCGCTCTATAAGATCGGCGACAATCCCCCCGTCATTGAGCCAACTCCCAAACAACCGCCGAAAAAGCCCACCCCTGAACAGATCGACAAACTTGAACGCATCAAGGCCCACACGATCGAACACTACGGTCCTACAGACGCAAATTACGCTCGAATCCTCATGAAACGCCTTGGGGACAACTCCTCTTCCAATTCCGCGCCACCTCCTCATAATGAGGGGGATGCCAAACAAGACACCGACGAAGACGACTACCACGAAAGGCCCGTTTAGGTGGACGCGCGAGCGCCGCGCGGTGATGGAGCTGCTCCACACGTTCTACATCGCCCGCGTGAATGACCTTCTCGCGATCCGCGGCGATGAATCTGACGATGTCCGGCGCAACGTGCAGTATATTTTGGCCCGTCTCCAGGAACGCGGCTATGTCGGCCGGCTCCAATTCTTCGACAACGTGAGCGACAGCCGGGCAACGGTATACGCCTATTTCCTGACCGACAAAGGAGCCAGGGAGCTCGAAGATCCAGCCGCGGCGTTCAGCAAGGAATCCGAGATCATCCCGCGCCACGAGATCGAGATCACCCAATTCCACATCCGTCTCTATCAGTGGGCGCAAAAGCGCGGCCTCATCCTTCACTGGCACCGCCCGAAAATGAATCACACGAAGTCCATCAACCCCGATGCCCGATTTTCCATAGAAGAACCAAACCTGCCGCAAGGGAAGAACACCACTCACTATTTCTTGGAGATCGAGCGATCCCCGCTCGGGAATTACCGGGATGGCGAGCCGAGCATCGTGAGAAAACTCACCAAATACTACGAGTACTTCAATACCGACGCTTGTGAGAAGGACTGGAGATTCCGCAAATTCCGTGTTATCACTGTCGTCCGCACCGCAGATAAAATGTACAACCTCTGCAAACTGATGAGCGACAAATTCTCCCACCGAATGTTCTGGATGACGACAGAGCCGCTGTTCAAAGACAACATCGGCGGTGAGGTTTTTAGAACACCGAAAGATTTTAGTAAATCTGGATACTCTTTCCTTTCCCAATGAATCGGGCATAATTAACAGCAATCTCACGAAAGTGAGGGATGCCCCTCATTCTCGCTCCCTCGCACATGGCTTAGGCCGCGAGAGGAGCGGGGACGCCGGGTCGTTCTTTGTGCGAAGGATTGAAAGGTGCTGCCTTTGTGAAAACTAAGCAGTCTGGTTTCTTTTTCGAAACTAGGTTTTGAACCCCGACAATCCTTCGCTCAGAGAATGAACATCGCAATCGGACAAACCCTCAGCACCATGGGGGATAAGGAATTCATCATTGACCTCGACCGTCAGCAGTTCCGCCACGGCTGGCTTTTGGGTAAATCAGGAACGGGAAAAAGTACCCTCTTGCGCAATATCATCGTCGCGGCGATCCGCAGTGGGATGGGCGTCGCTGTCATTGACCCACACGGCGATCTCATCTATGACGTGCTTAATTACATTCCCGAAGACCGGCTTGAAGACATCGTATATATCGACCCGGAGAACGACCGTGCACCCGACCTGGGCATCTTTGACCACCCCGACAAGGAAAAGGCGATACAAGCCTTCATGAGCCTGATGGAAGCCCATTCCGGCAAGGGCTAGGGGCCGGAGACCGCGCACATCCTTCGCGGCGCAACCGACGCCACCCTGGAACTTGACCGCAATCCGACGATCCTCACGGTGTACAAAATTCTTGCCCGTGACAAATTCTCAAAAGAAATGCTCGCGAAGAGCAAGAACCCTCTCGTGCAGGATTTCTATAAACAGTATTTTACCGATCTCAAACCACAGGAGCGCGCACGGAATTTCTCCCACCCACTCAACAAGATCGAGGAAATGATGCGCCCAGGACTCGTGGAGTTCCTTTCCCAATCCCGCCATTTGAGCTTCAACGGCATCATGGACCGGCAGAGAATTCTCCTGTGCCGGATTCCCAAGGGCCTTATCGGCGAGCGGCCAGCCAGGGTATTGGGCTCGCTCATCCTCTCAAAGATCAATCTCGCATCCTTCCGGCGGAAGAAGCGGGGCAAGCAATTCCTTGTGGTGGTTGACGAGATACACAACTTCACGGACGGCATCGACTTTGAGTCCATGCTCGCCGAGGGAAGAAAGTTCGGCATCCATTATCTTTTTGCCACCCAGACCACCCAGCAGATGAGGGACGAGGAGAGGAGAATATTCAACGACCGCATCGCATTCGGCAACACCTCGCACATCTTTTCCTTCCGGGTGTCCGGCGAGGACTCCGAGAAGATTGCCCTCAATTTCGGCGACCAGGACATCGCCGAATCGCTCGTCAAGCTTCCTAATTATCAGTTCGTCGCGTGGACGATGCAGGACAATGCGCCGGTCTTGAGCGATCCCGTCATGCTCTACGACCGCCCGCACCCGGCGAACGACGTTCCGGCGCGTAAGGCGATCGCCTGGGCCAGGGAGAACACCGGCACGCCGAAGAAAGACGTCGAGAAGCAGATATTGAAGGCATTGCGTATCTAGCGCAACTGGCGGCTGTACCCGCCTATTATCGTCATCGCAGCCGACAAGTTTCGGCGCATAATTTAATTCATGATGCTCACGATAGGCCACCGCGTGCGGAGGGACATTCGTAGCATCATTGTTGCGGAAGCAGGGAAAAGACCAATTAACAACAAACAAATGAACAAAGAATCAAAACCTTTGACCCAAGAGCAGCGCAAGGAATTCGTACAACTGCTTAAGGATTCAAAAACCCGCCTTTTGGGAAATCTGATGGATGGGAACTGGAAGCGCCGGGAAAAGGCGCGAGATGTCGCCCGCGAAGAACTGTTGAAGCGCATCGGGGCCGCAGAGGAAGCGACAAGGTTGAGGGAAGCGAAGAAGGCAATCAAGTCTTCCGAGACCGCACTCGAAAAACTGGGTGTGTTCATCAATTCTTCCAACCGTATCACTTTCTCGGACGATCACGAGAGCGAATACAGCGCGGAAATCGAAGATGCGGCAGAAGCGATTCTCCAGGCGCAGACAGAAACCATCCGCAAACAATACGAAATGGCAATCCTTAATGTGCTTTCCACGGAGAGCGTTGACGATGCCAAGTCTATTGTTGAACCGCTTGTGTAAGTTTCGTAATTAACTAATCCTTTTCCCTGCAACGCGGCCAAAGGAGATTGAATGACGGCACTTGAGCAGGTCGCCCAGCTCAAACAGCAGGCAATCGAGTTGCTCCTCAACGAGCGGGAGCAGATCGATTCAGAATTGAACCAGCTCGGGTACGGGCAAGAAAATGCCCCGTCCGGTAAAAGACGGGGCAGACGGCCGAAGAATGTCACTGAACAGGAAGTCCCTGAGTCTGCCGCTTCCCATTCCTGAAGGATTCAATGAGCCGCGCTTTGACGCCGTTCCGGGTCCGCTTCCAGAAATCGACATCCGGTTCATTGTCGCGCCGCTTGAAGAGTTCATCGAACCACGCATCCACGTCGGCCATGTAGCCCTTGACGCTAGCGCTCGACTGGTTATGATCTGAAGAGTCCTTCTGGGTTGTTCCTTTCGGGGACTTCTCAGGCGCCCGGTGCTCGATAGGAGCGCCGGGCTTTACTTTTGTGTCGAGGTGGAACCACTCGGCAAGCTTCTGCGCAGCCTGGTATTCCGAGCAGTTGTCGAGCAGGGCCACGAGGTTGATCACATCGCCGCCCTTCTTGCCGCCGTTTTTGAGGTTGCAACTTTCACTCCAGCACTTAAAGAAGTTGCCGGCGACGTTCACCTGGAACGTCTTGTCTTTGTCTCCATCCTTGTGCGAAGGAAGGGGACACTTCGCGCTTGCCCACTCGCCGCGGAAGCGCATCTGGATACCGTATCGGGCGCACACATCCGTGATTCTGACCCCGTGCTTGATCGCTTCAAAGTTGACCATCTCGGCCTCCTGATCCGCTTTCCGGAATCAGCGTTCCGTTTCGGCGGGTTCGAAGGCGGTGTCGTCTTCCCCGGTGTTCTCCACCAGCACCAACTTGGTATGCGGGTGCAGGATGAGCGGCAAGCCGATGTTCACCTCGATGCCCACGCTGTTCGATTCGCCGTTTTTCCAGGCGGCGCCGACCTTGAACCACGTCTTGCGCCCCTTCCCGTTGTCTTCCACAAACATCACCCTATAATCGGGCTTTCGTCCTGCCATAAGTAGCTGTCCTTTCAAGCAGCTACGGCTAAGCATAGGAAACCTGCAGGATTTGGCAAGAGCCGGTCGCCTTCGGGTTGATCCAACCGCTTCGATCCTCTTGAGGGTGCGTTATACGCCACATTTGGATTCCCAACAACGTACCAGCCAGAAAGGCGTTCCGCAGCGTCCTCCGGGCCGCATCCCTCCATCAAGGAGAAGTAGTCAGTCAGTTTCTAGATTCCCGTCACTTGCCTCGGACCTAAAATGTCGGGCTACTAGAGTGGCGCCGTTTTCTACTATGTCTGACTTTGATAGAAAGATGGGGTTTCCGCTTTTTCTGGTGGTAAACTAGCCGCAAACCTCAGGAGATCGACAAGATGGTCTGCCGTGGGTGTGGCAAGGAATCAGCGGATGAGTTTAGCTTTTGCCCGTATTGCGGAAAACAGAAGATCGCCAAAGTGATCTGCAGTGCTTGTGGCAAAGAATCAGTAGCTGAGTTCAGCTTTTGCCCCCACTGTGGGAAGACCTTTACTCCCGCACCCTCAGTGATTGAATCGCCGAGCCCTTCGCTGGAAGTTAAGTCAGTGACGGAAGAACTGACCGATCAACAGGCACCGACAAGCAGCGATAGCGATAAGAGGAGAAAGATCGGCACGTATGTGTTTGGGGCATTTTCTGTCCTTTCCCTGATTGTGTCAATAGTTAAGGGAGTCGTTCCGCTTTACCTTGAAGAGTCCGCCGTGTGGGCTGGAGCCGCCTGGTATTGGCACCGCAAGAAGACACACACCGAACTCGCTACGGCTATCGTGATCGTTCTCGCTGGTCTGGTCGCGATCGGCGAAGCCATTCAAATCGCTAGGCACCTCAGCACACCAGATGCCGCTCATGTCTCTAGGAGCACAGACCCGTTCGAGAACTACGCGGTGCCCTCTGGGAGTTCTAGTACTTCGACTTCACCTTATTACGGATATAGCCCGCCTGCGGGCCAGAGCCAGACGGCACCTCCCACTGGATCAGCTCCCGCCTCGGATGTTGCCGAGATCGAGCAGCACGCGGTTTCACTCTACAAACAGAAACACTACTCAGATGCGAGGCCCCTCTTCGATCAGGCCTGCAACGGCGGAGAGATGAGGGCATGCAATTACCTCGGCTACCTCTGCGCCCGGGGCCTCGGCGGCGCGCTCGACCTACAGAGGGCGCAAGAGGTCTACCAGAAGGCTTGTGACCAGGGGACCTTGTCCAGTTGCGCTAGCCTCGGATCCCTTTACCAGGATGCCGGAGACGGCGACAATGCACGCAAGAACTTTCAGAAAGCATGCAACGGTGGAGTGGCCGAAGCCTGCGATCTGCTGCGCGGCGTGCAGTAAGGCGCGCAGTAGCAAAGGCCTTTGGAGCAGGGGAGACACGGGAAGATGGCATGACGGATAGGAGAATAGCCGGCTGGGCGCTTTCCGCCTTCTTGGTGGCCCTGGCTGCGCACTTGATTGCGCAGCAGGACGAGGGACCAATCTTGCGCCCGAAAAAGCCGGCGCCCGCGACGCTGTTGGTGACGTGCGATTTGGCCTGCAACTGGAAGCTGAACGGCGAGGCAAAGGGCCGCATCGATTCCGGGGGATCGGCCAAGGCGAAGGTCCAACTCGGCCAACACGTGGTCGTCGGCGTGACTGAGGACGGCTTGGATCAAGCCCTGCAGATCATTAAAGTTCAAGAAAAAGGGCAAATGGCAGTTGCCATAGAACTCAAGCCGGTACGCGAGGCGCGGCTGAGAGCCGAGCAGGAGGAGCTAGACAGGGCCGCGCAAGAACAGCGGGAGAAGGAGCGCCAAGCGCAGGAACAGGCTGCGCAGCAAGAGGCAGCCCGGCTGCAGGACCTACGTGATCATGCCACTGAGCGGTTCAACAATGGGTTGGCGTTCGACAATCAGAAGCGCTACGAGGAGGCGAGGCCGCTCTACCAGAAAGCCTGCGATGGCGGGGAAATGGCCGGGTGCAACGCTCTCGGCGTTCTTTACGAGGATGGAAAAGGTGTAGCCCAGGATTTTGCCGAGTCGCTGACTCTTTATCAGAAGGCGTGCGACGGCGGAGAGATGTCGGGATGTGCCAACCTCAGCGGTCTCTACTACTCTGGCGAAGGCGTGGCCAAGAACGATGCCCTGTCGCGAACCTTTGCTCAAAAGGCGTGCGACGGCGGGTTTTTGGACGGATGCCTCGGACTCGGCATCCTTTACTACGTCGGCCAAGACATGCCCCACGACTATTCCCAGGCGCGCACGCTGTTTCAAAAGGTCTGCGACGGCGGAGATTTGGACGGATGTGCCCTCCTCGGCAAACTCTACGAGAGTGGCCAAGGTGTGGCACGGAACCGTGCTTTGGCACGAGCGTTCTATAAGAAAGCCTGCGACGGTGGGATCGAGGAAGCCTGCACAAACCTTCGCCACCTTCACTGAGGTGTAGCGGGAGCGCAGTTGATGCGTGAAGACGGCGACGGTTTCATTGCTCGATAAGGATGAACTAAATGAAGATGCAATGCCGGGCGGCATGGATGCTGGTTGCTGTGTTAGCCCTAGCGCAGCGCGCGGGTGGGGCAGGCACGCAGCAGGATGAGGGACCAATTCTAAAACCGAAACCTAAGCCGGTTACGACGGCCACGCTTGTGGTGATGTGTGACCTTGCTTGTTACTGGAATCTTGACGGCGAACTAGAGGGCATTATCGCGCTTGGCGAGTCGAAGAAAGTCCCGGTTTCCCTTGGCCATCACCGCTTTGAAGCCGTCACTATGGACAAGCTGGACGTAGTCGTGAGAGAAATTGAAATCAAGACTCCAGGGCAAACGATTGTGAGCATCGAACTGCAGCCAGTACGCGAGGCAAGGGGCAAGGCCGCTGAAGCGCGACGACACGAGGAAGAAAGAGAGGAGTATAGCAAGATCTGGACGGATCCAGCGACGAACCTGATGTGGATGAAGGAGGATAGTGGTGGTGACGGTGACACTTGGCAACAAGCAAATGATTACTGCCGAACACTGAAATTCGCTGGGAATGCGGATTGGCGTCTGCCAACAATCGACGAGTTGCAGGGAATATACGACCCAAACACCAATGTTGACGGTGACCATGTGAACAGCGCGCTGAAATTGACGTTGCCTTATGCGGAATGGAGCAGCTCTCAGGAATATGCCTCTGGAGAAGCTTTGATCTTCGACTTTCGCAATGGTTGGCGTCTCTCCTACCAGCTAGACATCCACTACCATAATCGTGCGCTGTGTGTACGCCGTGCCGGAGGATGATGTGGGTTCTTTCGCTCCTTTTCCGTCCCGGTTCAGTCTGGAGCCAATTTTCGTAGGATCTTGCTGAAACGCAGCTTGTTAATTGAATTCGGAGTGTGGCGATGAACGCAAGGTGTCATACGGCGGTCATATTGATGATCGCGGTGTTCGCGCTAGGCGAGGGAATAATCCTAGCTCAGCAGGACGAAGTACCAATTCTGAAACCAAAACCTAAGCCGGCCACAGCCGCCACACTTCTGGTGATGTGTGACCTGGCCTGCAACTGGAAGCTGGATGGCGAGATAAAGGGCCGCATCGATGCTGGGGGGTCGGCGAAAGCGAAGGTCGAACTCGGCCAGCATGCATTGGTTGCTGTGACCGATGATGGGCTCGACAAGGTGGGAAAGGACATTGAGATCAAGACAGCGGGACAGACCATCTTCCGCGTCGAACTCCAGCCTGTCAGAAGCGACCGCGTCCAAGCGCAGCAGGATGCCGATCCGGTCTACCTGCAGGAGCACGCAGCGCAGCGAGCCAAAGAGGGTCAGGAACTTTATGACCAGAAGCACTTTGAAGAGGCGAAGCCTATCTTGAAACAGGCCTGCAATGGTGGAGAACTGGCTGCCTGCGTCACCCTTGGCGCTGTGTACGCTCCATACGGCGGGCTGATCCAGAACGATGATGATAAAGCCATGGTACGCAGCCTATACAAGAAAGCCTGTGATGGCGGAGTAATGCGTGGATGCGTCAGTCTCGGAGACACATATAATTACGGGAACGACTCGGATTACAACAAGGCGAGCAGCCTATTCCAGAAGGCTTGTGATGGAGGAGACATGTGGGGTTGCAACAACCTCGCCACTGAATATCTATTTGGGCACGGTGAACCGAAGGATCGCTCCCGTGCACTGGACCTTTATCAGAAAGCCTGTAGGGGAGGATTTGATTGGGCCTGCCATCAATTAAGCGATCTCCAGTATTCGCCACAGTGACAAAGAATTGCAAAGCGCAAAAGACCTAGCCAGATTGCGGAATGAGGTTGGTTGCAGTATCCACGCAGAGTTAATGGTTTCATGAGGAGGATTGATGGAATTAAGTAGAGAAGGCAATTCTCGGCGAGGAGCAGACGTTGTCATTCGTGGAATCAAAGAGCAGCCGAATTTCCTCCAATGGGATCGAGAAATCAACGGCAAGCTGTACTATGCGCTGTGGATATTATTCATGGGCGGTTTTGTGCTTTCGATCGGCTATACAAACCAGCCAGATTTGTTCTCCAACTGTTTGATTCGGCCGCTCCTTCACTTGTTTCGCTTGTTGGCTGTAATCGGATCTGCCCTAAATTTCTACTTTCAAAGCCGAGCGATAGACGCGGTCCGTCACGCCCGAGCATTTTCGTTCCAAATGGACCTCCGTCAGGTAGCGATTGATGACAACAAACAGGAAGCTGCGAATGAGGCTCTTGTGCAGGCGACGAAATTGAACGATAAACTGAGAGTGGCCGATGCTCTGAATTCGTGGCTGGAGCGCAGCCTGATGATTTGCGCGGCTCTCTTCTTAGCGTGCAGTTTGATCATTACTTGGAACATCATTCCCTCATTGCCACCAAAATGACGTGACGGTGAATAACAGACTTGGCAGGCGAGACAATCGCGGAGGTTTGATCTCGGTTCCGAATTCCGTATCTATTGACCTGCGATCATTCGCACAACATGGATTCTCTTAGGCATGGCGCTCCCCGGTTCGAGTGCTGCACTTGCGCTTTTGTGCTGGTTCGCTATAGTGACTGGGTCACGAGCAATTGGGGTATGCCAACCCCCAGCACCGCTCCTTGGCAAATACAAGCTCCATCCATGAATACAAAGGCCATCCGTAAGCGCGCAACTCAAGTTCGAAAAGGCCCGCTGTTCATGTGTACATATAAGGGCTGCGGTTGGATTAGCGACCGGAATTCCCGGTTTTGCATCGATCACGACAAGAAACGGCGCCCCGAGCCTTCTCCTTTCAGGCGAGTCATTCCCCGCGCAAAGCGCTCCGGCTGAACCCAACGTCGCGAATCTCCTGGCCGGTCCGTGCCATTCAAAAGCAGGATCGGCCAGGACGTTTGAAAACGTCCTCGTAGCACATTTCCAAATCAATCAAGGAGAAACCACATGGAGCAACTGTGCGCTCATGCGGGAGCGTCGAAGCTTTCGCGCGATCAACTCGCCACCATTCTGCCCCCAGAACCGACTGAGACATTCAAGCCAATCTCTCACGCGGATCTGATTCATAACGTGCTTGACGGGCTTTCCTATCGGCACATCAACGTAGTTCGAGACGAATATGCCGTCTCTGACGACGGCATGAAGCTGTTCGGCGTTCTTGATCTGGAAACCACCTTTGATGAGGCGCGTTTCTCGCTCGGAATCCGCAACGCGAACGACAAATCCATGCGCCTTGCGCTCACAGTGGGCTTTCGGGTCTTTGTGTGCGACAACATGGCGTTCTACGGCGACTTCACGCCGGTGCTCGCCAAGCACTCGAAGCATTTCAACCTGCAAGATGCGCTGGCTGTTGGCATTGACCGAATACAGCGCAATTTTGAGCCAATGCGGCGTCAAGTGGAGTCCTGGAGGGGCCTCCAGCTCACCGACGATGCAGCGAAGCTCGTGATCTATCGCGCGTTTATCGAGGATTGCCTTGAAGCGCCGAAGCACCTTGCCCGGCTCGTCCACGAGCACTATTTCGACCCACAGTATCCGGAATTCGCGCCACGAACATTCTGGAGTCTCTCGAACGCGTTTACGTCTGCGTTCAAGGAATTGGATCCGGTTCCACAGTTCAGAGCGACTGCGAAACTTGGAGCCTTTTTGGCCGGGACGAACTCAACCGATTGCCTCTCGCTGGCCAAGGCCAGTTGATCCCCATTGAAGCGGGTCCGGCAGTCCGTGCCCGCCTCCTCAACCCATCTCGCCCGAAAAGGAGAACCTCACATGATCACCGCATCGGAGTATCGCGATCTGCCGCTTGAAAGCCTGGCAGAGTCTGCAAACAATCCACGCCGCAGATTCGATGAAGCAGCCCTCTCTGAGTTGGCCGAGAGCATCAGGACACAGGGGATCCTCGCGCCCCTGGTTGTACGCTCTGTCGGCCAGCATTTCGAGATTGTCGCAGGAGCTAGGCGTTTCCGGGCTGCCCAGATTGCCGGGCTCGAAACCGCGCCGGTTCGCATTGTCGAACTCAGCGATGCCCAGGCTCTTGAAACCAGCATTGTCGAAAACCTACAACGACGGGACGTACATCCACTCGATGAAGCACAGGGCTTTGCCGCCTTGATGCGACTCGAAGGACAGCAATACACCATCGAACAGGTCAGCGCCAAGTGCGGGAAAAGCCCCGCATACGTCGCTGCCCGACTCCGGCTGACCGAGCTGGCTGCCGAGGTCGTCGAAGCATTTGCCAAAGATGAGATCGGCGTCGGACATGCTCTCTTGCTGGCCAAACTCCAGCCGGAGCAGCAGCTCGAAGCCCTCAACGCCTGCTTTCAGGAGCAGTACAGCAACGGCAGCAAGGCGAAACGCATCCTGCTCCCGGTTCGCCACCTTCAGCAATGGATCGAGCACAACATCTTCCTGGAGCTAGCCTCTGCGCCGTTCTCCAAAGCCGACGCCGACCTCGTTCCGGAGGCTGGCGCCTGTCTCAATTGCTCGAAGCGAACCGGGCACAACAAGCTCTTGTTCGACGGCCTGGAGCCTCAGAACGATTCATGCTCCGATCCGCAATGCTACGTGGCGAAGATCGAGGCGCACGTACGCCAGACGATCGCCGCCAGACCGAAGCTGGTACGAATCAGCACCGCCTACGGGCCGTCGAAGGATGGCAGTGTCGTTATCCCGCGCAACAAGTACGTTGAAATCCGGCAGGAGAAACCGTCCAAGAAGGAGCAGCAGAGCTGGCCGGAGTACAAGACCTGCAAGTTCACCGCGGAAGCCATCGTCACCGAGGGCAGCGAAAAGGGCGAAATCCGGCGCGTCTGCGCCAATCCCGAATGTCCAATTCACCATGCCCGCAAGCCAAAGCACACAAACGACGCCGCGATCAAGGCGGAACAGGAGAAGCGCCGGCGCGAGGAAGCGATAGCCCAGGTCACGGGCCTGCGCGTCCTCAGCGCCATCACCGAAGCGCTTCCAGTTCGTCTGATGAAGCGGGATCTGCTTTTTGTAGTCGAGCGGCTCAGTCTCGTCCTGGACGAACGCCGTCTCGCCATCCTCCTCAGACAACACAACCTCGGCAAGCCGAACGGGGCTACCGACGCCCCGGCCAAGCTGCTCTCAGCATTCTTTCGCAAGGCAGATGAGAGCATCTTAGGCCGTCTGTTGGTCGAGCTGGCCGTTCTACAGGCAGCAGCCTCGCCCAACGAATCCAGCAAAGCCCTCCGCGAAGCCGCCGAGTTCTACAGGGTGGACGTGGGAGCCATCACAGCCAAGGTGAAGCAGGAATTCGCCACGAAGGACAAGGCAAAGGCTGCAAAGACAGCCACGCCGAAGCCGCCAGTCAAGCAACAGGCCAAGGCCGCGAAAAGAACGGCGGCGTAGTCCTTAATCTAGCCAAACCGTTTTGCGGAGCCTGCAACCACAGGCTCCGCATTTTTGTGCCTCTGCCCGTCTGCTCTCCCTCTTGCGACGCTTCTGCATGTGGCAGAAGCGGCATCACTGGCCCAACCGACGGGCATGAGCGTACTGCCAAGCGATCGCACATTTCGGAGCTGCGACAGTCGCGATGAAAGAGCACATCGACGTCCTCATTTTGCAACTTTTGCTGCCGGAGCGCGGTACAGGCTTATGGTCGCGCTCTGGGCAGAAAACTCGATTTTGTTCGGACCCACGCGGGAAAACGCTCCTGTTCCACCGCATTGAATATCATTACCACCTGAATACAGCGATGACTTAGCGCGTACTGTTCCTTGGTACATCGAGATATCGATAGCCGTGTTTCCCTTCACGTGAGAAGTAATCACGCATGTCCCATCGGGAAAGAACTCTACCGATTGCAGCCGGTCACTCGTGATCCATTTGCCGTAAAAGAACCGCTCCTCAGCCGACCGCTCCGCCGCGGCCGCAGCGGCATTTGCGGGAGTGTCTTCGGGAGGCGGTGTATGGCTGCATGTGTAGGAGCTATTCCCCTGAGCAAACCTGAATTGCTGCGGAGAAAGAGTCTGTATCGTAAAGAAAGGCGGATTCAACGAGCTGTCCAGAATCTTGATTAGCGAAGGAGAGACGATGGTGTACCCAGTCGCAGTAGCTCCTGTATTCCAATATTTGAGTCCCTTTTGCGTCGGCGTGAAGAACGCTTCGCTGAAAGTGCCGTTCGGGTTGAAGATGTACCGGTGGATGCCTTGATAGTTGTCAGTGCAATACCAGTTCTGTCCGATCAGGTTCCGGTTCGTCTGGGAATCGGCGCAAATTGGAAAGTTTGTCCCCAGAGCGAATGCGCATACGAAGAAAAGCAATTGTTTTCCCATGAGGCTCACCTCCCACACATTCAACCTGGATTTCCATTTAGGCTTCCCGGCCACTGACCAATATACCGCGAGTTGTCCCTGTCCCGAAATCAGTTCCAATAATGCGATGTGGAGCACATCAGGCAGAACCTGCTACGTCCCACACGACCCCGAGTACCGTGAGGTGCCCTGGCCTCGGGAAGCAGGAAGGAATTCAAACCTATGGGCAGCTTCAAACCGAACAAACATTCGGAAACGGGAAGAACATTGAAGTCACTCTTGTTCTTAATCGCCAATGGACATTTTCCCGACGAACCTCGTGCCGTTCCATTTTGCATAGCCTGAGGCGGTATTGCACCAGAATTCAAGCCTTTTCCTAGTCGGATGGAACAGCATCCCATCGAGGCATCCGCCCCATTCATCCGTCATAGCAATTTCAGGACGGTAGCTATCTCGACCGAGATTTTCAAATACGACGATCTCGCCCTGTCTTCCTCCAAGGCTATTCACGACCTTCTCCGAATGAAACGCCACTGCAAAATCAATGACACCTCTTCCGCGAAAATCGCCCCATGCAGCGGTCGGGAATTGTAGTGTCGCATTTTGACCCCTTACGGCAATTTCCCAATTTGCATACGCAGTCTTGCACCAAGCCGAATCTGGCCCCAACGTCGGGCAGCTTACAAGTTTTAATTCCGGATGCACTTTGAGAAATGCATCCAAAGCGCCTTGTTGTGCGGGGTTCAGGTGAAGGACATGTTGTCCATCTTTCGTAATCTCCACCTGCTGAGCCACCACAACGAACGAACACATAAACACGAGAAAGCACACGGTTACGATCATCCTCATTTCAAAGGCTCCTCCGATGGCAATCGATTATAGCAGTCGTCGCATGTGACACTTGAGCTGATATTGTCTGTCCAAGATCATTTCAGCGATATAACAAAAATGCCGTCGTTGAATCTCCGAACCTGAAGTTCTTCCTGTTGAACGCCAGATTTCTCATAGGTCGTTTCAAGCTCAAAGACCCCTAAATCTCCATTGTCGAGAAACTTCTCGCTCACTATCCTCGATGCCTCCACCTTGCCAGCTGTTTCTTTCCACGTCCGCATTCCGTCCGCATAGGTCTTTAATTCATCGCTGCCTAATGCAGTGCCATTAGGTCGATAGACATCCTTCAGCGCAGAAAAGTCTTCCTGATTAAACACCTGGTTCATCGAGGCAAGTAATGCCTCCGCCTTCACCCTTATTTCGTGTTGTTCCTGACCTATTCTGGTCGCATAGGACGGATAGTCCTTCACATCTCCTACAACGACGTCATAGGCCGTGTTCGCCGATGGGTCGCCAATACTTCCAAATGAATCAAAGTACAAGACATAAAGCCCATTGCTTAGAGGTTGCGACGGCGTAACATAAAACATATCCGTATGCCCCGCAACCGGTTTGATGGCCGTATCGATGATTTTGGATGGAACCCACAAATTTATATCAACGGCTCTCGCGGCAAAGATATCCCTCACCTGAATCTGACCTTGAAACTGAACCCTTGTAACCTTGATACTATCTGCCTTCATGTCCTGCTTGAAAACAATGAAGGAATCCAGCTTCTTGCATTGTGGCCCGCTCGGCCCCTCTATGCCTCCAATGGCGTTCAAAATGCTTCCGCGCAACGTAACCTGCTGTCCGGATAGTTGGACTAACCCCTGGTTGCCAACCGCGTACACCCCATAATTCTTTGGAAGCGAAGGGCCGCAGGACACCAGGAACAATGACAATGCGAAGACAACAAAACTGCGGGTTTTCAACGCACCCCTCCAAGTTGCTGCCAGGTCCCTCCTTCGTCAGCAGACTGCCACAACCCGATACTCCCTCCAACGTAGATAACCCTTCCGCTCCCGTTCTTCACCTCTGCGGCGTCTCGAATCGTGCTCGCAACATCCTGGTTCGTGCCATCAATTTTTCGATTGAAAGTATAGAGTGGACGCCATGACGCGCCCCCATCTGTGGACTCTAATAGCTTCATTACATTGGCGCGGGCCGATTGATCCCGAGCCCCTTCCTCCATGAACAGGTGGCCAGCTCTCTCTCGATCCGAATGAACCCAGAAAAGCCTCTGGCCGTTCAAATGAAAGACGGTTTCCCACGAGTCCCCCAGATTCCTTGACCGGATGATAGAAAAGCTTGGCTCGCTCTGAACACCTTCATAGGATGAGTATCCGATGATCGTACCATCTCGATAGTAAAGAAGCCTCGCTCCCGGCTCACGAAACATTCCACTTACGCAAGCGTTCTGAAGCGCCGGCCACTTGTTCGTCCATGTCCAGCCTCCATCTCTGCTTAGGTTCCCCCTGCTTGTAAAAAGCGCGTGGTTAGCCGCGTCGGTTACCACCACATCGTCAACATAACTCTGCATGTTGAACTTCAAAGGCGCTGTCTGCCCCGCGCCTGTCGAAGGGTCATACTTATACCTGAAGATGCCACTTTGCATCCCTTGATCAACCACATACAACAGCGTCTTATCATTCGGATCGAAGGCAATGGAGGAAACCTTGTCTTGCGAGTAATTCATGTTGAGCCCATTCATCGTCGACCACGTCTTGCCGCCGTCAATAGTTCGACGGAATGCCTGGCACAGCGGCTCATATACCCACAACTCTCCAGGGCTTGACTGCGGACCGGCAGCAAAAGGAGGAATAAAATTGTCGAATATGGCACTGCAACTCAAGAAAACAGTAGGTTCCCACACATGTCCAGCATCCGTCGATACATAGACAACGCTGCCTGGGAGTTGCCCAATTTTGCTCGGTGGAGTAAAAGAGGCATCAACAATATTATCGTTATAAGTCACGGCAAGTACCGCATCTTTGTCGTTGATGATTGTGTGGGCGAGGACTGTAATGTGGGAATGCGACAATACGCCGTAGTTCAATCCGATCAATCTCCCAGATGGCTCCAGGTACGAAATTGATCTCTCCTGCGGCTGATCCTTCCAGAGGGCCACTAAATATAGCCCTGAAGCCTGGCTTGCCTGATAAAGTCCTGCGATTGGTCCCAAGTGGATACCGGATTCGGAAATGGGCACAAGACTCCAATTCTTTCCGTTGCCTGACCGGTAAATACTGTCCTGGGAACCAATAAGTACACCGGATGGACCATCAAAGGACGAGAAGAATCTGGATGCCAGGGGTAACCCCTCATTGGCATCGCTCCAGGTGGCGCCCGCATCTGAACTGAGAAAGAGGCCCCTTTCAATCGTAAAAGCGAGAAGAGCCTCACCTTGAACCAAACAGATTTGCTCGACTACAGGGGGAGCGTGCACAGCGGTGCGTCCTGTCTGCTTGACCAGAACGGAGGGCAATCCAGTGTCGATCCTGCGCCAGTTTTCAGCATTATCCGTTGAGACGAAGAGCCCGGCAGTGGTCAAGGCGTAGATTGTTGTTGACTTCTTAGGTGAAATCAGCACTTGCCGAACGGGCGCTGTGAGCGTTGTCACCTTCCAGGAGAATCCGGCATCCGTTGTCCTGTAGAGGCCGGAGTCTGTGCCGGCAAATACTTCTTGCGGATTCGCAGGATTTACGATGACCCAGTGAATTGGTGCGCCTGGAAGGCCATTTGATATTTGAATCCAGTTGGCGCCATCGTCCAGGGTTTTTATGACGCTATTGTTGTTTCTAACTGCATAGATCACGCCCGGACTTTGGGGGTCGGTCGCGGCGGATTGAATATTCTCCGAAAGTTGATCCCAACTATCAGCAGTTGGCTTAATAGACTTATAGAGCGAGTGGTTGAACAGCAAATACAAGGTCTTGCCATTCCCTTGGAGAAACGCCGAGCCGTAATACTCGGTTGGTTTGACGCGCTCCGCCGCGACAGGTTGCGCTCGTGGTAGCTGCTCCTGAGCGGCGGGCTTCACCGGTGGTTGATGGGACGGCGGAAGCAGGACTGTTCGAATCGGGTTACCGTCAAAGAGAGAGTCTTCCACCTTTATCAAGTTGTAGAATTCGACGCTGACCCGGTCGCCCACCTTGAGAGTGGCGGCTGTCGCCCCTACGATCCTCCCTTCCTCAACGCCGTACTGATACGTGATCCCGTCTGTTCCCATGATCGTCAAGCTTGTACCAGCCCTCGGATGGTCGATTTCCGTTATGGTTCCGGTGACCTTCTTGGCGATCGATGGCTTCGAGGAACTCGTCTGTGCTGCGGAATTATTCGTGGCCTGGGAGATCGCGAGGGACGCAGGCGCACTCAAGGATAGTGCGAGCGCGGCCGCCAGTAACAGTTCATTGATTACTTCGTGAATTCTTCCCTTCATATCGCCTCCGTGCGAGTATTTGAGGTTCCTTTCATGTCCTGTAGTTCTGATGGATGATCATTGCCGCTCTGCTCAATGATTGGCACCGATCGATTTGCATCGCTGCTTCGCCTGCTTTGTAGAAACAAATAAACATTCCAGGCTGCGCCCGCAATCAACAACAGCACTGCCAGGGTAAAACCAGTTTCGTAAGTGGCTTTGGCAAGACCCTGGCTTTGGCTCTGAAGCTGATCATTCAGCCTGGATCTCATTATCAGCAGCGAGGCCGCACCAACACCTCCGCTGATGGCAGCCGCACTTGCGAGCCTTCTGCCGATTAGGCTGAGTGCAATTCCCGCGAGCGCACACAAACCAGCCACAGCGGCGAATGGGTCCGGGCTAACCTTTTGCGTCTGAGGCGGTCCGAAAGGCTGAGGTTGAGTCAAAGTGGTCCCTGTTGCCAATTGCCGCCCAGTAAGGTTAAATGCAGTTATGCCGCCGCACGACACGGTGACAAACGGCAAGAAGAAACACAGAACACTACCAACAAAGATGAGCACGGAAGCAATCGACATTCGATTCTTCATACGTCCTCCGTTCACACAGCGGCCTTAATTCTTGACTAGATTGCCAGATGGTCTACTTGGGACCTTGTTGATCCAAACGCGCAACAGGTTGCCCCAATGTGAGCTTTCCCCAGTGGATGGGCTTCTCCTTTCCTTCGAATGCGGCGTCGGTGTAAATCCACACCTCTCCGGTATTTCCGTCCATGAGGACAAGGTGTCCAGTCTGTGCAAGCCCAGAATAGGTACACGAGGAACAGAGTACAACAATGTTCTGACCTGAACCGTGAACGGCGTGAGGACCATTCCAGAACAGAAACCCGAAGATTGCAAGCACAACTGCGGCAGCAATCAGGATGAGATTACTTATTTTCATTCCAATTTCTCCTTTTAATGTGAGCCGGCCATCTAAGGCCGTTCTCAGGCTATGTAGTTACAACGGGGGCATTGGTAGGCGGTTAGTTCCAATAACCCATGATTTGTTGAGGCAAACACTCCAATTTGTTGCGGCTCCGGTGCCGTTTTGCAGCCGAGCATATACAGAAACAGACAACCAAGTGTTAGAATGTTTCGACAAATTGCGTTAGTTCATTCCCAATTCTCCCTTGCTAAGGTTTCGACTTGATCCACAAACTACTCCCGAACAGTTGCACTGTGCTTTTTATCTTGAAGGGAAGCACGCCCCGCCGAATCCAGGATCGGATATCTTCTTAGCGATGCGGTCCGCCATAGTCTTTGCAGAACCAACCTGCGTCATTGTGAAGCTGGCGTTTGTCTCCTCCTGCCACAAAACCGTCCCTTTGGCGTCGTAGCAGGTCGCGACGAGCTTTGGACGACTGTGAAGCACGATTTCCTGGTTAAGGTACAGGAGGCTCAGGGCTCCATTGGTGGCCATCTTGTCGTTTTCGGTGTGGCGCGGAGATTCCCCTACGACCTTGTACTGGATACCGCGTTTGTCGAGCGCCGCGGCGATAATATCGATCGACGTCTCTAGTTGTGGGCCGGTCCCTGCGATAACAACCTTGCCCTTCAAGTCCCCATCCTGTGCAAACACGAAGACTGCGGCTAGAAGAACGAGGGCGACACATCCTAGCTTTGCCATGCATTTTCTCCTTCTTACCCAATGAGTGCAAGCGAGGAATCCTGCCCAGGATTGGAACAGGGCGCGCTTGACGCAATTTGACTCTTCACTCTGTGCTAGCCGATATATCCTTGATATGTGCTTGCCTCCAATTCTAATGTTCGGGCCTATGAGCACTACGGTTGGATGCTATGGCTGATAGCGCCACAGATCGTTTAGATAACCTCCGTTGTCGACTGAATCGGAACCGTATCCGCTGAAGAGCCAGAGATAGCCGCCGTTGTCGATCCAACTGACGCCTTGATCTCTGTCCCCCGGGACATTAGTAGGTGCGGCGACACCGAGCGTTCCCCAAACTCCAATTGCCCCCGCCTTGTTGCTCCCGCTGGTCCAGGTCCATGTTTTGCTTGAGGGACTAAATTCCCAAAGATCATTGAGGTACTGGTAATACCCGGCCGAATCGTAACCGATGCCACCGAAAAGCCAGAGGTTCCCGCTTGCATCGGTCCAGCTCATCGCCAGTTCCCTTGCGCCAGGAACGTTGGCAGTTGCGGCGACACCGAGTGTTCCGTAGACGCCTAACTGTTTCTGCGTGTCGGCTCCGCTAACCCAAGTCCATTGTTGGTTTGCAGGATTGAACTCCCACAGGTCATTTAGGACTCCTGCTGCACTCGTGCCCGAAGCTTGACCATAACCGCCGAACAGCCAGAGATTGCCGCTGCTGTCGATCCAACTGTTCGCCCACAGCCGCCCACAAGGCGCATTTGCCGCACTGGGGACGCCTTGCGTTCCGTAGACTCCAGGTTCGCCACGGAGCCCGTCCGCGAAGAGCACCAGTGTGTTGCTCCCGCTTACCCAAGTCCATGTCGCGTTCGCAGGATTGAATTCCCACAAATCATTGAGGTATCCCACGTTCCCAGTGGAATCGGAGCCTTGTCCGCCGAAGAGCCACAGATTCCCTCCGCCGTCGATCCAACTAATCGCATTGGACCTTGCCCCTGGCACGTCCGCAGTGCTGAGAACGCCCATCGCGCCATAGGCCCCGGGCTGGGAACCAGTGTCGGCACCGCTCACCCAGGTCCATGTGTCGTTTGTAGGATTAAACTCCCAAAGGTCATTAAAGAGGGTCTCAACCCCATTGGACCCACCGAAGAGCCAAAGATTACCACCGCCATCGATCCAGCTTATGGCAGAGCTACGCGCACTTGGAACATTGTTATTGGAAGCAACACCTTGCGTGCCATAAACACCGTGCACATTCGCGGAGTTACTGCCGTTTATCCAGGTCCATATGTTGCTGGAGGGATTGAACTCCCACAGGTCATTGAGGTCTCCCCAAAGATTCCCGCTGGAGTCGAGACCCCAACCTCCGAATAGCCAAAGGTTGCCGCCATGGTCAGTCCAACTCGTGGCAGAACCACGCGCACCAGGGATACTTTTAGATGAAGCAACACCCAGAGTTCCATAAACAGGAGCACCATTCGCCAAGTTACTCCCACTCATCCAGGTCCACTCATTTGCTGTCTGAGGGTTTATAACCGTGAAATTCGACGCAGGCGACGCTCCGCCACCTGGAGCAGGATTTGTAACAACGACTGGATAGGTTCCCGGCGTACCGAGGTCGGCCGAGGTCAAGGAAATCGTCAGTTGGCTTGTGTTGAGAAATGTCGCAGAGTGACCGATGCCGTCGAACGTTACAGTGGACGAAGTTAGGAATCCGGTCCCGTTGATCGTGAGCGTCTGGGCTGCCGCGCCTGTTGAAAGCGAAGCAGGGCTTAATCCTTTGATCGTCGGCGCAAGGTTGCCTGATAGGACGGTGAAGTCAACGGGAGCCGACGGACCACCACCAGGGCTCGGATTTGCGACGATGACCGGAAAATTGCCCGCAGTTGAAACATCTGCAGTGGAGAGGGTGATCTCGAGCTGGTTTCCGTCAATATAGGTTGCGGTGTGGGCAACTCCGTCGAAAGTCACAGTCGATGTTGGTAGGAAACCCGCACCAACGATATCGATGACGTAACTTGAAAAGCCGGTAGGTAATGAGTCTGGGGAAAGCATGCTGATGATTGGAGTTGGATTGCTAGAAATATTCGATGGGTTCTGGTAGCGCCACAGGTCATTGAGGTTCAGGGCATTTCTTGTCGAATCGAACCCCATGCCTCCAAATAGCCAAAGATTTCCTTTGGTGTCGAACCCACCTATCGCATTCGTTCTGGCTCCCGGTATATTTGCGCCAGATGGTGTGCCTTGAGTTCCATAAAAACCTTCCTGTCCGGGAAGGACTGACCCACTTATCAGCGTCCACGATTGTTTGGATGGTGTGAATTCCCAGAGATCGTTGAAGTAGCCGCCGTATCCAACTTCTTCCGTAAGATCTCCTCCGAACAACCAGAAGTTCCCACTGCTGTCAGCCCAACTCGCAGAATCGTAGCGAGCTCCCGGGAAATTCAAAGACGAACCTTGCCCGACATAGACAGTTGGATAGTTAAATTCGTTGGATCCTCCGACCCACGTCCAGGTTTTGGCGGAAGTGCTGAACTCCCAAAGGTCATTGAACATCCCATAATTCCCAGTCGATTGATCTACAACGGAGTAGCCGCCGAAGAGCCACAGATTTCCGCTATTGTCAATCCAGCTATCAGCGCCTATGCGCCCGCCCGGTACGTTTGTGGTGGCTGGAACACCTTGCGTGCCGTAAATCCCTGGTTCGTTAGCTGTGTTGGCCCCGCTTACCCAAGTCCATGTATTAGCGGCAGGGCTGAACTCCCAAAGATCATTTAAGTAGCCGCTAAGTCCAACCGAATCAATGCCATTTCCGCCAAATAGCCATAGGTTACCATTGCCGTCGATCCAGCTTACGGAAGCGCCTCGAGCTCCGGGGCCATTATTAGTTGAAGGTGTGTCTAGTGTTCCGTAGACGCCTGCTTGATTCGCGCTACTAGAACCACTGATCCAAGTCCACATCTTTGAAGTTGGATTGAACTTCCAAAGGTCATTGAGATCCCCACTGTTTCCCGTCGAATCGGCGCCACCACCGCCGAAGAGCCATAGGTTGCCACTCTTGTCGATCCAGCTGACCGCAGAGTCTCGTGCGCCAGGAATATTCGCGGTCGCAGGTGTGCCTCGCGAACCATAAACGCCAGCTTGATTGGTACTGCTACTGCCATTCACCCAAGTCCATGTATCGGCCGTGGGATTGAACTCCCAGAGATCATTGAGAGAACCGCTTGTCCCGCCCGAACCGACGCCTGCCCCACCGAAGAGCCAAACGTTACCGTTGCCATCGGTCCAACTGACGGCTCCAGATCGTGCTCCAGGAGTGTTTGACGCTGACGGTTCACCAACTTGTCCGTAGACTCCGGGCGCACCGCCGATGCTGCTTCCGGTCATCCATGTCCATTGACTGTTGCCCGACGAAGCGCCGCTTACTGTGAAGGTCACAGGGCTGGACGCACCGCCGCCGGGCGCAGGATTTGACACGACGACCGGAAAGCTCCCCACCGTTGCAAGGTCAGCCGTTGTCAACGAAATCGTAATCTGACTGGTACTCACGTACGTCGTAGCATGAGCAATGCCGTTGTAAGTGGCTGTGGATGAAGCAAGAAATCCAGTGCCGTTGATGGAAAGCGACTGCGGCGTAGTGCCTACCGCTAATGAAGCTGGACTGAGCTGCGTAATGGTTGGGACTGGATTGTTCGGTTGAGCAGTAATCGTTACAAGTGCGGCTCCAGTCACGGCAGTATTTGCCTGACTCGGTCGGCCGATTAGGAACAGCTGCTGGTGAAGTATAGAGTCCGGACGAGCTTACAGTGCCTACGATTGAATCGCCACCGGTCACACCATTTACGCTCCATGTAACAGCGGTGTTTTGGGCTCCACTCACGGCCGCATTAAATTGTTGCTGGTTGCTGACCGGCACCTGGATGGTCTGGGGTGACACGGCCACGGTGACAGTCGAAGTCGGCGAGGGACAGTTCGTGGAGCAAATCGTTTCGATTACACTGTTGCTCGCCCCGCTGTCAGGGTCATACAGCCAAATTCCATATGTCCCAGGCGCTTTTGACATGGGTGTAGGATCTGTCCAGCTAAGGGTTCCATCAGAAAGCGAGGCTACTGAGATCGGCGCATCTTCGGTCCCGGTCGGATCTTGAATATAAATGTCTAACGTCGATGAACTCGCCGGCAGGTCGCTTGCTGTAAATGTAAAAGCCGTTCCCGGAGGACCGAAGCACGAGTGACTGTCTTGACAGCTCGCGGAGGGTGAAGACGTAGAAACCGTCAGCTTCGATGGAGCAGACTTCGATAGCTGAAGTGTAATGTCAGAAGTAACAGCGTCGGCGGCGGCCGTGTCCCCTATCATTTTCGTGTGAAAGAGTGGGAACGCGGGAATTCGGTAGAGAGGTAAGTCCAACCCTGCGCCAAATGCACTGTCGAGTCCTACAATTCCATCAAAGGGCGTCCCTTTGAAGATTCCAAAACAGTTTTGGCATATAAACTTTAATCCATCTCCTGATCCAGTCCCTCCAACCATCACAATAGGGATCTGCGAAAGTATTGGATCAGTAAGCCAGGAACCTCTGACGGTCGCAAGGTTTGTATCGCCCGATGAGTCGGTCGCAAGATCCTGCGCGAATGGATCATTCAGGATATCCAGAATTCCGCTAGGAGTCGCAGGCGGGAATACCATGGTGCTTGCGTTGATGTCCAAAAGAGCTGTGAGCAGGCCGTACCGGCCGGTTCCCAATTGATCCGTGAAGGTATTCGCAATAGGCGTGCCAAGGATTGGCCCAGCAACTGCAATGAGGTGAGCCGCTGAAACCTTTGCGATGGCTGAGTTGGTCAGAGCCGATAAGGTGACAGGAACGCCTTCCGAATGCGCCATGAGATCAATGTGTGACAGCCCGGAGCAGGTACCTACCGTATCAAGGAAGGCGCCTACGATCTTGCCATTATCTGGAACGCTATTCCACCAGTCGTAGTCGATTCCGTATACCGTGTCGTAGTTCGACGCGAAATCTGTGTTCTCCTTTAAGAAATCGCTATAGGAGCCTTCAACCGAGCTCGCCATCCCATGAATGACAACTAATACCTTTCCTTTTGCAGTCGTCGATGGGCATGCCTGGAAGGGCGCGAATGAATCCTTTGTTTGGTTCCAAACCAGCAGGCCTTGTACGGGTGAACCTGTTGGCCTTGCAGCCTCCACGACAAAAAAGGCAGAAACTGTAACGGGAGTAGCCAGGCCCGTGAGTTTATTAATAGCGTCCAAACATCCGGCGTCGAGGACCACTGTTTCTGCGTTACCTACTGCATCCCAACTCGATGCGACTCCCTGATCGATTGCGATCCCGGCTTGTGTGGCAACACTCCAAACCGCAGCCATCGCACTTGCGGCGGCGGCCGAAATGTATTGCGCGTTGAAATGGAAACTGATGCCGGCGAGCAAAGTCGTCGAGTCGGCCGGCCTCAACGACAGCTTCGAATGCGATTGACTTGCAGTCTGGAACTGTGGTGGTGTCGAGAAGCTGATCAAAAGTTCTGGCCCTGTAGGTGTCAGAAGGACGTTAGGCGCCTGGTCGGTCGGCACTGACACTTCAGTGAGAGTAACTGTATTGTCGGCCGCCAATATTCCTGCTGAAATTGTGACACTGCTCCCGTCGGGCAGAGTGATGGTCCCGCCCGACGTACTACTGATCGGCTGAGTCGCACTGGCAATTGTTCCCGCGATGAGGATCGAGAACGAGCCGGACTTCGTCGAGTCCATCGAGCTCGTCGCAGAGACGGTCACGATATAGGCCGCTGGAGCGGCCGGAGGGGCCTGGTACAGCCCCCCGGTGCTGATCGCACCGTAGGTTGCATTTCCCCCGGACACTCCATTGACAGCCCACGTGACGCCTGAACTGTAATTGCCCGTCCCGGACACGGTGGACGAGCACTGGCTGGTCTGGCCAGTTGGCGCGGTCGCCGAAGCGCAGGTCACGCTGACCGAGGTGATCGTAGGACTCGCTGGCGGAGTTCCACCATTGGCGCCACCTCCGCCGCAGGCAGAAGCGAACAGGAGTGGAATACCCAGAAGAAGTGCATACACCAAATGAAGATGTTTACGTGCTGAATTCCGACACAACTGGAACGGCATCTTGCATTCCCCCACGAATCAGTACGGCCCGTGATCTCAGCCTGTGACGGGCAGGACAATCCTTCATGAATTAGCTTCATGAATTAACGTGGGGAAGATTGGCCCTGTGATTCAGTGACACAAGGATAGCGCGAAATCAGCACTTGTCAACCAAGTCGCGCAACTTTACTCCGAGTGAAACAGCGATACGGTGCAGCTTCAAGAGGCTGATATTCCGCACTCCTCGTTCCACGCCGGATAAGAACGTCCAATGCAGACCAGCCTTCTCCGCCAATTGCTCCTGGGTCAACCCCAGCGCCTCCCGGCGGATACGGATTGTCTGCCCCAGCGGTTTTCTGGGATCGGTGCTTGGATCGTCCACTCACCGATGTTTTCGGTTTCAGCCCGGCGAGTACATAGTATATAGTCTATATCGCTGAGGGAATCAAAATTTTTGGGTAAATTTCTGCCCTCGATGACCGGGATCGGCCAGTGCCGAGCCCGCAACCGATACCGCAATCGAAGCAGAACAGGAGAGTCGCCGGCGAGAGGAACGCCATAGCCCAGTTCACAGGCTTGCGCGTCCTCAGCGCGATCACCGAGGCTGTTCCGGTTCGTTTGATGAAACGGGATCTGCTCTTTATAGTCGAGCGTCTCAGCGCCGTCTTGGACGAACGCCGTCTCGCCATTCTCTTAAGACAGCACAACCTCGGCAAGCCAAACCCGGCCACTGAAGCCCCGGCCAAACTGCTCTCAGTTTTTTTCCGCAAGGCCGATGAGAGCACTCTGGGCTGCTTGTTGGTCGAACTCGCCGTTCTCCAGGCAGCAGCCTCGCCCAACGAATCAAGCAAAGCCCTCCGCGAAGCCGCCGAGTTCTACAAGGTGGACGTGGGAGCCATCACAACCAAGGTCAAGCAGGAATTCGCCACCAAGGACAGGGCAAAGGCCGCGAAGACAGCCACGCCGAAGCCGGCCGCGAAGGGCGTGAAGAAGCCTATTGCGGCCTGAAACGAGCATTGAATTCATTTGGAGCCCGTATCAAGCAGGCTCCTTTTTTTGATTACTATCTTAGAAAATGCGCTTCGAGCGATGGGTCTAAAGAGCATATGAATGCCGATCTCTTAGCTGGCGAATCGCCCGGCTTTTCTTCCGCAAACGCTGGCTTTTTCGGCGCAAACGTTCTTTTGGCCTCGCAATCTGCCTCAGGAGCGATACAATCCCATCGAGCGGGTGCCGAAAAAGGAGATTCCGGCTTATAGGTTCTCGTTCGATTTTGCAAATAATGGCGTATACTGGCAGCGATTTCCGTGAAATCTGGAGGGTGCACCATGCCAAATCCCTGGGCGGAAGAATATCTCAGATCGCTGGTACCTGATTTATTTACGCAAGAAGACGATTCGGATACTGGCAGTTCGGCCCTAGATAAACTCGAAGACCCCGTACTCGAGCTGTATGCACTTTGGCAGTCAAGTTCTGTTGTTCAGTGCTTCAGATTAGCGCTGGCAATGCTCGAAGGGTGCCCTTCTGATGCCCCAGCCAATTTGGTCGCTGATCTAATCGAGTGCGCTGACACTTGTTCACAGAAACTTCTCTCGCGACAGGAAGAGTTGCCCAGGCTGAAAGCCGCTGTTGAGGCTGAACCTGACGACGTGGATTGTCAGGCGGACCTCGCATTTGCACTTGAGGCGCTTGACCAGACGGACGAAGCGTTGGAACTTTACCACAAGGTCCTTAAAAATGCGAATGCACTCTGCTTCTTGAATCACCGTGACTGCCTAAACAACATCGGCTGGAACCTCTACCTCCGAAAACAGTATGAGGACGCACTGCCTTGGTTTGGGCAGGCCTGCTGGCTCGAACCTTCTCCCGATAAAGAGATGGCACATGCGCATTCAGAAAACCTCGAACCTCCTTACAAATTGGCGTTGGAGAACATGCTTCTTTGTCTCGCGAGACTTGGGCGCCTGCCGGAAGCAGCAGAGAAATTGACTATTTACTTCGACCGCATTGGTAGATTGCCGCGTTACGAAACCGAAGCGCTTCGCAGATTGGGCCTGGATGCAGACATTGCTTTCATACGGAGGCAGACCGAGAAGCGCGCATCAATGGGAACGCTAGAACGCGTCTAGCAAGTGAATGGAGCCGAGGATGGCCAAAAAATCTGACGGGAGTTTGCCCTTACCAAAATTTCAACGCAGTGGGAAACAGAAAAGCTGGTCTTTGGGCGAAAGACGGACTGTCAACCTACTTCGCACACTTTGGAAGGCGGCGGGGCAAGACCAGAGGAAAAGCCCCACATTCCTCCAACTTCTGGTTCAGCTTGCTTGGAACAATGGACCCCATGGCGACTCAACGCGGCTCTGGAGAAACCGTAAGATAGCAGAATACCTAAAGGTCGATTACAGTGCCGACCGGAAGCTGGCGCACCACCTGCATTCGCAATTCCGATCGCTATCCATTTCGAGATGCCAGGCGCTTATAGCAACGCAATCCGGCATCACATGGTACCGCGGGGCCTTCCGCCCCGGAACCATCAGTTTCGTGAAAAACCACTCAAAGGAGATTGCACCTATATTCAGGCAGGTTTCAGTGTACGCGAAGAATCCAAATGAAAAGGTCCAGCGCGTCGCAGCCTTGATTGACTCTCTTGGGAAATTCGATGCCGCAGGTAAGACTGTTTCCCCATTCAATGGGCTGACGCCAGCGATCTCTTGCCTCGATCCGCAGCAAAGATTCCCAATCATGAACGCACGCACCTACGCCCTGTTGAAAGGCATTGGCGAGAAGGCAAACGTGGATGGTATAGTTGCGCTCTCCAAACTTATAGGGCCAAGGCTTGACATAAGGGACGCGCGCGAACTCGATGCCTACGTCAATACCATCCAGCTGCCCAAACTGAAAAGAAGGATTTCCCGCCCAGCGTCTGGAGCGGGGTTCAACCCTTTAGGCGTGAAGCCTGAAATGGACAGCTTTGCCCATATTGCTGCAGGGAAAACGACTATTACGAAACTCCACCATAAACTTACCAACCGGCTGAAGGATTATCTCCTTGGGCGGCATTTAACCGCGAAAGAGAGCTGCTTTGATGCGCTCGTCGTCGACTGGAAGAAAGGGCGAGATCTATTGATTGAAGCGAAGACCGCATACGAGGGAACTACTGGGAGAACGCAAATCCGACAGGCGATTGGCCAACTTTTTGACTATAGGTTTACGTATCTGCCGAAAGGCAACGTCGACCTCGCCATCTTGCTGCCGAGAGAACCAAGCCTCGATATAAAGAAGCTCCTGAAGTCGCTGAGTATTGAGTTGCTCTGGTTCAAAGGTAAGCAACTCGCTGGCACAATCCAATTGTGAGCCGGCTGCCCAAGGTCCCGATTTTCCGATCTTAAATGTTCGAAGCTCGTACTGCACACACCAAGGACCCTAAAAGAAAGTACATGTGGGGTGATATGTAGAATCCTTTCCAACGCTGACGAGTTTTTACCACTCGGGATATTCCTTCGGCGTTCGAGAAGATTCGCGGGTCCAAGACCCGTTATCAAACGCCAGGGAAGTTATCCAAGCCCAATCTGATTGATCTTGAGTGACAATCGCAGATGGTCGGCTTTCTAAACAGCGTCACGCCAAAAGATATATATTCTCGCCGATTGCCCTGGCCTTTCCTTTTCAATATCGACGTATTCACTAAAATAAGCTGTCTGCCGGACGGGCGTTAGCGTCTTCAGCAGCACAGGCGGGCTCTGAGCCGCACATCCGTAGACGCGCAGCCAGCTTGGCATGGAACTTGCAAATATCAGCCGCACCTCGCATGTACTGACACAATCCTGAGTGAATGAAAGCGTTGAGGTGTAGTAGCCAAACCCCGCCTTTAAGCATCGAGGCAAATGAAATTTCAGGATCACTTTGAAAGGATCGTGCGTCTTGACGGGCTCCAGGAACGGTACCGAGAGCTTTCGGGAAATGCCTTCTGATCCCACAAGGAGTGGCCGGATCGGGCGGACCATGTCCGGATCACGAACAAGGTCAAACGCAACGCAGTCCAGATTCTCAAATACTGTACTATCGTCTGAGTCGATGCTGAAGTCTATCGAGGTGGCGCGGTCGGATTTGCAGTATCCCGAATACCTCCAGGTGATTTCCATATCCTCACCCTCGATTATTGCCGTATGACGGGCCTCTTGAATAACAAGGGTCCGGTTCACACGCCGCTTGAGGTTCGCCATGTTTAGGGAATCGATGCTGTGACCTTCGATCTCGATCGAAGCTGCGTTGAGGGCGAGGCGCTTCTTGCGGGCGTATAGGCCAGCGATGATTGAGAGGCACACGAAAAGCAGGCTCGTGAAGACAAGCCAAGCGCGGGATTGAATAACGGCTAGGACACTGGTTACAGTCCCTACAATGGTCGCCGCAGCAGCGAGGGACTCAAGAGAAGATTGCATGTGTGTGGGAGCAAACCTGCATTCCAGAGTGCAGACTTGCCATTAGCCCATTCATTGAATTGGGAGATTGCCGTCAGCCGCCGCCCCCGCCTCCGCCGCCCTTCAAAGCTCTCGGACGCTTCACTCTGGACCTCCTTTCCGGTTCCGAAGGAACTGCCCTTGTTCAATCAAGAATACTACGCATACGGTGGCTATGCAAATAGTGTAGACGTAAACGGGCCATATGGGGAACACTCTCCGACATGGAACAAGGACATCTGAACCTCCTCCTGAAGGCTTTGGGCCTCAGAATCAGAGAGTTGCGGGCGGAACAAGGCTATTCGCAGGAGGCTTTTGCCGACAAATGCGGCGTCCACCGAACGTTTATGGGAACGATTGAGCGCGGCGAGAGCAATCTGAGCTTCCAGAATATCCACAAGGTGGCCGTCACTTTGGGTGTGACTTTGTCCGACCTTTTTCTCAATCTTGAGCGAAGGGCACAAGAACGCCTTGGACAAGCCGATGCAAACAAAGTTAGGAAGGGAGCAGGGGAATCGAAGAGCCGTTAGCCGTCCGCATGGCCGGCGGAAGTACTCTAGGACGCCTCTTGGTGGAGATTGTCATTTTTCACTCGACCGCTTCGGTCAACGATTCGAGCAAGACGTTCAGCGCCGCCGCCGAGGGTGACAAGGTGAACGTGAACGCCAACACCGCCAAGGTTAGCCGCATGAGCCTGACACCGTACCATGCTAAGTATTTCGCGTATGAATTGACTAGGCGTTGCGCTTCCGATAGCGCCGATAAGCTGGCGGGGGCTGTTGCCAGCGCGCAGGTTGACCTCAATCCCCATCAGGTCGATGCAGCTCTTTTTGCTTTCAATTCTCCACTTGCCAAAGGTGCGCTTCTGGCTGATGAGGTTGGCCTCGGTAAAACCATTGAGGCCGGACTTGTGCTCTCGCAGAAGTGGGCAGAACGAAAGCGTCGCATCCTTGTCATTACACCGTCGAATCTGCGCAAGCAGTGGTATCAGGAAATTACTGAGAAATTCTTTCTTCCTTGCCGCCTTCTTGAAGCAAAGTCATACAATTCTGCTATCAAGCAGGGGATCTTTCGGCCATTTGAGGCCAAAGAGATTGTCATCTGCTCCTATCAATTCGCGCGAGGCAAGGCCGCAGACATCGCTAATACCGCCTGGGACTTGGTTGTGATTGATGAAGCCCATCGTCTGCGGAACGTCTACAAGCCTAGCAACGTCATCGCTAACACCTTGAAGCTGGCGCTTGCCAATGCACCCAAGTTGTTGCTTACTGCAACGCCGTTGCAGAACTCCCTGTTAGAACTCTTTGGATTGGTCAGCTTTATTGACGAACGTACCTTCGGTGATCTCAAGAGCTTCCGTGAGCAATTTGCAAACCTTAGCCAGCAACAAGTATTTCAGACACTGAAAGCGAGGCTTCGCCCTGTCTGCCACCGTACCCTGCGGCGGCAAGTGACCAGCTATATTCCCTTCACCAAGCGAATGCCGCTCTTGGAGAGTTTTACTCCCGAGGAGAATGAAGACCGCCTGTACGCCCTCGTCTCTGAGTACCTAACCCGTGACAATCTCCAGGCTCTTCCGGCCAGCCAGCGCTCCCTGATGACGCTGGTTCTGCGCAAGCTGCTTGCTTCTTCAACCTTCGCGATAGCTGGGGCGCTCACATCAATCGCGAACAGGCTCAGAGCCAAGCTCCCTCAACAAGATGCTGCGGAGACGCTTGCCAACGATTTAAGCGAGGACTACGAAGCATTGGGAGAGACGGCTGAGGAGTGGACCGACGATCCAGAGCCACAAGCCATGTCGCCGCACCAGCAAGCGGCCATTGGGCAGGAAATCGCTGACCTGGAGAGCTTCGCGCAACTTGCCTCTTCCATCCAGCACAACGCCAAGGGCAAGGCGTTGGTCAAAGCGCTCAATATCGCATTCGCCAAAGCCCGAGAGATTGGCGCGGCTGAAAAAGCAATCATCTTCACCGAATCTAGGCGTACGCAGAATTACTTGCTCCGGGTTTTGGCCGACAGCCCATTTGCTGAGGGTGTCGTTCTATTCAACGGCTCCAATACGGATGACCGTTCCAGGGCGATCTATGCGGCATGGCTCCATCGTCACAAGGGAACAGACCGTGTAACCGGCTCCCGGACAGCGGATATGCGATCGGCTCTCGTAGACTACTTCCGCGAAGAGGGCCGCATCATGATTGCCACAGAGGCGGGCGCCGAAGGCATCAATCTCCAATTCTGCTCTCTGGTAGTCAACTACGATCTGCCTTGGAATCCGCAGCGTATCGAGCAGCGCATTGGCCGCTGCCACCGCTACGGCCAGAAGCACGATGTGGTAGTGGTCAATTTTCTCAACAGAAACAACGCCGCCGACCGGCGCGTTTTCGAGTTGCTGTCTGAAAAGTTCCAACTCTTTGAGGGCGTTTTCGGAGCCAGTGACGAGGTTTTGGGCGCAATCGAGTCTGGCGTTGATTTTGAGAAGCGAATTGCCGACATCTACCAGCACTGCCGCCAGCAGGAAGAGATCAAGACGGCGTTTGACCAGCTTCAAATGGAACTCAGTCTTGAAATCGACGAAGCCATGACCTCCACCCGGCGCAAGCTGCTCGAATACTTCGATGATGAAGTGCGTGACAAGCTCAGAATCCGGGATGAGACTTCCAGGGCAATCCTCAACCGATTCGAGCGGTGGCTGATGCAGGTCACTCAGCACGAACTTGAGCGTCACGCCGAATTCCTGAGCGACTCGTCCTTCCGGCTCCTCTCCAATCCTTTCACGCCGACGAATGGAGACATTCCCCTCGGTCTGTACGAATTGCCCCGGCGGTCTGGAGAGGCTCACCTCTACCGCCTCAATCATCCCTTGGCGGAGTCTGTGATCGATCAGGCGCGCGCCCGCGACCTGCCGCCGGCCACCATCCGCTTTGATTATAATGGGCGCACCGGAAAATCCTTCCTACTTGAACCGCTGGTTGGAAGCTCCGGCTGGCTCAGCCTCTCCCTGCTCTCTGTCGAGGCGCTTGACCAGGCCGAAGACCACCTGATTTTTGCGGGAATAACTGACTTGGGCATCGCGCTGGACCAGGAGACTGTTTCGCGCCTTTTCGGTTTGCCGGGTATCGTGGAGGCCTCGCAAGCGCCACCAGAGGCAATAGCCGAGACGTTGAATGGCCGGACCGGCGAAAGGAAAGGCGCGATCCAAAAGGAGATCACAGAACGGAACTTGAAGTTCTTTGCCGCCGAAACAGACAAGCTGGACGGGTGGGCAGACGATCTCAAACTCGGACTTGAACGCGAGATCAAGGAGCTTGAACGTGAGATCAAGGAAGCACGTCGGGCCGCAGTATCGGCATTGACATTGGAAGAGAAGCTCGCGGTCCAGAAGCAGATTCGTGCTTTGGAGTCGCAGCGCAACGACAAACGGCGCGCGCTGTTCGATGCGCAGGATGCAGTCGATAAGCAACGCGACACTCTCATCGCACAGATTGAAGGGAAGCTCAGCCAGCAGGTAACGACACAGCCTGTCTTTTTGCTTCGCTGGAGCTTGCAGTAGGCGCCCGGCAAAGGTACGCAGGAGGGGAAGTTTAGATGCACAGCACTCCAAACGGCGAAAAGGCTCCATCGAACCACGAAATCATCTTCTATTCCACGCCTGATGGAACCGCGCGGGTCGAGGTTCTGTTTGAAGGTGAAACCTTCTGGCTGAGCCAAAAGAAGATGGCAGAACTCTTCGGTGTAGAGAGCCACACCATCAACTACCATCTCCAGGAAATTTACAAGTCCTCTGAACTCAATAGTCTGGCAACTACTCGAAAAATTCGAGTAGTTCAAACCGAGGGCAAGCGGGAGGTGTCCCGCGAGGTGGACTTCTACAATCTTGACGCGATTATCGCCGTCGGCTATCGGGTCAACAGCCGGGAGGCAACGCAGTTTCGCATCTGGGCAACCCAGGTCTTGCGCGAGTATCTCATCAAAGGATTCGTGCTCGACGACGACCGTTTGAAGCAAGGAAAGCGGCTCGGCAAGGATTACTTTGATGAACTGCTGGAGCGGATTCGATCTATTCGCGCCAGCGAACGGCGCTTCTATCTCAAGATCACGGACATTTACGAACAGTGCAGCATCGACTACAACCCGAATGCCGAGATCACCCAAACATTCTTCAAGACCGTGCAGAACAAATTGCACTGGGCTATCACCGGCAAAACCGCGGCAGAGTTGATTGCCGAACGTGCTCAAGCAGACCAGCCGAACATGGGACTCAAGACGTGGAAAAACGCACCACAGGGCCGGATTCAGAAAACCGATGTTTCCATTGCCAAGAATTATCTGGAAGAGAGCGAGATCAAGGCGCTTGAACGCATCGTCAGTATGTATCTGGACTATGCCGAGAACCAGGCCGGGCGGCAGATTCCGATGAGCATGGCCGACTGGGTTGAAAAGCTCGATGCCTTTCTGAAGTTCAATGAGTACGACGTGCTCAAGAACGCCGGCAAAGTCTCGCACGAGGTTGCAAAAGAATTGGCGGAGCAACAGTACGAATCTTTCAGGATTGTCCAGGACCGCAGCTTCGAGAGCGATTTTGAGCGCGCATCCAAAAAGCTGCTAGGGCAGCAGCGGACTCCAGCAAAAAGGAAGAAGCCCGAGCGGCACTGAGTTGATTGAGGGAAGCAATGATCGAACCGACAATTATCTGCCCGAAATGCAAGACAGAGATTCGTCTGACTGAATCTCTTGCCGCGCCATTGATCGAAGCGACCCGCCAGCAGTTTGAAGAGAAGCTGTCCAAGAAGGATGAGGAGATCGCCCAACGCGAGCAGGTGCTCCGTGACAAAGAGAAGCAGGTCTCGGAGGCAAAGCGCACAGTTGAGCAGCAAGTCGCCGACCAGGTAGCGGAGCAACTGAAGGCCGAACGCCAGCGCGTGATCGAAGAGGAGTCGAAGAAAGCTAAACAAGCCAGCGCGGCGGAACTTGAGTCGAAAACCCGTGAGTTGGCCGATCTTCAAGAGGTTCTCAATTCCCGTGAGGAGAAGCTGGCGGAGGCACAAAACGCCCAGGCAGAACTGATCAAGAAACAGCGCGAGCTTGACGACGCGAAACGAGAATTGGAACTGACGGTAGCGAAGCGTGTGCAGGATGAGCTTTCCGAAGTCCGCACCCAGGCCAAACGAGAGGCCGAGGAAGGACTCAAGCTCAAAGTTGCGGAGAAGGATCAGACCATCGCTTCGATGCAGCAGAAGATCGAGGAACTCAAACAGAAGGCAGAGCAGGGTTCACAACAGTTGCAGGGCGAGGTTTTGGAGCTTGAACTGGAGAGCCTGCTCCGGGCAAAGTTTCCATTCGACACGATTGAACCAGTCCCCAAAGGTGAGTTTGGCGGCGATACACTTCAGCGTGTCGTAAGTCAGAACGGCGTGATGAGCGGCACGATCCTCTGGGAGTCCAAGCGGACGAAGAACTGGAGCAACGGCTGGCTCGTCAAGCTGCGCGAAGATCAGAGAACTGCAAAAGCGGAAATATCAGTGTTGGTATCCCAAGCCCTGCCGGACGGAATTGAAACCTTCGATGTGATAGATGGGGTTTGGGTCACGCATCCCCGCGCCATTTTGCCAGTCGCGACCATCTTGCGCCATACGCTTCTCCAGGTGAGCAACGCGCGGCTCATATCGGAAGGGCAACAGACAAAAGCCGAGATGGTTTATCAATACTTGACCGGGCCGCGCTTCAAGCAGCGCGTTGAGGCAATCGTAGAGGCGTTCTCGTCCATGCAGGAAGACTTGGACAAAGAACGCAAGGCAATCATGAAGCAATGGGCCAAGCGGGACGAACAGATCGAGCGCGTAATGAGCGCGACAGTCGGAATGTACGGAGACTTGCAGGGAATCGCAGGGAAATCCATACAGGAGATCGAGGGATTGGAATTGCCGGCTCTTGGAACAGGCGGGCCGGTTGTGGAGGAACTATGATTGCTCTCAACCCTTCCACCAGCAAGAAATCTCCGTTGCACGAAATCCTGAATTGGTCCACCTCCCGACCGGAGTGGCAGCGTGACGCCTTGCGCCGGATTATTGAAAAGGGTCAGCCTGATGCGGCGGACATCGCGGAACTGGAGAGGATCAGTCGCTCCAGCATTAAGCACGCTTCAATCAAGCCAACGCCGCTTAAAGCCATTCCGCTTTCCTCGGCACATCTCCCGTCTGCTCCCGGAGCGGCTGATTCTGTTTCCCTTGTGTCGCTAAGCGCGCTCAAAGGCATCAACCAATTACCTCAAGGCTCAGACCTTCCGCTCGGAACAGGCGACGGATTGACAATTATCTTTGGGATGAACGGAGTTGGCAAATCTAGCTACGCCAGAGTCATCAAGAAAGCGTGCCGTGCGAGAGGATCAGCCGCCGAGATTCTGCCAAATGCTTTCGCACCAGTAACTACAACTGTACCTGCCGCTGCGACGATCACCTTCAAGGTCGGCTCTAACCAAGTAGCATCTTCATGGAAAAGTGGCGTACCAACAGATCCGCGCCTAGCGAATGTGTTCGTCTTTGACGCATCATCAGCCGATCATTACGTTAGCTACGACAGCGAGGCGGCATTCACGCCCTATGGCCTCGATGTATTGCCAACACTTTCAACGGTATGCGATAACCTTGCATCCAGATTGAATGCTGAGATCAATCAATGGGATGCCAAGATAACCGGTGCAAAAGCAAACTGGAAATATGATCCTGCTACAAAAGTCGGGCAAGCCTTACAGAATCTATCCAAGGCAACAAAAGAATCAGACATCAGCGCTCTCGCAGCACTCGATCAGGCGGAAATGCAACGTCTATTGGACCTCCGCGCTGCGTTGAAAGCCGATCCGCTGCAAAAGGCAAAGGAGACCAGAGCGGCGGCCTCTCGCCTTGAGGCATTTGCCAAGAAGATTGGTAACGCGGCTGTCGATCTTGCTGACGAAAAGATTGAGCAGGTGAGGACGGAACTTGAGGCCGCGAAAAATACGGCTGCCACTGCCAAGGCTTTCGCCACAGGCCAATTCGACTCCACGTATTTGACTGGCACCGGATCGGACATCTGGCGTGCTCTGTGGGATGCTGCAAAGCGCTATTCAGAATCGGAAGCATATCCAGATAGCGAGTTTCCGTTTATTTCAGACGACGCGCGATGCGTTCTCTGTCAGCAAGTGATCGACGGAGCGACAGGTGCAAGGTTTTCGCACTTCAACGATTTCTGCAAAGATCAAAGCCAACAACTAGCGGCGGCAGCAGAGCAGTTGCTTTTGAAAACGATAGCCAGATTCAACTTGCTCATTGCCCTGAGGCCAGAATTGGACAAGATTGATGCAGACCTTGCGATACTGCCCGCTAATGAGCGCCTACTCCTTTCAGCATTTGCGGACAGCGCAGATGCGCGTCTTAAACAAGTGAAGGAAAGCCTCCTCAACCGGAGTTGGACGGCTCCACCAGCCATTTCAGTATCTCCAGAAGCCTATCTTCAGACCGCCATGAGCACCCTGGAAGCACGCGCCAAGACTGAGGAGTCGGCACACGATCCTGAAACGCGCAAGAAACTTCAAGCAGAACTAAAGGAATTGGAAGCGCGCGAATGGCTTGCAGGTGTAAAAGCCGATGTCCTTCAGCAGATCGATCATTACAAGATTATCTCGGAACTCAAGGACTGCGACAAAGACCTCAAGACCAGCGCCATCACAGCGAAGAGTACGGAACTGACGGAGCTTTTCGTCACGCAGGCATTTCAGCAGCGATTCAAAGACGAAGTTGCAGGACTGAAACTCCACACTCTTGAAGTGGTGATGGATCAAACACACGGCAAGAAGGGCATTTCTAAGTTCGGCCTTCGCCTCGTCAAGGCCGCGAATAGCAAAGTTGCAGATATTGCCAGCGAAGGAGAACGGCGCTGCGTTGCGCTCGCCGCTTTCCTCTCCGAACTTTCTCAAGCCTCACATCAATCGGCGCTTGTCTTCGATGACCCTGTTTCTTCATTGGATCACTCGTATCGCGAAAGGATCGCTGAACGCCTTGCAACGGAATCTAAATCACGTCAAGTTATTGTCTTTACGCACGAGGAAGTGTTTTTGAACGATCTCATATCCTTCGCTGAAAATGCGCAGATGACGCCTTTCATCCTCACGCTTGACTGGGATAACAATGCGCCTGGTAAATACTTTGAAGGTCTTCCCTGGGACAGCAAGAAGCCGCCCGAGCTTTTAGATGCGCTCGAAAAGGAGCAGAAGGCCATCGCGGCAAAATGGAATTCGCTACCGAGCGCGCAAAACATAGCAGATATGCGACGTGCCTACTCCCGTTTGCGTTCAACAATGGAACGAATCATTGAAGTGGAACTTCTTAGCGGCATCGTCTGCCGCTTTCAGTCTCAGATCAATTCGGGACGGGTCAATAGTCTGATAGGCATTGATCCGCAAGAATGCAAAGAGGTAAAACGTCTTCTCGACAAGTGTCACAGTCTGACGGAAGCACATGCACCGTCGAAAGCGTCAATCCCCACGCCATCTGACCTCAAACAAGATATTGCGGATGCGCGGAAGCTCGTGGACGCGATCAAAACCCGCAAGAAAACTCAAGGATCGGCAGGGACAGCTTAGCGATGAAGCAAAAGCAGAAGTTGGAATTGACATGGATTGGCAAGGAGAACCGGCCGAAGCTGGAGCCGCGCATTCTGCTTGAGGAGCCGGAGAAGTCGTATCACGCGGCGCATCGCGTGTCGAAGAAAGACATCTTCGACAACCGGCTCATCTTTGGCGACAACCTGCTCGCGCTCAAGGCGCTGGAGCAGGAGTTCGCCGGTAAGGTTAAGTGCGTCTTCATTGATCCGCCGTACAACACCGGCTCCGCTTTTGCGCACTATGACGATGGAGTGGAGCACTCCATCTGGCTTTCGCTCATGCGGGACCGTCTGGGACTGATACGCCGCTTGCTTTCTGACGGCGGCTCCCTCTGGATTACGATTGACGACAATGAGGCGCACTATTTGAAAGTGTTGTGCGATGAGGTGTTCGGGCGATCAAATTTCGTAACCTCTATAACGTGGATGAAGCGAACCTCACCAGCTAATGACGCAAAGTACTTCAGTACCGATCACGATTTCATTCTTGTGATTGCCAAGGACAAAAGTGTATGGCGACCGAAGCGGCTAGCGCGCACCGAGCTTCAGGATTCTTACTATAAGAATCCTGACAAGGATGCGCGCGGTGCATGGAACTCTGTCACCTACACTGGCAACAAGACACGCGCAGAGAGGCCAAATCTCTACTATGGAATCGTAAATCCATTCACTCGTGAAACCGTCTACCCGCCCGATACTCTGACATGGCGGTACGGCCCTGAAACTCACCAGTTGAATGAATCCAAAAATTTGCTGTATTGGGGTAAGAATGGAACCTCAAAAGTTCCGAGGCTAAAAATGTTCCTTTCTGACGCTGAGGAAATTGTTCCGCGTAGTGTGTGGCTAGCCGCTGAAGCTGGCAGTACGCAGACGGCAATGGTCGAGCAAAAGAGACTGTCCCCGGTGCCATTTGGTACGCCCAAGCCCGAACTTCTAATCGAGAGAATTCTTAACATTAGTTCAAGTCCTGGGGATCTTATCTTAGACTCGTTCGCTGGCTCCGGAACAACCGGAGCAGTGGCCCAGAAGATAGGCCGCCGCTGGGTAATGGTCGAGTTGGGGGAGCATTGCCATACGCACATCATCCCCCGTTTGAAGAAGGTCATTGACGGTGAAGATGAGGGCGGCATCACCAAAGCTGTCGACTGGAAGGGCGGCGGCGGCTTCCGCTATTACCGGCTTGCTCCATCTCTCCTCAAGGAGGACAAGTGGGGCAATTGGGTTATCAGCAAGGAATACAACGCAGCGATGCTGGCCGAGGCGCTTTGCAAGCTGGAGGGCTTTAGTTACGCGCCCAGCGATTCCGTCTACTGGCAGCAAGGCCGCTCCACGGAGCGGGATTTTCTCTACGTCACGACGGCTCAACTGAATCATGATCAACTCCAGCAGTTGAATGATGAAGTTGGATCGGAACGCTCTCTTCTCGTTCTTTGCACCGCCTTTCGCGGCAGGGCAGACCGCTATCCGAATCTCACAGTCAAGAAAATTCCCAAGCAGGTGCTCTCCCGCTGCGAATGGGGTCACGACGATTACAGCCTCCAGGTTGAGAATCTGCCGAAGGCGCCGCCGAAGATGGGCCAGCAAGCACTGTTTGGTGAGGAGGAAGGCCAATGAACCGCCATGTGAACGCTATCGCCGGACGTTTGAGCCTTCGCCCACCGCAGCGCGAGTCGCTGGAAATCCTTGACCGTGTTACGGAGATTGTGCCGCCGAGAAAAGACTTTGATGTGGATGCGGCTCTCGCGGTCATTCACTCGGAGTTCCCATCCGTTACCAACTTCGAGCGCGACTTTCCATCGCTTTGCTTTGCGCTGGCCACCGGCGTCGGCAAGACGCGGCTCATGGGCGCCTTCATCAGCTATTTGCACCTCGCGCACGGGATCAACAATTTCTTTGTCCTTGCGCCGAACCTCACGATCTACAACAAGCTGCTTGCCGATTTCACTCCGAACACTCCGAAGTATGTCTTCAAAGGAATTGCGGAGTTTGCGACAGAAGCTCCCGCGATTATCAACGGTGACAACTACGAGGCAATGGCCAGCTCGCTGTTTGACGCCACGCTTCGCTGCAAGATCAACATCTTCAACATTTCAAAAATCGACTCCGAAGTGCGCGGCGGAAGATCGCCGCGGATCAAGCGGCTTTCGGAATACATCGGCGAAAGCTACTTTGAATACCTTGCCGGGCTGCCGGACCTGGTCCTGCTGATGGATGAATCGCACCGCTACAGAGCGTCGGCTGGCACACGCGCCATCAACGAACTAAAGCCGGTGTTGGGTCTTGAGCTTACCGCGACACCGCTCGTTGAATCTCAACGCGGTCCGGTGCCGTTCAAGAACGTGATCCTCGATTACCCATTGGGCAGGGCGATGGCCGATGGCTTCGTAAAAGAACCAGCCGTCGTCACCCGGAAGGACTTCAATCCTGCCGGCATGTCCACGGACGAGATTGAACGAATGAAGTTGGAGGATGGCGTTCGCTTGCACGAGAGCGTCAAGGTGCAGTTAGAGACGTACGCCCGCGAGTATTCGCGCGAGATCGTAAAGCCGTTCGTGTTGGTAATCGCCCGCGATACGACGCACGCGAAGCAGTTGCTTGACCTGATTGAATCTGAGCAATTCTTTGCCGGCAACTACAAAGGCAAGGTGATCCAGGTCGATTCGAGCAGGACCGGAGCGGAAGAAGAGGAAATGATCGAGCGGCTCCTGAAGGTGGAGCACACCGAAGAGCCAACCGAGATCGTCATCCACGTCAATATGCTCAAGGAAGGTTGGGACGTGACCAACCTTTACACGATCGTTCCGCTGCGCGCGGCAAATGCACGCATTTTGATTGAACAGTCAATCGGGCGCGGACTCCGCCTCCCCTATGGCAAGCGGACGGGTGTAGAGGCGGTTGATACTCTGAGCATCGTCTCCCATGACCGCTTTCAGGAGATCGTGGATGAAGCCAACAGGCCCGACTCGCAGATTCACCTGAAGTCTATCGTGATGGATGCGGGCGAATTGGAGCAGAAGACCAGAACAGTCGTCTCGCAGTCGCAGCTTGCGACCAAGCTGGGCATCGTTCCTACGCAGACGACGAGCAGCACAACCGTTGCCGGAGCGGATATTGTGCCCATCTTCGCCAAACCCGAAGAGCAGCACGTCGCTCAGATTGCATACACCGTCATCAAGAGCCTTGAAAACCAGCCGCAGAGAGCGCCGTCACTTGCCGCGCTAAGCAAACCCGCGATTCAGGCTGAGATCGTCAAGACAGTGCAGGAGCAGTTTCGCCCCGCACAGTTGGAACTAGAAGGAGTCACGGAGCAACCTAACTTCGATGCGATAGTTGCCAAGACGACTGAGCTGGTTCAGCAGCAGACCATCACCATCCCCCGCATTCAGGTTGTCCCAACTGGCGTGGTTAAGTCTGGCTTCAAGCCGTTCGACCTGAAGCTGGAGACGCTGCGCTATCAGGTTCCCTCCGAGGAGCTATGGAGTCAGTATCTCCGCACGGGCGAGCGACAGGTGCTTTCTGTTGGAGCCGGGGGCGTTGAAGAGAAGCGACTTGAAAACTACATTGTCAGCGGCTTGGTGGACTTCGACGACATCTCCTACGATGACCATGCCGACCTGCTCTACAACCTTGCGACGCAGACCGTGGAGCACTTTGAGAGCTACCTCTCTGAAGGCGAGGCGGCAAAAGTCCTCCGCTACCATCAGCGCGAGATCGCCCGCTTCATCCACTCCCAGATGCAAGAGCACTTCTGGGAGGAGACTAGCAGCTACGAGACCAAGATCAACGCTGGCTTCACGGAACTGAAGCCGAGCGCCTACACGGTTTCGGGCAACGACGCCGTACTGGACTACCGCAATTCGCCACCCGACAAGAGCAACATGGCGAAGTACCTGTTCGGAGGCTTCTCCCATTGTCTGTACTCAGTGGAGAAGTTTCAGTCCGACCCTGAGCGCAGGTTGGCGGTGATCCTTGAACGCGACGAGTTCAAATGGTTCAAGCCGCGCAAAGGCCAGTTCCAACTCTTTTACAAATGGGGTCCAGATCATCTTGAGTACCAGCCAGACTTTATCGCAGAAGGGCGCGATTGCATTTATATGCTAGAACCCAAAGCGGCCAATGAAATGGAAGATGAACAAGTAAAAGCGAAGCGCGATGTAGGCGTGAAGTGGTGCGCGCTTGCCAGCGAGTATGCCAGTGCAACCAGAGAAAAGGGTTGGCAATATGTACTCATTCCGCACGATGCAATCAGGGACAACATGACCATCCACGGACTCGCTGAGCGTTATGGTTGCCCTTAGAGGCAAGAAGAAATGACGCACTTGACGTTTCCTGTGAGTTTTCTATGATTAGGCTATCCAGAAATGGATAGCCGGAGGATACACCGAAATAGAACCCTTTAGCGGTGGCATCCACGGAGCAATCTGTGAGTGCTCCGGCTAAAGGGTTTTTTCGTTAAAGAGTCGATCCGGCCACCAGTAAAGAATCTTTACACCCACCTGTAAAATTTCTTTACTGGTACCTGTAAAGAAACTTTACACAAAGAAGAAGAATGGAATCAGAAAAATGGAATAAGAGCGAATTATTGAAAAAATACATACGGAACTCTCCCATGAAATGGAAGATGGGTTTTTCGATTATCCCAACACAGATTCTCATGGACGAACGATTGTCGCGTTCGTGCCTGATCGTATTCTGGGTTTTAACCGTGCATATATTTCGCGGGAAGAAATTCTGCTTTCCCTCGACATCGACTATAGCCAAGGAAGCGCATTCGTCCCGGCCAACCGTGATAAAGGCGATCAAGGAACTTGAGCAGTACGGATACCTTGAGGTCGAGCGGTTTTCCGGTGGAGTCAGCAGATACTACTTGAAGGTGCTCGTTTGACGAGCGCGCGCAATGAGATTCCCGCGCACGGGAATCCAGAATTAAACGACATCTCAGGAGCCTGTCAGCACGGCGATTGCGCCGAGTGTTTTCCTTGCAACCACAAGTGACACGACGAGGACAGTTCCTTGAAAGCTGAGTAGGATTCCCCGCTGGATTCGCGACCGGCGACGCTAATCCCATTCAGCTTCCAGCGCATTCATCACTCGTCATCCTCGGGAATTTCAATAGTCCCAATGGACAGCAGAGTTTTGCCGATGTTTTCGTTTAGGATGTTTGCAATCTTCGCGGCGGTTTTTGCATCAAGAAGTGGGAAATCATACGAAACAGAGCGATCATTAAATCTGCACATGAACAAGAAGTGATGCTCCCCAAACACCCCAATTACCCGCTCAATGGTCACTTGATCCGCCGTAATCGGAAAAGTCTCTCCCGGCGATGTGGGTCCGCCGGACTGCGGCACCCATCCAGGCAGATCCGCCACTCGCATTTTTCTCACTGAGGTTGTCATCAATTCCACGTCCCTTTCACCGCTGCTTCCAGCGCGGTCTGTCGCGCTTGTATCCATTGCGAGTAATGCTTCTCGACAATCCCTGGACTGTTTCCTAAAATTGCCGCTACCTCAGACACCGGAACGCCCTTAGAGAGCAGGGAAGTGGCGAACGTGTGCCTGAAACGGTGGGCATGAAGTCTAAATGGCAGATCCTTCCCCAGCCGCTCGATGGTCCTGTGCCAGTCGGAAACCGCAGATTTCACCTGTCCGCTTCCCGACCAAAAATAATACTTCCCGTTCTCGATTTTTTTGAGTGCCATCACCATATCCGGGTGCATGGGCATCGACACGCGCACGCCATTCTTTTGGGTCCAGAGGGTTATTTTCCCGTCGGCCACCTTGTCCCGTGAAAGCTGAACGGCGTCTCCAATTCTCATGCCGGTCCATCGAAGCACGGCGATGAACGCCCTCACCCGCTCTCTCGTATTCCTTTTATATATTCCCCAATTCGGGAATTGTTCCACGGCCCTCTGTATCGCGTCGAGTTCCTCCGGCTCGTAAGGCTTTCGCTCGACTTCGGTGATCTTGGGGAGCTTTAACGGCGAGGCAGGGTTTTTTTCGATCCATCCCCGTGCGGTGCAGAAATTGAAAAATGCTCGCATACGTTCGATCGTGTTTCGGGTTGTGAGGGGCGCGAAGCTCCAGCTCTCACGGAAGCGTGAAATGTCATCGACTGAGATCGACCGCAAAGGGATATTTCCGAGAAAATTGACCGCCCGTACCATTAAGCGCCGATGCTTTGCGATCGTGTCAGGCACAGAACCATTTGCTTCGTGCTGGGCAAGGAAGCGCTCGTATGCCTCTCTTAGCGACACCGATGAGCGGATACCATGCGCTTCCCATTCCCTGATCTTCTTTTGCGCCGCTTCCCAATTAGTGAGGTCAAGCGACCGCCGGACAGTTTCTTCATGTACTTTTCCCTGCACCCATATTGGGCAAAAACATTTCGCTTTTCGACCCTTGAACTTGCACCCCGAGCGATGACGACGATAGATGGTGAGCACAGTGCGCCTCCCGGTACATATTGAGGACGCCATTTTCTCATTATTTGTAAGTGATTGTAAACAGCAAAGTTAAAATGGTGGCCAGGGACGGGATTGAACCGCCGACGCCGGCCTTTTCAGGGCCGCGCTCTACCACTGAGCTACCTGGCCTCAGTGCAGACTTGAAAGTGTCCGCCGCGGCGGACGCGGGTTCAGGCGGTCGGGAAAGGTGGGAAAGTCCACTTGCCGTGCGCTCAAAACAACCAAGCTTAGTATACCAATCCAGAATCTCAGCAGCCAAACCCGGGCTGAGGCGCGCCGGGGCTGGCGCGGTCAACTACACTGGAAGGCAATCATGCGACGCTCAATTTACTTTCTCGCTTGCTTTGCCTTGGCCCTCGCGGCCGCCGCTTCCTCTCAGACTCCCCCGAAGTTCGTGCTCAATCCAGTCGCCACAGGGCAAGGAACCGAATCCCGCGCCGCCAGCGCCTACAACACAGCCGTGAAGGCCGGGCCCGAGGCGCTGCGGGCGTTTCTCGATGGATTTCCCAAGGGGGCGGATTTGCACGTGCATCTTTCCGGCGCTGTGTACGCTGAGACTTTCATCAGTGACGCCGGTGAAGACGGGCTGTGCGTGGACCCGGCGTCCCTCGAGTTTGCCAAACCGCCGTGTACGGGAACGCTGGTTCCGGCCACGCAACTCTCGGGCAACATCAGTTCGGCCAACCAGGCGCTTTATGACCGGCTGATCGACTCGTTTTCAATGCGCAGCTTTGTGGCCTCGGCGGGCTGGAGCGGGCACGACCAGTTTTTCGCGACCTTTGGCCGCTTCGGCGGGTTGAGCAAGACGCATACGGCCGAGTGGGTTGACGAAGTGGCGAGCCGCGCCGCGGCGCAGAACGAACAGTACCTCGAATTGATGGAGACGCCGCCTTTCTCGCATGCCGCGCAGGTTGCGAAGCAGATTGGCTGGAGCCCGGCACTGGCGCAGGCCGGCCAGCAGGCGTTCGCGCAATTCCGCCAGCAATTGCTGGATCAGGGATTGCGCGACGAGGTCGCAGGCGACCGCGCGGAAGTGAGCCAGGCCGAGGCCGGGCGGAAGCAAGCCGAGCACTGCGGAACGGCGCAGGCCGCGCCCGCCTGCCAGGTGGAAGTCCGCTACCTCTATCAGGTGCTGCGCGGCAATCCTCCAGAACAGGTGTTTGCGCAAGCGCTGTTGGGATTCGAGACCGTGCAGGCAAGCATGGCCGCGAAGGAGGATACGTGGGTCGGAATCAACTTTGTGCAGCCCGAGGACGGATTCATTTCCATGCGCGATTACACGCTGCAGATGAAGATGATCGGCTATCTGCATTCTGCCTATCCACAAGTCCCGATCACGCTGCACGCGGGAGAACTGACGTTCGGCCTCGTGCCGCCCGAGGGGTTGAGATTTCACATCCGGCAGGCGGTGGAGCTGGGCGACGCTGAGCGCATCGGCCACGGCGTGGACGTGATGGATGAGGACGATGCGCAGGGGTTGCTGAAAGAGCTGGCGCAAAAGCACGTGATGATCGAGATCAACCTGAGCTCGAACGAAGGGATTCTGGGTGTGAAGGGCGCCGAGCATCCGTTTCCGATTTACTTTGCGGCGAAGGTGCCGGTGGCGCTCTCGACCGACGACGAAGGTGTGAGCCGCATCGACCTGACGCACGAGTATGTGCGCGTGGCGCTCGACTACAACCTGACCTACGACAACCTGAAGAAGCTGGCGCGAACGGGGATGGAACACGGCTTTCTGTCTGGTCAGAGTCTGTGGGCCAAGCCGGATGATTTTGAGGCGCCAGTGAAGGCGTGCGCAGGACAGACGGTGGGGGGTGATACGCCTTCGGCGGCGTGCAAGGCGTTCCTGGCCGGGAGCGAGAAGGCCGCGGCCGAGTGGGAGCTGGAGCGGCGGTTTATGGCATTTGAGAAGAAGTGGTGATGGACAACGAGCGCATTCGCGAGATTTGCCTGGCATTGCCGCACGTAGCGGAGACGCTGAACTGGGGCCATCACCTGGTGTACTGGGCGGGTGACCGCGACATCGGCGGCAAGATGTTCGCCATGACCGACGTGGACGGCATCGGGATTGGAGTGCTGTGGTTCCACTGCGGAGCGGAGCGGTTTCATGAGCTGCTGGAGCGTGAGGGGATCAGTGCCTCGCCGCACCTGGCCCGCGCGCATTGGGTCGCCGTCGAGCGCTGGGATGTGCTGCGTCCGCGTGAGATTGAAGACGAGTTGCGGCGGGCGCACGCTTTGATCTATGAAAAGCTCCCCAAGAAGACGAAGGCCGTGCTGGCGCTGCCGGAGAAGGAACGGGCGAAGGCGATCCAGGGACGCAGGAAAATAGCCGCGGCCCGGGCAAAAACAAAGCGTAATTAAGGCATTTCTCCTTCAATGTAGTCTTCTCAGAGAATGCGGAAGGTTGCGATTTCTTGAAGAAATCGCAATTTGGCAGTCGAGGCTACGGGACACATCCGAAGGAGAAATGCTTTAGCGGAACTTGGCAACCCCGGTTTTCGTAAGATCTCATGCAGACATTCGTTCGCGAGGCGGTGAGACGATGGTCAAATTTCTTCTGTGGTGCATTCTGCTGGTGTTGTGCTGGCCGCTGGCGCTTGTGGCTCTGGTACTGTATCCGCTGGTGTGGCTGCTGCTGTTGCCGTTCCGCGTGGTGGGCATTGCCGTGGGCGGCGTGCTGGAGCTGGTGCGGGCAATCATCTTTCTGCCGGCGCGGGTGCTGCGGGCCGTCTAGAGCGACCCTCTCCTCGACATCCCCTCTGAAGATGCTTTAGCGTGAGCCTATGACAGGCGTTTCTCTGAACATCGACAGAAAGGTTGCGCCTTGCGATCCCGGGCGAGTGCTGGGATGAAATCGTGAGGCGTGGTTGGAAACGCCGCGCCTTACAAAACGTCATTCTATTGAGAGATTCGATGGAGGAAGGCTCATGCGGAAGGTTTTGCCGGTTGCGCTGGCGGTGCTGGCTCTGATGGCGCCTCATGCGGCGCGGACACAAACCGACGACGCGGCGGCGAAGAATGCGGCGCAGGCACGTGCGGCGCTCAACGCCATGGTGCGGGCGTTGGGTGGGCAGGCGTGGCTGAACATGCAAAACATGGAGCGGGAGGGGCACGTGGCCGGGTTTTTCCAGGGCAATCCCGACCCCGGCACCACGGAGTACTTTGAATTTCATCAGTGGCCCGATCATGACCGCGTCGAACTGACCAGCCACCGCGACGTGGTGGAGTTTTACGTGGGCCGGCAGGGCTTTGAGGTGACTTACCGCGGCAAGAAGCCGGTGGACAAGGATACTGTGGATGACTACCTGCGCCGCCGCGACCACTCCATTGAGACCGCGGTGAAGGTGTGGATGAAGGATCCGAACACCATCTTGATTTACGAGGGGCAGCGCCTGGCGGAGCGGCATCTGGCCGAGCAGGTTACGCTGATCTCGCCTGAGAACGAGGCCATCACCATCCTCATGGACGAGCAGACGCATCTGCCGCTGCAGCGCAGCTTTCAGTGGCGCGATCCCGAATACCACGACAAGAACACCGACACCGAAGAGTACGACGACTATCACACGATTGACGGCTTCCCTACCCCCTTTACCATTACGCGGCTGAAGAACGGCGAACCCTTCCGCCAGTACTTTGTGTCGCACGTGAAATATAACCAGGACCTGCCCACCGATTTCTGGGATGCGGACGCGGAGGCGCGGAAGGTGAAGCGGTAGCGGCGGAGAGGCGAGAACACAATCCATTCATGGGATGCGGGATCGATATTTATAATCCCTAGGAGCGCTCAGCGCCGATTCCCACCGCTCTCTAGGAGCCGCAGAATGACGTTCACTATCCAGGAAATCATGGATTTCCTGCCGCACCGATACCCCTTTTTGCTGATCGACCGCATTGTTGAGTTCGAGCGCGCCAAGCGCGTGGTCGCCATCAAGAACGTGACCACGAACGAGCCGTTTTTCCAGGGGCACTTTCCCGGCGCGCCGCTCATGCCCGGCGTGCTGATCGTGGAAGCGATGGCGCAGGCAGGCGCGGTGCTGTTGCTGTCGGAGATGGAGGACCGGCACGCGAAGCTGGCGGTCTTCACGGGCATCGACG
>Ga0326727_10001560_pt1 | contig 83579 bp, 77 predicted proteins | sample MB2enrmetagenome_FD_207643 | JGI IMG/M metagenome (GOLD analysis project Ga0326727, IMG submission 207643) | Lab enriched peat soil microbial communities from McLean, Ithaca, NY, United States - MB29MY | ecosystem: Environmental > Terrestrial > Soil > Wetlands > Peat | place: USA: New York... | reverse complement strand
GCACACATTGCACGCGGCGATGCATGGGCACTCTCCCCGCTGTTCAAGATAACGTTCGCCGACCCGTCGCTCACGTTCGACTTCTCAGAAGTCCGCCGCGAGTTCGCAAAGGGTGCAATCCGCGAGTACATGCCCGCTGGAGAACGCTCACTCGTTATCCCGGCAAAGTAAGATCAACCCCAACCTTTTTTCCGCCGGTGTTCTCCGGAAATTCTGACCGGCATCGCTTATCGGGCCGATCTTTTTCTTATCCTGAACCAAAACGGCGTGGTACGGTCAGGACGGATAAAATTCGAAAAAATGTGGCCCCGGCCGGGGTTATTTCCTGGATTTCTTCAGCCGTTCCCGGATGTAGATAATTTTTCCGACCTGATCCTTCGATTGCCGTTCGTCGATCTCAAACAGGTTCAGAGATTGGATGAGATCGAACAATTTTTTAAACCCATAATTTCGCGAGTCAAATTCCGGGCTTTTCTTCTGGATGTTCTGCCCGACCAGCCCCAGTTCTGCCCAGCCTTCTTCGTCCGATGAATCCTCGACACTGTTCTTTAACAATTTCAGGAATCCCTGATCTTTCTTCATGTCCCTGAATACAGAGACATCCGGGTGAACAGGGGCAGCTGCCTCGACAGATTCCGTGGGCCGCAGGATTTCCGTATAGATGAATTTGTCACACGCATCCACGAATGCCTTGGGGGTCTTCTTCTCCCCGAATCCATAGACCATCAGGCCGGATTCCCGGATTCGCGAGGCGAGACGGGTGAAGTCGCTGTCACTCGATACCAGGCAGAAGCCGTCCAGGTTTCCCGCATGGAGCAGGTCCATCGCATCGATGATCAGCGCACTGTCCGTTGCATTTTTTTTTCGTTGTATAGGTGAACTGCTGGACCGGGATGATGGAATTTGAGAGAAGGACATCTTTCCATGGCTGGAGCTGGGACGTGGTCCAGTTGCCGTAGATTCTCTTCACGGACGCCACGCCATACTTGGCAACCTCATCGAGCAGATTTTTGATGATACTTGCCTGGGCATTATCCGCATCAATTAATACCGCCAGTTTTTTCTGTCGTTCGATCGGGTGTGACTGATAATCCATTGATTCAAGATTCGTTTCAGAGAATTTAACGTTAAGTATTGATCCGGGTCGTGACCCTCTCCCTGAATGTTCCTGTCCTCCCCTGTTTCTCTTCTTCGATATAATCACGGGGGATATTCCCACGCGGGCATGGGCCTTATTACATGTGTGGATATAACGGCTATCCACCCATCGCAGGCAGGCTGCTCCCTTGCAGGGAACCAGAGCGGTATTGAAATTCACCGGGTCCTTTGCCAGATCAACCATCATATTTTTCTTCTCGCACCACATGGATACCATGTTCATTTTGTGGCAAGATATTCGCGCTATCTGACTGCCGACGAGATCGACGAACCAAATAATGTTGCACACGGCAACGGGAAGTACAAGGTATGACCAAAGACCTGAGGAAGAAACTTGAAGAGAGGGCAAACAGCGTAAAACCGTCAACTGCCGGTAACGTTAAGACCATCACGCCCTCACAGCGGCGCAGTGAGAATATGAGGAAGCGGATGAAGAAGCGAAGTTAATGGTGCTGTCGCGTATACTTCAAAATTCTCTGTATTCCAAAGTGAGGCCACGATAACGCACCAGGACCGCACCGGTCTCTTAAGGGGTTCTGGTGCATCGCGTGACTTTTTATCCTGTGTCGGATAATATCTCACGAGTCATAATCGTGAGGGTGTCCCGGTGTTGAAAACATTGCCAACTTTTAACGGTCGCAGTAAATTCAAATATACATGGACCGATGACGATAAGATTGAACTTCATTATGGTACTGAATTTCAACACGAATTTTCTATCGATGGAATCGTATATGACGAGTTGATCCAGGCGTTTAAAGGAAAGACGGTCAAACTTAACCATAAACGCAATGAAAAAAATATAGAAGACTGGTTAATTAATAAAGGGATAGAAAAACCCGGGATTACCTCATACCTGGGTTCTATTCTGGATTACGAGAAACATGCCAGAAAAGGTACGAAACGGGGAACAATAAAACGAGGGACAATAACATTTTAATAAAATTATTTTCCGCCTGCCAGCCGGTCCTGGTGCTTGGCGGTTGACTAAAAGAGTCCTGACGGGATAACCTCGTGATCACCAGCGGTAACCTAAAAAACAGCAGTGATCTCTCATAATTCCCGGATAGTTGCCGGGGTTTCCTGCAGGGCCGGAAAATGAGGGAGTGGTTCCCGGGGTATTAATATTCCATCCCCGGCGGCATTCCGCCCATCCCGCCGGGTGGCATACCGCCGGCAGGCGCTGCCGCCTTTGACGATGCAATGACATCGTCGATGCGCAGGATCATGACCGCAGCCTCGGCAGCGCTCATGATTGCCTGTGTCTTCACCCGCAGGGGTTCCACGACACCTGCCTTGAGCATGTCAACCGGTTTGCCTTTATACACATCCAGCCCGAAGGTCCTGTTTCCGGCTTCATGTGCAGCCCGGATCGCGACAAGCATGTCGATGGGATCAAGCCCGGCATTCTCGGCAAGAGACCGCGGGATGATCTCGACCGCAGATGCAAATGCCTCGATCGCAAGCTGGATGCGGCCCCCGACGGTTGATGCATAGCGCCGCAGCTGGAGCGAGAGTTCTGTCTCCGGCGCCCCGCCTCCCGCGACAATTTTTTTGTCCTTGATGACATCACTGACAACCATAAGCGCATCATGCATGCCGCGTTCAAGCTCATCGATCACATGCTCGGACCCGCCCCGGATAATGATCGAGACCGCTTTGGGGTTTTTGCATTCCGAGACAAAGACCATCTCATCGCCGGAGAGCTTTTTTTCTTCCACAAGGCCGGCAGCCCCGAGATCTTTGGGGGTGATGACATCGATACTGTTGATAACCGTTGCACCGGTGGCCCGTGCAAGGTTTTCGATATCGCTCTTCTTGACCCGGCGGACGGCAAAAATGCCGGCTTTTGCGAGGTAGTGCTGGGCGATGTCATCTATGCCCTTCTGGCAGAACACGGCCGTTGCACCGCTTGCCACGATCTTGTCTGCCATGGTATGGACCATCTCCTCGTCATTATCGAGAAATGCCTGCACCTGGCCGGGCCGGGAAATGTTGATCTTTGCGTTGACCTCCGTCTTTTTGTACTCGAGCGCTGCGTTGAGGAGGAGGACTTTTGCGTTCCTCACAACGCGGGGCATCCCCGTATGTGCCCGTTCCTTGTCGATGACCATACCTTCGACGATCGCGGTATCCTCCACTTTACCGCCGACTTTTTTCTGTACGTTCACGTGCCCGATGTCAACCGTCCCGTCCGGGTCCGCAACCATCGTTACTGCCCGCACAACCATATCGCAGAGCAGGTCCTTGTACGTCTCTGCACCCTTGCCGCTGATCGCCGTTTCTGCGACTTTTTTCAGCAGTACCCGGTCCGTCGCCTTCACGTTTATTGCGATTGCGGAAAGGATCTCCAGTGCTTTTGCCGCAGCATGCTGGTATCCTTCGGCAATAACCGTCGGGTGAACCTTCTGGCTGAGCAGGCCTTCCGCGTTTTTCAAGAGTTCTCCTGCAATAATGACTGCCGTGGTCGTGCCGTCGCCGACTTCATCGTCCAGGGTCTTTGCGATCTCGACCATCATCTTTGCGGCAGGATGCTCGATGTCCATCTCCTTGAGGATGGTGGCGCCATCGTTGGTGATGACGATATCGCCCATGCCGTCGATAAGCATCTTGTCCATGCCTTTTGGCCCGAGTGTCGACCGGACTGCGTTTGCTACCGCCTTTGCCGCGGCAATGTTGCTGTTCTGGGCTTCCTGGCCGCGGTTCCGTGTCGTTCCTTCCCTGAGAATGATAATAGGCTGTCCGCCAAGCTGTTGTGACATTTCGTTCCTCGTTTTTTATGTTCGTTATTGATATTCCGGCAAAGCCGTTCATACACCTTGTTTGTTACCCATCGCGGATCCAGAGGTCCGGATACTCCTGATTCACGCGCAGGCCTTGGTTATTATTGATATTCCGGCAAAGCCGTTCATACACCTTGTTTGTTACCCATCGCGGATCCAGAGGTCCGGATACTCCTGATTCACGCGCAGGCCTTGGTTATCGTGCAATCATAGCTGGAGATTACGCCCCCCGGGTACCATGCCCGTCCGGCGAGAACCTCATCGGCCCGGCCGGGCTGGTACAGGAGAATTCACCGCCATGCCGTGATGGGCTAAAATTGCTTCGTGGCCTCATATGTTTATCTATGGTACGGGATGTTCTCTGGCTATCAGGGTAAAGATTGTTGCGGACAGGTGCGGAACGACTGCCCCTTCTGCACCACAAGGAAATTGCCGGAAAACAAAAGGCCATTGTGCGCCGGAAGCCGGTGACTTAAGACCGGTGCGTAAAAGACGCTGACGCCTTTGTTGTGCAGGATTTGTTTTCCTTCGGCCAGGACACCGCCTGTCAGTCAGCAGGGGATCGAGCCGGGACCAGCGCTTTCGCCGGCGCTGTTCTCCAGGGTATGCGAGCTGAGCGGTCTGGGGCGGTGTGTGTCGTGCCGGGATGCCGGTGACGGGCGGCGGAGCGGCGGTCCCGGGTACCGGGCCCTCTCCCGTTGTGGTGATATCATTTTTTTGAATGCCGGTATGAATTGACGGTATGGCGGAGGTTACAGGGGACGGGAAATATATGGGTACCAGAGGGGCGCGGTGGGGGGCGGCAGTTTTTTCCGCTTCACCGGGGCCCTGTCCACTGTTGTCCGGGCCCCCCCACGTATTATTCCCCAGGCTTCGTTGAGGGGGAGGGGGAAGGGGAATACCCGGCAGCGATCCACATGACAGGATCGATCAGCGGACCGGTCTCAACTTCAGACTGGACCGTAAAAAAATCTGCGATGCGATCGGGTGAGAGAATGATCACGTCGCGATCACGTTTGATCAGTTCTTTCGCACGGGCAAGAACAAGGACCGGGATGACCGTGGATTGTTGCGATCCGGTATGGTACTGGTTCAGGTCCCGGGCATCGGCTGCCACCTTGTCCACATGGGCCTGCAGGATTCTGGCATCATCCTCAAATTCCAGAACATAGATGGACGCCCCGAGAACGGTAACATCCGGGCGCCTGCCCCGCCCGCGGGGCAATTCATATTCGAACACGATCGTATAGGTTCCGAGGGCCGGTTTGACCTGGAGTAACTGCTTCAGCTCTTTTGCGAGAAGATCAAACTCATGGTCCCACGCGAGCAGTTGACTCTGGTCTGCCGGGCGGTTCATGCACCGCAGGTGATGCTCCTGCAATGCAGTGAGCCAACCGGCTTTTGAGAGCGCGAGAAAATCGTGGATGGAACCGTACCAGCCACAGGGAACATTTTGGGGAGCATCCATTCGGGCTACATCCTTCACTATGCCGGTATGCACCGTGATGATCGATAAACGTTATGTCATGAGCGGGACATTTGCTGGTTATATACTATTCAAAACAGGACCGCATATGAAAGATACTACTGAATGGATCAGGTACCGGGATGAAGTATGTTATCCTGTCGAAAAATATCTTCTTGGCTTTGCAGTCCGGGATAAAGAGCGCCTTATCAGTGCGATAATCAGCAACGCGTTCCTGAATGAGAGGGTTGATTTTGAACGACTCAGGAAGATCCCTGAGGATAAGAGCCTGGAAACGATCGGTGATTTTGTCCTGGATTATGCAATCATCGAAAATTTTCCCGGAAAAGAGAGCACGACCCCGAAGGAAATAAATGATTTCCGGGAATTTTACGGGAATGACAGGACCCTTCACTGGTTCTCGAAAAACAGTCTCCATTTACAGAATTACATCCTCTGGGGCCCGGATGAACGAAAACAACAAAAATGGGACCAGCCGGCAACGGTCATTTTAGCGGACCGTTTTGAGATGCTGATCGGCGTAATATATCTTGAAAAGGGCATCGATGCAGTCAATGAATTTCTGAAAAAGCATAAATTTTTCGAAGAGATTGGCAAGTTAACATAAGGCGGGCAGGCCCTTGAGGTTGCTGGGGCTGGTACGTGTTCACATGTCGAATCGGTATTGAGAAGTCTTTGGTTCCTTTTTTTGGAGTGGGATATGCAGGGTGCAGGGATGTCCTGCTGGTTGGGTAAGAGAGATCCGCCCGGGATAGGAGTCTTTGAAGGGGTTGGCGAAGGGGGGGGTTTCGGGTTATAAAAAGTCACCATTTCGCTTGCCGTTGCCGCCAACTAGGTCCCGTTGGCCGGACTTCCCTGCCCGGGCTTGTGTGAAACCTCTGAAAAAAGTTGCATCAATACCCGTTCGTAACCCCTTGAGTAATACGACCTGATTTCCGCGTTCTGTTCTTCGACTATTTTTTCCCAGTAATTTCTATCACTCAGTAGGTGTTTTAACTCTTCAGCGTTCTCCTGGATGCGCTCCGGATTTATCTTTATGCCGGATGTCAGGACTTCGGAGGCTCCGGCCTGTTCCGGATAAAGCACCGGCACGCCTCTCTCCATTCCTTCGAGTATCACCATCCCGAACGGTTCTGCTCTCGAAGGAACGAGCAGGGCTGAAGCATTGCCGAATGCCGTTCCCCGTGATTCCCAGTCAACGAATCCCGAATACTGGATATCGAGTCTCGGATTGTCAATCTGCTGCCGGATCTCCGAATATTCCTCATTGTCAGTGAACATGGCAAAATTGGAAGCGGGCAGGATTTGCTTAAGTGCTTTGCAGGTTTCGACAAACAACTCCGGTCCCTTTTGCCCGGCAAGTCTGCCCACGAATATGACCCTTTTGGTATCATAGGAGCCGAGTTCCGAGACCGGGATATCGTCCTCCGACAGCGGGTTGGGCATAACCCGGATTTTTGAGTCAGGCACACCATATGGCACACCGTATAGACGGCTGACATCGCCGGCCGTGAATTTACTTGGAGTTACAATGCTGCCGGCAGATACGGCGCCCCGCCGTTCGATGGCGACAATCAATTTATCTGGATCCTGGGGCCTGCGGTCGTTTTCCGTGGAATGAAAATGAGCTACCCATGGTTTACCCGTTGCCCTGGAAACCTCCTCCGCAGCCCAAAAAGTCGGCCAGTCCGACGCGTATACAATATCAAAGTCGTTCGATCTCCGCTGGACATAACGTAAGGCACGGTGCTGGAACTCCCTTACCATCCCGCCGATCGGCCCTCCTCTGAGCAGTCGTGTTTTACCATCATAAACAGAAGTTTGCCTGTCATAGGTACGGTACGATCTCTGATAAGGTGAGGAGACTCCGTACACCGGATATGGCCTTACATATACGGACATCCCCTCCTGACCGCCAGATGGAGAGGTGCCCCCAGGGGGAGTAATTTCCAGTGTAACGAATTCGACCTCGTTTCCGAATATGCTGAGGTTTAATTCAGACCGTTTCCATGGCACCATCACGACAAGGTTGGCACCCTGCCTGCGTAAGTTTCGTAGTATATGATAGGCCGCGGTCCAGGCGCCGCCGGCCACGAATGGCGGGAACTCCCATAACATCATCAATACCTTTGTTCCTCCGGCAACCGGGCCATACCGCTTAATCAAACGGTCGTGGAGAGCATCCCCCAGGTTTGCAAGGCGCCAGTTCCTGGTCAGCCTCCAGTTTATTTCTTCGGGGTCGAACTTAGCGTTATTGAGGATTGCCAGTTTCAGGTCAGCGTTCAGTACCTTTGCATTGTTCAGGTTGCATTCCGTCAGATCAGCATGTACCAAGCTGGCCCCGGCAAGGTCGGCATACTCCAGATTCGCACCTGTCAGAATACTCCCGTCCAGCCGGGCTCCCTTCAGGTTGGCGGCATTGAACAATGCCCCGCTCAGGTTGCAGCCCTGTAAATCGGCATCTTCAAGATTCGCATCCCGGAAATCAAATCCGCATAATATAAGCCCCGCCATGTTAATGCCTTTCAGGTTAACCCGCTGCCACGAAATCTGGTGTGCTATTTCCCATGGCACCTGCTTCATCCCCTGCTGGATGGTAACGGTGATGATGTTCAGGACTTCGGGTTCCTGCTCGAGGCGTGCCTCGACCATCAATGCTGAAAGAATACGGGCATGATATTCACTTTTGTCCGGGGTAAGATAGTGTTGAAGACCTACAATCGCACCTGCCCTTACCCTGGCATCGTTATTGGCCAGGCCTTCCCATATGCCGTTGAGGTCGGTTGCCGCCCTGTCCAGCCGCTCTTTTTCTCTGTTTACCCAGTAGTCCCGCAGTCCCTGCCAGATGCCGAATAACGCCACAAACACGGCCACCAGGGTTCCCACGCTCCCGGCCAGGCCGGTCCAGAACAGGGCTTTGGTTTCAGTCTCTATACTGAGGGCGATAACCTCCTGTCTCTCTTTCTCACCGGCAAGTTGATCCTGCGGCAAAGATTCGATTTGCCGCATGATTTCCCCGGAATGGCGCGAGATTTCAATATTCCCCCATATCTGAATCCCGACAATCAGCAGGCCTGCTACTATAATAATGATTAATACATTCCGCGATATGCCAGCCACGTTCCTCCTCCGGTTGTGGTTGTTTTCCGTAGTTACATCTTACAAATCTGGCAACTGACAGTCAAACGAATTTACGCAATTCGATTGATACCATCGTTGAAATTCTCTTGTTGACACCTTATTTATTTCAAGTGTATCATTAGCGCGAGTATATATGAACTACCAGAGTGGAGGCGGCAACAATCGAGGGGGGCGTAAGCCCCGGTGAGTGTCAACCCCTTTACCACCCGGATGAACCCTCCATGGATTTGTGAGGACAGGATCACACCAGCGCCGCCAGCACCCAGACCGCCATGATGTTATGTTGGCCGGGACTGGCAGATTTTATTCTGGCAAACTGTGAATTGTCTCGATCCCAAAGAAAGACAAGCCTGGTTTTCCAATGATGGGCAGAACGTATCTGCAAAGTCCCGTCGTTGTCTCACAGGCGCCCTATGAGCCAAACGTGTATTCTGTGCCCTATTTTTCTGACGAGCGCCGGGATACCTGCCGTTACAGGAGACCCTTGGCCCCGTCAATCAGTTGTATCGTAAACCGGTGGGGGTATTCACTTTTCGAGAAGGCCTGTGTCCCCATGATATAGAACCCGAATCCCGGCTTCCGGATCTGGTTGCTGTATAAAAAGTTCAACAGGGCACTGATGGACCGGCAGGATTCCCCCTTGAGGTGATGAAATCGTGCGATATCCCGTGCGGACACCTTGACGCGGGTGATATGTTTCCTGATTAGATAATCGCAGATGAGTGAGGCAAAATAGTATCGTTTTTCAGAACCCATCCGGATGTGTCCCATAGTTACTCCTTTTCTCCTTATCCCGTATCTTCCCTTTATGGTCCGGCCACCAGAAAATCCGCACACCTGTAAAAAATTTACCGGTTAAATATAATGATTTCTTCGCAACCAGTCCGTCTGGGGCCTGAGGTACCGGTAGATAATATCGCACTTTTCATCCTGGAAGCTCCAGGGAGTGACAATGAGGGTATCCCCCTCCCGTATCCAGACCCGCTTCTTCATGGTCCCCTTGATCCTGCCAAGACGTATCACCCCGTCAATACACCGGACACGGATATGGTTTGCACCCATCATCAGTTCAGCAAGGGCGAACTGCTCCTTGTTCCATTTCTTTGGCAGCCGCACCCGGACGACAGGAGTGCCATCTGCATTTACTGCATTCGGGTTTGGTGCTGCAGTATTTTTCCTCTGGTATCCACTCATTCAACCAACTTCGTGTGCTGGTATGAATGACGGCTGAGGCATTGAAGGTATGTATACAGGTGGCCGGGTGACTGCCGGTCTGTGTCTGCCGGTACAGAAAAATAATTGACTTTGCCGGTCACATGATAACCAGTCACCGGCAGGAGGGGGAATCCGGGCAGTAAAAAACATCCGGCAGGAAAAAGGAAATGAGAGCCGGGAAGACCTCACTCTGGCCGGGCGGACTATCCTCGAGCAGTCCATGGTCTGCCATGATTGAGCCCTGAAGATCCTCAGGCAAAACTCCAAACCTGTTTTTCCAGTCGGCTGGTGCTCCACCGTGATTATTCCCCGGACTCCGGTAATGAAAAGGAGTGCGGGGAATACCCGGCAGCAATCCACGGGGCGGGATCGATCAGCGGACCGGTCTCAATTTCAGATTCGACCGTAAAAACATCGGCGATGCGATCGGGTGAGAGGATGATCACATCGCCATCACGCCCGATCAGCCCCTTTGCACGGGTGGGAACAAGGAGCGGAATGATCGTGGACTGGCGCGATCCGGCATGGTACTGCTTCAGGTCCCGGGCAGAGGCCGCTACCTGGTCCACGTGGACCTGCAGGGCACCCGCCTGATCCTCGAATTCCAGGACAAAGATGGCAGCCCCGAGGATGATGACGTCCGGGCCCCTGACCTGCCACCGGGGCACGTCATAGCCGAAGATGATCGTCCAGTTCCCAAGGGCCGGTTTGACCTGGAGAAACTGCTTCAGCTCTTTTGCAAGGATATCGAACTCACGGTCCCATGCAGACCGCTGTTCCTGGTCTGGGGTGCGGTTTGTGAAGCGCCGGTAGTGCTCCTGCAACGCGGCCAGCCAGAAGGCTTTGGGGAGCAGGAGAAAATCCAGAAAAGACCCATACCAGCCGCAGGGAGCATTTTGTGGTGCCGCCATCCACGCTACATCCTTATACTGTGCCAATATGCGTGAGGATGCTCAATAAACATTCTGTCCGAGTCCCGGACCGTCTTGTACGATGCCGGTATATATTCCGGAAAACGGCACGGACGCCCCCGGGGAATTCCTGAAAAAAGATTTTTCCCGGGAAATAATAACCTGAAAAAGCCAACAGCCGGAGATCGCACGAGTGAGGAGGACGGGAATTCCCTTTCCAGGCCCGGGAAAAACGGAAAAGGGCCGTAGGGAGATTGCCTGCAGGATAAAAAAATATAGAAGGGAAGACAATTATTTTAATCGTTATCAAAATGTTACGGACTCCCCTGCCAAACATTAACCAGTCGAGGCTGGAGGACTGCAGCACACGGCAGCTGCTCGCAATGTTCGCGTTCTGCCTGAAGGAGGGACCGGGCAGCATCGGGTACAGCCAGCTTTCGGACGCCTGGGGAGTGCTGTTCTCGAAGCTGTTCCTGTCCGCTGAGGATCTGGTGGACGAGATGCAGGAGAGAGAGCACAGGCTTGGCGAGGACAATGAATACATGCTGCGTGATTTCATCAAGGAGGACTGCCTCAACGGGGGGGCTTTTGTCCTGGACGTGATAAAAAAGGGCGGTAACATTGACCGTGCGGCACTGATCATGATTGCGGACCTCGGGGATCTCGCCAAAGTTGAGCACAAAGGTACCACGGCGATTCACATCCTGATCGATGCCTGCGATAAAAAGGTGAGACCGGTGCTTATCATGAGAGCAGGTAAGAAACTGCTCTCCCAGGTATATGACCGCAACGGCATCCCCGTCCTCTTCTCGGTATTCGGCCTGACCGACCTCGGCATGCCTGACCTTGGCGCCATATCACAGGTATTTACGCAGGACGACCTCCAGCGGATCATGCCAAAGAACAGGACCGGGAAGAGCGCGTGGGAGGCATTTGCCGATGTCGCCATATCGCTGAGGAACAAGGGGTCCCGGGAAAAGCACCCGTTTGCGGTATACCATGCCATAAAGTCGGCCAGCATGAAGGGTGTCGTCACGAGACAGGCGTTGGCAGGCAGCGATAAAGCGGGACCGGACACAGGCCGCATGACCGGCGCCTCAGAACGATATGCGTCGATGATGTCCAACCCGCTCGACAACATCGGCAACACGATGAGAAAGTCGCAGGGAAAAAGGTAGATGGTACCGGTTTTTTGACCGGGCGTTTCATGCGTGCATACCATCACCGGACAATTTTCTGGCACCTGCAGAGACCAGCGGAAAAATTACTTTAGCGCGCGCGGGGGAATCTGCTGTTTCCGAATGCAGGGAATGGATGTTTCCCGGGGTTTAGAGAAATTGTTCCCATGAATTGTTCCCATGATTTGCCATGAAAAACCCAATGGTTTTCATCATGTTTTCCTGAACGTTTAGTTCATGTGCGTTTGCCATGAAAATCAGGTTGTACATACATCATCAGGTTCATGCGAGTGAACCTCCTGCTCCGCTGTGCCCGGAGAGGCCATCGCAACTCCGGTCATATGAACGATTTTGGTGGCCGGGTGTGAACCTGATCGGTTCAGGTGCATTTCCTCATGACCATAACGTGGATTACCGGTTATCACATGCAGGTGCACCAAAACCGTTATTTCAGTATTTCGATGACCACACCCCTGTCACCATCCTGATGATGAGGGTATGGTTTTGCATTACCCGGCCATGTTACCATTACCGGCGGAAGAATGGTGACGGGGTTATTCTCCTGATGTCCTGCCAACGCAGGAGAGTCTCTCCCCCAAATGATAAATATCGGCATATTATATAGTGCGATCCTGAGGATGCCGCCCCGAAGATATTTTCCCGGAGAGAACCCGTGAACTCACTCCCGGTCAACCGCATGACCCACGCATGGCAAAAAAGGATCTCGTCCGGGATACTCATGGCCATCATCCTCGCGATGGTCTGTGGTTCTGCCCTTGCCCAGCCCGTTCTTTCATTGGGGGAAAGGGCCGGACAATTTAACCAGGGGATCCCGGTCTACTGGCCGTATCATGCCCTTCTCATGGCAGTGGGATTCATCCTCCTCGTTACCGGTGTTATCGTTGTCAGGTCCCGTAAAACCGGGACGTGGTACAAATCCCATATGATCCTTGAAACGATTGGCGGCGCCTGTATCGTTGCCGGCCTGATTGTCGGTATATACATGGTCGCGCTTTCCGGGCTCCCGCACCTCCGGAATATCCATGAGATATTGGGTGTGATAATCGGGATCCTGCTCATTATCACGATACCTCTCGGCTATTCCATAAAACCTGCACATACATCAAAAAAGGCCATCCGTGTAAGCCATCGCTGGCTGGGGCGAATCTCTCTTGTCCTCATGGTGATCAATATTCTCCTTGGCATCCTGTTCCTGTCGATAATCCTGCGCCGGTAAGATCCTCCGGTATTTTTAATTATCGGGAATTCCGGATAACCGGCCCTGATAAGATCATTCCGGGGAAGGATACACCTTCACGAAGGGGCACCAGGATCCTCCACCCAGCGTTCACCCTACCCTTTCCTGCGCGCACGGCCGGTCCGGCACCGGTCCGGCGCGTATTCTCCCGCGAAAATGGCCGGAATTTTTTCCCGCATAAAATCGCCCCGATCTGCGATCTGGACTATCCGGAACGATTGGGTGATATATTGAAAATGCACGGACGACCGGAATTCTCTTGAACGGTGACGACCCTTAAGGCACCCGGGCGGGAACATTCAGGTAAAACGGCACATGCCGGGATACGGAGGGAAAAAATCATGAACACCAGATTTGGCATGCTTGTGGCACTGGTGGCGCTTGGAATGCTCTGCGCCATCGGGACCGCTGCAGCAGACAACACCACAAGCACGCAGGGAATGCAGCTCGCAAACAGCATACCGCCATACAACGGGCCGATCGGTCCTGACAGTTCACTGTACGGGCTCAAGCTCGCGTTTGAAAACCTTGATGATTCCTTCACCTTCAACCAGAGTGAGAGGCTGGAAAAACAGGTCGGCCAGGCAGACCTCCGCCTTTCCGAACTGGAGGGCGCACTGGATGCAAACAGGACCAGTGCCGCGGACCGGGCACTGGACCAGTACTGGCAGAAGATGAACCAGACCGGCCAAACCCTTGCACTGTTCAACGATACCGGGTACCAGCCGTCGTTCAACGGCACCTATAACCGACCCGTGCCGGGATTTAACGGGACCGGGTACATGCCCGCCTACACCGGGACAGGGGCCCTGCCGGAAGATAATGGGAACGGGTACACGCAAGTGGATAACGGGAACGAATATATCCCGACATCCATAAACCCCGCCCTCATGCACGCGCAGGAAATGATCCTCAGCCACCAGGTCCTCCTGGAAAACCTCATGCTCTCGCACCCCAACAACCCGGGCCTGGCGCAGGCATACGACAACAGCCGGGACCTGGAACAGAGGTTTGAGCTGAAGACCCAGGTACGGTTCGACCGCATCCAGGACACGGATAACCGGATATGGTTCCAGCCGGTACACGTGATACCTGTCACACAGAACCGGACCATCCTGGCAAATGCACAGGGAGGGCACGTCTCCACCGTGAACAGGGTGGCCCCGGAGGCATGGAACCAGAACGGGGAACCTGCCGGGCACACGGAGAGGACCGGGCAGCCTGCCGTGCAGACAACCCAGACCTCTCAGGATCAGCACCGGCCGGCCGTCCAGGTATTGCCCGGCCATACCCAGGATCCCTCAAACGGGCAGGAGAACCGGGACGTAAACCGCAGCTGGACCGGCAGCACCGGCCGGGATACCAACGGGAACTCCTACCGGAACAGCAATTGGGATACCCGGTACCGGAACCCGTAACGCGGCTATGCCGGCCGGCAACCGGGGATAAAAACCGGTCACGTATTTTTTATACGGGATATGATAACGATCAAGAACAAGGCGCACCATGGATGAACTGAACTGGTCCCGGGTACTGGCCATCGCGGCACTCCTTCTGCTCTGCACCCTGCCGGTGGCATGGGCGGCACCTGCTTCGGATTCCACCACCACCTACACGATCACCCTGCGGCAGGACGGCTCGGCACTCTGGACGATAGATTACCGCACTCCCATTATCACCGGTGACGACCTGAATAATTTTGAAAACTATTCAGAGGACCTCAAATCCGTCTACCTCCCCCAGATGGAGGACCTGATGCAGCGTTCTGCTGCGCAGGCGGCCGCCGGCACGTCCCGTCAGATGACCGTGGACAATTTTTCCGGTGACGCCGTCATCCAGACGTCCCCGACCGGCAGGTACGGGGTTGTCACCTACTCGTTCTCCTGGACGAACTTTTCCGTGACCGACAGCGGTCTTACCGCCGGCGATGCATTTGCCGGCGGGCTGTACCTGGACAAGGACTCTTCGCTTATCGTCCGGTACCCGCACGGCTACACAGTAACATCTGCAGACCCCGCTCCCGACCAGCAGTCGGGCGAGGGGCTCGTCTGGTACGGCCTGCGTTCCTTCGGGCCCGGGGAACCGCGGATCGTGCTCGCGGGACCGGCATTTCCGGTCCTGCCGGTTGTCCTTTTACTCATCGCCATCGTCATCGCCGCGGCCGGCTTCATGGTATACCGGAAGAGAAGGCAGCAGCCCGTTCCGGAGGACCTGCCGGACGAGCCTGAGGACCCGGCATCCCGCCTCTCCGAGGCCGACCTGGTCAGTCTCGAAGAGAGGATAATCCAGCTGCTCCAGGCAAATGGCGGGGAACAGTTCCAGTCCGGGATCGTTAAGGCCCTGGGCATGCCAAAGTCCACGGTCAGTTCCACACTCAACGATCTCCACCGGCGGGGGATCATCCTGAAGGTAAAAAAAGGACGTGAAAACCTGATCCGCCTTACCGGGAAGAGCACCTAGTCCTCATGGCATGCATTGCCCCGGTCTTTTACCGGCCCGTACAAGGGACACGAAGATCCCAGGAAAACGCCAGCCAGCTGCGCCGAAAATACTTGTGCACAACGACAGCTCTATCTATGGCGATCTTATCTGCTGTATCGAACATAGTTCCCCGCCGGTCTGTCGACTGTTTTACCCTGTTTGGGATGGCCAAAGTCTATATGAGCCGGGTCAGCCAAAATTATTGTACAGTATAGTATACATCAGTTGTGTTCAAACAGGTGTTTAACCTTGGACTGTTCAATCCTGAAAAACCACCGGAGATTACTCATCATCGGCCTCGTAAGCTTTTTTGCCCTCTTTGCCCTCCTCCTGCGCCTGCTCCCCATGCTCACGATTGGCCATACCGATATCCTCTCGATGGTGGCCAGCGACGACCCCCAGTACGACCTGCGGCTGGTCGAACTCTTCCTTGCCAACCACTTCCAGTATGCCTGGTTTGACCCGATGACCAATTTCCCGCACGGGACATTGATCTACTGGGGCCCGCTCACCATCTATATCGCCGGGATAGCCTGCACGATCACGGGGGCAGTCACCCGCCCGGAGATCATCGGGACCTGTCTCTGGGTGACCCCCCTTTTCGCTGCCGCGACGGTTGCCCTGATGTATTTTATCGGGAAGGCATTCGGCGACTGGAAGACCGGGCTCCTGGCTTCAGGGTTTACCGCGGTCGTTTCGGGAACATTTTTCCTCTATTCCCTGTACGGCTATTTTAACCACCGCGACGGCGAGGTGGTCTTTTCCACCATGTTCTGCCTGGCATACCTGTATATCCTGATCTCGGAGAAAGGGACAAAGATCGACATTGCCGATTTCAGCACGTGGCGAAAAACCGCCTTCTTGTCCGTCCTTGCGGGTATCGCGTACCTGCTCGGCCTCTTTTTAATGCCGACCATGATCCTGTTTGCCCTTATCGTCGGCGTATTCACCCTTGTCCAGTTCGTCTTCGATTTCTACCGTGGCCGGTCGAGTGAATACCTGCTGGTTGCAAACACCATCATTTTTGCAATTGCAACGGTCGGGCTGGTGGTCTTCGGGTTCAAAAGCCCCGGCTTGGACCTCTCGACCTATTCCGTCGGCCATGTTTATGCGTATGTCTGCCTGATCGGTGCGACAGCTCTGCTGTATCTCCTTGCCCGGTTCCTTAAAAAAAGGCAGAGATTCTATTATCCCCTCGCGATCATTGGTTGCGGGATCTTTTTTGTCGTGCTCCTCTTTGTGGCAGCCCCGCAGCTCTACACGTTATTTGTCCAGAGCCTCTACGCATTTTACGGGCAGCCATCCGTGACCCAGACGGTCGAGGATGCGCGGGCATGGACACTGGCCGAGGCATGGATGTCGTTCAACTACGGGCTGCTGCTCATGGCTGGCGGGATGCTCGTCACGGTCTACAACAACCTCAGGGAAGAACGCCCACAGGAGATCTTTGCGCTGGTCTGGTCTCTCGTCATCCTGTTTTCGACCTGGCAGCACGTCCGGTACGAGTACTACCTTGCCATTGTCATTGCCCTGCTCTCCGCCGTGTTCATCCACTTCGTCTTCGAGCGGGGGTGGGGGGACATCTGCCATCTGACCACGGGCGCCCTCCCCACCACTGCACCGGATAGTCCAAAAGAGAGGAAAAAAGATGAACCGCGCCGGGGCAAAAAGCCGAAGCAAAAAAAAGGAGCGGGCGGTCACCCGAACCTGAACTACCCGGTCCTGGCAGTTGTCCTGATCGTGCTCTGTCTTGGTCTCCTCTTTGTATATACATCCGTTTCTTACAATTATCTCATCGGCTCGAGCGGCGTCAACGTGATGAATCCTGACTGGAAGGAATCGCTCGAATGGCTGGGCAACAACACGCCGGATACCGGCGTCAACTATTATGAGATCTACAACCAGGACACATTCCAGTATCCCGCCACTGCGTACGGGATCATGTCGTGGTGGGACTACGGCCACATGATCACCTACATCGCAAAACGGATACCGAATGCCAACCCGTTCCAGCAGGGCGTTACGGGTCCCGACGGCTCCGCGGCATATTTCATGTCTACCTCCGAAGACACTGCAAATGCCATCCTCGATGCCGACGGCACCCGGTACGTGATCACCGATTACGATATGGACACCGGCAAGTTCTGGGCAATGGCAACCTGGTACAATACCACTGAGGCCGGCGCCCCGTACCAGACTGAGATGTACTATATGAGCCAGTCCGACCCCAACAGCTATCAGCCCATCCTTCTCAATGAGGAGCCCTACTACCAGACCATGGTCTCCCGGCTCCACAACTTCGACGGGTCGATGGCCCCGGCGACCTCTGCGTACTACATCGAGTATACAGATCCGGGCGTCACGCATCTCTCGGCTCCGGTCATCACGAATGCCGTCGCGATGAACGTGACCGACGCAACGAGCCGTGCAGCACAGTATAACCTGAATGCCCAGTCTGGCCATCATGCAACCGTGCTCAGCATGGCGCTTCTCCAGCCTCTCGATACGGTCCCGGCACTGAGCCATTACCGCCTCATCCATGAGTCCCCGACCAATGTGATGGCTTCAAATACGAGCGATGTGAAATACGTGAAGATCTTTGAATATGTCAAAGGCGCCCATATCAAAGGTAACGGCATCATTGATATCCCTCTTGTCACCAACCAGGGCAGGAACTTCACGTACCGGCAGGAAAGTATCAACAGTGAATTTATCGTCCCCTATTCGACGAGCGGCAACCCGTACCAGGTGACAGCCACCGGTCCTTACCAGATCGAGGGCACCAGCACGACATTCGAGGTGCCGGAGTCAGCGGTCGAACAGGGAACGACGATAAATTAAGCGCGGCGTTCCAATCCGGCCCCCACTCTTTTCCAGGCCAGGTGAGACGGACCGGAAACCCACAATCGATTATTCAGGTGGACAGGGTTCTGTTGCGTTGGGCAGGTGACCAAAAATTTTAACGAAGTGAAATACTGGTCATCATCCATAAACGCACCAGCATCCTTGAAGAATACATATATAAATGGCGAGAGACTCAGATTTTTTAATTTATGCCGGATCTTGTCGAAGTGATCGTATCATCGGAAAAAAGAAAACATCTCCTCATGTTATTGGAGAGTGAACCTAAGAGCTGGGAGGAGATAAAAACTGTTCTTGACGTCACGTCAACCGGCATGCTCCCGCAGATAAAAATTCTTGAAGAGGAGGGGCTCATCCAACGCATTGATAAAAAATTTTCACTCACCCCGATTGGATATATTCTCACCACGCACATGGATCCGTTCATACGAACGGCAGAAGTGTTTGCCAAACATAAGAAATTCTGGCAGGAGCACCTGATTACGGTGCTCCCGGATGAAATTCTCCTCGATATCCGGGATCTCGGGAATTACCGGATCATTGAAAATACTGATGAGGAAATTTTTGATGTTAACACGTTTTTAAAAAATATTTCTCCGGCAAAGACGTTGAAAGGTTTATCCCACACAGTACACCCCCTGTACCCGGAATTTTTCCTGAACCTTGCAAGAAATGGCGTAAAACTGTCGCTGATTTTTACCCCCGGAGTATTAAAAATGATAAAAGAGAAATATCCGGGCTGGATCAGGAAGTGGTTAAGCTTCGAAACAACAAGTCTTTACGTAACCAGAATGGATATCAAATTCTCTTATGTAGTCACTGATTCGTATTTTTCCATCTCATTGTTCTATAATTCCGGGATTTTTGATTCCAAGAATGATGTAACCAGTAATGATCCTTCAGCTCTTGCGTGGGGGGAGCGCATCTATGCGTACTTACTGACGCAGTCGGAAAAAGTTGATACTCCGGATTAACCGGCAACGCACGCCCGGAGTCCCAGCGCGATGACTGGTTCCCAGCTGATAACAAATTCCCGCATTTTCCGGTAGATAAGTGCGGGACTGTTTTCAAACGACGGCGAATATACCAGCAGAAACGCGATGGTGACAACCAGACTGAACAGCAATACAATCCATTCGTTCCGGATAACATGGAGATACACGGCACATGCCATAATACTGTAAATTCCCACGAGCATGATAATCAGGACTTTTTTTGTCAGGTTTTCCCCAAGAACTGCCGGTAAGGTCCGGATACCTGCAGTGGTATCCCCCCTGACATCCTTGAAGTCGTTGATGCTCGAAGTCCCGAATATTTTGAGTCCGTAGAACAGGAAGATTACCCCGATTGTCTGGATACTCCCACACCAACGGACGAGGATAAGCGCGATGGTTCCGCTCCATGTGAGGCCGACGATGATATTTTTCATCCCCAAGCCCCCTTTGAGCTTCAGCCTGAAAGAACCTATCCTGATCCCCTTGGAATAGAAGTAGCCGATGATGAAGGGTAAAAACGGTGCGAGGTAAATCCCATCGAGTCCAAGGAGAACTGCACCTGCAAGAAATGCCACGATAGAGGCAAAAAGCCCCACGTTTCTGTCTGCGCCACAGAGTTCACTTTTGTTGATCGCATCCTCCTTACAGTCCAGTGAACGATCAAGTGTGTAGGTCGCATACATGATCAGGGCAAATGCACAGTATTCCGATAATCTGACCGGGAGACCTGCGAGCAGGAACGCAATATGCAAACGTATCCCTGCTGAAATCGCAACGACCGTTGATGCGTTCAGAAGACGGAGCGTCGGATACCAGCGTGTGTTCATAGTTAAAAAAGACCAACCGGATCTTTTATTTCAACCGCGGGAGTTTTTTTAATGTCGTTAAAATTTTTAATGCCATTAAAATCCTGCCTGTGGATAATGATATATTTACCTCGTTATGATAGGATATTCAGGTAAAAAATCCCCCGGATTGGGGTAATCCATGAAAGATTGCCTCATAAAGATTTAACCGGGCACGGGAATCCGGTTATTCGCCGGAATTTTTCCGTCCTCATAGATCCCAAAACGGCCCCGATATGCGGGGAAGATTTGGCAATGAGCGGCACCATCCAGCAGAAGATGAATATGAAAGCGAAGGAGATCCATGAATGTCCACTTGGACCGGCTTTTAGCAACTACTGAAGGATGGCCGGGACCAGGATGAAAAATGAACGGGGATAACGAGAGGAGGCAAATGATCAGTGTCCTGTATGTTGATGATGAGCCCGGCCTGCTCGAGATCGGCAAACTCTTTCTTGAGCAGGGCGGGCAGTTCTCCGTTGACATCATCACCTCTGCGCCGGCCGCACTTTCCCTTCTGAATTCAAAGATCTACGATGCCATCATCTCTGACTACGAGATGCCGGAGATGGACGGAATCGAATTCCTCAAAGAAGTCCGATCAACATACGGTGAGGTCCCGGTCCTCCTGTTCACCGGCAAGGGTCGTGAAGAGATCGTCATCCAGGCAATTGACAATGGCGTTGATTTCTATGTCCAGAAAGGCGGAGAGGCCAGGTCCCAGTTTGCCGATCTCGCCCAGAAGATCAAAGTGGCAGTTGAACGCCGCCAGGCTATCGATCTGGTCCGGGACTCAGAGCAGCGCCTTGCGGATGTCATCAATTTCCTTCCCGATGCGACATTTGCGATCGACGTTGAGGGAAAGGTGATAATCTGGAATAAAGCGATTGAAGAACTCACCGGTGTTTCTGCTGCGGAAATGCTGGGAAAAGGTAATTACGAGTATGCCCTCTGTTTCTACGGAACACGACGTCCGCTGCTTATTGACCTCATATTCGAATCAGATGAAGCGACTATCGGCCGTTACTATTCGCTCATCAAAAAAGAGGAAAATGTTCTGATCGCGGAAACGCCAGCGGCACATCCGAGGGGTGTCCCCGGATTTTTCATGGTCCAGGCATCACGGTTTTACAACAAAAAAGGGGAAGTCATCGGCGCGATCGAGTCCATCCGTGATATTACCGGTCTCCGGAGATCTGAGGAGGAACTCAGGGCAGTGTATGAACGACAGCCCCTCATAGGGGGAGAACTGCGGCGGGATCATAATGATTTCAGTAAAAAGAACCCGAGTTGCGTTGAGGTGAGGAACGGAACCGGACTTGAGGTAAACGGGACTGCAATGACAGGTAGTGCCAACCGGTAGCAGATGAATACAAAGACTGCGCGGGTGCGTCAACTCCGGAGGAGTAAGTTTTGTGAGATCCCTGTCTGAAATTTTGATAAATATTCCGAAGTAAAAACCGATTCAGAAAAATCCGGAAAATCCGGACCGGCCGGGTCCCAAAAAATATTTTGCTGCCACGCTGCAGGAGAACGTCGGGAATTCCCGGGATTATTCCATACGGAATACGTGCGTGGTAATTTTTTAAAAAAAATTTACTGCAGTCCGAACGACTTCAGCGTCACGTCGGTGTTGACCGCGCCGACATGGTACACGGTCCCCGAGGAGAGCTCGTTGATGACGACCTCGGCTGGCGAGAAGAGCGAGGTATCGATCTTGTAGAAGTCGTATCCCGCTTCCTTGAAGACCTCGTTGAAGGGTTTGCCGTACCCCTTGGACTTGTTGCTCGGGATCTTTTCAAGGTAGTCCTTGATCTCCGGCGCATTCATTGTCAGCGAGATCCGGCCATGGTAGATGGTGGCGTCGTTGGTGACACCCATCGCCAGCTTCGGCCCCCTGACCGGCGGGATCGGTGCAGTCCCCATGCCGGCAATGATCTTCCGGGTATCGAAGCCGAGCTCGTTGAGCTTGTAGACCGCCGTCTCCACACAGCGGCCGGCGACCTGGATCGATCCCACGATCGAGGACGTGGGGGCAACGACCGCGCAGACGTTTGCCACATCGATGTGGGATTCCCCGGCGATCTTCTCCATCACTTCCCCGTTGGGAAGGTGGTCGCTCTCGAGGCAGATCACGGCGCAGTCATAGTCGTCCTCGTATTCAATCACGTCAAAGGTGTGCTTCGGCTTGAGCGAGAGCGCCCGGGCGGGGCCGCTCCCCATCGCGAAGTAGTTCCCCACCTTGATCGTCCAGCCTGCCTTCTGCGAGCCGAGGCATGAGATCGAGGGGAAATCCGTATTTACATCGATAAAGGGGATCGGGAACTCCTTGATCTGCCCCATCCGGAAGTTGACCTCCCCCAGGCCTCCCATGCAGATCTCGGTAAATGCCCGTCCTGCCGCGTACCCTCCGCGGGTGCTCACGCCACAGTCCACAATACGTGCGCCATTGTCAAGCTCGTGAAAGGCCGCGTTGAATTCCTCGGCGAGGTCGGCCAGATTATCAAATATTTCGAGTGCCAGTTCATTTACGCTTAACATATCTGAAAAACCCCTGCATCATAACAGAGGGTTGCCGAACAGATAATATTTTTGAAATAATACCCGGCGTCAGGACAGGTACCCGAGCACCTTTGCCGGGTCGTACCGGAGGGTGATCACCCGGGTCCTCCCTTTCCCTTCCCGGTACTCGAGGTCCACAAGGCGCATCGCGTCCATCTTTTTTATGATCTCGTAGAACCGGGTATACCCGACAGATACCTGTTCCTTCACGGATGCGTACACCCCGCCCGCGTTCATCTCTTTTTCCTGCCCGCTGATCTCCGCAAGGACCCTGAGGATCTGCCGCTCCTCGTCACGGAGAGTCTTTACCGTGTACGCGAGGTGGAGGTACCGCGAGACCTCGTACGCCCCGCAGATGTCCTCCCGCGTGATGCTCCGCCGGGCGTCGCGCTCCGCGCTCAGCCCCGCCCGCTTCAGCAGGTCAATCCCCACCCGGAGGTCGCCGCTTTTGAGCGTCTGCCCGGCCACGAGCGCGAGCATCTCGTCGCTGAGGACGCCGGAGAAGAAACCCTGCATCACCCGCACCTTCAGGATCTCTTCCACCTCCGCGTTACCGTATGGGGGGAAGTAGATCTCGGTGGGCCGGAAGACGGAGGTGACCCTTGCGTCGACAGCGGTCGAAAGATCGACGTCCATGTCGCTGATGATCACGATCACCCCGATCCGGGTGCCCTCGTAGGCCTCGTGGGACCGGAGGAGCGTGTAGAGCACCTTGTTGATCTCGTTCTCGTACAGGAGGTAGTTGGCATCGTCCAGCGCCACCAGGAGCACAGTCTCATCCTTGAGGAGCAGGCGGGCGACTGCATCGAAGAGCTGCTTGAATGACGTGCCGGAGGAGGGGGGGAGGTGCCCGGAGAGTTTCCGGTAGATCTGCGAGAGGATGGCAAACTTTGTGTTGTCGATCTGGCAGTTGATATAGACGGGGACCAGTTTTTTCGTCGACTCCTCGATCTCGGCAAAGATCTTTCGGACGCTTGTGGTCTTTCCCGTGCCGGGCAGCCCCTTGCAGATCGTGTTCAGCGGCCGGCCCCCCCGCAGGCCGGGGCGGATCTGGAACGCCAGTTCGCGCATCTGGGTATCGCGGAATTCGAACTGCTCGGGGACATAGTCAATCTCAAAGACTTCCGGGTCACGAAAGAGTGTCTCGTCCCACATCAGCAGGTTCTTTTTCATCCCGGTATAGCTCTCCCGCATCGGTCTTAACTGCATTGAAGTATTTCGGGCCGTAAAAGATAGATGTTCCCGCAGGTCATGTTCCCTGCTGCAGGAAAGGATTGTATCGGCTTTCCCGGACCGGGGAAAAAATCTTTCAATACCATCATAAAGTGAAATTTCCCATTACTAATAACGGATGTCGGATCGTGTACACTGTTCTTTATGTCGATGATGAACCTGACATGCTTGAGCTTGGCAAATTCTTCCTTGAGCAGAACGGGCAGTTCAGTGTCGACACCATCACCTCCGCTTCTGCCGCACTCTCCTTAATGGCTGAAAGAGAGTATGATGCCATCATCTCTGACTACCAGATGCCGGGCATGGATGGCATCGGATTCTTACAACGGGTCAGGGGGTCAGGCAACACCATCCCATTCATCCTGTTTACCGGGCGTGGACGTGAAGAGATTGTTATTCAGGCTCTGAACGAAGGGGTCGATTTCTATCTCCAGAAAGGGGGAGAGCCCATGTCGCAGTTTGCCGAGCTCTCGCACAAGATCCTCCAGGCAGTCAGCAGGCGGAAGGCAGAGATTGCCCTCTCGGATTCTGAGCAACGGCTCACTGATCTCATCAACTTCCTCCCGGACGCAACATTTGCTATCGATACCGGCGGGAAGGTGATCGCCTGGAATCGCGCAATCGAAGAGATGACCGGCATGCCGGCCGCGGATATGCTTGGGAAAGGGGACTTTGAGTACGCACTGCCCTTCTACGGGAAACGTCAGCCCATACTGGTCGATATGATCTTTCAGCCGGATGAGAAGATAGCAGAATTTTACATAAATATCCAGCGGGACGGCAAGACGTTATCTGCAGAGAGCCACCTCCCACAGCCGAAGGGCCGGCATATCTGGATCCTTGCCAAGGCAAGTCCCCTCTACAACCGGAACGGTGATATCACGGGTGCAATCGAGGCGATCCGGGATATCACCGAGAGCAGGGAACTGATGGAGGCCCTGCGCGAGAGCGAGGAGCAGTACCGCCTCCTTGTCGAGAATGCCAACGATGCGATCTTCCTCCATGAGATGCTCCCGGACGGAAGGCCGGGCCGCTACCTCATGGTCAATGATATTGCCTGCCAGCGGCTCGGGTATTCCCGTGACGAGATGCTCCGGATGTCGGCCGGTGATATTGCCTCACCCGGCCGCAGCCCGGGCATCAGGGAGATCTCGGAGAGGTTGCAGCGTGAAGGGCATATTACCTTTGAAGCGATCCACCGGCGAAAGGACGGTTCCGGATTCCCTGTGGAGAACAGCATTATCCTTTTCGAGCTGAAGGGCCGGAAGGTAGCGCTCTCGTTTGCCCGCGATATCACCGAACGGAAAAAGTCCGAGGCCGACCTCCACCAGACCGAGGAGAGGATCCGGGACTCCGAAGAATTCCTGCGGACGGTGATCACCGGGGCAAAAGAGGGGATCATCGTCTATGACCGGGACCTCCGGATCATGCTCTGGAACCGGTTCATGGAAGAGATGACCGGCCTTCCTGCAGCAGAAGTTCTGGGGAAAAAGGCGGTCGAGATTTTTCCTTTCATTCGGGAGAAAGGGATCGAAGCCCTGATGAATAAGGCCCTCGCAGGCATCTCTACTGCATCTCCCGATTTCGAATTCCTCATCAGGTCCACGGGCAGAAAAGGCTGGGTGAAAGGGATTTATTCCCCCAACTACAACGCCCATGGTGCCATCATCGGCGTAATCGGAATCGTCCGGAACGTTACCGAACGCAAGCAGGCGGAAGAGCTGATCCGGGATTCCGAAAGGTTCATCCGTGAAGTGATCACCAGTGCAAAAGAGGGCATTATCGTCTATGACCGCGAACTGCGGTATGTCATCTGGAACCGGTTCATGGAAAACATATCCGGTATACCGGCAGCGGACCTCCTAGGCAAAAAAGCGATTGAGGTATTCCCCCATCTCGAAGATCTGGGAATTCAGCTGTTGCTGCAGCGGGCATTATCCGGTGAGACCGTCGAATCCCCCGACACCCAGCCTGCGGTCAATTATCACGGGAAAAAGAGATGGATGAAAGGGATATATTCCCCCCATTATGATGCCCAGGGGAATATTATCGGGGTGGTCGGGATCGTCCGGGATGTTTCAGCGCAGAGGGAGATGGAGGCCTCGCTCAAGGACAGCGAGGAACGGTACAGGAACGTGGTCGAGGACCAGACCGAGTTCATCTCCCGGTTTTTGCCGGACGGCACCCATGTCTTTGTCAATGAAGCCTACTGCCGGTATTTCGGGCTGAAACGCGACGAGATCCTCGGGCACCGGTTCCGGCCAAAGATCCCTGCCGAAGACAAAAATCTCGTGAAACAGTTTTTTGAATCCCTGACCCCGGACCACCCCGTCGATAATATCGAGCAGCGGATCATCATGCCGGACGGCACCATCCGGTGGCAGCGGTGGAGCGACCGCGCGATCTTCGACAAAGACGGGAAGCTCCAGGAATACCAGTCCGTGGGGAGGGATATCACCGAACGCAAACATGCCGATGAGGCGCTCAAGGAAAGCGAAGAATGGTTCAGCGTAATTCTCAATGCAGCACAGGTCGGCATTATTCTCGTGGATGCAGAATCCCACAAGATACTGGGGGCAAATCCCAAGGCACTGGCACTCCTCGGGGCGTCAAACCGGGATATAACCAATGCCGTCTGCCATAAATTCATCTGCCCGGCAGAAGAAGGAAAGTGCCCGGTGACCGATCTCGGTCAGGTTGTCAACTCTTCGGAGCGGATCCTCATTACGAAGGATGGAGAAAACCTGCCCATTATGAAGACGGTCGTCTCAACACAGATCGGGACCAGAAAAGTCCTTGTGGAATCCTTTATCGATATCACCGAACGGAAGGCAACAGAAGCAGCGCTCAGGGAAAGCAACCGGAAGCTGAACCTCCTTTCCAGCATAACCCGCCATGACATCAACAACCAGCTCCTGGCGGTGCTGGGGTACACGCAGCTGGCAGCGCTCATGACACCCGACCCGATCGTCGGGGATTTCCTCGCCAAGATCACAACGGCGGTAGACACAATCCAGCACCAGATCGAATTTACCCGGACTTACCAGGACCTTGGCGTACATGCACCGGCATGGTTCCGGGTGTGCGACGTGATCCGGGGCGTCAGGCCCCCGGAGGTCTCTCTTGTCTGCACCTGCGGTGCCTGCGAGATCTTTGTCGACCCGATGATCACGAAGGTTTTCTTCAACCTGTTCGACAATGCGGTAAGGTACGGAGAGCGGGTGACGACCGTGACGGTCGGGTGCGAAGAGACCGGGGACGAGATGGTCATCACGTTTGCCGACAACGGCATCGGGATCCCGCTCGATGAGAAGCAGAAGATCTTCGAGAAGGGGTACGGCCGGCATACGGGCTTCGGGCTCTTTCTCGCCCGTGAGATCCTCGCGATCACCGGCATCAGCATCTTCGAAACGGGCACCCACGGCAAGGGGGCGCGGTTCGAGATTGCCGTGCCGAAAGGTGCGTACCGGTCCGGAGGCAGTCACTGAGCCGGGCTTCCGGAGAGAGATGAAAAAAATACCATCTTCCCGTATTCTCGTCGTTATTGTGCATTTCGTCAGGACCGTAGTTCCTGTCCTTGTTAAAATTGCTCCCGGACCCGGGCCTGTGTCGATGTTATGGAACGAAACCGTACCTAATGAAAAATGCGACCACGATTGGGAAATTTTTTTTTCCTTGTTCTCATCAGGACCGGAGAGTTACCGGTCAATAACGGTGTATAGTTTCATAAACAAAAATACCTGAATATTTTTGTGGCAGATGATGAAAGTTACCCCCACTGATCCGGTGATGATGCAGGGGACTGATGCCACACTGTTTTTAGCTGAAGAGGAACGGGAGAAAGTCCTGCCCGTTTTTCATCCCGAACATCCCCTTCTCTGCCTCGCGTTCCGTAAAGCGCACGGTTGAATCCGTGCCTTTTCCCACGACAACAAACGGGACCGGTTCCCGTGAATGGGTCCTGATCCTGATCGGTGTCGGGTGATCGGGGAGGACCGCGAGCACGCCGTCAAACTCCTCCCGGATCATGCCCACCACGCCGTCAATGCGTTCGATCGCCCGGACCTTCTCCTCCACGCTGCCCAAGTGCCCCGCCTCATCGGGGGCCTCGATATGGACATACAGGAAGTCGAGGTGCCGGATCGCGTCGAGCGCGTACCGGCCTTTCGCCGCGTAATCCGTATCGAGGTACCCTGTCGCGCCGGGAACTTTGATCACTTCCATCCCCGCGTACCGGGCGATCCCGTTGAGGAGATCCACAGCCGAGATCATGCCGCCGTTCTTCCCGAATTTGTCCCGGAAAAGGGGTAGGGCAGGGCGATGGCCCCCGCTCCAGGGCCAGATCTGGGTGGCAGGAGGCCGGCCGGCCTGTACCCGTGCTGCATTGACGGGATGGCCCGCAAACACCTTCCGGCTCGTTTCCATGCATGCGAGCAGCCTGGGGGCGTCCCCATTACGGGGCAGGTAGTCCGCAATCCTGCGGCCCACGATGTCATGTGGCGGGGTTGATTTTGCCCCCCGGCCACCCGGAACGACCAGCATATTGCGGTAGCTGATCCCCGCCCGCACTGCCAGGCCCGGCAGCTCCGGGGCAAGGGCGGCAAAGAGCGCGGCGCCCTCCGCGCTCGTGATGTGGCCGGCGGAAAAGTCTGCCATGACCCCGTCCCGCACCGTGACGAGATTGCAGCGGTACGCCACGTCGGCCGGGGAGAGGTCGATGCCCATGTTCGCCGCTTCCAGCGCCCCCCGGCCGGTGTAGAACTGCCGCGGGTCGTAGCCGAGGATGGACATGTTGGCGATGTCGCTGCCCGCTTCGCAGCCATCAGGGATTGTCAGCAGCATGCCGCATGCCCCCTCCCGGGCCATCCGGTCTAGGCTGGGCGTCCTTGCGTACTCGAGCGGGGTCCTGCCCCCGAGCTGCGCGAGCGGTTCGTCCGCCATGCCGTCCCCGAGAATGATGATGTATTTCATAATGACCACCCCTATAAATTATCGCCCGGCAAGCAGGGCGCGGACCGCGACCCGGACGCTCTCCTCCGATCCAGTCTCCGGCTCCCAGCCCAGCGCCCGGATCTTCGCGAGCGAGAGCTGCATCCGCGGCACGTCGCCAACCCAGCCCCGTTCGCCACCGGTGTAACGGTACCGGACCGCGGGAAGGCCCATCTCCCCGGCCACGATACCGGCGATCGATCGTACGTCGATCCAGTCCTCCGAGCCGATGTTGAACGTATTGACCAGGCCCCGTGCACGGTCCACCGCAAAGAGCATCGAAGCGACGCACTCACGAACCTCGAGATAGGACTTTGACTGCCGCCCGTCCCCGAGGATCTCCAGTTCGGCCGGATCCTTTTTCAGCTTCCGGATAAAATCAGTGATGACGCCATGGCCGCTCCGCTCACCGATGATATTGGCAAACCGGAAGACCCACGAGCGCATACCAAAGGAGTGGCAGTAGGCGGAGATCAGCGCCTCGCAAGCGAGCTTTGATGCCCCGTACACGGAGATCGGTTCGAGAGGGGCATAGTCCTCCGGAGTAGGGATGACAGCAGTGTCGCCGTAGACCGTGGAGGTCGAGGTAAATACGATCTCCGGCACACCGGCGCCCCGCATCGCTTCCAGTACGCGATACGTCACCATGAGGTTGTTTCTCATGGCCGGGCCCGGGTCGACCGTACTCTGCCGGACATCGGGATCCGCAGCGAGGTGGTAGACACGGTCCGCCCCGGCAAAGGCTTCCTGCCAGCCGTCCGAACAGAGGTCAAGGACGAGGAGCCGGGCCTTCCCCGCGTCCAGATGCCGGGCAATATTCTCTCTCTTCCCGGCAGTGAGCGAATCGATGACCAGCACCTTATCGCCACGGACAACGAGGGCGTCGACAAGGTGCGAGCCGATGAAGCCGGCACCGCCTGTCACTACGCTGAACATCAATACCTTATATGTCATCCATGCTATAGGGTTACTGCTATGTTCATCGGGATCGATCACGGCACCACGGCGATGAGGTTTGCCGGCGAGACCGGGCAGTTCAAGCTCACGCGTGAAGAGGCGCGGGATTTCACCGTTGCCGATCTCTCGCAGATCTGTCCTCCTGCGGAGATCGAAGGGATCGCACTTTCGTACTCGATGGGCGACAACTTCTCCGCGATCACGGATATCCGCAGGGTGCAGGACCGGGGCATCGTCAGCCGTGATGGCGCGGGAAAGCACGTTGGCGGGGGCACCCGCGTCTTTGATGAGGTGGCAAAAAGCGGGATTCCGGCGGTCGCGGTCCCCGGGCTCCACCGCGGTTCACCGACTGACCCCAGGTTCAAGGCATACTCCCACCAGTCCAGCCCGGAGAAGGTCGGGATTGCCTATGAGGTCTGCCATGACCTCGGGGACGACCTTGTGGTCTCGGATATCAGCTCCAATACCGTCACCCTTCTCGTCACCGCCGGCAGGCTGGTGGGCGCTTTCGATGCCTGCATCTTTGCCCCCGGTTCACGGCACGGAGCTCTTGACGTGGAGGCCATACGGAGCGTGGACTCTGGGAAGTGCACGGCAAACGAGGCCTTCGAGCATGCAGGCGTGGACTTCACCCTGCCGGAGGACCAGCGCATACGGACAGTCGCGATGTTCTCCGCGATGGAGTGCGCCGCGCTCCTCCTCCTCAACCCCCGCGCGCGGGTCGCGCTTGCCGGGACGCTGGCACCGGCCGCGGCACCGGAAGTCAGGGCCCTTCTGGAGATCGGTGTGGCCGTTTATGATGAATGGTGCGCATCCCGCGGCCTTTCAAGAATCGCCCGCGACGTCTTTTCCGGATCGACGGATATCCTCGGGCTCGGTGTCGATCTTTAGATTTATATTGATTTATCATGTAAAATTACTAGGGGATTATTTCTTGAGAGAGTTACGCATCCATGGCAGGGGTGGCCAGGGTTCGGTCACCGCTGCAGAACTGATTGCCGTTGCCGCTTTTGAGGGGGGCGTTTATTCGCAGGCGTTTCCGGCATTCGGCGTCGAGCGGCGCGGTGCGCCGGTCCAAGCCTTCGTGCGGTTCGATGACAAGAAGATCCGGCTCCGGAGCCAGGTCTATGAACCGGATTACATCATCGTGCAGGACAGTACACTCATCAAAGATGTCAACGTCTTTCTGGGCGTGAAAAAAGGAGGTATCGTTATCGTCAACACGGAAAAAGCACCGGACTACACCGTGCCTGACGGGGTGAGACTGATCACGATCGACGCCACATCGATCGCGCTCAAGGTCATTGGCGTCCCGATCACCAACACGTCCCTGATGGGCGCTTTTGCCGCGGCAACGGGCGAGATCAAGCTCCCGGCACTCGAAAATGCCCTCAGGCACCGCTTCCCGCCGGAACTCGCGGAGAAGAACATCGCGGCGGCCCGGCAGGCCTACGAGGCCGTGAAGGGGGCGGCGTAATGGCGCTTGCTATCGGATGCCGTGCCCGGCCGGGGAAGGCGGGCGATAACAAGACCGGTTCGTGGCGGGTCTTCCGGCCGACCTTCGACCACGAGAAGTGCTCCAAGTGCGGGACGTGCCAGATCGTGTGCCCGGAGGGGTGCATCAGCGAGGACGGGGAAGGGTTCTTTGATCCCGATTATGCGTACTGCAAGGGATGTGGCCTTTGCGCGGAGGAGTGCCCGAAGGATGCCATTGAGATGAAACAGGAGGAGAAATAGATGTTCGAGATCACTGAAGGCTCGCATGCCGTTGCGGATGCGGTCCGGCTTTGCCGCCCGCAGGTCGTCGCAGCCTACCCGATCACCCCCCAGACCCACATTGTCGAGGCGCTTGCCGACATGGTGGCAAACGGCCGGCTCGATGCCGATTACATCACTGTCGAGAGCGAGTTCTCCGCCCTCTCCGCCTGTCTCGGGGCAAGCGCGACCGGGTCCCGCACCTACTCCGCGACCACCTCGCAGGGGCTCGCCCTGATGTTCGAGGTCTGCTTCAACGTTGCCGGCATGCGCCTGCCGGTCGTGATGTCCATCGCGAACCGTGCGCTCGGTGCCCCGCTCTCCATCTGGAACGACCAGCAGGACTCGATCGCCCTCCGCGACTCCGGCTGGCTCCAGTTCTATGCGGAGGACAACCAGGAGGCGACCGACCTCCACTACATCGCGTACCGGGTGGCTGAGGACCCCACGGTGCTCCTTCCGGCAATGGTCTGTTTCGACGGGTTCATCCTCTCCCATACCTACGAACCGGTCGAGATGCTCTCGCAGGAGGACGTGGACCGGTTTCTCCCGGGATTTGCACCCCCGGAACGGCTCGACGCGGCCGACCCGATCAGTTTCGGCATGTACGCAACGCCGGAATACTATCTCGAGTTCCGGTACACGACAGACAAGGCGCTCAAGGACGCCCGTTCTGTTGTCGAGAAGGCCGGGAAAGAATTCAATGCAATGTTCGGCCGCGACTACAGCGCGATGGTGGAGGGGTACCGGCTGGATGATGCCGAAACCGCGATCGTCGCGATGGGCTCGATCTGCGGTACGGTAAAGGATGCGATCGACGAGATGCGGGCGGAGGGAAAGAAAGTCGGACTGCTGAAGATCCGCGTCTTCCGGCCGTTCCCTGCAGAAGACATCGCAAAGGCACTTGCCGGCACGAAGAGGGTTGCTGTGCTGGACAAGAACATCTCGCTTGGCGCAAAAGGTGCTGTCGCGCTCGAGGTCCGTGACGCAGTCTACGGGTCGGGCATTCCGGTCCTCGATTATATCCTCGGGCTGGGCGGACGGGATGTACGGAAGAAAGATATCCGGGAGATCGTAGCGCTTGCCGAAAAGGGCTCCGGTGACCTCTTCTACGGCCTGCGCAAGGAGGTGCTCTGATATGGTGGACAAAGACGTTGAACTCTTTGACTGCGGCCACCGCGCCTGCGGGGGCTGCGGCGCGGCGCTTGCCGCACGGCTGGCGCTGAAGGGTGCGGGTAACAACACGATCGTGGTCTCCTCGACCGGCTGTATGGAGGTCTTCTCCACGCCCTACCCGGAGACTGCGTGGAAGGTGCCGTGGATCCACTCGCTCTTCGAGAACGCGTCAGCCGTCGCTTCCGGTATCAGCGCATCCTTAAAGAAACAGGGGCGCACGGAGAAAGTTGTGATCATTGCAGGCGACGGGGCGACCTTCGATATCGGGATGCTCTGCATCAGCGGCGCCTTCGAGCGCGGGCACGATTTCACGTACATCTGCTACGACAACGAGGCATATATGAACACGGGCATCCAGCGCTCCGGCGCCACCCCCTATGATGCGAGCACCACGACAAGCCCTGCCGGTTCCCACTCGTTTGGGAACAAGCGGCCGAAGAAAGATATGCCCCAGATCCTCGCGGCTCATGGCGCCCCTTACGTGGCCACCGCATCGATCGCTTACCCGGCCGACCTCATGCAGAAGATCGAGAGGGCAGTGAATACGAAAGGGCCCTGCTATGTCCAGCTCCACGCCCCCTGCTGCACCGGATGGGGATTCGAGGGGGATCAGACAATCGCGATCGCCAAGCTCGCGATCGAGACCGGCCTCTGGGTCAACTACGAGATGGTCGACGGCAAAGTGACAAAGGTGAAAAAAGTCGTCCGGAAACCGGTCGAGGAGTACCTCAGTACCCAGAAGCGGTTCCGGCACCTCTTCAAGCCAAAGCGGCAGGACGCCGAGATCGCCGCGATACAGGCACTTGCGGACCGGAACGCAGAGAAATTCGGGATCGATATCAGGATCCCGAAGAAAGAATAATTTTTTTGCTCCGTATTTCGCTTCGCTGGCACTATTAAAGAAAACTTTCACACTCCTCGAATTTCCTGCTGCCTAACACTGAGGTTTTCTTCAGAGTCACGTATCCATAATTTTCCGGGTCCTGTGCATCCTGCTGCGGGAACCGGACCGGAAAATTCCTTGGCTGATACCGAGCAACCCCTTCATGGTGTGGCGGTATTATGAAGAGTTGGTCACGGCAGATCCTGCTCTTTGTGAAAAAATCCGGCCGGATGCCATACAGGGGGGTCTGATCCCGGCAACGTTGGGAGCGGCAGGGGGGTAGGGGGACCACCCTCCTACCTCTATGGCCATCATTTGGATCCGATTTTTCTCTTTTCTCTCGGGAGTTTATACCGGAGAACGTGTTTTCGGCATGTGTCAGACAGGGGTCCCAATTGAGACCTCCCCCCACCCGAGCTACCCCCCTCTACCCCATCCGGATTTCTGGGGGCGCCACTCCTCCAAACCAGCCCCTGAGATGCATGAGGTTGGGCTCTGCATTTCAACATGAGTTCCAGCTCATTTCTGGCGAAGGTCAGCTTCAAGTCGGAGAGATTACCAACGTTTTTATCACCATAAAACGCCGACATTAGTAAGTTACTGGGCTCGTGGTCTAGCGGTATGACGTCGCCCTTACACGGCGGAGGTCGCCGGTTCGAATCCGGCCGGGCCCATCGTTTTTATGAGATTGGCAACTCCGCGCCATCCCATGCCGTTACTGCTTCCGTTAAAAGAGTAAAAGAGGTTCAGGTAGTACTTCCCGTGCTACTTCCCATGCTGCCCTTCTGGATACTGGCGAGCTTTATCGTGAACGTGAGGTTCTGGCCGGCAAGGGGGTAATTTGCATCAACCGTCACACCGGAAGCGGTCACATTGAGAACCGTTACGGGTCTGGTTGTACCATCAGCAGAACTATGGAGTAACCTTTCCCCGGGAACGAGGGTAGTGTTTGCCGGGAACAGGCTCATGGGTACCGTCTGGATGAGTGACGGGTCGTACGGGCCGTATGCCTGATCGACCGGTATGGTCACGGTCTTTGTCTGGCCGACAGCCATGCCGGTGACAGCCCGATCAAAACCTGCGACGACCATTCCTTTCCCGAGCGTGAATGAGAGCGGCGTTCCGTTGATATTGGAATCAAAGACCGTCCCGTTGTCGAGCGTCCCGGTATAATAGACTCCGACCGTGTCGCCGGCCCGCGCAGTATACATGCTGGGAACGACCAGAAATACAACGATTGCCGCAATGACCACAATGGCGATGGCAATGGCGCTGCCGGCGATCAAGTACTGTCGCCGGCGCGCTGCGGCCTTTTCCTTTCCCTTGGCCTTCTCTGATTTTTTCATGGCGCTCTTTATTACAATAATCCGGTAAAGATTATACTATTTGCCTTTGAACGGTCTCCGGGTACTACCCGATCGGTGCCGTACCTAGCACCCCCTGTGGAGGAACATGAGAATCAATCGCACCGGCGTACCGGTACCGAAAGTTTCTGACTTCCATGTGATGATCTCACAGGAGATCGCGACCGCACGTGAACGCCAACGGTTCTTACGGGAAGGCGGTGCCCGGGGATGGCTTGCGCCCCTTATCCTCTTTTCGAGCATCATTCTCATGGGCATCCTCCTCCTGCCGGGGAGACTGAACCCGGATCTCTTTATTATCGCCAGTTTCCTTCTCTTCATGTTCTATTTCATCACCCTGCTCGTGCCTCTCGAAGCGGCGCGACAGAAAATCCCCCTCCCTCAGATCGCCAGTCTCTTTACCCGTTTCAGGGACGCCGGCATGGTCCGGTGCACGGAGCGGCTCAGCCGGATCCTGCTCAACGCCTTTTTCATGGACTGCCGTCCCCTCTTTGCCGGATTTGCCCTGCTCTTCTCCGTTGATATCCTGATTGTTCTCGTCCAACTCTCCCGGAAGACGATTCCATGGCCGACTGCCTCAATCATCATTTTCCAGTCCGTCGCCATCATAACCTTCTATTTTCTCATCTGGAAACTGGAGCCATACTCTATTGAATTTCTCTCAAACGTCACCGGTGTCAGGCAGCAGCTGATCAGAAAACGGTTCCCGGAACCAGTCGTCTCCGTCCTCGTATGGTCTGGAGCAGCGCTGGCACTGATCAGTGTATTCATCGTCATCATCCTGCTACCGGGTTTTACCGTCAGCAGCATCCTCTCGCTCTCAGAACTCGAACAGTTCAGAAATCTTTTTCTCTCGATTGCTGTCCTGCTGGTCTGCCAGTATTTCGTATTCCGGTATATCCATGGGACCACGAGCCGTGAACTTCTGATCCGGTTCTCCGGAAATGCGACCCTGCACCAGTCAGATCGGATTGAAAAAACTCCAGGTATGCAGTCACCGGGTCCGGTTTCGGAGCCCCCTGTATCCCTGCCAAGTGATGAATCCCCCGAAACAACCCTGCTCATGCTCGAATCGAAAATTTACCGGATCGAAAAAAAGACCATTTTCGGGGCATTTCCGGTCTGTATCGTGAACCCCGATCTGTCGGTGATCTTTGAAGACCGGAAATGGGCCACGCTCGTCAATTGTCTTGAGGACGGGAAAAAGAGCTAACCGGAGAAAATTTCGTCTCCTGTCGCACCGGTGTCACCGGCTTTGACTACCCCGATTGAACCCTATTTATACCTTTACCGCCCAATGAACAGTAAGTACCTATGGCTGACGAACTCGAGATTGCAGATGTTGCGGGGAGAAAAGTCCAGTGGGACCCCGAACAGATGCGCAAGATCCAGGAGCACCCCTGTTTTTCGGAAAAGGCATGCCACGCATTCGGGCGCTGCCATATCCCCGTCGCCCCGAAATGCAATATCCAGTGCAATTACTGCATCCGGGACTTCGACTGTGTAAACGAGAGCCGCCCGGGCGTGACCACCCGGGTGCTCAACCCGGACGAGTCCATGGAGATGGTGAAGAAGGTGATGGAAAAATACGATTACATCAAGGTCATCGGAATTGCAGGGCCCGGGGAACCCCTCGCAAACGAGGAGACATTCGAGACACTCCGTCGCCTGCACGAGGAGTACCCGAATGTTATCAAGTGCATCAGCACCAATGGCCTCCTTCTTCCCGACAAGATCGACCTCCTCCAGAAGTACGACGTCGGTAATATCACCGTGACCCTCAACGCGATCGACCCGGCAATCGGGGCGAAGATCTACCAGTTCATCGATTACAAGGGGAAGCGGTACACGGGCATCGAGGGGGCAAAGATCCTCCTCGACCAGCAGTTAAAAGGAATCCGGATGGCCCTCGAACGGCACATGATCGTGAAGATCAACACGGTATATATTCCGGGCATCAACGACGATCATATCCCCGAGATTGCAAAAAAAGTCGGAGAGATGGGGGTTTACACGTTCAACCTCATCCCGCTGATCGCACAGTACAAATTTGCCGACATCACCCCGCCCACGCCGGAGATGAAACGGAAGATGCAGGATGCCTGCTCGAAATACGTCCGGCAGATGCGGCACTGCCAACGCTGCCGGGCAGATGCAATCGGCAGGCTCGGGCACGATGTACAGTCGTGTATTTACCAGAAATAATTTCTTATATTTTCATGAGAACTCCCGGGCTGGCTCTGCTTCTTTCGTGAATCCGTCTAACCGGATTCTCTAAAGTATTCGCGTGCAGCCTTCTGCCGGACTATGGTAATCCAAAGGAACATTGGATAAAAAGAACAGGTCAGGTATTCACACTCATTGCAGGGAGCGCGGTTTTCTGCGAGATCGCGTTTGCGATGATGAGGTTCAGCTCGTCAATCACCGGCTGCAGTCCGGGCGGGATCGCGGAGTCCTGCACCGTCACCGTCTTTCTATGGTAGCTGATGGAATAGTTCATCAGGCGGTCACTGGCGTGCGGCGCGGGATAGTTCGTCTGGAGCTGTGAGAACTGGGCCTGGCCGAGAAGTGCTGATATGCGGTCCATCTCGCTCAGGTTCAGTCCAAGTTCAGTACTGACCGATCGGCTCGAGATCGCGGCAATCCCGTTGTCGAATATGACCAGGCGATCGTCAACGCCGGCGGTACCGCCGGTCCGGTGATAATCGACAAATACGGCAGGGGGCTGCGGTTGTGTTACCGCAGGTACCTTCGTACTGATGCACCCGGAGATAACGATGGCTGCTATGATAACCAAGGCACAGATTACCGGCCAAGTTCTGATAGGCATCCCTCCCGGTCAGAGAATGGTATTTTTCCCAGCGTGGTCAGATCTGCACGACATCCGGTTTTGCGGATTTCGATGAGACTCTCCGCTCCGGAAGCACCTCTTCGAGGGCTTTTACCAGGCTGTCGATCTTTTCATTGGTGAATATCATCCTGAACGCCGCCAGCTCAGCCGCATTCATGATCATAATCCCCTTTTTCTTCATGGGGAGACCATTCTCACCGATAGGGTTGATATCGATCGCAAGCGATGCAGCCCGGTTTTTTGTCGCGGGGAGCCGGATAATGGAGACACCTTTCACCGTGGTCTGTTTGCGTTCCCAGTCCTTGCCTTCTTCAATAAATACTCTCAGCGTATCCGTCAGTTCCATGCGAATAACTTTTGATTTATATATTAAAAGGCTATTTGTTCTGTTTTTCAGGGTGCGCCGCACCTCCCGGCGATTTTCGCTCATGCACGGTCCCGGCGCCTGCTACCGGTGCGCATGCTGATACATTCTAATGGGTTGAAAAGCAGACAGTTCATAAAAGACGCTCAGCCATGCCGCATATCGCCCTCCGTTCCGACCAGCCGTTCTCCCTTGACCTGACCCTCGGGTGCGGCCAGGTCTTCCGCTGGAGCCGGACTGAAGAAGGCTGGTGGCACGGAGTCGTTGGGGATCAGCTGATCCGGTGCCGCCAGGAAGGGTCGGTCCTTACCTGGCACGGCACCAGCGAACGGTTCATCCGTCACTACTTCTCGCTCGACCTGTGTCTCCCGCCCATCCTTTCATCCATCGACAACGACCCGATCATCCACGCGGCGATCACGAAATGCCGGGGCCTCCGCCTCGTGCGGCAGCCGGCCTGGGAATGCCTCTGTTCCTATATCTGCGCCACCAATTCCAATATTCCCATGATCCGCCGGAGGATTGAGGCCATCGCAGAGCAGTTCGGCAGGAGACTGACCTCCGGGGAAAGGCACTTCTACACATTCCCCGATCCTGCCGCCATCTCCTGCACCGGGAGGGGCCGAGCGCTCGCGGCGTGCAGGCTCGGCTACCGGACCGCGTATGTCTTTGAGACCGCGTGCGTGGTTGCCTGCACACCCCTGTGGGAAAATACCCTTGCATCGCTGCCGCACGATGACGCCCGCCGTGAACTGATGAAATTATCAGGTATCGGGCCAAAAGCAGCCGACTGCGTCCTCCTCTTTGCGTTCCAGAAATACGAGGCTTTCCCGGTCGATGTCTGGATACGCCGGATCATGCGGGAGCATTATATCCAGATACCTGGTAACAACCCGGCGCTCACCTGCAGGGAGTACGACACCATTCGTCATTTCGCCCGGCAGCAGTTTGGGGAGTACTGCGGTTTTGCGCAGGAATACCTCTACGCGGCGCGGAAAGGGTAAATCCAAGGAGCACATCCGATATTTTACTGAAAACCAAGGGAGGTGTCTGCTGGTGATTTCCTCATTTTCCAGGGAGATAACTGGCGTGGCATCCAATCCCTTCACCGCACCGGAACATCATGTACACTTAAAAAAAATGACAGGTTCTTATGTCACGGTCCAAAATAAAAATGCCCATCGCAAATAAAATGAATTTGCGGCTGCTGACCATTCCTGTTTTCCTTCGTTGTCAGGTATATCCGGCTCTCCGGAGAACACCTGAAATACCGCAATACCCTCGACTTGTAAGAAGATCGATTTTTAGTTCGGCCGGGATGGATGGACAGTCACCGGCGCCGCTGAATTACGTCCCGACATCCCAGCTGCAGAGATATTTCTTCTGCTCCCCGGTGAGTCCGTCGATCGCGAGGCCGAGCGATGCGAGTTTGAGACGGGCGACCTGCTCGTCAATATCCCGGGGGACTTCATAGACGCCCCCTTTGAGCTCGCCACCGTGTTCCGCGATGTACCGGGTACAGAGCGCCTGCAGGGCAAAACTCAGGTCCATCACTTCGATCGGGTGGCCCATGCCCTTGGGCGTCGCCAGGTTTACCAGACGGCCTTCCGCGAGGACATGGACGGACTTCCCCTTCAGATTATAGCTGGCGATGCCGTCACGCCGTGTGATCGCGTCCGCGTGCTTCTCCAGCCAGTTCACATCGATCTCAATGTTGAAATGACCGGCATTGGCAAGGATCGCCCCGTTTTTCATCTTCGCAAAATGCTCTTTTGTGATGACCCCGGTATTTCCGGTGGTCGTAACGAAAATGTCGCCGATCGCCGCCGCCTGTACCATGCCCATCACCTGGTAACCGTCCATATGCGCCTCGAGGGCACGCCGCGGGTCGATCTCCGTTACCACCACCTTTCCACCGAGACCGTGCACCTTCCGCGCCAGCCCCCTGCCGCAGAACCCGTAACCGGCGATAACGACATATTTACCGGCGATAAGGGTGTTGGTGGTGATCATGATCGCGGAGAGCGCGCTCTCACCGGTGCCGTGGACGTTGTCAAAAAACCGTTTCATTGGCGTGTCATTCACCGCGAGTACCGGGAACTCAAGTTTTTTTTCCGCCGCCATCGCCCGGAGCCGGTGAATTCCCGTCGTAGTCTCCTCGCATCCACCGATCACGTTGTCCAGGAGTTCCCGCCTTTTGGTGTGGAGGTAATGGATAAGGTCCATACCGTCATCTATGGTGATAGACGGTGCGGCATCCAGAACCTGGTTGATCGCCGCATAATATTCCTCGACTGTGCAGCCCCGCTTCGCGAAACAGTGGACGTTTTTTATGCCGTTGAGCGCCCCGGCCACATCGTCCTGCGTCGAGAGCGGGTTGCAGCCGGTGATGTAGACCTTCGCCCCGCCTGCGGCAAGTGCGCCGACAAGGTTTGCGGTCTTTGCCTCGACATGAAGCGCCATACCGATGTTCATGCCGGAAAAAGGTTTTTCCTTCTCGAACTGCCTTCTGATAGCGGCGAGCACCGGCATGTACTGTGCTGCCCACTCGATCTTCAGTGTCCCGGAACTCATGAAAACTCCTGTATGGGTCTGGGGCGGTTTAACACACCCGAAATGAGCGTACTCTATCATTAAGGGTATCGGATTACATAAAAACTCCCAACCCCCACGGTCGGGTGCCTTCTCCAGCAGCGCAGGGAAATGTAGATAGCGGTTGCGGGCACACAGTGAAGTCAATGGTGCTCACCAGACGGATCATACCCTGCCTGGATCTCAAAGACGGTCGTGTCGTAAAGGGAACGCATTTTCTCTCACTCCGCGATGCCGGCGACCCGGTCGATCTCGCACAGCGTTACAACGAACAGGGTGCTGATGAAGTGGTCTTTCTCGATATCACCGCGTCAAAGGAGAAGCGGGGGATCATCATCGAATTGATAAAACGGGCGGCGGACCAGCTCTTTCTCCCCCTCACGGTTGGGGGAGGCATAAGGACACTCGAAGATATCCAGCAGATCCTCCGTGCCGGTGCCGACAAGGTGAGCGTCAACACGAGCGCCGTCCACGACCCGTCCCTGATCACCCGGGGCGCCGAATCGTTCGGGACGCAGTGCATGGTCGTCGCAATGGATGTCCGCCGGAACTTCTCTCTGAACCCGGAAGCGGTGCCGGTCCAGCTCGGGGATGGGAAGACCTGCTGGTACGAGGTCGTAATTTATGGCGGCAGCAGGCCTACCGGCATGGATGCCATCCGCTGGGCACGGGAAGCCGAGGAGCGCGGCGCCGGGGAGATCCTCCTCACGAGCATGGAGACGGACGGCACGAAAAACGGGTTTGACATTGTGATAACCCGCGCCATCTCCGAAGCGGCAAACATCCCCGTCATTGCGAGCGGCGGGGTGGGGACGCTCGAACATTTCTATGACGGCTTTACTGCAGGGAAAGCGGACGCCTGCCTTGCCGCGAGTGTCTTCCACTACGGCGAGTTCACGGTCCGTGACGTGAAACTGTACCTCATGAAAAGGGGTATCCCGGTACGGCTTTAAGGTCAAATTCGAACGCCGCAACTGGATGCTCCAGCTCAAAGGCGTTCAACACAGCCGGGTGGATCTCGCCAAATACACCGGCGGTCTTCCCGTCGATGAGGATATCCACCCGCCGGCCTTCGATGAAGGCCAGGTCCTCTGACTCTTTTACGGAATAGGCAATCCGGAGCTCCCGGAGCACCGCATCAGCAACACCGTACACTTCCGAGAAGTCCGCCGCCGCATGGGTGCTCACTGCGGCAAGCCGCTGCGAAGTCATGAAGGAGGTGATGACATCCCCGGTCGCAAAGAGGCGCTGCGGGAGTTCGCGGTGGCGGTTCACCTGCAGCATCTCCAGGAGGAGGGGAAGAATATCGGTACGGACGACCGTGTGTTCCTCACTGATGGGGTGCATGACCGCAAGTGTCACCGCGGTACGTTTGCGTCCCATCGCATCGGAGAGCACCCGCTCGTTTGTCAGGGTGAACGGCATCATTTCAAGATAGCCGAGGCCTTCAAGTATCGCACGCACCGTGCCGGCCAGCACCATGACCGGGTGTGCCCGGCCGATGGTAAAAGTAGGTGAGATCTCAGCGGCGAAATTTTCATACCCGTAAGCGATCGCGACATCTTCAAAGATGTCCCAGTCATGCATGATGTCGGCCCGGTAACAGGGCACCTCTACCCGGAGTTTCCCCTTTCCTGTCGGTTTTGCTCCAAACCGCATTCTCTCAAGGAGCTGCGCCATCTCCCTCGCCGTGAGGCTGACGCCGATGAGCCTGCAGCATTCGGCCAGATCCACGATCCGCTCCGTGGGTGCAAGCGTGGGTATCTGTTCGCCATCTATCTCCACGCTCTCGATCGCCGCGCCTGCCTCCGCCATCGCAGTGCAGATGATATTCACGGCCGTGCCTACCGCTTTCTGGTCGGTCCCCGTCGTGTCGAGCAGGATGTTTTTTGTTTTTGTCGTCACCCGGGTCAGCTCCCCATTTATGATCGGCGGGAACGAGCAGACGTGGTCCTCGTCATCGACGATAAGGGGGAAGAGCGGGAAGTCCCGGACGATCTTTGCGTAGTCCCTCCCCTTTGGGTGTTCTGCGAGGATCTCGTCCATGGTGAACTCTTTCTGGAAATCGAGCGGGACAAACTTCCGGCTGCGGGGCGATGCGATATAATGGAAGGGCGGTTTCACGGTGTCCAGATCATGGATGCCGATCGCTACCTTGCTCCTGCCCCGGCCCACCGCCCAGTGAAGTGCTTCCTGAAGGGCCATGATTGAGAGGATTGACTCGTCGTCGAACGTGACGTTCCGGATGATGGCAGAGCCAAGGCAGGGGCGTATGCCGGCAAGCTGCGGGTCGATGGTGAATCGGATGCCGGAAGGTTTCACGCGATACCGGGGCAAGCCGGTTTCGATCCCAAGAAAACCGCGCATCGCCCGCGCCACCCCTTCCACAGAGAAGAGGTCCGGCCGGTCCGGGAAGAACTCCACATCCGCGTGGTCGGCTTCCATCCGTTCGATCTCCGAGCCGATCATCGGGAGGCGGTTCAGGATGGTCTCTGTGTCCGTCCCGGTGAGCCGTTCAAGGTATTTGTACGATAGGGCAAGGGTCGCCATGTTACACCCCCTTCTCTTTAACCGGCCTCACCGGGCGGAGTACGGGCGTTGTCCGGACCCACTCGATATCGCTCCGGTAGAGCAGCCGGAGGTCTTTTAACCCCAGCCGGAACATCGCGACCCGGCTGACTCCCAGTCCCCAAGCTAGTACCGGTTCTTTGATATTCCACGGTGCCGTGACCTCCTCACGGAAGATGCCGGCACCACCCATCTCGACCCAGCCGAGCCCGTCAACATAGATCTCCGGTTCAACTGACGGTTCGGTATACGGGAAATAAGCCGGGCGGAACCGCACGTTCTCAAAGCCCATCCGGCCGTAGAACTCTTTGAGATAACCCAGCAGGTGGCGGAACGATACCCCTTTGTCCATCACGATGCCTTCCAGCTGCTCGAATTCCGGCGTATGCGTGGGATCGATCGTCTCGCGGCGGTACACCCGCCCGATGCAGAAGGCCTTTACCGGGGGATTGGAATGGGCGACGAGATGCTGGATCGAAAGGCTGGTTGTGTGAGTGCGGAGCACACACTGCTGCGCCTTTTTCGTATCCCATCTCCCGCCCCAGCCGGTGGATGAGGTCTCACCGCCATGTTCGTGCATGTCACGGAGGCGCTCCCAGCCCTCCGGCAGCGGCATCTCCTCCCGGAGGTAGAACGTATCCTGCATCTCGCGGGCCGGGTGGTCCTGCGGCTGGAAGAGCGCATCGAAGTTCCAGAATGCGCTCTGGACAAGGCCACCATAGATCTCGGTAAACCCCATCTCCAGCAGGATCCCGCGCATTTCTTCGATCAACTGCTGGTAGGGATGGGACTTTCCGGGATAGACCCTTTTCGGGATTTTTGTCGCGTCGTAGTGGCGGAGATTTACGTTCTTCCATTCACCGGAGACGATCTGGTCGCGCGAAAGAGTGCCGGTCTCCTCGCGAAGGTCAAGACCTTGCTTTACAAGAGCGATCCCTCCAGATGTGATGGAAATGGCATACCGGATAATCTCGGACTCCCGCAGGAGGCCGCGTTTGATAAATTCCTGCGTAATGCGTAAAGTACCTTTATCGGTAATGGAGAGAACGGGTTGGACGTTTTTATTTTTATCCGTGGAAGTGTCAAGCGTCTCGTAATCCTCTCCGCCTTTAAGATCCGGATTCACGCGTAAAGTACCTTTATTTGTAATGGCGAGCAGGAGTTTTTCATATTCCTCTGTCGAGGCCCCCGGGTTTTTTGTAACCGAGGTCCCGTCGACTTTCACGAGCCCTTTCTTCCTGAGCTGGCCAAACCCGATCTTAAACGCCTCGTGCTTCCGGAGGTCGGCAAGGGTTGTGCCCGGCTTGATGACACGGAGGAGCTGGGTCTCAGGAAGACCGTCGTTCGCATAAGTTTTCCCTTCATCTGTGTAGACAAACTCCTTTGCCACGATCCGTTCGACCGTGGCAAGCCCCTTGTCATGTGCGAGGAATGCCCACTGCACCACGGCCTCAGGGGTCGCCTGGAGCTCCTGTGCAAGGTGCTGTGCATCCGCGTGGTTCTCCCGTACCAGCACTGCAAGCAGCCGTTTCTCGTTCAGGGTCAGTTCCGCCATCCCTGCTCACACCTCAATCTTCTCTGCTGCCACATCCATCTTCTCCCGGAAATCCTTTAAAAATACGATAACCCGCTCTGCCGTCTCCTTCTTGCATTGGCCACAGGTGATCTCACCGGTCGAACACTTCCTGCGGATCGCCGCAAGCTCTGCATCATCGGTCACCATGTGGAACAGGTTGAGCAGGAAGAGTGGGCACTTGTCCGGTTCGCCCCCGAGCCGTTTCTGTTCCTCCAGGGTCATCCTGCCGCCGGTCAGGCCGCTCATGATCTTCTTTCTGACCACCGCTTCCGGTTCATAGAAAGAGATGGTACTCTCTGGCATGCTGGATGACATCTTGCCGCCGGTCAGGCCGGGCAGGAAGATGTGGTACGTGGACGACGGGGCGTAGAACGCATAGCCACCGCAGGCCCGCTCGATCTCCCGGACTTTTTTGCTTACATCAGCACACATGGCGCCCCTGATATCCACGTGCCCTTCGTACTTCTTCGCGTGCGGGAATGCCTTTTTCACCATGTCGAGTGCCATATCGGGCGCATTCTTCGAGCGGACGCTGATGTACCCGTCGCGCTCCTCGACCGTGAACATCCGGAACTTGTAGGCGATGCCCCGCGTCAGCCGGATATGGGGGTCCTGGTCGATCCCCACCGGAACAAGCGTCGGGGCCGGCTCACGGTCAACCTGCGGGTACAGGATGTCAGCAACCTGCGTGATCACGGCGTCCGCATGGGCGAGATCCGTCTCAGGGCCGAAACCGTAGATCGCCGCGAGCTCGGAGAAGTTCACCTTGGTCGCTGCCTCGAAAGCAAGGTCCTTGAGCGGCTCGTTTTTGCTCTGGAAATAGGTCTGCCCCTCAAACCCGAGAGCAAACAGGCAGGAGAGGTATTCCCTGCCGTACTCCCTACACTTCTCCCAGCTGATGCTCCGGACCGCGTGGGCCTCACGGTCGGCAATGGTCACGTACCCGTTTGCACCCTGCTGCACGTGCCAGACTATCTCCTTAATCAGCATCAGGTGGCCAAGGTGCGGGTGGCCGCTTGGCATGAATCCCGTGAGGAGATGGAACAGGGTGTGGTTGCGGATCGCACGGGCAATGAGAAGGTAATCCCTTTGGCCGACCACAATACCCCGGCGCATGAAGTACGGGATCTCGGGAAGTTCAGGCAGTACCGCCGCGATAGGCTCGATGCCGAAATCGGAGAAGAGTTTTTCAATATCGACTGACAGGCTGCTTGACCAAGGGTTGATCACAGGTTCCGGCATGATGTGCTCTCACAGTTTGATCCGCGCAAATTCGACGAACTGGATTCCGGTAGTATGTACACAGCCAAACAACATCTTCTTTTTGACACTGTGCGCCATACGGACGGAACGGGAAATGACGCTCATGGGCATGACTGTTTCCTTCCCGATCGCATGCACCAGCATGTCGGAATGGGTGTTTTTCCCGCAGTATACGCGGAAATGATGGCCGAACTTGTATCCCGTACGTGGCGTAAACCCGGCCTCCCGCAGCTCCTCATACACGTTGATCTTCCCCCCGAGTTCGCTGTCGGCGTTTTTGGCGCTCTCGAGATATTCAGTAAGGCCGACCGGTATGCCGTTCCTTTTGAGCATCACAACGTTCGCCTCCATCAGATAGTGGAGCTCGACCGGAGAGAGCACCAGGCGCTGGTCATCGAACCGTTGCCCGAAGCCGGCCATCTCAAGATCCGAGTCCGGGGGGACCGTCACCATGCCTGATTTGCCGACCAGCTCCGCTTCACGGTTTACGAGACCCGCCTCGGGTGCACGCGACCTCACCAGTTTCTGGAGCTTGATCTCGTAGTAGGTCAGTTCATCTTCATCGTCTACGACAGCAAGGATGTACTGTTTCCGCATGTTGCGCGACGCCACGACTTCCTCGATAAGTGTCGTAAACCGGACCGGGTCACGCTCCGAGAGCACCCGCACCAAATAGATCGATTCGCCAGTACCGGGTTTTTCTCCACGCCGGAAGACACGGAAGTCATGGGGACCGGTCTGCACAACGTATCCCCGCTCGCGCAGGTCACGGTAGACTAAAAAGCTCCGCAGGAAATTATGCTGATTGGCGAATTCAGCAAGGAGGGTATCGAATCTGTAGGCCGGTATTTCGATCTTCCCGCGGTGAAGCAGGTAGAGCGCTTCCTGCGGTGCGAGGCGTATTCCTTCTTTTTCCGGGCGCCCGTAACCGCTTTGCTCGTACAGGCTGCGCCCGTCCTTCCCCATCCGCACGGCACTGCCGTCAAACGTCGCTTTCACTGCACGATCTATTGGGAGTGGGGTATAATAAGCACGCCGGGCACGTGGATGGGAGGCCAAGAGAATACAGAGCGGTACTACAGAGGGATTCCAAACGATCCGAAGAGGCATTAAGATCTGGTGGTACTAACGAGATGGCAACGCGGCCGCCAGTTCCCGAACTTTCCCGATATTACCACGGTCGTCCCGCCGGTCGTCGACAGGTGTCTCGCAGATGAGCGGGAGACCTGAAAAAACAGGGTGGGCAAGAATCCGCCTGAATCCATCCTCCCCGATATATCCCATTCCAATATGCTCGTGCCGGTCCAGCCCGCTGCCGAGGTCTCCTTTTGAGTCATTGAGGTGGATAACACGAAGACGGCCAAGGCCGACCTGCGCATCGAGCTCGTCCAGGGTCCGCTGGGTCCCGTCATCGGTACGCAGCTCATACCCTGCCGCAAATGCGTGGCAGGTGTCAAAACAGACACCCACCCGATCCGGTTCTGACAGCCCCTCAACGATCGCGCGGATATGTTCGAAACTGCTGCCGACGCTGTTTTTCTCCCCGGCAGTATTTTCGAGAAGAAGCATGACCGGAGCCTCTGTTCCGGCAAGTGCGGTATCTACTGCTTTTATCACCCGCAGCCGGCCGCCAGCGATGCCGGCACCCAGATGATGGCCGAGATGCGTGACAAGATAGGGAATGCCAAGTCTCCTGCACCGATCAAGCTCAGCTCCAAGGGTCTGGACAGACTTTTGCCAGATCTCTTCCTTAGGCGAAGCGAGGTTGGGGAGATACGGCATGTGATCGACCGGCACAAGGCCGGTGGTCGCGATCTTCTTTTTGAAGAGGGTAGAGTCCTCATCAGAGAGTGGCTTGAAACCCCATCCCCGCGGGTTCCGGGAGAACATCTGGAAGACATCGCAGCCCGCGTCTACCGCCCGGTCCACCGAAAGGTCAATCGATCCTGCGATAGAGACATGCACACCTACCTTTACCATATCACGGCCTCCAGAGTAACCGGCGTCATCCATTGATGATCCGCGTTTCCCGGTATTAGGATATTGCGATGGCACCTCATTTCCTCACGTCACCTGCAGTACTACGGCACACTTCCACTGTTCCTGTTCGGGCAAAAGGAGAAGATCGAGAGTCGGCTTCACCTGCGGCGCGTACGCTTCCGGCAGATCGATATTGTATGGGGTCAGCAGGAAGTCGCCCAACTGGCCGGAGCCGATAGACAACAATGAGGTGTCCCTTTTCCCGGAAAGATGGAAAAGAATATTTCCCGGCAGTTCAGCCTGCAGGTGTGAAAAATTATTATCCGCGATCAGGGCAATGGAACACTGGTGAATACCATGCTCATCGGTATACTCTCCGATACTCACGACAATACCGAAAAGACGAAAAAGGCCGTGTCCTGCCTGAACCGCGAGGGAGTGGAGCACGTGCTGCATGCGGGAGACTATGTGGCGCCCTTTATGATCGACATACTGAAAGACCTGTCCGCACCAATGACCGGCGTGTTCGGGAACAATGACGGTGACCGGTCCCTCCTGGAGAAGAAATCCGCCGCATACCCGCACCTGAAGATCGCGGGGACATTCGCCCGCTCCGATGCCGGAGGGTTGAAGATCGTGCTCGTGCATGGCGATGATCAGGCGCTACTGGAGACGTTAGCAGCGTGCAGCTTCCTTGACCTGCTGGTATACGGCCACACGCATCGCCCGGAGTTCAGGAAGCAGGGCTCCGTGCTGATCGTCAATCCCGGGGAGGTGTACGGGCATCTGACCGGCAGGAGCACGATCGCGCTTGTCGATACTGTGAAGAAATCGGCCGAGATCGTGGAGATCTGAGATCTGCTATGCGGGTAATGAGAAGGGAATCCGCAGGGGCGAAAAGGTTTTAAGCAGGTAAAAATGGAGGCATCCTGAACCGCTCAGTCCCATTGTATGCTTCGTGGGATAGGTACGCATATGCAGGAGCACGCCGGCTGCCTGAAAGGCTACGTGAACAAAGAATCGGTTATTTTTATGGAACCGGTACCCGACCCTCAAGGATTAAGGGGCATTGCAGTTATCGAAGTCAGTTCCAAGAATGCGGGTCGATCTATCATCGCGCAGAACCCGATGATCCTGTCCGATCTTGGGTTCTGGTACGAAGTGTACCTGATGCTCCGGGGCATGATGGGGAGAAACCCGTACTGCCATCGGGAATGACCGGGTTTTTAATCCTTACAGGGGAAATGATCCAAGGGATGGATTATCTCTACACGCTCCTAAAGTTCGTTGTTGGCGGAAGTGTTATTGTCGGGGTGACACTCCTTGCCGAGCACGCAGATCCCAGGTACGGCGGCATGCTCGCAGCAGCCCCGATCATCACGACCCTCGCATTCCTCTTCACCTATTCAGAGGCAGGCCGTCAGACGACCCAGCAGCTGGTCATTTCTGCATTCTGGTTCGCGATACCCACCCTCCTGTTCCTGCTGGCATTCTATTTCCTGATGTACCGGTTCAGTCTCCTCACCAGCCTTGGTGGGGCGTACGGAATCTGGATCGGAGCACTCCTCGTCATGAACCGCATCGTTACGGGTTTATGATTTGAAAACCCAAAGAACGGGTAGCCGCCCTCCTTTTGACCGTAAATTCCCGGACAATACTTTCAGCCGCTCCCACCAAGGTAGGAATATCGGTTCACGTGAGCTGCACATTGACAATGAACCGGCAAGCGCGCCTCGTTATCGGCGTAGCACTATTTCTGGTATACGTATTCGTCGCTGGTTTCTTTCGCGGCACTTCCCGTAAACAGTTCGTATTCGGGACAATTGCTGTCGCGGTCGCCTCCTTCATCTCTAGGTCATGAAGCCCCCTACAAGTGCGGGGTACAGGGACATCTGCCAACTATGGCATTTCAAAAATTATCGTTCAGATATTTTTCGAGTCCTTCCTCGACACAATTGATGGTTATCGTGAAGCAATCGCCAAAATTAAAAAAATCCCTCTTTCCCTCATTTCCTCTTTCCCTCATTGTACGTTCTACTTCTTCCGCACCGCCACTACCAGCGCCAGCACGCCAGGCACACTGATCAATGAGAGCGGCATGCCACCGGATTCTGCTGTCGTAACCGGTATCATCGTCGCAACCGTCCCCCCTAGTTACTTCAGAGAGAACCGCGTCGGCCGGCACCCACCCGCAGCACGGCAAGAACAACAGGAACAATGAGATTGTGTTTCGTAATCATTTACCCGACAGTATTTTCGTGTAACGTCTATCATTGGTTTGCTGTAATAGTGCGGCATTTTTTACCCGTACCTTGATGCCTGTTCAGGGACAACCCGGTGGTATGCAGGTCACCTTTCTTGGAACCAACGGCTGGTACGACTCCCTGACCGGCAACACATGCTCGACGCTGATCCGCGCAAGGGACTATGATATTATTCTTGATGCAGGAAACGGCGTCGCAAAGGCCGACCGGTACATCACGCAGGATAAACCAGTTTACCTCTTTATCAGCCACCTGCATCTCGACCATATCATTGGCCTGCACACGCTGGTCAAGTTCCGGTTAAAAAAGGGGCTTACGATCTGCGGGGGGCCGGGCATTGCCGGGGGGCTCGGCGCGATTGTCCGTGAACCTTATACCGTGCCTTTTGATACCGTCCAGTACCCGGTTACTGTCACCGAGTGTGCTGACGGTGCCTGCCCGGTCCCTTTCACGGTCACGTGCCTGCCACTCGTCCACCCGGTTCCCTGCTTTGGCTACAACCTGAACCTTGACGGGAAGGTGATCACTTACTGCACAGATACCGGCGTCTGCGACAATGCGGTTACGCTCGCGCGGGACGCCGACCTCCTGATCACCGAGTGCGGCCTGAAACCCGGGCAGAAAAGTCCCGACTGGCCACACCTGAATCCCGAGGACGCGATCTCTATCGCCCGCCAGGCAAAGGCACGGCGTCTCGCGCTGATGCACTTCGGGGCGGAGGTTTACCGGACGATTGAAGAACGGGACGAGATAAAGAGGCGCTTTGCCCCCGTTTTTCCCGGACTCATCGTCACGCAGGACGACATGACGATTGAGGTTTGAGATTTTTTTTTCTTCAATGAAATGAGGGGGCACCATATTAATGAAGGCGGGCAGGGATTGAAGGAGATGCGATCCCCTTCACTTCTTCAGCTTCTTCATCACCCACGCCATATTGGCACCGAGTGTCTTCATGGTGGCGATGCCTTCATCGTCATTTTCCACATCGCCGGGCGCAAGCCCGATCCCGACATTCCAGTACGAGGAGCCGGGGACCACCATCTGGTTGATGAAAAAGAAATGGTTGATGGTGTCAAAGGCGTGGATCGCACCCCCGCGACGCACCGCGACAACGGCAGCACCCACTTTGCGCCGGAACATCGCACCGTTTCCCATCGCCACAAAACCGGCGCGCTCGATCAGCCCCTTCATCTCCGCTGAAACATCGGCAAAATAGGTCGGCGAGGCGAGGATGATGCCATCCGCTTCGTCCATTTTTTCAATGCAGGTATTGGCAAAATCCCCGGTAACCGCACAGCGCCGGTCCGTGTTCTCCCGGCATTTCATGCAGGCGGTGCATCCCCGGATCTTTTTGCCGGCCATCTGCACGAGTTCGGTTTCGATCCCTGCCTTTTCCAGTTCCTTAAACAGCGTACGCACGAGAATGGCAGTATTACCGTCTTTGCGGGCGCTCCCGTTGAATGCGACAACTTTCATCGTGTTCACCTGATCACACCGGCAGCCGTAAACCCGGGCCGGCACATCCGGTTATCATTGCTTGGCGCCGCATCAGGATAAACATTCAGTGGCGGTGCATGTTATGAGGGTATGTGGATCCGGTCCGCTTCTTTTGCAGCCGGCCTAGTCATTCCTGCTCTCTTTTGCCGGAACGGCAGGACACCATCTTAAATCCTCCCGGACCAAATAATCGTGCGATATGAGCTCCCGTATCCAATTTTCCGATCTTTCCCTCTCAAAAGAGATCAAAAAAGCCGTAGAAGCGATGGGGTTTGAAGAGCCTACCCCTATCCAGGCGCTCGCCATCCCCATCATACAGGCAGGGCACGATGTGACTGCCCAAGCGCAGACCGGAACCGGTAAGACCTCGGCATTCGGCATACCGGTCATCGGGAAGATTGATGCATCCCGCCGCACCGTGCAGGTGCTCGTGCTCTGCCCGACACGGGAGCTTGCTATCCAGATCGCCGAGGAATTCTCCCAGCTTACCGCCTATCTCCCCAAAATTTCTGTCCTTCCGGTCTACGGCGGTCAGCCCATAGGGCGCCAGCTCAGGGCGCTTGCCGGCGGCGTCCATATCGTCATCGGCACGCCGGGACGGGTTATTGACCACCTCAGGCGGCGCACGCTCTCCCTCGGTGATGTCTCAATGGTGGTGCTGGACGAGGCGGACCGGATGCTCGATATGGGCTTCCGGGATGACATCGAGCTCATCTTAAAACAGGTCCCACAGAAACGCCAGACACTGCTGTTCTCCGCGACGATGCCGCAGCCGATCCTCGACATATCGAAACGGTTCCTGAACCGCCCGGAGTTCGTCAAGGTCGAATACCACGAACTGACGGTCCCCCAGACCGAGCAATCATATATTGAGGTGAAAGACCGCGACAAGCTCGAGGCGCTCTGCCGGCTGATCGATATCTATGATCCCGGCCTCGCCATCATATTCTGCAATACCAAACGGGGCGCTGAAGACCTCGCCGGGCGGGTTCGGGCACGGGGGTACCGTGCAGAAGAACTGCACGGCGACATGAAGCAGTCGCAGCGGGACAGGGTGATGGGAGAGTTCAGGAAAGGTTCCATCGATATCCTGATTGCAACCGATGTTGCAGCACGCGGGATCGATGTTGAGGATGTCGACATGGTCATTAACTATGATGTTCCGCAGGATGTCGAATACTACGTCCACCGCATCGGGCGGACGGGCCGTGCCGGGAAGAGCGGCAGGGCCGTAACATTTGTGGCACCGAGGGATTTTACCAAGCTCCGCGAGATCCAGAAATACGCGAACATTCGTATACCCCGCCAGACCATACCAACTGCGGACGATGTGGCGGAAACGAAGGTAAAAACGCTGCTTGATGATGTGCGCAGGATGATTCAGGAAGGAGGGATCGAATCGTACATCCATATAGTCGAGCGCGGGATCGGGGGAGACATGACGACGCTTGAGATTGCCGCCGCTCTTGTAAAGATGCGTATGGAACAAGCAGCTTCTGACACGAAGGGAACGGAGGATGTCCCGGACTTCGGTGATACGGGTGCAGAACCGGGCATGGTCCGGTTCTTTATCGCACTTGGCAGGGACCACAATGTCACGCCAAAAGATATCGTAGGCGCAATTGCCGGGGAGACCGGGATCCCCGGGAAGTCCATCGGTGCGATCCGCATTCTCGACTCCTACTCATTTGTGGAGGTGCCCCGGAACTGCGCGGGGGAGGTCTATTCTATCATGAAGGACCGGACGATCAGGGGTCAGCCGACCGGTATCGAACCGGCAAAAGGCCAACGGGAATAGCGTATTAGCCGGTACCACGACTCTTCCCCCGGCATTCTTTTTTGTCAAAAGCATTCTCAATAAGGCCGGCTGACTGCCGGTTTACCTTGCCTGCGGGTCGCCCCGTCTCCAAATAAGAACCAACATCAACGATTCCCGGCAAGACCGGATGTATGAGTGTCCAACCCGTCATTTCATCCCGTGACCAGCGGCCCGGTTTCTCCGTCATTGCATTTGCAGCGTTCAGGGCGTCTCTCTATATCCCGCTTCTGACCATCGCGGAGTAGTTTAATGGCGCTATCGGCATGGTTTCCCGGGTCGTGATGGTGTACCTGGTGACGATGGCTGGGAAGTCATGTTCTGTCTCATCAGCACGGCAATTTTGGCAGTTATCTGGATCGATCCACTTCCGGAGAATCTGATCCGTCCCTTACGAATTTTTAGACGCGGGCACCCCACTCACAACCCTCAAATATCTGCCGGTAAAATGTTGTGTATGAATACGAGATTTTTCCTTGGGAGCATCACCCTCCTAGTGGTAATTCTTCTGGCTTCCGGCTGTTCCCAGCCTGCAGCAAAAACCGTAACTCCCCAGTCCACTACAGTACCCACAACCATGCCGACCACTGAAGTTGCCACAACGACAGCCGCGCTGTCGACCCCCGGCCCGACCCAGACCCTCCCGTCTAACATGGCGGTCGATATCAAGGTCCAGAGGAACACCACATACGGCGCGGTCGTCTATCCGCAGATCGACATGTTATTCAATGGCGGTGTGGGGATGAATGTCATACCGGAGATCGATATGCAGGTGACGCGTTCAGACGGTGTGGTGGAGACGGGCAGCCTGACATATCCGCTCTCTGTCGGGCAAAGGATCACCCTTCTTGGGACAACCGGCAACAATGACCGTGTCAAGGTCTGGGTGGTCACCCCTCAGGGGGATAAGGTTACAATCTACGATCAATACGTACCTTTCCGGTCGTATCAATGACCGGTACTGGCATTTTTTATCGCAGGCTGCCGGAAATTCGCTTTAGGTAATACCGCTTTTCATGCTACGTTCCATCTAAAGGTTCTTCTCATCATGGATAGTGCCGGTTTGTCACCGTCTTGCACGAAGTAAAAAAACAGCAGATGCAACCCTGCGGAAACCGGAGGCACGGAATCGCCAGCAGGTTCCATACCCATGCCGGCGTGGGAACATGGACAGAAGACACTGCTTACAATCGTTTGCCGAGCGCAGCACGAACGATCTCTCCGGCCTGTTCCCGGAGACCTGCGATCTTCCGGATATCCCGGATCTCGTCTGTGCCATCGACCAACAACTGGCCGTCAGGAACAAAGCCGAGGTTCCGGAAAAATGCCCGGACCACTCTTGTGACGCAGGTGAAATTTTCCTTCCCTTTCCTCCCGGCTACCACGAACAGGACCCCCTGCCGTCCTGCAGGCCCGCCAAAGAGCGTACGTTCCGCGTGGTATGCCTGACAGCGGTCGATCAGGGTCTTGAGCGAGCCCGGTACCGTATTGGTGTAGACCGGCGTGCTGACAGCAAGGACGCTGCAACCCCGAAGCGCGTCGATGATTCCGGTCATGTCGTCTTCAAACGTGCAGGTGCCGGTATTATAGCACTGGTAGCAGCCGATGCAGGGATGGATCTCCATGTCGTGGGGGTAGATGACCCGCGAGGTCTTTTTCGCATTCCGGGCAGCTTCGACTGCCCATTCCGTAATGATACTGCAATTGCCATCTGCCCGCGGGCTTCCTTCGATGACAACCAGATCTGTGCAGCTGGAGATGTCCGGCCGTCTTTTCCCGGCTTCGGAAGAGTGAAAAATACTGGCGGGGGCAGCTGCCAGTTCCTGTTTTACGAGATCAAAACGGTTGCGTGCTACGATCTCTGCCCGGAGTGGATCGAGTGGCGAGTACTCGTAGGTATTCGTTCGGAAGACCTCCCGTTTTTTCTCGCCCAACCGTGCAAAAAGCGTGTACCGGATCATGCTAGGATAGACTGCAGAGTAATCCTCGCGATACAGCGAGAGTGACAGGTCCTGCCCGGCAGCAGATATCCGGGCTTCCTGCAGGCACACCGGTTCCGGTTGCATACAGGAAAGTATCAGGCAGTCCCGGCAGATAATCCTGCCCCGGACGGTCCAAGACCTGGCTCCTTCATCTCCCTGCCCTAACCGATATCCGGAATGCGATGGTATATGCACCGGAGTACGCATCAGGAGGGAGATTATCTATCAACAACCCGCACGTAACCTGTGAATAAAACCGGACCGGATGTTTGGTTATCCCCGCACTTCAAACAAGGGGAGCAACAAAAATACCGATAGCGATGATAGCAACCGCAATCTGCTCATTACCATAATGTGGCATAATATATGCATGGATCCCGTTCGCAACGACAAAGAGCGAGATAAAATAACCGGCAATTCTCAGGATCGGAACCGACACATGGACTTCCTGTTATAAAAGCATTTGCCGTGAACAGAGATGAGTTTTTTCTCTAAAATTCCCTGCCGGAAAATTCCTCCAAAGGTGGTCTTTCAGCTAGTACCCTCCACACACGGAAAGGTGGTACCCTCTCACGCATACACGAGCCGGAGAGTCTGCCATCTTCCAAAATATCAATACTCTGCGGTGCTATATCCTCTGACATATCTGGCATGGTGGTCACCATTTCCCTTGTACCCATTCCCTACCGCATCACCGCGCTCCAGAAAGAGCAGAGCAACCTTCTTGCATATCCCGTGGATCGCCTCGCGGCGGTGATTAAAGAGGTGGGTTTCCGGTGCACCCGTTGCGCGAAATGCTGCACCCGGTCGTTCAACGGTCATGTTTTTTTGATCGACCGTGAAGTGGCCGGTATACGGGCCATCGATCCGGCCGCAATTGAACCTGCCCCGGGCCCCGAGTTCTGCGACCAGAACGGTACGTTCTATGTCTCCGGGTATGCACTGCGGGCGCAGGGCGATGGCGAAGCGTCCTGCTGGTTCCTGAAGGATGGCAGGTGCCGGATCTACGAATACCGGCTGACCATCTGCCGCATCTACCCATACATGCTCCACCGCGAGCCCGATAAGAAAGGTGTTGTGGACTGGCGGCAGATTGCGGGGCTGGATATGCATGGGGAGTATAACACGGATATCCCCGACGATGAATGCCTCGATCTCGCCCGCCAGACCAAGGAGTATGAGAACGCGATCATCACGCAGGAGATCGCGTTCCTCCGGTTCATGGAGGAATATTTTGCCAGGCACCGGCTCCGCCATGTCCAGAAAGTATACGACGATCGGATGCGGGCTTTTACCAAAGGGTATCCCATCCTGGTGATGGTCTATTATGACGGCAGGCTTGAATCCCACATGCACCGGACCTGACGACCCAAAAAATAAGGGCATTCCCGGACAACGCCGGGGCAGATTTTTTTGTCGGGAAAAAAGTATCAGATGTTGCCGGGCCGGAACTGCTGCTGCGCGGGGGCGAATGCCTGCTCAATGAGTCCGCGGTTGTAGATGGAGGGCACCTGCCCGGTCTTTGCATAGGTATAGAGCGCCACAGTGAAAATTCCCTGCATGGCAGACGCGATGATTGCGAGCACCGCGACCAGCACGATAAAGAGGGCGAGGGCCGCTACAAAGAGCAGGGAATTCCCCGCCAGGAACGTGGCAAGCACCAGCAGGAAGCCGACCATGCCGATGGCGCCGAAGATCAGGCCGATCGAGATACTCCCGACGACACTCTCCCCCCAGGTCTTTTTGAACAGGGAAAGAGACTCCTTCATCGCCGCAAACACCCCCTTCTCCTCAAAGACAAGAACCGGAACAACAAACATCGTTACAAGACTCCAGACACCGCCGGCAATCGCGGCTGCAACCTGACCGAGAAGCCCGGAACGGTCCTCGATCATCCGCAGGATAAGTCCGACGGTCGCGGCGATGATCGCCCACGCAAGGATGGGGCCGACATAGCGGAACGCTGCACTGAGTCCGTCACCGATTGTCATACTCCTGCCCTGCAGCCGTGCGTTGACACAGCTGATTAGCCCGACATTGAAGAAGATGACAACAAAATAGCTGACCACGTAAAAGACAAAGAGAAGAATGATACCCGCAACCGAGTTGGTCGACAGCGAATATGCATTATCAGTCAGGATCAGTGGCAGGACAAACGTGGCGATCACAAGCAGCGTGACGATACCGGATAAGAACGGAAAAGCGAGGAGCTTCTTGTCCTCCATCAGGATACCCCAGCTCGCTTTGACCAGCTGCCAGCTACGGATGATACGTTCAAACATACGGGATCATGTTGGCGCTGGAGGGAGAAGAATGTTTTTTTAAATGATACGTAAAAGGTCGGGGATATCTGTCGGACGCACTATAATTGGGGTACAGCCCCAAGAAAGCAATTCTTCCATGTTCGGCAGATGATTTTAGACCTTTTGGATTCACATTTCAGGAAATTCATTTTTACAATTTTTCTCTCTTAATTTTTAATGGGTCCGTGGTTAAAATGAAGCGATACCAAAAAATTACCGTGCCAGCACTTCCTGTATAAAAGCTCCGGCATGGACGACTGCCTCGTCCGCCTCCGGGACATGGCCGGAGAATATCTGCCAGCAGTGGAACATTCCTTCCCAGATCTCAAACCGGACCGGCACACCTGCCCATTTTGCCTTTTTTGACAAAACCGAGATATCATCGAAAAGAAGTTCATGGGTGCCTGCCTGGATGCAGAGACGGGGAAGGCCGGAGAGGTTCGCGTGGATCGGCGAGGCGAACGGGTCGTTGGGGTCATGCCCGGCAAGGTACTGCGTCCGGATCCCGTTGAGCCGTTCAGCGGTAACCCAGTCTACATCGCGGTTCCTGAGTACTGATTCACTGCCAAACATCATATCAACAGCCGGAGACATGCAGACCGCTGCAGGGGGGAGAAGAACCTTCTGGTCCCGGAGCGAGAGGAGAAGATCCAACACCAGCGTACCTCCCGCAGAGAGACCTGTAGGAACAATCCGGTGAGCCGGGCACCCATGGGCCGTGAGGTACCGGTATGAAGCCAGGGCATCCTCGATTGGTGCGGGAAAGGGATGCTCCGGTGCAAGCCGGTAATCGACCGAAAAGACTCGTGCGCCTGCTGCCTTTGCAAGGCGGGCACAGAGCCCAAGGTGGTCGGCGGTCGATCCGACAGTAAAACCCCCACCATGAAAGAACAGTATCGTCCGGTCGGGTACTGATTCCGCCACCGAGCACCAGAACCCCCGCAGGTCATCGCGGATCGCCACTGGTTCCAGAGTGGGCCGTTCTTCCGGCAGGAACTCCGCGTAAAATTCAGAAAACTCCTTCCTCACCAATCCGATCGGTTTTTTCGGGTCGGGTATATAAGATTTGAGGATAGTCAGGAAATCTTCCGGGGACTCGCGGGTCATTATGTGTGGTTATGGCGCCGGTGCGAGATAAAGTACGGAGATGCCATCAGCAGGTTTTGCCCGCGTATGCCAGCCGGGGAGATACGGCAGCTGCTGCCGGGCACCACGATTTCAAACTTGGCCTCCCGGGCCACCCTGCCGGTTTCCTGGATACCGATACCCGTAATTGAGAGGACCTCGCGGACAGGAAAGAGGCCACGGGCGGTGTTCATCCCGAAACCTTTCACAAAGATCTGCTCCTTGTACTCCCGCGCGATCCCGACCCCGTTTTTTCGTTCAATTCATAGAGCGTTAGCGGAGTATGCACAGATAACCAACCATATAAAAATTTCCTCATCCCTGTAGTGACCCTGTCGGGATCGGAATCTCCGCACCGGTTCATTGTCAAACCTTATACCCGGGAACCATTATCAAAGGTGAGGGGACGCGATTTGCCTAATGCAGGTTGCTTTTCTTAAAAATTTGGGTATAGTCCTTATTAAACCACTAATATAAAATATCACTTCCGACGTAAAAATAGGCTAAAAAATGTGAACTAAAACAGATTGGAAAAAAGTGCATCAAATTTCGATATAAATGAACTTTGGTCTATAGTAGTAAATACAATCCTATCGCATTATGGGGGGGGGTCGCCATAACGGCGGGGGCGAGCCCATGGCGAAGCCCCCAAGAGTGTCCAAATGAACTCAATTCAACGAATATTTAAAGAAAAAATTGGTGGTTAAAATGGTACTATACCCAAAATTTTCTCTTTAATCTGACCGGTCTGGTTCAACAGCCATAACCCGCCTTTCATGACGGTGACCTTCACTCCCATGGTCCTGCCCTCCATTTCACGGGAAACCTCCCTCATCAGCTGCGGGACCGGCAGGTTCTGGGGGCAGATTTTTGTGCATTTTCCGCAGTTCCGGCACAGCCCGGCGTAGGACACGTCCCCGATCAACCCGCCATGCCTTCCGAGGTAATGAGATCGTGCGCTGCGATCATGGGGGAAGAGGTGGTGCGTATTATAGAGAGAGAAACAACCGGGGATGTCAACACCGGCCGGGCATGGCATGCAATACCCGCAGCCGGTGCACCCCACTTTCATGAGCTGCTGGTAGTTTTCCTTCACCCGCCCAACCAGCGCCAGTTCTTCCGGTCTGAGCGAGCCGGGGAGGGCGGTATCTGCAGCCCTGATATTCTCATCGATGTGAGCCTCATTGTTCATGCCAGACAGAACGACCGTAACCTCGGGGTGGTTCCAGACCCAGTGCAGTGCCCATTCTGCTGGTGAGCACCTGATCTCTGCCTCGTCCCAGATCCTCTGCACCTCATCCGGCACCCGGCCGGCAAGATTGCCACCCCGGAGCGGTTCCATGACGATCACGGCGAGTTTTTTTTGGGCGGCATAACGGAGACCTTCGATACCGGCCTGGTTGTGCTCATCGAGAAAGTTATACTGGATCTGGCAGAACTGCCAATCGTATGTGTCAACAATCTCCCGGAACGTCACGGTATCTGCATGGAACGAGAACCCGGCATTTCTGATCCGTCCGTCCCTTTTTGCGGCGTCGAGGAACTCCAGCACCCCAAGGCGCTTTAGCTTATCCCAGTTCTCCCGTCCCATGCTATGAAGGAGATAATAATCTACATGATCCGTGCCCAGCGTGGCAAGTTGTTTGTTGAGGATCCGGTCCATGTCCTGCCGTGTCCGGACCGACCACGGCGGGAGCTTGGTCGCAACCCGGACCTTATCCCGGTAGCCGCCGGCAAGCGCCCGGGCAAGCACCGGTTCACTCCGCCCGAGATGGTATATCGGTGCCGTATCCACGTAATTGACGCCGCAGTCAATGGCATGGCGGAGCTGCCGGATCGCCCGTCCTTCATCAATGCCCCCGCCCTTTTTAGTGGGCAGGCGCATGCAACCGAACCCGAGTATCGAGAGTCTGTCACCGGTCTTTGGCACAGTTCTGTAAAGCACGTACATCACCCCAGAGTTGATCGACTGGCCGGTCAATGTATGGTGAGGTTATCCTATTTAACGCCATACCGTTTCAGCACCACCGGGACTGCCGGCACAGATATCTTGATATGTTGCGGTTTCCGAAGAAAAACTATGCATGATATTGCCAGCAGTAAAAAAATGGAGAACGGGATCGTCGTTTTCTGGAATGAAACCGGTGAGAGGAGGTACGATTCGTTCAATTATTCAGAACTTGTAGATATGAAGATCAACGCGCTGGACCTCCTGGAACATCCTGGGGGTTACAAGGTCGATGCAGAGAATCATAAACTCGTTATGAAGAAATAAGGGTTCCTCCCGGCAGGAACGGATAAATAAGAGAGATGAGGGTTTCCCGCAGTGGCGATGAAGACGATAAGCTGTTACCATGAACAGACGTTGCTTTCCTGAAGTGAGGGGGGATTGGTGCCAGACAAGCCAAAAGCCATATGAGGTCATAGCCCATACGATTTTTTCCGAAACTATCTCCCTGCATCGTGATAATGATCCTAACTTTACCGGTCCACATTGCCCGGTACCGCGCGTGATTACCGGTCTACCGCAGTATCCCCAGCTGCAGCGTTATCCCAGAACCCGGTGAGGACATCCCGGATCGTTTTCCGTAATGCCTCAATACGTTCCCCTGTTTCTGCAGGTGTACTGCCGGGCGAATGCTCCGGCTCGTAGAGCGAACGATTGATCTCGATCTGGATCCATGGTACTCCCTTGCGCCAATAATGGGCATTTGAGATGAATCCGCCGGAGAACGGGTTGTTGATTGCCACGTCACCATCACCGGGAAATATTTCCCTGAATGCATCAGCAAGCTGCGATATCCACTCCACCGGGCATGTCGCAAGCCCGCCTTTCTTTGACCTGCCCCTGCGGTCGCCATTATTCCCGAGGCAGATCAGTGGCCGCGGCTTGCCGGCATCCTTTTGTTCCACAGACCCATAGGGGAGCATCGAATGGCAGTCAAAAGCGATCCGGACCGGGTGCTGGTCAAGAAGTTCATCGATACGCTGGTGATAGGGAAAATACCATGTCAGCAGCAGACGGTGAATGAGGTTCGAATCGGGCACCTGCCCGGGACGATAGACATCACGGCCGTCAATGGTCCGTACCTTGATGATGCCATCCGGATCGCGGGGCGGAAGCGGCAGGGGAGGACGGTTGAGATCAACAACCATCCGCGAGATGGGGGTGTCGATCAGCGCTTCAACATAATCACGAAGATCAAAGATGATTCTGGTTTCGGGATCGCAGTACCAGAGGATCTCTTTTTCGGAGAGCATCATACGGCCGGCTACTTCATGCGGGACTTCGGTACCGCCGTGGGGGATGGAGATGAGAAAGGGGTACTTCGTATTCACCGGTCACCTGCACCAAGACCTGTGTCCTTGATTTTTGTTAATGTTTGGATCCAAAACGCCGCAGAGTAATGAGCGATATTTTGGATAGCCGGAACTTCCTAACTCTCCGAAGATATGGCCTATTCCTAGACACGAATAGTATACTGATATGCAAGAATCACAAAAGAAAGTCACTCGCTCCTGTGCTGTGGACCAGGCTTTCTGCCTGCGGATCCGTTGCCGTAGTGTGTAGCATCATATCTCCCGGACCGGTAATGTCCTGCACGATTCGCAGGTTCTGATCGGTCACAGTAACGAATGCAGGTAAGAATCAGAAGAACGCGGCGATTTGGATCCTGCAGGAGAGGAGGTAAACCTTTGCCACCCTGCTATGCCGCATCCCGACTCTGCCGGAGATGAAGGGTATGCTTGGATACTTTTCTGCAAAATTCCGATTGGGCTTCATGTGAGCTGAAAGATCCGGGGATATCCGGCCCCGCGAATGCCATGTAAACAGATTTTTGATCCTAGTGCCTCTTCTGGCCAAACTCCCGCGGAAAACACATGAGACGGTAGTTAAGTAAATTGTGCGTTATTTATATCTCATTTTACAGTTTTTCAGATTTATCCGGCGCAATCCGTATAGTTCCCTGACGATTCTGACCTATAGATTGTGCCATGCACTATCCGCTTGCGCTCCTATATTGCCGGGCTGTTAGGCAAATCTTAATCAGTACATTCGTGAGATGCACGTTTATCCATCGGATAAAGGGGAAGTGTGTATAATGGGACTAAATAACCGGGATACGGTTGCATGGTATACCATGTTTAACTCAACGTCGGCTGCCGCACTCAGCAGGTTCCGGCAACCACTGGTGGAATACCTGATCTGCGCTCTTGAAAATAATGATAAGTGGGTACGGTATATGGCAGCAGAACTTCTCGGGAATGTTGGTGACCCGTATGCGGCTGATAACCTCAAGCGGATGCTCACGGATCAGGATGCGGATCTCCGGGTCGTCTCTGCCCGTGCGCTGCATGCGATCAATCACCCCGTTCAACCTGAAGGAGAACCTCAGTATTGTGATTGCGGATCCTGCCTGATACGAGCGATCGCTGAAGAGGCACTTGGCAAATTAGACGCACAGAACTACATGCCGCCCAACAGGTGAGATGAAAGGGCTGCCCGCTTCTTAACCTGACATCCGCAACCGCAAAATCCCTTGTCAGACAGGGACAAAAAAATTTCTGGTTTTCCTGGTAATCAGGGATCATATTATACAAAGGAGATCGCATCATTTCCTATCCATTTGACAAGTGCCGATTACAAAAAGAATAGCTGGTATGACAAGGAGCTATTATCAGGCTATAGAGAAATTGGGGGTAAATTTACTGCGCGCTCCAGTGGAAATCAAGGGGTATAAAAGGATGATCAATTTGCTGGATTGGCTTAATATACCCAATATAATTATAAAATCTCAAAAACGGTTCATAGACAAGGAGTTAATACACTAATATATGACAGTTTTTATATGACCGTTTTTCAGCACGGTTGCGGGAAATAAAAACGGCTATACACAACGCTCCTGTTGACGCCTTCTGCGCGTTTTGCACCGGACGTAACTCCTCTGGAGGTAATCTTCATGGTATTCTCAGCAGGGGTAGCCCGCAGTTATCTCTCCTCTTTTTGGTAATAATCGGAAGTGAGGGCGGTTGCGTGGGAGATAATTCCATATCTCATGCGATATACAAAAAGTATCCTAAATAAGAACAATAGAAATATTTATATTACAAAATGTAAAATTTACATTACAATATGTGAGCAAATGATCGCCCATATGTAGTGGATTAAGCGGGAGTCATCATGACAGAAAAAGGTTTAGCGATCCTGATTGTTTCAGCTATCACGATAGCCGCATTATTGGTTGCGGGATGCGTACAGGGTACGGGAAGTTCAACGAACCAAGGCACAGCCGGCAGCCAGACCACATCGCCGGCACAACAGACACAGAACGCCGCCACACCGGCAGCGGGCTCACCGCACCAGTACCAAGGCCAGAGTTTCCTGTCCAACACCACTCTCCTCACTGCTGCGGCGCAGACCCTCGGTGTTTCTGAGAGCGATCTTGCAAATGCCCTCACCCCAACCCCGGGTGCTCATTTCAATCTCACAACTGCGGCGGCACAGATATCTGCGGAATCAGGAACCACGATAACAGCGGATCAGCTCAGGGCTGCGTTGGGCATTCCCACTGGAGGATTTGCTCACCGGGGCGGTTATAATGCCACACTGTATAACAGAACTCCGGAAACTTCCTGATCCGGCCGGTGGTTCATCATGACAATCCGCACCATCTTTTTTTCGTGCTTACTTCTGGTTTTCGTATTGTTGATCATATTACCGGTAACAGCAGACGGGAATACAACAACCGCAACAACCGTGCCGACAACAGTACCGACCACGGTTGTAACTACCACGACAACGGCAGCTCCTACGACAGTTGCAACAACAACAACCACTGCAGCTCCTACTACCACGACAACAACGGTTGCTACCACTACCACATCAGTAGCCGCAACCCAGCAAACCCCGCCAGTTGCGAGCTTCACCGAATCGGTTTCCTCCGGCACCGCCCCGCTCACCGTCCAGTTCACCGACACCTCAACCAACTCTCCGACATTATGGTTATGGAAATTCGGTGACGGCGGTACCAGTTCATCAGAGAGCCCCAGTCATACCTACTCAACAGTTGGTACCTATACCGTCTCGTTAACTGATAGTAATGCGGGTGGTAGCAGCACCAGTCCGGCTACGCAGGCCATTACGGTGACGGCTTCAACAACGGCAACAACGGTTGCTGTCACGACATCGCCAACAGTTGCGACCACCACTGCAGCTCCTCCCCCGACCGTCACCGGCATCTCACCGACATCCGGCACGACTGCCGGTGGGACTTCGGTAACTATCTCAGGAAGCGGATTCACCGGAGTGGAAGCTGTTACCTTTGGCGATACACATGCAACGTCGTACACATTTGTCAGCGATAGTTCAATCTCAGCAATCAGCCCGGCCGAGGCAGCTGCAACCGTTGACATCACCGTCACAACATCCGTCGGCACATCCACGACTTCCTCAGCCGACCAATATAGCTTTACAGCGCCAGCGCCGGTATTTACCAGCATCTCGCCGACATCTGGCACGACTGCCGGTGACACTTCTGTAACCATTACCGGGAGCGGTTTTACCGGGGCGACTTCTGTGACGATTGGCGGTACAGCCGCAAGTAGTGTCACTGTTGTAAGTGATACTGAAATCACTGCGATCACCCCAGCCGGTACTGCCGGATCTGCCAATGTCGTTATCACGGCCCCCGGTGGATCGGTAACCGGGACGGGAGTATTCACGTATACAACCTCATCAACCCCGACCGTCACCGGCATCTCACCAACATCCGGCACGACTGCCGGTGGGACTTCGGTAACTATCTCAGGAAGCGGCTTTACCGGTGTTACCAGCGTTATGTTCGGTAGCACAGCGGCAACGTCGTATACATTTGTCAGCGATAGTTCAGTTACAGCTATCGCTCCAGCCAATACAACCGCCGGAGCCATTGTTGACGTGACCGTCACAACATCCGTCGGCACATCCACGACTTCCTCAGCCGACCAATACACTTATGCAGTATCAACCGTTCCGGTAGCCGCTTTCACCGATACGCCCACTTCCGGCACGGCACCGCTCACCGTCCAGTTCACCGATACATCGACCAATTCACCCACTACTTGGGACTGGGACTTCGGCGACGGCGGTAACAGTTCATTAGAGAACCCCTCGTATACTTACGCGAATGCCGGTACCTATACCGTCTCGTTAACTGCGAGCAATGCGGCTGGCAGCAATGTGGCTACGCAGGCCATTACGGTGACCGCAACGGCACCAACCATCACTGCAACACCTGTTACTATCGCGCTCCCGCCCACCTATAATCTCGCAATTACCCCACCGGTAACCGCACAGATCACCCAAGTGGCAGAGGCACAAGCAGCGCCGCAAAACCAGAACGATATCTGGACTGAGATCGGCAACATTTTCGGTACCAACATTGTGGTTATCGTAGTCTGTGTTATCGCCGTCGTGCTGGTTGTCGTGGGAATCCTCGTTCGCCGTAAACGGAGCCGGTGGGACGAGCTCGGTTAAATTATAAAAAGTGAGGAGTGCTGGAATTAACATCCGTTTTATGGTGGAACAGGTATGGCTTGACCAGCAAAAACAGAACAATCTCGTGACTGAGGTCGTCGATTTTTTTCAAAATTCCCGATAATCTTGGTGAACTTTTTTAAAAAATGTCGATAACCTTTGCGAATTTTTTTGGAAATGTTCGATAATCTTTCCGGACTTTTTTAAAAATGTATTCTCGTGGATATAATTACTCTCTTTTCACCAATCCCTGATATTTTTTCAGAATATGTCGCGGGTATTGAGATTCTCACCTGGGAAAAATCGCCATAGTACCCACCTACTGTTGGTGCTTCACCGGCGATGGCAACAATCGGGACGAGAGCCCCTCCATCAGATGGATTATCCAAGGTATGCCGCGAACCGGCAGGCTCATTGAAAAAAGTGAGGTACGGAATTTACCGGACGTTCACGGCCAGCGAAAATGTGGTCTCATTGCCGGTAATGGGTTCCCATGGTCGGATATATATCGCGTTGATCGTCTGCTGGCCGCTCTGGACTGCGGTCATCTCCCAGATACGTGTCCCACCCGATCCAACAAGTTTGCCGCTGGTATCAGAGGGCATGTATGTATCATTGGTGATAACAATACCCGATGAAGTGGTCAGGTTCCACGAATAGCCGGTAGTAGGATTCTCCATAAGCATGAGGGAGATCGCGTTATTCCGGTTCACGGAAATGGCCGCGCCGTTCAGGGTCTCATTCACAACGATATGATTCACCGTAGCGGGAGCCCCGGCCGGATTCTGCGGGTTTGTTCCTCCTGATGGGGCCTGCTGGCCACTGTTCAGGCAGCCGGTAACGGCAAGAACGGCAATGAGCAGGACACCGATCCCAAAACAGGTAAAGGTGTGTTTCATGGCATCCTCGTGTACTACTTTCTTCAATTCACGTAAGACACATAATTATTTATTACTTGATATAGATGCGAAAATTTTTGTCGTTTTCTGAAATCCGGTCATTTTAAGGGAAAGAATTGCGATGCAGTCCGGCAGCACTCTCCCCGTAAAAAAACACAAATATAATTCACATTTGGGCATGTATCTGCTGGACTGTCAATACCCTTATCTCTTCCATCATCAGATTCACATCCAGAGGAAGTGATACCAATGAAAATTATCGGATTGATCGCCAGTCCCAAAGGAAAGGAAAGCAACACCCTCAGACTCGTCAATGCCGTTCTTGAGGGGGCACGAAAAGAGGGCGCAGAGACCGAACTCGCGGATATCTATAAGATGCATATCGAATATTGTAACGCCTGCGGCACCTGTTATGCGACGGGAGAGTGTACCTTGATCGATGATTTCCCTGACCTCTTTGATAGGATGATGAATGCCGACGGGATCGTGCTTGGTGCCCCCAATTATATCGACTCGGTGCCGGCGGCCATGAAAGCAGTTTTTGACCGTATGGCGGACGCCATCCACTGCCAGATGTTTTTTGAGAAGTACGGGTGTTCAGTCTGTACTGCAGGTGGCAGTAATTATACAGAAGTCATGGAGTACATGAACCGCATCCTTACCTCTCTAGGTGCAACCGTCGTCGGCGGCGTAGGTGCTTCCGTCGGGATGGACCCGTCAGCCCTCGGAAAGGCGGAGAAGCAGGCAGAGGACTTGGGAAAAAAGCTCGCAAAGTCGATCAAAGGGAAAATAAAATATCCCGAACAGGATGCAATCCACCAGCAAAAGCGGGAGTATTTCTGCCAGCTCGTGAAGTTCAATAAAGACAAATTCGCCCACGAATACGAATGGTACGAACAGATGGGCTGGCTGAAGAAATAGGATCCGAGAAAAGGACTTTACTCTTTGTCAATTTTTTATTAACGGTACTGACACCCGGTGGCGACACTGGCTTTTTTGGAAATGGAGTTTTTACGTATAAGTTTCCTGTTCACCAGGACAGAATTCATACGAGTGCCATAATAGTGGATTAATGAGCAAACTCCGGATGTGCGGGGGCCTCTCTTTCAGATGCCCTCACGAAACCGCCATAAAACCCGTTTTTGCTCGTCCTGTGTCTATTCGACAGGTACATTAACCGGCCCCGGCAACGTTCCATGAGATTTCAGATGGACACAAAACAGAAGATCATCATAGCTGTCCTCATGCTTGGCACGCTCATGGGGTCGATCGACTCCACGATCGTTATTCTCGCGTTCCCCACCATTTCTGACTCACTGCATGCCGACTTCATCATCACGCTCTGGGTGATCCTGATCTACCTGCTTGTCGTTGCGGTCTGCACCACCCAGCTCGGCCGGATTGGCGACATCTATGGCAGGAGCCGGATGTTCAATGCCGGCTTCGGGATCTTTACGCTCGGCTCGCTCTTCTGCGGCCTTTCCCCAACCATCAACCTGCTGATCTTCTCCCGCGTAATCCAGGCAGTCGGCGGGGCGCTCATGCAGGCAAACAGCGGTGCGATCATCGCCGACACGTTCCCACCCAACGTGCGGGGGACTGCGTTCGGGTACCTCTCGCTGGGCTGGACGAGCGGCGCTGTGCTCGGCATTGTGCTGGGAGGTGTCATCACGACCTACGTCGGCTGGGAATGCATATTCTTCATTAATATCCCGATCGGCATTGTGGCCACCGTCCTTGGTTTCCGTTACGTGAGGGACAATCCCCGGGTGAATGCCAGCCTCGACATCCCCGGTATGATCCTGCTCGGTGCTGCACTCACACTGATATCGTTCAGCGGGGTGGACTTCGCGACGGAAGGGACGGCGGTGCCAAACATCGTCTCGTTCTGCCTGAGCGTGGTCTTTATCCTGCTTTTCGTTCTCTTCGAACTGCGGACAAAACGGCCCATCATCGATTTCTCGGCACTGAGTAGCCGGATTCTCAAATATTCCATTATGGCGGCATTCTTCCTCAGTCTCGGGTACTTGTCGGTAATGTTCCTTATCACGATGTACCTGCAGGGCATCCGTGCCTTATCCCCCCTCGATGCCGCGCTCCTCCTCACCCCGGGATATATCGTTGGCAGCATGCTTTCACCGTATATGGGCAGGCTTTCCGACCGGTACGGGGCACGGGTGCTCGCGAGCTCCGGCACCCTGTTGTTGATCCTTGCCACCCTCATTTATCTGACGCTCAATGTCGATACCCCACTCTGGGTGGTGCTGATCGCATCCGGCATCTCCGGTCTGGGGACAGCGATGTTCTTCCCGTCCAACAATAGTGCCGTCATGGCAAACGCCCCCCAGGGTTCCTATGGCGGGATATCCGGTATCCTGAGAACCGTGCAGAATATCGGTGTCCTGGGAAGTTTCGTGATTGCCATCACCGTCTCCGCAGCATCAATACCCAGAGATGTGGCATTCGAGGTCTTCATCGGCACCACCAATCTCGTGGGCGGGGTCTCCGATGCATTCATCAGGGGGATCGATGCCGCTTTCTGGGCATCGGTCATCATCATCGGTATTGCCGGTGTGCTCTCTTGGATGCGTGGTCACGAGACCCGGGGGACGGCACCTTAGGCATGTGAAAAACCATCCCCTAGTGACCGCTCCCCGAGAGCAGATGATCTCAAAAGATCGTGCACCCACACCTTTTCATCACGGTGATCCCGAGGCAACTTTCCCTTGTTGTCCCCGTCACTCATTGAATTTTTTATACAAGCGGTTTGCCACGAACTGGAAGATCATGATGAAGATCACTAGTACGAATATATCCAGTAGCGGGGAATAGAGCGATACACCGGTATATGCGTACACTATCATGTCGTTTCCATACGTGAGCGGGGAGAAAAGTGCGATCTCCTGACCGATCTGCGGCATTGCTGATATCGGGATAAAGACACCGGAGATGAAGATGAGCGGCAACCGGAGTGTGTTGAGCATCGACATCACTTCTCCGACGTTCTCGGTGGGGTAGGCGGCAAACAGGGTCCCGAGCGTCGCGAAGCAGAAAGCGGTCAATGCCATAGCAATGACGAGGATGGGTATATGGACAATCGACGTACTGAACAGGATAACGCCAATCACGAGGGGAAGACAAGCGATGCCGAGACTGTAAAGAAAACCGCTCAGGCTCTCGCCAAACACCAGCGAATGGAGGGAGATCGGTGCCGATAGCAGCCGGTCGAATGTCTTTACCCGCCGTTCGATAGGGATCGAAACCGGCTCGATCGAAGAGGCGGAAAAGAGGAGGGTGATCGCGATCAGCCCCGGGATCAGCGTGCCGGGTGGGGCATTTTTCCCGATGGCAAAAGCAAGGAACATGAAGAGCGGGAAGAGGATACCGGATACGATGATGTTGGGCTTGAGATAATAGATCCGCATGTCCTTTTTGGCGATCGCCCACGCAGCAGATATCTCCCGGGAGAGACGCTCGATCCATTTCTCACGATCAATCGATGGCATGGACGGTACCTCCTGAGCGTTGCAGACCGGTCAACCTGATGAAAACGTCCTCAAGGCTCGGGCCAAGCGTCGTGATACTGATAACTTTGAGATTGTGGGACCGGGCATACGACATCACCGCATCGATTACCACTGACGGATCTTCTGTGTAAAGCTTAAATTTGTCACCAGCCTTGCGTGCATCGTTTACCATAGGAAAGTGGCGGAGCTCGTCCAGCTGGTCGGTAGAACTGTGATCGAACGAGAATTCGATTGACTGCACACTCTGGATCGTCTTTTTCAGCCGTTCCGGTGCATCGATGGCGGCAATGTGGCCTTTATTGATGATCGCCACCCGGTCGCACATGACATTTGCCTCCTCGATATTATGGGTTGTCAAAAAAACCGTTACTCCATCGCGGATAAGATCTGTAACCACATCCCTGATGATGAGGTTGCTCTGGACATCGAGCCCTGAGGTGGGTTCATCAAGGAAGAGGAGGCGCGGGCTGTTGACCAGCCCCATCGCGAGCGTCAGCCGTCGCTTCATCCCCTTGGAGAATCCGTGCGCGATATCATTGCGCCGAGCGTATAACCCAAAGAGCGTAAGCAGTTCAGCAGCTTTCTTCTCCCGCTCGTTCCTTCCCACATGATAGAGTTCTGCCGAAAACATCATGTTCTGCCATGCAGTCAGGTCATCGTATACATTCGAGTTCTCGGATACAATGCCCATTGACTGCCGTGCGGCGATGGTGTCGTGTTCGATATCATGGCCGAAGATGGTTGCCGTCCCCGAGGTCGGGCTGGAGATACCCGTCAGAATACGGATGGTGGTGGTCTTTCCGGCACCATTGGGACCTAAAAAACCAAAAGTCTCTCCTATACCCACCGAGAAACTTATATCATTGAGCGCGGTGAGAGGGCCGAATTGTTTGATAATATGAGAAACTTCAATTGCATCCATGCGATCTAAGATTTAATCAGGAAATGTTAAATATTCTTTCCATTTACCAGATACAGACCTGCTGGTCATCGCCGGTTGGTCAATAACTCCCCAAGACATTTTTCAAGAACATGCAGCTGGTCCTGGCAGCCTTGGGTCCGGCAATAGCCCTGTCCGGGAAGGCAATCTTCATAAAACAGTGTATTTCCAGAGGCTATCCCGAAAATTTCCGACAGGACCACTCGCCATGACTCTAATAAAAATCCTCTTCCTGAAACGCTGATGCCAGTACTGATCCAGGATTCTGCAACAGTGGTGATGCACCATGGAACAGGTGTTTGCCTCCACCCCCCGCTATTCCAGGGTATCTCACACTGTGCCAGTATCCCTGACGGTTCACAGGGATGCTGAAAAAGACGATGTTTTCTGAAGAACTAGAATCACCATACGTTTTCATTCCTGCGTTAGGTGAGATCCACCGGTTTCTTCAGGAAGTAAATAACGCGGTCGATCACTTCCGGGTTCCGGGGAAGCCGGATGTGGCAGTACTGGTCGCGGCAAGTCGAGAGGGCCGCCGGATTGGATGGCACGATGATGAATTCGGCATCAGGAAGGACAGAATCCGAATGTGGCACGATACCATCACCAGCACAGGTCATCTGCCACCCGCAATCCTCTTGCAGCTCATAGGTCATGCCACCAAAACAGGGGAAAAAGTGCGGTGTACCGGTGCGGTTTTCTGCACAAATGATGCGGTAGGAGATGTCACAGCGGAGTCCGGCCTTTCTGAGAGTTACCATAGTGGTGCTCCCGGGGCGGAACTCCTGGACAATTCTGTCAGCTGCCGGATCGAAACCGCTGGGAACAAATATCCCGGAGAGGCGTTTGATAATTGCCGGGCCAGCCACCGGATGGTTGAAGAGCTCCGCGAGGGCTGACCCGTTATTGGGCGGGCCGATTCCGATGAGCTGGCGCACCTGTTCGCAGCGTGAATTCCCATCAATCACTTCAAGCAGGTACCGTGCGATGCACGTACCCATCGAATGGCATACCAGATCGATATCACCATTATAGCTGCATTCCTCCCGCTTTCGGGAGATGTAGTCCTGCAGACAGCCGGCAATCTCTTCAACTGACGAGCCGGTCATGGCCGCGTGATCGAAATTCCAGAAAGGTATCCTCTCCTGTTCAAGGGAAGATACAAGGCGGTTCCAGATACCCGGATGGCTCCGCCAGCCATGGACGAGCACAACCGGAACACCCTGCATAGTCACGGATAAAGGATATGAACTGAAGCACCATAGAGATTTGGAAATTGTCCTGCCGCGAGATCATCTGATCAGGTGCATCACCGGTTTTGACAGCAGCCCATGACCCGCAATCCTGCCGGGCATGATATTGTAGAGAGGGATGCCCATGTTTAGCATGAGAGTACTCTTTTTCGTGCTCATCATCGCCGCTTTAGTTTCCATATCGGGATGTTCATCCCCAATCCCTGCCTCCAGACAGACTTTAACCTAAATAAACAGGCAGTATTTGAAAACGCCGGGTATGCATTCAGTGCCTCAATCACCTTGATGTTAAGGTTAACATCCAGACAACAGCTGTGACAATTACCGTAATAAACAACGGGAACGGGGGGTCTACGCTCGCCATCTTTTCATCCCTGACCGATCCCGTTGGCAAGGAATGCTCGGGATCTAAGATTTTCTTCAGCCGGATCGCTCCCGGGAGAATCGTAACATAAACCGGGACAATCTACCTCACTCCAGGGGTATACGAGACACTCAAACGGAACGAACTCATCCATGTCTTGTTTCAAAGTGCAAACCCGGTACCGTGCGAGGCATGCCGGGCTATCGATTTTGCTAATCTGCCAAAATAATTTTTGGGTAAAGGATGGTTGTGATTTTCATATTATTGCTTTACCCTTGGCTTGCCCCTGTCCCTATGGCGATCCTCACATAGCGATAGGATGGCACTCCCCCTGTTCAGAGAAGGGATTATGTCGATGATAAATGAGGTACTTTTTCGCTTATTTTCAGGTTAGTTTATGTCTTCCCCAAGCGCTTCCCGGCTCCGCATCTGATAGAGGACCATGGGATCCATCTCACGGTACTCGTCAGGCGCTGTCCGCATGATGACATTCGTGATCCCGCTGTTCACGATCATCTTCGAGCAGAGAAAACACGGCCAGATCTGGGTAAGCGCATCAGTTTCCACATCAAACCCTGCGAGATAGAGCGTACACCCCCGCGCCAGTTTTCCTGCCTGGAGAAGCGCATTCATCTCCGCATGGACGCTCCTGCACCGCTCGTAATTCGAACCCGACGGGATATTGTGCTCCTTTCTCCAGCACCGGTTAAGTTCCGTGCAGTCCATCTGCTTGCGTGGTGCGCCGGTATAACCGGTAGACACAATGGTGTGGTATTCATCGACAATGATCGCGCCAAAGTTCCGCCGCAGGCATGTACCCTGGTGCGCGCACCGGAGTGCGAGATCGAGGAAATAGTGGTGTCGGTTGGTCCGCATTCATGAAAATATGGCAGAGCCCGGTATAAAGAAGCATGGTCGGGTACCTGCGGGATTCTGTGAAAACGGTACGCCATGCCCCACGTGATTCTTGACGCGTATGAAAAAACTACAAAATATAATACAGACAAATGAGGCAATAATCCCTAAATTGGGCTGAATAAATCGCCCTGAACCGGATTTTCGATAGTAAAAACGAAAAACTGCAGTAGGAACCGGATGCGAATAAGGAAATGACCGTAAACAATTATCCCGGTTCCGGCCTCATGGTAAAACGCCACATACAGAACATATCCGGTGGATGAGGATCCGGCGGGGCAAATAGACATTCTATCCGGATACGCGGATCGATCTGATGGCAGAAACCAGAGAACTCCGCTAGGTGCATCCAGCGGCAGACGTATTCTCCAAGCCCCCGGCGCAATCGGGCCTCCTGGGTCGGGCACGAGGGAACCCTGATGATCACTTCATCCGCATATTCTTCGATAGAATAACCGACAATCATCGCCCATGGAAAATACCGCAGTGCCCGAACAAAACCTTCAAGGCCTTTTTCGGTGATATGAAACCGCTCAATGATATCTTTTGCTGCCATGGATGCAACCCGTCCCCAGACCTGTTCGTTGATCTTCTCTGCCGTGTCCTGACTGAACCGGTCCGCGGTATAGATGAACCAGAATGCATCAACTACGCGGTAATGCCAGAGAAGAAATTCAAGATACCGGTGTTTCTCCTCAGTAGTCATCGCATCAAAAATTTCAAGGTTCATGTCACCTATCCCACACAACCGCCATATTTACTATATGAGCATGCGATAGCAGGCCACAAGAATTTAGTGTTCATCTGAAATACAGCCTGAAAAAAGCCATGTTCCCGGAGAATTTTTACAGTGGCGTCGTGCCCTTTTTACTGGCCATCTCCATCATGTTGTCGGGCCCGTAAAATCACTCATCGTGCATTGCCGTTCCCGGATACTCTCCCGCAGCAGGGTAGTCTCCCTGATAAACCGTGGCATCGGAAGCATAAATCGGGAGGAGAGATACAACAGGGCGGACCGGATGTCCTCAAATTCTGTTCCCGGCAATCTCATTGCATTTCTCACGTTCTCCCTCACATTGAATACTCCCATCGGCACGTAGCCCGGCAATGCTTCCCGCAGGATGATGGCACCTGCCTGACGGTGTTCGCGTGCAAGTGCTTCGAGCACCGCCATCTTGCAGGAGTAGTAGCACCCTCCAAGAGGAGAGTAAACGGTCTTTCTCCGGTGTCCCTCATAATCGGAGAAGACATATTCCTCGTTTCCGAGTACATGGAGAAACGCCTCTGTCCATTCGTATTGCCAGCCGGTAGGCATCAGGAGAACCGCATAGTTGTTGTGCAGGCTTGAGAATTCATGGAGCCGCCAGCTGTCGATAACCGGACATTTTTTCACACAGGTAAGGAGCCTGTCGGCGATCATCGTATCGCAGGCCGTGATCGACCAGCGGGTAGGAACGAGATGCCGTTTGTTTTCTCTGCCCATGGTCCCGGCCGAGAATGCTTTCTGGATACTGGAGAACGGGAGTCCATCTGCATGCAGTCCGGTGATCGCATCACGGGCAGGAAGATCCGTCTCATAAAACACTTTCTCGAGACGGGGATCCCATTTCCCGCTCTCAATCTCGAACTGTTCGAGAGGGGCGCTCGGGCCAAAAGGAGTGTGCTCCTCAGAAAACGACGCGCCAACCGGCATGCGAACAAATGCCGCCTGGCTCTCGATCGAGCCGGCTGCAAGCGCGATATCCTGGAGCTTTCCTACGAACCGGTTGCCAAGATCGCCGGCGTTCACCCGGTACATGCCACGGACAAGGTGCATCCGGTACCCGATGATCTCTTCCTGTGTCATGTTATCCGCTATCCATGACTCCGGCCGGTCCATGACCGAGGTATCACCATGCGTGGGCGCAATCATCGGGCCCGCAAACACGTCAGGATAATTCCAGCTCCCGATAAAAACCGAGGGGGGGGTACTCCCCGTCATCTCTTTCTCAACTGCCACTGATCTCATCTGCATCGTGGATGAGGTCAGCTGACGGAGATATGCACCCTTGCCGATGATCATAATCCGGAAAAAGATCAGCCGGACATAATAAAGAAGTATAGCGTGCAGGGAGAAAGTGAAGGGATCGGAGAACGAACAAACCGGCATCCCGTCGATTTATTTTTCCGGATGCCAGACAACAGGTCGTTACTCTGATCCATATGTTGATGATTCCTGACACCAATGATATATAACAACGGAGTTGTTTGAATTACTACTAAAAACCAGAAGAAAGGGGCCAGTAATGATTTTGACCCCAATGCAGTAAACCCGGACGGAACTCCCCTTGTCCGCGTACGACTGCCAAAAAAATGGAACAATGAGATGTTTGCCTCCGCCGACCTGATGACGGGAGCTAACCATATCCGTGTGCGGTGCTTTGACGGTGTTACCCGTATGGGCAGGATCAAGGGGAAGATCAAAAAGCGGGTGTGGATCCGGGAAGGGGACACCCTGATTGTCACGCCCTGGTCGTTTCAGGATGACAAATGTGATATTATTTACCGGTACCTCCCCCCACAAGTTGACTGGCTTCGGAAAAACCGGTACTTATAATCATTTTAACCATATCAGGACGTTTCACCAACGGGCAGGCCTCCATTGCAGGCACTGTATAAACGTTTTGTGATCTCCTGTTTGGCTGTGCCCAGCCCAAAAGACAGGAATATTCCCCTTTATTCCGGAAACCGGGAATACCACGAACTCCAGCCATAATCCTGAAAAAAACGCGGGTAAAAATCAGTATAACGGTCATGCATGTTTGATGAAAATAACCCCTGATCCGGATGGCCTCAAAGTATTTGCATCACGAAGGGAATTTTCATGTTTAATACCCGGTGCATTTTTATGCCAAATCCTGTCATTAACCGGGCATTACTTCATCATCTCTCCCCTCCTAAATTACTTGTGTGGATATGCTGACAAACGAGAAGAAGATCCGGATAATCCGCGACAAATTAAGCCGTATCGGTATCGGGGAGTGTGCTCTCGATGATGATACAATCCTGGCAACTTACGGCCTCAATGCCAGCGGGCAGTTATGCGGTATACAGAAAAGCCCCATCCATCCCTCACCTAATACGGCAAAAGCGGATCCCTCTTCCCCAGAATAGCGATCTTCAGATCCCGCGTCACGGGGATACCTGTCCCTTTTTAATCACGGGCGTTTAGTACAACGACATTCTGTACCAGAACTGCGCTTACCGGAACCTGTTCATGCGGCTATGCAGAGTTTCTTATGCTGGCACAGCATGTGTACCTACAACAGTTAGTAAACTGTATGAGAACTACCATGTATGGATCAAATTTTGGTGGCCGCGGTCAAAGGGATTCCGGCCCACGTGAAATGACAAAAGTGACCTGTTCCGACTGCGGAAAAGAATGCGAAGTACCGTTCAAACCGACCGAAGGCAGACCCGTGTATTGTCAGGATTGCCTGCCAAAACACCGGAAACCCCGGTTCTGATTGCATCAATCTTCATATTTTTTTTATTTTTCGTGTATTTTCTCAACTTGGTTCCGGAGAGAGATCCGGGATTGCCGGGTTTCAAAACATCCGGGGAATGAACCCCCTTGTTTACCTGAAAAATTTCATCGGGGGATTAGGTAAAAATTGGTGGGATCTTTCATTTTACCAGAGTGCCTTCCAGATTGCCAGACAAACTCCTGATCATCTTCAGTGTCGTGACATAGACCCTTGCGTAATACACGTCTTCAGTCACCTTGCTCATGAACGATGGATAACTTGCATCCTCATACTTCAGGTCCCTATGTCCAGTTTATCAGGGCAGTTGCAGAACCGGAACACCCACAAGCCATGAGAACGGTATATGAAGTAGTTCTCATTTCCAGAAGCGGGGAATAATCCATATCCCGCCTCCCCGGTTATTTATATCCCATAACATCCAATCACGATAGAGACACTATATGAGTGCAGGGCTATTTCCCATATTGATGGTGGTGACTATCGGGCTCATTGCCGGTGCAGGTATTGGACTCGGGATCGGATACCTGACTGGAAAACAGAAGTCAACATGGGCAGAGATGACCAGAACAGACAAAAGAATCTCTGTTGCGCTGGTGATCATCTGCTCGGCAATTATCATTGGCGGACTTACGTGGAAATTTCTTTTGTAGTAACCGCCGGGAATTTCCAACAGGAACTGAAGAGCAGAACACGGAGAATGCATGACAGAGACGACAATCTTTTACTTCACCGGGACAGGCAACTCTCTCAAGGTGGCAAAGGATATTGCCGACGGCTTACCTGATGCAGAACTTATACGCATCTCAAGGAAAAATCTCCAGGAAACCGGCAGGGTTTACAGCGGAACAATCGGTATTGTCTTCCCGGTCTATTTTTTTGGGCTGCCGCATATGGTACGGCAGTTTGCAGAAAACTTTCGGGCTGACGAGACCGCCTACGTGTTTGGTGTCGCCACGTATGGCGGAATGCTGGGCATCGCTTTTGATCAGCTGGTAACGAGCCTCGCGAAAAACCGTATCCATCTCTCTGCCGCATTCGGGGTTCTCATGCCAGGGAACAACCAAGTAATGTATCCACCCAATCCTGCACTGGAGCAACAGGAACGGTTCCGCAGGGAACAAGAAACGGTTACGGGAATTATCAAAAAGGTTGACACCCGGGAAAATATTCCCCAAAAATCAGCAAATTTTATCATCCGCAGTTTCCTTATCGGTTTTTACTCATTGCTGAGACCGAACGAGAGGAGCCGGCATTTCCATACCGATGAGAACTGCAACGGGTGCGGAACCTGCGCACGGATCTGCCCGGCGGAAAATATTACGATACAGGATAAAAGACCATTATGGCACCACCAGTGCGAATACTGCCTTGCCTGCATGCAGTGGTGCCCGTCGCTTGCGATCCAGTATGCGAACAGGACGCAGAAGAGGGGACGGTACCATCACCCGGATATCGGTGTAAAGGAACTCTATCAGGATGATGATGCCAGATAGTCCCAGAACATATGGTGCTCAATGGAAACCGGTATCTTTATCCATGGAATGATCATCGGGATCGCCCTTGCCGCACCGGTAGGCCCTATCGCTCTCATATGCATCCAGCGGACGGTTGCAGAGGGACGGCTTCATGGTATTATCTCGGGCATCGGGGTTGCAACTGCCGATGCATGCTACGCTGCTGTTGTAGCGTTCGGTCTCGCTCTCATCTCAGATTTCCTCCTCGCCCGCCAGTGGTTTTTCCGCCTCTTCGGGGGTATCGTACTCATTGCAGTCGGGATACGGATACTTATGTCCATACCACCTGATGCAACTGTAAAACCGGAACACGAATCATTTGTCCGGGATTATTATACGATGCTTGCGCTGACAATTGCAAATCCCCTTACTATCCTGTTTTTCACCATCATTATTCCGGGATTCGGCGTGGTGATTGGAGGGAACTCATCTGTTTCCCCGGCTGCGTTTGTGGTTGGCGTGTTTGCAGGTGAAGTTTTGTGGTGGGTATTTCTTTGCGGAACTTTTGGGTCCATGCGCTCGTACCTGAACCGGGAACGCCTCTCCTTGATCAACCGTATCGCCGGGCTCTTTATTACCATCTTTGGTTCGGTGATGATCGTTTCTCTCCTGATCTCCGGTGACATCGTATAACCACCGGATTGCACCGGACACTGCATAATCCAAGACGGCAAAAGGCGTTGACCCCTCCTTTTGGGTTCTGACAGGCAAGGTACCCGAATGGTGAATACTTTTCCCTCCGGAAGTGCCTATTACCGGCGTTTATTCTCTCAAAAGTCCCGTTCATGCTACAAGACCGGGGACTGGATACGGGCTGCACAACCGATCGCGATCAATTTTTTTTTAATAGTTCACTGACATAACTATTAAGAATAAGAACTAATACCGGGTAGGGACAACACCATGCCGGCTGACATACGAGACCGGGCAGCAGATGCGTTGCTGGTCCTGATCCCGCTCTACCATAAAAATGTGGTGAGGGCAAAGCACACATTTACCGGTCTGCAGATCGCGCAGTACCACGTGCTTTTGGTACTCATAAAACACGGGACGCTGCCGATGTCTGAGATAGGGCAACGGCTCTATATATCCCGGCCCTACATGACCGCACTTGCCGATTCATTGATCGCCGAGGAACTCGTGGAGCGACTGCCCGATCCATCTGACCGCCGGGTGATCAACCTTGCTATTACGGAGAAAGGCAAAAAACACCTCCGGCATTCCATCACGCTGTACAAACATGATCTCAAAGATCGCCTTACCATGCTCGACACTCGCGATCTCGATATGCTCTGTACTGCGGCAGAAGAGCTGCAGCGAATCCTTGCCAAAATCCCTTGAGGATGATATGATGAGCTGCACGCCGCTTTTGAATGTACCCAAGCCTTTTCCTGCATCAGGGGTGAGAGAGGGATGAACGGGCAGTACGGAATCGCCCCAGGAGCCGATGCCTGCAGCTCAAATGGGGACAAGAATATCATCCATATTGACCACATCACGAAGATCTTTGAGGAGAAGAAGCGGAAGGTGGTCGCAGTCAATGACATCTCGTTTGATGTCCGTCAAGGCGAGATCTTCGGGCTCCTGGGACCAAATGGCGCTGGAAAGAGTACCCTCATCCGCATTCTGACCACGCTGCTCCGGGCGACATCCGGCACTGCCTGTGTGGGTACCTACAATATCGCAACCGACCCCGAGAGGATACGCTCGATCATCGGCGTCTGCCCTCAAAATAGTACACTCGATATCGAGCTCTCCGCATACGATAACCTCGAGTTCTACGGGAAGCTGGAGAACGTCCCGGACGAGATCCTTCAGGACCGGATCTGGGAACTATTAGAGATGAGTGAGCTCTCCGATCGGGCGAACATGAAAGTCCAGACATTCTCCGGCGGTATGAGGCGGAAACTCGAGATCGTCCGGGCGTTCATCCATAAACCGCTCATCCTCTTCCTTGACGAGCCGACCATCGGGCTCGATCCCGAGGCACGCCGGGAGGTCTGGCAGCAGATTGCAAAACTGAACGCGGCGAATACGACGATTATCCTGACCACTCACTACATGGATGAGGCAGAAAAGCTTTGCGGGAGGATCGCATTTGTTGACCGGGGCCGGCTCATCGCACTGGACACCATGGAGAACCTGCGAAAGCTGATCCCTGCAGGAGACCTGATCGAGATCGGGGTGGAGAAAATAGACGAGCACGCCGTGGAAGCAATCCGGAAAAACAGCCTTGTCAATGCCGTAAGTGTCCTTGAACAAAAAGTGACCATATCGGCGACCAATGGCAGCAGCCTGCTCCCGGCACTCCTCGCGATCTTCGACAAATTCTCACTTCCCATCATCTCCATATCGATCCGTACCCCGTCCCTTGAGGATGTCTTCATCTATCTCACCGGCAAGAAACTGGATAGCGGCGGCGAAGGGGGGCCGGCACCAGGATCACGCGGGAGGAGACCGTCATGATACGGGGTGCGGTTGCGATCTTCAAACGGGATTTCAAAAAATTCTTAAGCAACCCGTTTGTTGTCATCATGACCCTCCTGATGCCTATCATGTACCTGGTGATCTTCGGGAACGCTTTTGGTGGAACGATAAGTTACATCCCCATCGGTGTCGTTCAGGAGGGGCCGCCGTATAACTACACCCCCCTCTTTCTTAACTCCGTCCCGATGCTCAGCCATTACGGCCAGCCGGACAACTATCCGCGGTTGTTTGACGTGACCGTCTATCCTTCAGAATCGAACGCTAAAAACGATCTCGCTCTGGGGAAACTTGAGGGGGTAGTAGTCTTTCCCTCTGAGGTATCCAGCGATCATGCGGTCCGCCTCTACCTTGACAGCTCGGATAACATCATGCCCCCCTTGATCGAATCGGGTGTGAGTTCTGTCCTCATTCAGCAGGGTGCGCAGAATCCCATTCTGGTCGATAAGATCTACGGGGATATCAAGTACCTCCAGTTTTTCGGTGTCGGGGTCATCATAATGGCGATTTTCACGTCCACAATGTTCGGGGGTGGGATCGCGCTCATCAAGGACAGGGAAAACGGGATCCACGAAGGTTACCTGGTTACACCGGTCCAGCGATCGAGTATTATTCTGGGGATCATCTCCAGCGGCACCGTCCGGGCATTCTTTGCGGGTTTTACAATCTTCTGGATCGATCTCCTCATCACCGGCATCATTATCCAGAATCTCCAGGACTTCCTGCTGGTCATCCTGGTGATCTTCATTGCATGTGTCGGAGTGACCAGCTTAGTGGTCTCCTTTGCCTCGCGGTTCTCCGCCCAGCAGGAGTACGCCTCAACTGTCGCCTTCCTCAACCTCATCCTGTTCATGACATCAGGGGCTTTCTACCCGGTTCTCGGGATGCCGGACTGGCTGCGCTGGATTACTGTCATCAATCCGGAGTATTATGGGGTACATGCGTTGAGAAGCATCATCCTCCGGGGACAGGGACTCAATGTGATCGGCGTAGATCTCATCGCACTCCTGGTATTTTCCACGGCAATGATCATTCTCGGTATCGTCACGTACCGGCGTACCCTTGAATAAATTGGAGATTTACTATGCTTCGTACAACTGTTTCGAGGAACTGCATGAACGGCGATAATCCGCAAGCGATTTCAAAAATCCCTCAGAGTACATCAGGTACTTTATCCGGTATTCGTCCGGCCCGGCACCGTATGACGCTTCTGCTCTGGTGCGTGGT